>Ga0207705_10000827_pt1 | contig 25289 bp, 23 predicted proteins | sample KBSC13metaG_FD_184314 | JGI IMG/M metagenome (GOLD analysis project Ga0207705, IMG submission 184314) | Corn rhizosphere microbial communities from Kellogg Biological Station, Michigan, USA - KBS C1-3 metaG (SPAdes) (version 2) | ecosystem: Host-associated > Plants > Roots > Rhizosphere > Soil ... | reverse complement strand
GACCGCACCTGGGGGCGTTTGGGCCGGCGCCGGCCTTTCCTGCTCGGCGGGTCGATCCTGACGGCTCTGTCGCTGTTCGTCATGCCCAACGTCTCGACCGTGTGGGCGGCAAGCGTGATGCTGTGGCTGCTGACCGGCGCGATCAACATCGCCGCCGAGCCGTTCCGTGCCTTGGTCGCCGACACCTTGCCTGACGATCAGCGCACCTCGGGCTTTGCGATGCAGGTGTTTTTCATCGGCGTGGGCGCTGTCTTCTCCTCGGCTTTGCCGTGGGTGCTGACCAACTGGTTCGGCGTGAGCGGCCAGGCCGCACCGGGCATGCTGCCCCAGTCGGTCCGCGTCGCTTTCTATATCGGCGCGATCTGCCTGCTCGCGGCGGTGGTCTGGACCGTTGTCACTACCGACGAGCGCCCGCCCGAAAGCCTCGCCGCCGACGCGCCCGAACTGGTCGATCACGCCGTCCCGACTGAGGAAGGGGCCGCGGTGCTGGTGCGCAGCGGCCTGTTCTGGATTGCGGGCGGCGCAGCGATCGCCGGCCTGGCCTTCGCGCGCCATTATGAGCGCGAAATCTACGTGTTGGCGGGAATCGCGGCGGCGTTCGGGCTGGCGCAGCTTGCGGCGGTGTGGCTGCGGCGCGGCGGGCGTACCGCGATCGGGCTGCTCGAGATCGTCGAGGATATATTGCATATGCCGGCCGTGCTGACGCGGCTGGCGATCGTGCAATTCTTCACCTGGTTCGGGCTGTTCGCGCTCTGGATCTACGCGATCCCGGCGGTAGCTGCGCGGCACTTCGGAACGAGCGACGCGAGCTCTGCGGCCTACAACCAGGCCGCCGACTGGGTGGGCGTCTTGTCCGCCGGCTATAATGGCGTGGCGGCCCTGGTCGCGCTTGCTCTGCCCGCGGTCGCCGCGCGGATCGGCCGGCGCGCGAGCCATGCCTGGTGCCTGGTGCTGGGCGCGCTCGGCATGGCCGGCTTCCTGTTCGTCGAGGATCCGGTGATGCTGTGGATACCCGCGGTCGGGATCGGCTTTGCCTGGGCGTCGATCCTGTCGATGCCCTATGCGATGCTCTCCACCGCGGTGCCGCCCCGCAAGATGGGCGTCTATATGGGCATCCACAACATGTTCCTGGTGCTGCCCCAATTGGTGGCGGCAACCATCCTCGGTCCGCTCGTGCGCAACGTCTTTGGCGGGCAGGCGATACTGGCACTGGGGCTTGCTGCAGGAGCTCTCGCGCTCGCGGCCTTGTGCGCGCTGTTCATCCCCACGCATGACGAAAGTCACATCCCGCTTCAGGCTTGAGACGGCCGCCGCCAAGGTGCGGCGTATCGGACACGAATCGCCTTTGCTCATTTGCAAATTTATGCGTGCAAGCGTGGGCGCAATCAATGCAAATTTTGCATAAACTGGCAGGACCTAAGCGGCTATCGCTATCGTGATGTTTTCCAACCGGCGCGGCAGCAGGTTATAACACGCTGTAATAGAAATAATATTTCCGAAGATAGCGATACCATATCGCCTTCGCAAATTATGCAAAAATTCTGCTTGCCTAATTGCGTAGGTTCCCGCAATTTTATGCAAAGGAAGCATAGGGCTGCATGGCCCGTCATGTGCAACATCGGTATGGCGGCGCCACGCAAGCGCTGCCGGCCACGAGGAGAGGGGTTTATGGGACCGCGCTTTGCGTGCGACCTGACAGGCAAGCGACCTGCCGTTGCGATAGCCGCGCACCGCCTTGCGTCAGGCGCCTTGGCACCACTCGCTTGCATGATTTTCCAGGCGCCTTGCCCGTCGGGCCGGTGGCTTCACGCGTGACATCGATCAGCCCCGCAAAGGGGCGGCAAAGGGTAAGAGGGGAGATACAATGACGGACAAGAGCTTGAGCCAGGGGCGAACCATCGGGCTTCGCGATGGCGTGTCGCTGATGGCGGTCGCGCTGGCAAGTGTAGCCGCGCCTGCCTGGGCGCAGGACGCAGCCGCGCCTCCGCAGACCCAGCAATCCTCTTCCCCCAGCATCGCATCGGGTGCGGCGGCAACGGAGGACACCACGCCCGATGTGGTCGTCGTCGGCGTGCGCGCCGCGCTCGCGACCGCGCAGAACATCAAGAAGAATGCCGACACGTTCGTGGATTCGATCACCGCGACCGATATCGGCGCTTTCCCGGACAAGTCGGCGGCGGAATCGCTGCAACGCATTCCCGGTATCACCGTCAACCGGCTGCAATCGGCCGACGACAGCACCCACCCGTCGGGCGAACCGACCGGCGTATTGGTACGCGGCCTGCCGCAGGTACGGACCGAATTCAACGGCCGCGACAGCTTCTCCGCCGACAGTGCGCGCGGCCTGCAGTTCAACGACGTCTCGCCCGAGCTTCTTGCCGGTGTGGACGCCTACAAGAACCAGACCGCAGACATGATCGAGGGTGGCCTGGCCGGCACGGTCGACCTGCGCACACGCCTGCCGTTCGACCAGAAGGGCCTGCTCGTCACCGGCAACTTCCGCTATAATTACGGTGATCGTTCGAAGCGCTGGACCCCCGAATTCTCGGCTTTGATCAGCGACACGTTCGATACCGAGATCGGCCGCTTCGGCTTCCTCGCCGATTACGCCCAGAGCCATGTCGTGACGCGCACCGAGAGCGTGATCGAAGACAAGATCGATACTTATTGTTCGTCGGGCTTCGGCACCGCGCAGAACGCGATCGTCAGCAGCGACGGCTCGATCCCCTGCACGTCCAATGTGTTCGGCGGAACCGGCTGGGCGTTCGCGCCGGACGGCATCCGTTATTCGCAGGTCGATTACGACCGCAAGCGCCACGGCCTTGCGCTTGCAGGCCAGTATGAGAGCCCGGGCGGCAAGTTCCGCGCGACGGTGCAATATCTCGATTCGAAATATAAGAATGCGTGGTTCGAGCGCGCCAGCCACGCGATCATGGACGGTACCTATTTCGGCACGGCCGCCTTCAATCCGCGCTCGTCCAGCATCCTCGGGCCGGCGACCGGAACCCACCTGACCTTCGGAGCGGACGGCGAGCTCGAATCGGGTATTCTGACGCAGCCGCACGGCAGCTTCAGCGGCACCTATGAAAGCGTGCAGGCCGCGATCAATGCCGGCTCCGCGGTGCCGGGCGTGCCGTTTGTCAATTATTGCGGCAACGGAGTTTGCGGCAACGATCCGCGCGACGGCCTCTACTTCCAGAACGAGGCGCGCAACTTCGCGCACCGTGAGGGCACCAAGGACCTGTCGGGCAACATCAAATGGGATGCGACCGACCGCCTGCACCTCAGCTTGGATGGCCAGTACATCAAGGCGCACACCTACAATAACGACATCTTGGTCGCGACCGGATCAATGGCGAATTACCAGTATAGCTTGGGCAAGGACGGCACGCCGCAAGTGACGTTGCTGCCGGGTTCCAACGTTAATTATGCGGCCGGCGCGCTTGCCAACCCGCATAACTATTGGATCCCGTTCATCCAAGGCCATGTCGAAGACAATGATGCGCACGAATATGCGATCCGCGGCGATGTCGATTACGACCTCGACAAGGGCGGCTGGCTGAACTCGCTCAAGGTAGGCGTGCGCTATGCCGACCGCAGCCAGACGGTGCGCTATTCCACCTTCAACTGGACGCCGATCGCGGCGCCGTGGAACTGCAACGGCCCCGGCTTCAACCTCGATAACACGACCGGCGGCGCCTATCCGACCAACAGCGGAAATTGCGGTGGCAATGCGGGCCATCCCGACTTCAAGGGCTATGGCGCGGGAATCTGGGAATCCTACGATCTCGGCAAGAACTTCTATGGCAGTGGCGTCTATCCGAACGGCGACCTGGTCTATCTGAACCGGGATACGCTCAAGGATTACGGCAAGCTGATCCAGTCGTTGAGCGGGGCGACTACCAACTCGCCGATCGCGCCGGGGTACACCGCGATCTGCGACCGGCCGGAGGCGACCGAGGGCTGCTTCACGCCGGGCGAGATCATGCACGTCCGCGAGAAGACCGAGGCGGCCTATGCGATGCTGCGCTTCGGCGGGGACGGCAAGACGATCTTCGACGGCATCGACATCCAGGGCAATGTCGGCTTGCGCTTCGTGCGCACTACCGAGATCGCGACGGGCAGCGTCGCCTTCCCCGCAGCGGATACGTTCAACAATCTCGCGCCGTGTAACACGCCGCTGAGCGGGGGCAATGTCGTCAATCCGTCCTGCTACCTGAAACCGTCGGTGCTGGCCTTCGCCAACGGCGCCTCGACGCCGAACAGCTACAAGGTATCACACGACAATTGGCTGCCGAGTTTCAACTTGCGGCTAGGCCTGGATCAGCGCGATTTCATCCGCTTCGCTTATTCGCGGGCGATCTCGCGGCCGGACTTCGGCTATCTGCGTAACAACGTTGCGGTCAACCCGCCGATCATCAATGCCGGCCCGGACTCGCCGTACGTTGTCTACAATTCACCGACCGCAGCGCACACCGCGGCCAACGTAACGGGCTATAATTTCGTCTTCCTCGGCAATGCCGGCAATGCCGGGCTGAAGCCGATGTGGGCCGACCAGCTCGACCTGTCGTTCGAACGCTATGTCGGCCGGAACAGTTCGTTCACGCTGGGCGCCTTCTACAAGAAGCTGCACGACACGTTCGGCTACGGCCAGTTCAACCGCGACTTCACCAACGGGTCTTCGACCGGCACGGTGCAGATCCGTGGTCCGATGAACTTCAAGGATGGCGGCGAGATCGAGGGCGTCGAAGCCGCCTTCCAGACCTTCTTCGACTTCCTGCCGGGGCTGTTGAGCGGGCTGGGTACGCAGGTGAACTACACTTATGTCCACCAGTCGGGGATCAACAATTCGAACCTGAGCAATGCGGTGTCGGGTGCCGACGTCGGCGCGGTCGGCATCGGCCAGCCTTCGCTGGCGGGCACTGGATCGGTGATCGACTCGCACAAATTGCAGGGGGTTTCGACCCACACGTTCAACATCGTCGGCCTGTACGAAAAGGGGCCGGTCGGCGTGCGTCTCGCCTACAATTGGCGCTCACGTTACCTGACCGACAATCTCGACTGCTGCATTGGTTTGCCGGTGTTCCAGAAGAGCGCGGGCTTCCTCGATGCCTCGGTCCGCTTCTCCCCCACCAAGTGGCTCGAACTGTCGGTCGACGCCTCGAACCTGCTGAATACCAAGACGGTCTATCAGCAGGAAGTGTTCGGGGACTCGCCGCAGACGCCTGGCGCCAAGCCGGTCTTCATGGACTCCGCCTGGAACCGGGTCGACCGCCGTTATCAGCTCGGCGCACGCGTGAAGTTCTGATCCTCCCAAGGACAACTGGCGTCGTCACGGTTACACCCCTGACGACGCCGTTTTTGGGATGAGGGACAGGTGAGGGGCATGCAGACGGATCGATCGAATCCTGTCCGAGTCGTGATCGTCGGTGGGGGCACCGCCGGCTGGATGACCGCGGCCGGGCTGGTCCGCCTGCTTGCCTCCGCCGATTATGATCTGACGCTGATCGAATCCGACGAGATCGGGACGGTCGGGGTGGGCGAGGCGACGCTGCCCCATATCAAGACGTTCAACGACATGCTCGGCATCAACGAAGCCGAGTTCATGCGCGATACCAAGGCGACCTTCAAACTCGGGATCGAGTTCGTCGGCTGGGACAAGCCAAGCGACCGCTACATCCACCCGTTCGGCACGTTCGGCGAACCTTGGGCGGGGGTCGATTTCCAGCATCACTGGGCGCGCGCGGCGCTGGCGGGCGAGGATGTCGGATCGCTGTTCGACTATAGCTATGCGGTCCAGGCGGCAGCGCGGGCGGCGTTCGAATTTCCCAACGAGGACCCGAAGTCGATCCGCTCGACCTACGCTTACGCCTATCACTTCGATGCCGGGCTCTACGCCAATTTCCTGCGCGGCTGGGCCCAGGCACGCGGCGTGAAGCGGGTCGAGGGCAAGATCGTCGATGTCGGCCGCGACGGCAATTCGGGCCATGTGGACCGGCTCACGCTGGAATCCGGCGCGACGATCGAGGGCGATGTCTTCATCGATTGCTCGGGCTTTCGCTCGCTCCTGCTCGGGCAGACGATGGGGATCGCCTGGGACGACTGGAGCGAATGGCTGCCGTGCGACCGCGCAATGGCGATGCCGACGACCCGAACCGAACCGCTCATATCCTACACGCGCGCGACCGCGCAGCGCGGCGGCTGGACCTGGCGGATCGGACTGCAGCATCGCACCGGCAACGGCATGGTCTTTTCGAGCGCTTATTGTTCGGAGGACGAAGCGCGCGAGACATTGATGGGTGCGGTGGACGGCGCGCTGCTGGCCGAGCCGCGCGTGCTACGCTTCAGGGCGGGACGACGGGTCAAGGGCTGGGAAGGCAATGTCATCGGCATCGGCCTGGCGAGCGGCTTTCTCGAACCTTTGGAATCGACCAGCATCTTCCTGATCCAGGCGGCGGTGGTCGACCTCGCCAATCTGATGCCGACGCGGGGCGGGATCGACCGGCGGCTGGCCGACGAATTCAACCGGCTGTACGAGGTCCATTACGATCGCACGCGCGATTTTTTGGTGCTGCATTATTGCGCCAATCGGCGCGCGGGCGAGCCGCTGTGGGATCATGTCCGCAACATGAAACTGCCGGACAGCCTGGCGCACAAGATTGCCTTGTTCGAGGCAAGCGCGGCGGCGCCCGACTACAAATATGGCCTCTTCTCGCGCGATAGCTGGCTGGCGGTGCTGGTGGGGCAGGGGATCATCCCACGCGGCTATAATCGCCTCGCCGACCGGCTGCCGATGGACGAGCTTTCCGCCAAGCTTCACGACCTGCGTGGGCGCATCCGCACCAATGTCGATGCGATGACCGATCATGCCGACTTCATCGCGAGCTATTGCGCCGCGCCGATCCTGGATGCGTCGATGGAGAGTGCGGCATGAGCGCGCCGCACTGCCGTCGCGTGGTCGTGGTGGGGCGCGATGCCGCTTTGTGGCTGTCGGCCAATGTGATCCGGGGCGCCTTGGGCGGATCGGGCGTGGAAGTAACCGCGGTCGAGCTGCCGAGCCGGCTGACCGACGCGGACGTTTACGCCACCCTGCCCCCACTGGAGGCGCTGCATAGCCAACTGCGGGTCGACGAGGCTGCCTTGCTGCGCACGGTCGGCGGCGTCTTCACGCTCGGCCAGAATTTCGCGGATGCCGCCGGGGCGGGCGAGCCGTTCCTGCATGCTTACGGTGCCTATGGCACGGTCATCGATGGACAGGATTTCTTCGCTTACTGGCTGAAGGCTCGCGGACTGGGGTTACGCGTCGGGCTGGAGGATTTCTCGCTGACCGCATCGGCGGCGCGGCAGGGGCGGCTGCTCGTTCCCGACGACGAGACCGAGAAATTCGGGCGCAGCGACTATGCCTATCACCTGCCGGCGGCGGCCTATGCGCGGAGCCTGCGCGGGCTGGCGGTGCATGACGGCATGGCAATCCATGCCGCCGAGACGATCGAGGTGCTGCCGGGCGACGGCGGGGTTGCCGCAATCTCGGCCGATGGTGTGCGGATCGAGGGCGACCTGTTTGTCGACGCGACCGGCGACGGGCTGCTGATCGACGCGCTTGGCGTGGCGCGCGAAAGCTGGGGCGACATATTCCCGGGCGATCGGATGCTGGTCGCGAGCGCGCCCAAATTCGCGTCGATCCCGGCTTATGCCGAAATCCGCGCGCATGCGCAGGGCTGGACGGGTCTCTATCCCAGCCTCAATCAAACCCATGTCGTCCAGGTCACAGCGAGCAGCCTAAGTTCGGACGAGGAAGCGTTTCAGGTAGCCGCCGCGACCGGCGGCTTGCCCCTCACCGACGTCACCATGCGCGGGCTCGATCCGGGCATGCGCGCGAGCGCCTGGGCGGGCAATGTCGTCGCGATAGGCGGGGCGGCGGCGACGTTCGATCCGCTCCACAATGTCGATCTGCTGGGCGTGCAGACCGGGCTGATCAAGCTTTTGGCTTTCTTTCCCGTTGCCTCCGATTTCTCCGCCGAACGCTCCGAATATAATCGGCAGGTGCGCGGGGCGTACGAGCGGCTGCGCGACTTCCAGGCGCTGCACTACCGGATCAATGCTTACGGCGCGTCCTTCTGGGCGCGCGCACGGCAAAGCGAGGTGTCGCCCGCGCTGGCGCATCGGATCGCCCTGTTCCAGGCGCGCGGCGAGATCGCTCCCTATGAGGACGAGAGCTTCGCGCCCGATAGCTGGCGCGCTTTCTTCATCGGTCATGGATTGGTGCCCGATAGCTATACGCCGGTGATCGACCGCACTTCGCCCGACGAGATGAAGGCGCAGTTCCGCCACATGCTCGGCTTCGTGAAGGAGCAGGTGCTGCGTCAGCCGACGCACGACAGCTACCTGCAGACGATGACGCGGCGCGGGCATGGGTGAGGTGCTGCGCATGGACCGTGGCGCGCCCGGCGACCTCGATGCGCTGCCACGTGTGGCGGAGCAGGGCGCGCCGACGCCGACCGAATTTGCGGCGCTGATCGCGGCCGGGCAACCGGTGGTGTTGCGCGGGCTGGTGACACGCTGGCCTGCGGTGGAGGCGGGGCGCATGTCGGGCGGGTTGGTCGGCTATCTCAAAGCGATGGACCGGGGCGTGCTAGGGCCGGTGATGGAAGCGCCGGCGCGGACGGGCGGGCGCTTTGGCTATGGCCCCGACATGCGCGAGTTCAGCTTCACCAAGAGGCGCGCGCCGATCGCGGAATCGCTCGACCGGATCGAGCGCAATCTGGGGCAGGCCAATGCGCCGTTCGTGGCGATTCAGATGCTGCCGCTGGCGGATAGCCTGCCCGATTTCCTGCCGCGCAATCCGATGCCTTTGCTGCCCGCCGAGATCGGGCCGCGGCTGTGGATCGGCGGGCCGGTCAAGACGCAGACGCATAACGACCGCGACCATAATCTGGCGTGCGTGATCGCGGGGCGGCGGCGGTTCCTACTGTTCCCGCCAGAGCAAGTTGCGAACCTCTACGTCGGGCCGATCGACAATCCGCCGCCGCTGTCGCTGGTCGATCCCGAGGCGCCCGACCTCGAGCGCTTTCCCAAATATGCTGCAGCCATTGCTGCGGCCCAGGTGGCGTGGCTGGAGCCGGGCGACGCGCTCTTCATGCCCAAATATTGGTGGCATCACGTCACCTCGCTCGCGCCGTTCAACGCGATGGCGAATTATTGGTGGGGCGACGATGCGACCGGGCTGGAGCGGCCCAACGACATCTTCCTCGCGGCGTTGCTGGCGTTCAAGGATTTGCCCGAAGGCGAGCGCGCTTATTGGCGCGCGATGTTCGAGGCGCATGTCTTCGATGGCTACACGGACGCGGTCGCGCATATCCCCGAAGAGCTGCGCGGTGCGCTTGGCCGGATGAGCCCGCGCCAGCGCGCCGGGCTGCGCCAGCAGCTCATGATGGCTTTCCTCAAATCGCCATGACCGGCGCCCGCATCGCAGCGGCCCGGTCCCGGCCCCAGACCCTTTCGAGAAAGAGAATGCGTTTTATGGTTCTGCGCAGTTTTGTCCTGCTGGCCGCAATCGGCGGCGCTACCGCCGCAACGGCGGGTCCGCGCGAATGCGTCCAGTCGCCCGGCAAGGTGATCGAGCTTTGCACCTGGGTCGATAACGGCCAAGCCTGGTACGCGGTCAGCCGCAAGGGCGTGCAAGTGCTGGCGCCGTCGACGATGGGGCTGAGCTTCAAGGGTGAGGAGCAGGCGCGCTATTCGGCGCTGACCAATCCGCGCCGGGCGGGGTCGAACACGACCTGGGAACAGCCCTGGGGCGAGCAGCGCGTGATCCGCGACGATCATCGCGAGCTGACCGTCACGATCGCGGGCGACACGGCGCTCACCAAGCATTTCGACGTGACCTTCCGCCTGTTCGATGACGGCTTCGGCTTCCGCTACAGCTATGACGCGATCCCGGCCGGACAGGATGTGTCGGTGACGGCCGACCACACCCAGTTCGCCACTGTGGGGGCCTATCAGGCCTGGTGGTATCAGGGGCTCGGTCAGGAGCGCGACGAATATCTTTACACGCAGACCGACGCGCGCCGGATCACGCTCGCCGAGACGCCGCTGACGCTGCGCGGCGACAAGAACGGGCTCTATCTTTCAATCCATGAGGCGGCGCTGGTCGACTTCCCGTCGATGCTGCTGCAGGGAAGCGGCACGGGCTCCTACGATGCCTGGCTCATGCCGTGGCCAGACGGCGTTCTCGCGCACAAGACCGGGCCGTTCACCGGGCCATGGCGGACAATGCTGATCAGCGACAGCGCAAGCGGGCTGGTCGACAGCCGGATCGAGCTCAACCTCAACGAGGCGAGCAAAATCCCGGACATCGATAAGTGGTTCAGGCCGGGCAAGTTCGTTGGCGTGTGGTGGGAGATGCACCTCAACCATACGACCTGGCCGGCGGGGATGCGCCATGGCGCGACCACCCAGAATGTCGAGCGCTATATGGATTTCGCGCAGAAATACGGGTTCGAGGGTGTGCTGGCCGAGGGCTGGAACCAGGGGTGGGAAGGCGACTGGACCACCAATGGCGACAAGTTCAGCTACACCAAATCCTATCCCGATTTCGACATGGCGGCGATCACCGCCTACGGGAAGGCGCATGGGGTCTACCTGATCGGGCATAACGAGACCGCGGGCGCGGTGCCCAATTACGAAAATCAGCTCGAGGCGGCGATGACGCTGTACGAGAAAATGGGCATCCCGGTGGTGAAGACGGGCTACGTCCATCATAGCGGCGACATCATCGACCAGAAGGGCGGGCTCGAATGGTTCGCGGGCCAATATATGGTCCGCCACAACCTTCATGTCGCCGAGGTCGCGGCCGCGCACCACATCGCGATCGACGCGCACGAGCCGGTCAAGGATACGGGCCTCCGCCGGACGTGGCCCAACATGATCGCGCGCGAGGGCGCGCGCGGACAGGAGTATAATGCCTGGGGCATCCCGACCAATCCGCCCGAGCATGTGACGATCCTGCCCTATACGCGCCTGCTCGGCGGGCCGATGGATTATACGCCCGGCATCTTCGACCTCGCGCACGGGCAATATGACGTGACGCGCCGCGTGCAATCGACGCTGGCGACCCAGCTTGCAGAATATGTCGTGATCTACAGCCCGGTGCAGATGGCGGCGGACCTGCCCGAGAATTACGAGGCGCATCTCGACGCCTTCCAGTTCATCCGTGACGTGCCGACCGATTGGGAGACGTCGAAGACGCTGCAGGGCGAGATCGGCGATTATATCGTAGTCGCGCGCCAGCCGCGCGGCGGCAGGGACTGGTATCTGGGTGCGGTCACTGACGAGAATGCGCGCACCCTGACCCAGCCGCTCAGCTTCCTGACGCCGGGCAGGCATTACGAGGCGCAAATCTATCGCGACGGACCGGGCGCGGACTACCGCACCAATCCCGAGAGCTATGAGATCGTGAAGCAGAATGTCACGTCGAAGGATGTGCTGACGATCGCGATGGCGCCGGGCGGCGGGCAAGCGATCCGGTTCAAGGCGCTGGATTGACTCAATTGCGCGCTTCTCCGCCGGATCGATAACGGTACGCATCTCATCGGAGGCCGCTGGCCATTGTCCAATCGGTGGCGCGGCCGGTGCTGATCGCACTTACCAACCGAGCCAGGGGCGGCTGGCCACTCGCAGTGCTTTTCCGGCACTTGGGATCGTCAGCGCGGCGGCCTCCCCGGCCCGAAAGGACACGGAGGCCGGCCGCTGCATCTCCCGATAGGGCCTGCCGCGGCTTATCAGCGCTTCCCCGCGCACCCCCCCTGGGTCCCTGCCCGGCCGTGCGCTGCAACAGTCGGCGCGAGGTCGAGGGTTCGGCATAGCCCACCCGCCGGGCGATTCCTCCGACCGGCTCAGCCTGATCGACTCCGGGCTGCGCGATAACAAACGTGCCGGACGCACTCATACAATCGACTCCTCGCAAAATTAGAACATGTTAATGCGGCGAGCGCGGCGCTGGCTTAGCGCTCGATTTCCAAGCGTGGGGGCACGTTTTGGAGGAGCCCATGACTGAGTGCGTAGGGAACCTCGACCTGGATTATCTGATAAATCGCGCGTGAGAAGAGCGCGAGATGGCCGCCACGAGTGGTGACCTGACCGCCGCGCTCGTGCATCGAAAGTTGGCTGCTGAGTATAAGCGCCGCGCAGGTCGGGAGATAGTCGGAGGGCGCGCATGAAGGGCACGCTGACACCATTCGAGCCGAACAAGCCTATCCTGGAACGGGCCTTTGAACTCGCGCGAGCGGGTGGCTTTATCGACCTACAGTTAATTGAGGCAGAGTTGAAACGCGAAGGGTATCCGCATCCGGACCGAAGTCTCAGTGGGCCGAGCCTTCGCAAACAACTTCGCGGGCTGCTGGCGAACCAAGCTGGTTCGGTGGGGGCCGCCTGATCCGGGATCAAAATCGCCAATCCTAAGTTCCCGTCCCTGGCCAATCAGCGGCGTTGCGCCGCCTTGGAGGACGCGATGCCGAACAAGGTCCACGACGAAGCGAGCAAGGTTGATGCGGATCGAGGCGAGGTCGTAGTGGACGGCCCTGACGGTGTCGCGGTTTCGCTAACGCCGGATGCCGCCATTGAGACCAGCAATCGGCTGCTAGAAAAGGGCGTTACCGCTGCCGGTCAAAGGCGCCTTGGCGAGGGCGGAAACGCCGATGACTGACGGAACGCCGGAGCTGCCGCAGATCGACGACGACACGCTTCTCGACATGGTCGACCACGCGCACGAGGTCGAAGACGAGCAGTGCGATGCGATCGTGGCGGAGACCAGCCGCTCAGTGGAAGATTTAACCGCCGAAGCCGACGCTGGTACGCTGATGATTGATAACTTCGGCAGCATTGCGCCCTAGAAGTGGTCGTTCACCGCGACGCGGGTCGATCCCGAAACCGGCCATTCATTCAGGGACCTGCGAACAGTGGGCGTTGGAGGTGCTGTTGTCATGTCAGCTTCGTGTTTGATGTGGAGGCACCGAGCCGTTCTCAGAACGATCGGCTCAGCGTCAGCGTGAACATAGGGCCGACCATTTGGTGCTGGCGCTCGAGAAAGGCGAGCGGCGCGAGGTCGCGGCGGCCGGTATAAACGTTGCGCCAGTAACGGACATGGCCGTCGTTGAGGTCGAATACCTCGAAATTTATCTTGAAGCCGTGCACGTTCTTGAACTCGATGAACGCGCTGACATACGGCCCTTCCCAATCCTGATTGTCACGAAGGGCGTCGCTGAGTTTTGCGACGACATCGCGCCGCACGTTGCTGTCGATAGTTGGCTGGAGCCGCGATTGGTGGCGGCCGGCACGGACTGCGCCGGTGCCGCCGCCACTAGGGAACAAGCAAGGAGACCAAAGAACATCAAGGCTGAATGGCGCATCGCTTACCGTCCGCTGATGATCAACTCAGGCGCTCATTCCACGGCTGAGCGAGAAACCGTACGCCCTGCGCGTACATTTTCTTGACAAACGAGAACAAATGTGGAACAAGCGAGTCCCGTTGATGGAGTCACTTATGATCAGCTTTCCCACGTCCGCCCTCATGGGGCTGGCCGCTATCATCACCAGTCTGTCCTATCTCATCTGGTCTATCCGCCGACGCGCCTGAAATCGCCGGGCGATCCGTCTCGGCTGGTCGCATTTTCATCTCTCAAACCAACCCAGGCCCGAACCACAGCAGCGCCCGCGACGTTCTTGGTATCGAGGCGCCTTCGAGGAGCACGGACATGACGTCACGAAGCGAACTTCCCGGCAGCCGGCATTCCGCGCCCCTGCGTATGCGGGCGGTAGGACGGGTAACCGCAGATGAGCCCATTACGGTCAGCCTCTATCTCAAGGACCGTGGCGGCGACTCCCTGCTTGAGGCGAATGATCAGGCCTCCCTCCACTCCCGCGCGGCCCTGCGGAAGCAGCGCGAGGAGGATCATGCCGATGATCTCGCGGCGGTTCGAAGCTTCGCCGCAGCGCATGGCCTGACCGTCGAGCATGCGGACGCGGCGCGCCGCCTGGTCCAGCTCAAGGGGAACGCTTCCGACATCGAAAAAGCGTTCGGCACCGAGCTCTACCACTATGAGAAGAACGGCCGTGTCTGCCGGGGGCGGGAAGGCGCGCTCCACCTCCCGTCCGATATCGTCGGGAAGGTCAATGCCGTGCTCGGCCTCGATACCAGCCCGATTGCGACACCGAAGATCGTGCCGCATCGCGGGCCGACCCCGCCTCCCGGCTTTCTGCCGACCGAGATCGCCGCGCTTTATGGATTTGGCAACCTCGACGCTTCAGGCCAGTGCATCGCGATCATTGAGTTGGGCGGCGGCTATACTGCGGCCGACAACGAAGCGGCCTTCAAGGCGATGAACCTTGATGTCCCGGAGATCGTGTCCGTCAGTGTCGACAAGGGCGCCAACAACCCGGGTGACACCAGCGGCGCCAATGGCGAAGTCGCGCTCGATATCCAGGTTGCGGGCGGCGTCGCGCGCGGCGCGAAGATCGCCGTCTATTTCGCCCCTAATACCAGCCAGGGCTTCGTCGACGCGATCAGCCAGGCGGTGCATGACGATACGCACAAGCCATCGGTCATTTCGATCAGCTGGGGCTCGGCCGAAACCAACTGGTCGGGCCAGGCGCTCACCGCGATGAATGCCGCGCTCAAAGATGCCGCTACACTTGGCGTTACGGTAACCGCGGCATCCGGCGATGCGCTGGGGACGGATGGGGAGGCTGATGGCAAGGCGCATGTCGATTATCCGTCTTCCGACCCTTACGTCCTTGGCTGCGGCGGTACGCGTGTCGATGCGTCCGGCGGCGGTCTCACCAACGAGGTGGTGTGGAAAAGCAACGGCGGCGGCACCGGCGGCGGCGTCAGCAACCTCTTTCCTCTTCCTGACTACCAGGCGTCGGCGAAAGTGCCGAAGCCCGCGTCCGCCAAGGGCGGCCGCGGCGTACCCGACGTGGCTGGCGACGCGGACCCGGACAGCGGCTATCGGATCGTCACCGGCGGACAAACAGGTATCATTGGCGGCACGAGCGCGGTGGCGCCGTTGTGGGCGGCGATCGTTGCGGGCCTCAATGCCGGCCGCAGCAAGCCGCTCGGCTTCGTACATGCGAGCCTGTACGCGGATGCCTCCGCGTTTCGCGACGTCACGAGCGGCGACAATAAGTCCGGCAGCGTTGGTTATGCGGCGGGCCCCGGCTGGGACCCATGCACGGGGCTCGGCTCTCCAGGTATCGCGCTCCGTCAGATGCTGGCCGCTGACTGAATAAGGGCCGGATGTGCTTGCCGCGCGGTCGGCAGTCACGATCCCGAAGTTGAGCAAACGAGAGTTATCGTGGCGAGGAGCGCGAGGTGAGTATGAGCCCAATCTGGGCGAGCGGCGCACGCCGCCACGTAGAGCATAGAAGCGTTATTCCGCATTAATCCGATATTTATGCGTTATTCCGCTTGCCAGGGTGCATTAGCTGAGTTAGCGTTATTCCGCAAATTGTATGCCAATCCAGCGGAATAGCGCATGACGGTGAGTATTTTTGAAGCGATCGGGCGCCAACTCAAGGGTGCACGCCAACGGCGGAAAATGACCCAGCCGGCTCTGGCCCAACGGCTCGGTCGCGATCCCGCACGCATTTCCGAGCTGGAACGGGATCTGCTCAGCAATCGCTGGGGACGCGATCGCTTGACCTTGTTTGCCGAGATTTGCGACGTGCTCGACCTGGAGCCGGTGCTGGTGCCACGCGCCCGAAGAGACGAGATTTACAGAATGCTGGGCGAAGCCCGCCCATCGAGCCGCCTCCGCGCGCCGAGCGGCTCCGCCTTCGAGGATCTGTTCATTGATCTCGGCGACGATGAGGAGACCGGCTGATGGCCAAGGATGCGGCCATTCTTGGCGTTCACCTGCTCGACCATGTTCTGGGCCCGATCCGGGTCGGCACGTTGATCCGCGACGCTGACGGTGCGGTCACGTTCAATATATCCGAAACCTACTTGCGCGATCCGGCGCGGCCCGTCCTCAGTCTCGGCTGGTATAACCCCGAAGACGAGGAAGCCACGCACGATCGCCTGGCCAGGCGCACCGACAAAATCGCGCTCAACGGCAGCCTTCCGCCTTGGTTCAGCGGACTCCTGCCCGAAGGCGCGCTACACGAACTGGTGCTGGCGGAAATGGGGCCGGGCGACCATGATGATTTCGATGTCCTGGCCCGGCTCGGCGCCGATCTGCCGGGCGCGGTCTTGGTCACACCCGAGACCGACTTACCTCCTTCGGTCGGTTCGGTTGATCGCCAAGGGATCGCCGGCTTCCGGGCGGTTGAGCCGAATGGCACGGTCAAATTCTCGCTTGCCGGTGTCCAGCTGAAATTCACCGCCAATGCTGCCGGCAACCGCCTCACTGCACCCGGCCGCGGAGAGAGCGGGCGCTGCATCATCAAAGTACCGAGCGAACGATATCGTGACCTCCCGGAAACGGAATATGGGGCGATGAAGCTCGCGGAGGCGATCGGAGTGCAGACCGCCTCCTGCCGCCTGGTACCGTGCAGCCGCGTAGAGGGTATTCCGGCTGAGATGCTTGCCCATGGCCAAAACGTCCTCGTGGTCGATCGCTTCGACCGGGCCGCGGAGGGCGCGCGCATTCACATCGAGGATGCGGGCCAGATTGTCGGCGCTTGGGGTGAGCGCAAATATACGATGGCAACGACCGAGACGATCATGAACATGGTCCGCCGGTTCAGCACCGACGGGCACGCCGATATTTTGGAAGCCATGCGTCGCGTGGTGGCGGACGTCCTTCTTGGCAATGGCGATAATCATCTCAAAAACTGGTCATTCATCTTTCCCGAACCGGGCCAGATCCGCCTTTCTCCCGCTTACGACATCGTGCCTACGGTGCTGTTTGCGCCGAACGACCAACTGGCCCTACGATTCGTGCGCACGCACGACTTCAACCTGGTGAACCTTCACCGCTTCGAGCGCGTCGCGAGCTTCCTGCGGCTGGACACGCGGCTAATCCGGCGTGAAGTGATCGCAACCGTGCGCCGCGCACTCGAAATCTGGCCCGGCGCCGCTCCGGCGCTGCTCGGCCAACCGCGCGCCGCCCGGATACTCGACCGCCTGGAGCGCCTCACGCTGGTCCAGGAAGCACAATGAACTTGGCAAAAGCACTAGCGGCCCTTGCGCCTGCGGCCCGCTAAAGTCTCCGCGACGGTCGCGGGAGGCAACTCCTTCCGCCCTCAACGCCCATGGCGATCGCGGTTTACCCTCTCGCCCCGTGGGCGTTCCGAGGCGGGCTGAGCGAATTTCGCGCTCGTTGCAGAACGGCAGCCGATGTGCGGTCTGAACCCGGCATTCGAACTGACGATATCTGCGCGTGAACTTGGCCACGGTTATACCGCACTAAAACACGAGGTGAGCGTGGCTTCTGCGGCGCGGCATGCGGCGGATCGTCGGCCTGTCCAGGGCAGAGGGATATCGGGCGCGATGATATTTGCGGGGGCCAAGGGCGCAGATCTGGCCCATCATTACGACCTTTCACCAAAGCTGCAGTTTCGATCCTTCAGAGCGTGCTCGAATTGGCTCGCAATCTGCGCTCCTCTTTCTGCGCGGGGTCGCATCCCCGGGCTGTGCCAGCAATCGCGGCGCCGGCCGAACGGCCGTTCCAGATCCGGTCCGTGCACAAGGCGGCGAGCCAAGCGATGTGAGCAGATTTTTCGCTCGGCAGCCGGGCGACCGTCACGCATGTCCAGGCCAATCGGCTAAAGGTGACGGTGCATGTCCCAAGCATGTTCTCACGCCCGGCTCATCGCACCGCGCCATAAATAATCCTGTTATTTTGGAATTATAGTCTTCTTATAACCGGAGGCTGCGCTAAGTTCTGAATGTCATGGCCATGACGATTCTCTAATGGACGTTGCCATGAACTACGATGTTACCGAACCGATGCTCGAACTTGGCTCCGTGAGCGCCGACACCAAGGGCGCGCACCAGAGCATCAACGACTTCGAGAACGGGCTCCAACCCGTTCTGGGTCTCAGCGACGGCTGACGGCGCGGGGACGCGCGCCCTCCGGTGCGCGTCCCTTGCCCGTACATCGCCATGCGTCTTCGCGACGGCCTCTATTGGTCCCCCTGCGGCGACCGGATCGTGTTCCTTGACCTGTACCGCGACCGCTATTTCTGCCTCGCGCCCCGGGAGGAATCCGCTTTCCGGTCGTGGGAGGATGATCCGGCGCACGGGAGTGAGGCCTTCACTGCACGCCTGAAGGATTGCGGGGTTCTGCTTTCGACGATGCTCGGTGTCAGTTCGCAACTCGCGCTCTCGCAGCAAGGCGACCTGGTCCAAGCAATGCGTATGTCGACGCAGGATAATATTTCGCGCGCCGGCGATATCTTCAGCCAGCGAAGTCTTGGCGTTCAGCCCACCCTGACGATCCGCCCGGGCTCACCCGTCCTGTTGGTGGTCCATCGGGATTTGATCCTCGCGCCATGGCACGGACGGGGAGTAATGAAATGACGCAAATCAAGCTTCAGAAAATACCGGACCGCGTACCCATCAAACTGACGATTAGCTTGGCGCCGGAGCTGAAGGCTGCGCTCGATGAATATGCGATCGCGTACGAAACAGCCTATCAGGTCGGGGAACCACCCGTCATCGAACTTATACCCGCGATGCTATCGGCGTTTCTGGAGTCGGACCGCTTCTTCGCCAAGACGCGCAAGGCCTGACTGTTATGGACAGGCCGTCGCCAACCGAATGCGAGCGGTTCATTACCGTCCAGGAATTTGCAGACCTCGCGCGCCTGTCGCGGCGCCGGATCGATCGGCTACGGCTTCGTGGGCCTCCTCAATTTCCGAGGGAGTATAAGCTCGGTTCTTCCGAGATCAAATTTCGCCGTTGTCCCCGGTTCAAGCTGAGCGAGGCACTCGCATGGATCGATACGAGGCGCTTTGGTGAAGCGGGTACCTGTTTGTAGCCCGAGCAGTTTCGACCTGCTCGTGCGATGTCCCGGTAGCGGCATCAGGAAGTCATCATTCTATCGCGGCAGCAATCGGGCCGCGCGCCGGATATTTTTGACTCTAGCGCAGCCGGGTCGCCACCACGTGCGATATCAAGAAGCATCCGGCCATAGAGAAAGCCCTCGCGCCAGCATGGTGGAAAGGCACGGACCGTGCGGCGCGACATCAATCCGCGCAGGGGGAAGGACTCCGCTTCCTTGAGATCGCACAAAGTAACGAAGCGCCCGAGCGTTGACATCGCGGTGAGCTTCGTTTGGAAATGAACGCGCTTGCCGATGCTAGACGCTGCCTACCAGCCACGGATCGCAGATCAGCTGCTTGCCGCCGGCAGAGACGCGCAGGCCGGCATAAGACAGGATCTGGAATTCCATGTCAGCGGTCCCGGCTGGCCATGACGGTCAATAATCCTTCCACACCACGCGTTTTACATAATCGGTGTAGCTGAGAATGATCCGGACCACCTTGTCCGAGACGTTGGGCACCGCATAATCGGCCGGGATGCGGACCAGGCGTTCGTCCCCGCGGGGCTGGCCGTCGAGGATCGCGAGCGCCTGGAGAATACGCTCCTCGCCTAGCCCGGTCATCATCACCGCGCCTTCCTCCATCGCCTCGGAGCGCTCGTGCGCTTCGCGGATGTTCAAGGCGGGGAAGTTGAGGATCGAGGATTCCTCGCTGATCGTGCCGCTGTCGGACAGGACCGCGCGCGCGTTGAGCTGGAGTGCGTTATAGTCAAGAAAGCCGAAAGGCTTGAGCAGGCGGATCAGCGGATCGAAGCTCAGCCCGAACTGTTCGATCCGGTTGCGCGTGCGTGGGTGCGTGCTGACCAGGATCGGGAGCTTGTAGGCCTGCGCGACCGCGTTGAGCGAGCCGGCGAGCCGGCGCAGCTGGCGCTCCGAATCCACATTCTCCTCGCGATGCGCGCTCACCAGGAAATAGCCGTCGGGTTCGACCTGCATCGCCTTCAGCGCGCCTGACGCATCGATCGCCGCCTGGTGGTGGGTCAGGATTTCGAACATCGGACTGCCGGTGGTGATCACGCGATCCGGCGGCAGGCCCTCCGCCAGCAGATAGTCGCGCGCGATAGCGGAGTAGGGCAGGTTGATGTCGGCGGTATGATCGACGATCCGGCGGTTGATCTCTTCCGGTACGCGATCATCGAAGCAGCGATTGCCCGCTTCCATGTGGAATACCGGCACGCGGCGACGCTTGGCCGGGATCACCGCGAGACAGCTGTTCGTGTCGCCCAGGATCAACATCGCATCCGGCTGGACCTCAGCCAGGACCTGGTCGACCGCCATGATGACGCGCCCGATCGTTTCCGCGGCACTGCCACCGGCCGCCTCCAGGAAATGGTCGGGCGCGCGCAGGCCGAGGTCGCGGAAGAAGACTTCGTTCAGTTCGTAGTCGTAGTTTTGGCCGGTGTGGACGAGGACGTGATCGGTCAGCGCGTCCAGCTTCGTCATCACCCGCGACAGGCGGATGATTTCCGGTCGGGTGCCGACCACAGTCATGACCTTGAGCTTGCGCATCAGACGGGCGCTCCCACCGTGTCGGGGCGGGCGCGATCGAACAGTTCGTTGGCCCAGAGCAAGGACACCATCACGTCGTCGCCGATATTGGTTATGTCGTGCGACCAGCCTGGGATCGTCTCGACCACGACCGGTTCGTCCGCGGAGGTCTCGATCTCGTGGCGTTCGTCGGTCAGGATGTTGCGGAAGCGGAAGCGCGCGCGCCCATGCACAACCAGGAATTTCTCGGTCTTGGTGTGGTGATAGTGGCCGCCGCGCGTTACCCCCGGAAGCGCATTGAAATACGAGAATTGGCCTGCAGCCCGCGTCTTCAGCATCTCAGAGAAAGCGCCGCGCGGATCGCGATGACTTGCGATCGGATAGGCGAATTCGTCCGGCGGCAGGAAAGAGACATAGGTCGCATAAAGCGCGCGGATCAGGCCGGTACCGACATTCGCGATGAGATTTTCGTCGCGGTCGGCACGAAAGCCCCGGATCGCATCCGCCACGGCGCCGACGGTGGTTTCGTAGACCGGCTCAACGGTCTTGAAGATGTGCGGAGTCTCGGGCGCCTCCAGGACGCGGACGAAGGCCTCTACCACGTCGTCAATATAGACCAGTTGCAATGGTGCGGCAGGATCATGGATCGTGATGGGAAGGCCACGCGCGATATTGTGGCAGAAGGTGGCGACGCCGCTGTTGTAATTCGGTCGCGACCATTTGCCGAACACGTTAGGCAGGCGGAAAACATGCGCCGGCGATCCGCTTTTCGCCGCCGCTTCGACCAAGGCGAGTTCGCCCAACAGCTTGCTACGCCCGTATTCGCTGTCTTCACTGACTTTTTGCGTTGACGCCACGATCAACGGAATAGGCCGGCCCGCGGCGACGATCGCAGCCCCCAGCCGCGCCGAAAGGTCGTGGTTGATCGCCATGAACTCGGCCGGGTCGGTTGGCCGGTTCGATCCCGCAAGGTGCACAACCGCGTCCGCGACACCCGTCGCAGCCTCCAAATCGCCGGCCTGACGCGTGACCGGCAGCGTTTCGAAACCGAGTTCGTGCAACCGCACGCACAGATTGCGGCCGATGAATCCGTCGGCGCCAGTGACGAGGATGCGCCGCCCGCTCATCCGGCGAGCGTGCCGCCGCTGAAGAAGTCCAGCTTGCGCAGGATCGCGCTCATTCCCGCCTGATCCAGCTGCGCGGTATTATGCGAGTTAAAATCTTCGTGTTGGGATATCGGCTTCTCGCCCTGTTCAACGAAGACCGAATAATTGAGGTCGCGATTGTCGGCGGGGACGCGGTAATACCCCCCCAGATCCTCCGCGACCGCCATCTCCTCACGGCTGAGGAGGGTCTCGTACAGTTTCTCGCCGTGGCGCGTGCCGATAACGCGACAGGGATGGTCGGGCGCGCCCATCACTTCCAGGACCGATTTGGCGAGGATGTCGATCGTGACAGCGGGAGCTTTCTGCGCGAACAAGTCGCCATTCTGTCCGTGCCGAAACGCATAGAGAACCAGGTCGACCGCCTCAGCTAATGTCATTACGAAGCGCGTCATACGCGGGTCGGTCAGCGTGATCGGCTTGCCTTCTCGCACCTGCTGCGCGAACAAGGGAATGACCGAGCCGCGCGAGGCCAGGACGTTCCCGTAACGCGTACCTGTGATGACGGTCTTGGTGCCCAGCGCGAGGCGCGATTTGGCGACCATAACCTTTTCCATCAGCGCCTTGGAAATGCCCATCGCGTTGACAGGATAGACAGCCTTGTCGGTCGACAGGCACACGACCCGCGACACGCCTGCTGCGATCGCGGCTTCGAGTAGATTGTCTGTCCCGATGACGTTGGTCTTGACCGCTTCCATCGGATGGAATTCGCAGGAGGGCACCTGCTTCAGCGCTGCGGCATGAAAGATATAGTCGACCCCGCTGACCGCGTTGGCGATCGCGCGATGATCGCGCACGTCGCCGATATAGTAACGCAGCCGCTTGTCGCGATGGTGAAGGCGCTGCGCCTCCTGTTTCTCCTCGTCACGACTGAAGATACGGATTTCCGCGAACGGCTCCTCGATTAGGAGCTGAAGCACGGTGGATCCGAAGGAGCCGGTGCCCCCGCTGATCAGCAGCGTCTTGCCTTCGAACATTATCGCTCCGTGACCCAGGCCGAGCGTGTCCAATTGTCGCGCCGCCCCAGTCGCCACCCCATCGTCAACGATCCCTTGCCTTCCCTGGGACCTTAGTGCCGACGGTTTGGCGAAAGGTTTTAGCAGGGCCGTTTTCGGAGGAATCTTTCGGCCTGGGCCTCAGGTGCTGAATTGAATCGGATGGCGATTCTCGACTACTAGCGCGGGCGATCGCGGATAATGTTGAAGCGTCAATCGCACGACCCCGGATTGATTGTCGCGGTTGGAGCAAGGCGGAGCGAGCCATGTTCTATGTCGGCAAATCGGAGCGGTACAAAAAGGGGCGGGGTTGCGCCTGTGGCGACTAACCTGCCCGCACCGCTGCGGTGGGTGAAGACGACCCGCTTCCGCCCGAGGGCCATCGGCCCGCACCAAGCGGCGACGCGACCGCCGGCCTATACCGCGTCCATGGGACAAGCTTGACCGGCTTCCAAAAGGCGCAGCCGTTGCACAAGCTTCCCGTCTATCAACGCAATGCCGCCTGGTTCCGCTATTGGCTGGCGAACGACATCGATCGCACCTCGGTCGGCGCTGCGCGGTGGCCGGGTTGGGGCGTAAGCCGCGATGACGTCTGCCAAATCGTCGGCTGGTCGATCAAGCGCGCCTGTCACCGTGCTGCCCGGCGATCGGATGATCGATCCTTCGCCGCAAGCGTCGCTGTGCCGTGATCCTGACGTAGCGAGCGACGTGGCAAGAGTTACATTATGGGCCGGGCTGGATACCGGCGCGGACCTTTCATACCTGAGCGTGATCGACTATGATCTCCGCCCGTGCCTAGAGATACCTGTACCGAGCGATCCTGCGGTGATCGCGGCAGCGTTACAAACCTTGTCCGGGAGTAATATCGAGCAAGTCGCGATGGAGGCGACGTCAACCTCACTTCACATCGCGCACGGTCTGCGCGACCGGGGCTTCAAAGTTTCGTTGTTGCACGCCGGTTAGGCGAGTCGCTATCTCAGTCTTTGGCGCAATAAGACCGACAAGAATGATGCATGCGGTCTGGCCGAACTTGCCAAGCTTCGCCCCCCGACGGTCAAACGCGTTTTTCTCAAGAGTCCGAAAATCCAGCGCATTCGCGCGAAATTGCTCTTTCGGGATCGGCTGACAGGCCAGCGGGTCGCGTGCGAAGCCATGATTCGCGCATTTTTAAGAGTGAATGGTGGCTACCTGAAGCGATCGCAGTCGAGCAAGGCGCTTGTCCGCCACGTTACTGAGCAAGTGGCCCGCCTCCGCCAGGCAAAAGGCATCGACATCGCGGACGATGTAAAGCCGCTAGTTGATCTGTCCGTCAGTATTCGGTTCGTTGTCTCGCGCATCGACGAGGAACTGGCCGCCTGGGTCCAGGCCAACCCGGTCTGCGCGCGCTTTCTGGACATTCCTGGTGTTGGAGCAGTGACCGCGATCTCCTTTTACACGGCGGTTGAAGAACCCGTGGCGGTTCGAAAAGGAGAATGACATCGGTGCCTATCTAGGTCTTACTCCCAAGGTGCTTCAGTCTGGGGTCAGCATGCGGCACGGGCGGATCAACAAGATGGGCAACACGCTCACTCGAAAACATCTCGTCGGTTCTGCCACAGTGATGTTCTCCGGCAGAACAAGGGACTGTCCGCTTAAGGAGTGGGGCCTTGTCCTTGCTGAACGCGCCGGCAGAGCGAAAGCAAGGATCGCGATCGCGCGGCGGCTGGCGGTGATGATGCTCGCAATCTGGAAAAGTGGCCGAGCCTATGATCCCGGCTTGGCGCGAGCCCGTGTTCGTGCGAGCAGTGTCGCGCCGATGGCAGGCAATGGGTGCGACCCCGTGGTAGGACTTGAGGCCCTGACCTCGCCGAGCGCTTTGGGGCGGTCCATCGAGCCTGCCGGAAGCACGGGTCCGGACTTCGAGAACCCAGTTGAGGCTCGACCTCGTTTGCCGCAGAGAAGCCGGACCCTCCCTGACAAGGATCGAATTGCAGACTGATTGGCGACGGACCAACTTATAATGCGTCACCGACACGGCCAGGGAAGGGTTGCAGCTCATGGAAAACCCACGCAAGCAGGCGGTCCTCACCGGCGTAGCCATGATCATGGTCGCAGGGCTGGTGCTGTTCGTGCTGCCGCCCGCGCAGACCGATTCCGAAAAGGCCTTCCGCCTGATCGTTGTGGTCGCGGCATTCCTCGCCGCAATCCTCAAATGGCGCCGCGCGATGCGCAACGGCGACCGCCCGTTAAACGCGCCGATCCTCGACTCGCCGGGTACGGCGCGGCCGCGATCCTCGCCGGTATTCTGGTCGTGTTTTGGGTCGAGACGCCCGCACTGCGCCTGCTCGGCGGCCTGACCCTGATCGCACTCGGCTTCGGCCTGGTCCGCCAGGCCTTCCGTATCGAATGACTTAGCGGCTGCCGGCCCGCGGCAACGCCGCGTTCGGCTCGGCCTTGCCCGCCAGCGCTTCCGCCGCGATCCGCTGCAACGCGACAGTCGTCAGTCCGCTGAAGCCCAGCTCGTCCGCCGCGCGCTCATGTTCGCCGAGCGTCCGCGGGTCGGTCCCGGTCACGCGCCCGAAGATCACCAGCGCCGCCAGGTAATAACCATAGGCGCTCGC
>Ga0207705_10000826_pt1 | contig 25319 bp, 22 predicted proteins | sample KBSC13metaG_FD_184314 | JGI IMG/M metagenome (GOLD analysis project Ga0207705, IMG submission 184314) | Corn rhizosphere microbial communities from Kellogg Biological Station, Michigan, USA - KBS C1-3 metaG (SPAdes) (version 2) | ecosystem: Host-associated > Plants > Roots > Rhizosphere > Soil ... | reverse complement strand
CTCGAGCTTGAACTCCCGGCTGAACTTCCGTCTCTCCATCCCAACTCTCCAGTTCCAAAACACCCTAACTCGGTGTCCTCAAAACCGGCAGCAGCTCAGATACAGCAGGAGGTGCTGAGGCCCGCCGGTACGCCCACGGGCCATTCGACGCGGGGAGACGACTGCCTCGTTAAGCCCCGAGGGCCGATGTGACCCGGTCTTGTGCAAGGTGCATCCCACCGTCGGACTCTACCAAAATCCGGAGGAGATCTGGAGCTAAGGTTAAGTGCTACGCACAGGTGCTACGTTTGGGTGCTACAGCGTTTCGTTAACTTACTGATTTTACTGGATAATCTGAAATGGCTGGGGAACCTGGATTCGAACCAAGATTGACGGAGTCAGAGTCCGCAGTTCTACCGTTGAACTATTCCCCAGCAGCCGGTGGGCCGGCGGCGGCGTGCCTCAGATAGCCAATGGGCCGGCGGATTGCAAGCCGGCAACGGTGGATCGGGCGTTTTCGTCCCGCTGCGGCAGGCGGCCCCCTAGGTCAGCGGCGGCCAGCCTTTTCGACCGCCTCGTTGGCCGCTATGGCGGCCATGTTGACGATGCCGCGGCTGGTGGTCGAGGGCGTCAGGATATGGGCCGGGGCGCGAGTACCCATCAGGATCGGGCCGACGGCGAGGGCGTTGTTCATTTCCTTCAGCAGGGTCATCGAGAGGTTGGCCGAATCGAGATTGGGGAAGACCAGCAGATTGGCCTCCCCCTTGAGGATCGATTCCGGGATATAGCGCTCGCGCAGGCCCTCGCTCAGCGCCAGATCGCCCTGCATCTCACCCTCGACGATGAGATCGGGTGCCTGCGCCTTCAGCAGCCGGTACACTTCGCGCATCTTGTAGGCGCTGTCCCCGTCGCGCGAGCCGAAGTTGGAATAGCTGAGAAGCGCCACCCGGGCCTCGATGCTGAAGCGCCGGAGGTGGTCGCGGGCCTGCAGCGCGATGGCAACGATCTCGGCGGCCGTCGGGTCCATGTTGACGTAGGTGTCGGTGAGGAAGAAGGCGCCCTGCGGCAGGATCAGCATGGAGAGCGCGGCGGCGTCCTTCACCCCGTCCTGCAGCCCGATCACCGAGCGGATGTCGCGGACGTGCTTGATGAACCGCCCCTGCAAACCGCAGATCAGCGCGTCGGCGTCGCCGCGCTTCACCGCCAGGGCGCCGATGGTGGTGGTGTTGGTGCGCACGATCGTACGGGCGGTTTCCGGCGTCACGCCGTTGCGGCCGACCAGCGACTGGAACAGCGCCACATAATCGCGGTAGCGCGGATCGTCCTCGGGGTTGATGACCTCGAAATCGTCGACCTTGAGATTGAGGCCAAAGCGCTGGATGCGCTGCTCTATCACCGCCGGGCGGCCGATCAGGATGGGGCGGGCGAGCTGGTCTTCGATCAGCACCTGGGTAGCACGCAGCACGCGCTCGTCCTCGCCGTCGGCGAAGGCGATGCGCTTACCCTGCCCGCGCGCCCGATCGATGATCGGCTTCATCACCAGGCCGGAGCGGAAGACGAAGCGGTTGAGACTGTCGTGATAGGCGGCGAAATCGGCAATCGGGCGCTTCGCGACCCCTGATTCCATTGCGGCCCGCGCTACCGCGGGGGCAATCCTGAGGATCAGCCGCTGGTCGAACGGGTTCGGGATGAGGTGCTCGGGACCATAGATGGCCGGCTGGCCGGAGGGCGACACTTCGAGCCCCGGCTCATGCGCCAGCTTGGCGATGGCCTTCACCGCCGCAAGCTTCATTTCCTCGTTGATGGTGGTGGCGCCGACATCGAGTGCACCGCGGAAGATGAACGGAAAGCAGAGGACGTTATTGACCTGGTTCGGATAGTCGGAGCGGCCGGTGCACACCATGGCATCGGGACGGGTTGCGCGGGCCAGTTCCGGCATGATTTCGGGATTGGGGTTGGCCAACGCCAGCACCAGCGGATGAGGCGCCATGCGGAGCAGCATTTCCGGCTTCAGCACTCCAGCCGCCGACAGGCCGAGAAACACGTCCGCGCCGTCGAAGACCTCGTTGAGGGTCGTCGCTTCGGTGTCCTGGCAGAAATGCGCCCGCCACTTGTCGTGCACGTCGTTGCGCTTGTGTGTCAGCAGCCCATCCTTGTCCGCGACCCAGATGTTTTCGCGCTTGGCGCCGAGGGCGACGAGGATATTGAGCACGGCGATGGCGGCGGCCCCTGCCCCGGAGGTGCAGATCTTGACGTCGCCGATCTTCTTGCCGGCAAGCTCGAGCCCATTCTGCACCGCGGCGCCGACGATGATGGCGGTGCCGTGCTGGTCGTCATGGAATACCGGGATCGGCATGCGGGCACGCAGCCCCTCCTCGATCTCGAAGCAGTCCGGGGCGCGGATATCCTCGAGGTTGATGCCACCGAAGGTCGGCCACAGCGGAGCGATGACTTCGATCAGCTTTTTCGGGTCGCGCTCCTCGATCTCGATGTCGAAGACGTCGATGCCGGCGAATTTCTTGAACAGCACCGCCTTACCTTCCATCACCGGCTTGCTGGCCAGTGCGCCGATGGCACCGAGGCCGAGCACGGCGGTGCCGTTCGAGATGACGGCGACGAGGTTGCCACGCGAGGTGTAGCGGGTGACCGTCTCGGGGTCGGCAGCAATCTCCTCGCAGGGAAAGGCCACGCCCGGGGAGTAGGCGAGCGCCAGATCGCGCTGGTTGCCGAGAGGCTTGGTGGCCTGAATCTCGAGCTTGCCGGGCTTCGGATGCTCATGAAAGTGCAGCGCAGCGTCGCGCAGGGTCTGGCTCGGCTCGGTCACGTCGGACGTCATGGATTGTACTCCCACCCCAAGATGGGGCTGTCGTGGCATCAATTTCCACGAATGAAAAGGCCGCGCTTGCGGAAGGCGTCAGGCGGCGGTCTCGAGGGCCTCGTCGGTGGGCTGAGCCAGCGCATTAAGGGCTCGCGCCAGCTCGTTGAACGACTTGACCTTGAGCGCCGGCGCGAAGAGATAGCCTTGAGCCATGTGGACGCCGCGTTGGCGCAGATAACGCGCCTGCGCCTCGGTCTCGACGCCCTCGGCGATGACATCGGTGCCGAGGTCACGAGCCACCGCGATGAGGCCGTCGAGCACCGGCACCTGCGTCGTTTCCGGCTTGATCATGTCGACGAACACCCGGTCGATCTTGATGACGTCGACGCCCAGGGTTTGCAAATAGGCGAGATTGGAATGGCCGGTGCCGGCATCGTCCATGGCAAGCCGCGCGCCAAGCGCATGCAGACCAGCGATGACGGCGTGGGCCTGAGTCGAATTGCCGAGGGGGCGCCGCTCGGTGATCTCGAACACCAGTTGATCGAAGCCGATGGAGGAATTGCCGAAAATAGCCTGCACGTCGTCGATGATGGAATTGTCGCGAAAATGCCCCTCGAACAGGTTGATCGAGACCTTCATCTCGGGCATTTCGCGGCACAGGTCGTTGAGGTCGAGCCGCACCTGCTGCATCAGGCTCACCGTCATCGGAATGGCGAGCCCGGTGGCCTCGGCATAATCGATGAAGGCGCCCGGGGAGACGATGGTGCCGTTGCGCTTCTCCCATCGGCACAACATCTCGCAGCCGATAAGCCGGCCGGTTCGAAGGTCGATCACCGGCTGGTAGTAGGGTTTCAGCTCGCCATGCGCGATGGCCCGTTCAAGGCCGAAGGCCGGCAGGTTGGAGCGGCGCACATATTGCAGCATGAGCGCAAGGAAGGCGGCGCACATGATGCCGGCGACAACAGTAAAACTGACGTCGAGATTGGCATAGTCGGCGCGCACCGTCCCAAAGGGCACGGCGGCCTCGGCGCGCAGCGGAATCTCGCCTGCAAACGACTGGGCGGAGATGAAGTCCGTGTCGGCCTTACGCTGGTCGAACGGGGCGGCATAGCCGAGGGTCACTATCGGCGTGCCGTTGGTCAGCGAGACGCGCACCATGGTGGCGCTGCGCAGGCCGGGAAGCAGCGTATCGGCGGCATTGGCCAGCACCGGTACGAAGGCGGAGACCTGGCGCTCGGCGCCGACGGTCTGAGTCAGGCGCAGCATCGGCATGCTGACGTCGTCGAACCTGACGACGGAAAGAGTCTCGGAATGGCCGGGAATGGTCAGCGGGGCGCTGAGAGTGGAATAGTGCAGCGTCTCGCCAAAACCGTCGCAGTACTGCACCCCGGCAGCATTTTCGACCAGCACATCCTTTACGTGCAGGCTGTCTCGCATCGCCTCGTGGACATTGGCGATGAAGGTCGGCGTACACAGCGACGGGCTGTCGGCAAGCACAGTTCTGAGGGCGACCACCGCCTCGCTGGCGCTCGCCTCGATCTTGGCGGCCAGATTGTCGACCGAACGCTGTGTGAGCTGGGTCTCACGGGTGCGGACGTAGTTGTCGAGCAAATAGTCGACAGCCGCGACCGGCGCGAAGGCAAGAACCGCGGCGACGACGACGATGGCGTTGGATAATCTTGATCGCACCGCGCGACTCGGGCCCCCGCACTTGCGCCCGACTGGCCTAGCAGCGCACCCTTTAATGCCTTGCTAATGAACGTCCCGGCGCGGCGCACGGCCACTGCCGTTGCGCCAGGCCGGAAGTCACCGCCAAGTGCCCCGCCGCGTGTCGCCGCGCCATACCCCGGCGCGGGCGGCCTATTTTTCCTGGGCGTTCAGCCTGATGTGGAGCTCGCGCAACTGCTTGGTCGAGGCCGGGGACGGGGCGCCCATCAGCAGGTCTTCGGCCTGCTGGTTCATCGGGAACAGGGTGATCTCGCGCAAATTCTGCTCGCCACAGAGCAGCATGACGATACGGTCGACGCCAAAGGCCGCGCCACCGTGCGGGGGTGCGCCATACTGAAAGGCGCGGTAGAGGCCGCCGAACTGCTCCTCCACCTCCGCGCGCGACTTGCCGGTCAGCTCGAAGGCCTTGACCATCGTCTCCGGTTCCTGGTTACGGATCGAGCCGGAGGCGATCTCGTAGCCGTTGCAGACCGCGTCGTACTGGTAGGCCTTGATGGTCAGGGGATCCTGCGTGTTGAGCGCGTCGATGCCGCCCTGCGGCATGGAGAAGGGGTTGTGGGCGAAGTCGATGCGCTTTTCCTCCTCGCTCCATTCGTAGAACGGGAAGTCGACGATCCAGCAGAGCTCGAAGCGCTCGGTATCGACGAGTTTGAGCTCGGTGCCGACGCGCGTCCGCGCCTCGCCAGCGAAGCGATACATCTTTTCCGGACGCCCGAGCACGAAGAACACCGCGTCGCCCTCGTTGAGACCGAGCTGGGTGCGGATCGCCTCGGTACGTTCCGGGCCGATGTTCTTGGCTACCGGACCTGCCCCCTCGAGCGCGTCGTTCTCCTTGCGCCAGAAGATATAGGCGAGGCCGGGCTGGCCCTCTCCCTGCGCCCAGCCGTTCATGCGGTCGCAGAAGGCCCGGCTGCCGCCGCCGGCCGCCGGGATCGCCCACACTTCGACCTTGTCGTCGCTGGCGATCTGGCCGGCGAAGACCTTGAAGCCGGAGCCGGCGAAGTGCTCGGTGACCGCCTGCATTTCGATCGGGTTGCGCAGATCGGGCTTGTCGGAGCCATATTTGCGGATCGCCGTCTGGTGGGGAATGCGCGGCCACTCCTTGGTCACCGGCTTGCCCTCGGCGAACTCCTCGAAGATAGCGGTCATCACAGGCGCCATGGTGTCCCAGACGTCTTCCTGGGTGACAAAGCTCATTTCGAGATCGAGCTGATAGAATTCGCCCGGCAACCGGTCGGCGCGCGGGTCTTCGTCGCGGAAGCACGGGGCGATCTGGAAATAGCGGTCGAAGCCCGCCACCATCAGCAATTGCTTGTACTGCTGGGGCGCCTGGGGCAGCGCAAAGAATTTTCCCGGATGGATGCGGCTCGGCACGAGAAAGTCGCGCGCCCCCTCGGGCGACGAGGCGGTGAGGATGGGGGTCGAATACTCGGCAAACCCTGCCTCGCCCATGCGCCGCCGCATCGAGGTGATCACCTTGGTGCGCTTGACGATGTTGGCGTGCAGGCTTTCCCGGCGCAGATCGAGGAAGCGGTAGCGCAGGCGGATGTCTTCGGGATAGTCGGGCTCGCCGAACACCGGCAGCGGCAGCTCCTTGGCCTCACCGAGCACTTCGAGCTCGTCGATGAACACTTCCACACCGCCGGTCGGCAGGTTGGGGTTCTGCGTCTCGGCGGTGCGCGCCTTGACCTTGCCGTCGACGCGGATCACCCATTCGGCGCGAACGCGCTCGGCCGCCTTGAAGGCCGGCGAGTCGGGATCGACGACGCACTGGGTCAGCCCGTAATGGTCCCTGAGGTCGATGAACAGCAGGCCGCCATGGTCGCGTACCCGGTGCACCCAGCCGCTGAGCCGCGCATTGTTGCCGACATCCGCCGGACGGAGGGCGGCGCAGGTGTGCGAACGGTAGCGGTGCATGGCATGAACTCGGTGAAAAAAGGCCGGAATCTCAGGCTCGGGAAAAGGCATGGGCGCACCGGCTTGTCAAGTTTTCCGGCCCCAAGGCGGCACGCACGCTGCCGCCCGGGAGATGGCGCCGGAAATCGAGACTGGAGTGGCCCCGGCACACCTGCTAACCAAGCGCGGGGAGATTTGGGGGGAGAATGTTGAGTCAATGCGGACAATCACAGATACGGAAGAGCTGAGCGCCTATTGCAAGGTTGCCCGGGCCTTCGACTTCGTCACCGTCGACACCGAATTCCTGCGCGAGACCACCTATTGGCCAAAGCTCTGCCTGTTGCAGGTTGCGACGCCGGATGAGGCGGTGCTGGTCGACCCGTTGGCCAATGGCCTCGATCTCGGCCCGTTCCTCGAATTGCTGGTCGATGCCAGCGTGGTCAAGGTGTTCCACGCGGCGCGGCAGGACATCGAGATCTTCGTCAAGCTCTCCGGCAAGGTGCCGGTCAACATCTTCGACACGCAGGCCGCCGCCAGTGTGTGCGGCTTTGGCGACAGCGTCTCCTACGACAACCTGGTGCGCGCCATTACCGGGGTAGAGCTCGACAAGAGCTCGCGCTTCACCGACTGGTCCTCACGCCCGCTCAGCGACAAGCAGAAATCCTATGCGCTCGCCGACGTGACCCATCTGCGCGACGTCTATCTCAAGCTCCGGGCGCAACTCGATGAAACCCAGCGCTGGGGCTGGGTCGAGGACGAACTGGAGACGCTCCGCAGCATCGATACTTATGTGGTGCAGCCGGCGCACGCCTGGGAGCGACTGCGGATGAAGCTCAACCGCCCGCGCGACCTGGCAGCGCTCAAGGCGCTTGCTGCCTGGCGGGAAGCCCGGGCGCAGGGCAATGACCAGCCGCGCAGCCGCATCCTCAAGGACGATGCACTGGCCGAGTTGGTGGTGCAGCGGCCGCTCACCGCCGACGCCTTCGACAAGCTGCGCGCCGTGCCGCGCGGTTTTGGGCGGTCCTCCGCCGCGGCCGAGATCATCGCGGTACTGAAGCAGGTCGAGGCGCTGCCGAAGGGCGATTTACCCGAGATGCCGGAGCGTTATCGCGGGCCCTCGCCCAAGGGCGCCGTCGGCGATCTGGTGCGGGTGCTGCTCAAGGCGGTGAGCGAACAGCACGGCGTAGCGGCGCGCATCATCGCCACCTCCGACGAGGTGGATGCGCTGGTGCTCGACGACGAAGCCGACGTGCCGGCCCTGAAGGGCTGGCGGCGCAAGATCTTTGGCGACAAGGCGCTGGCGTTGAAGCACGGCCAACTCGGGCTCGCGGCGACGCGTCGCGGTATCGTCGAGATTCCGATTACTGAAAGCTGACGGCGGACTGCCTGAAGCCAGCAACCGTCGCGAGCTGTTCCAGGCGGCCGCGGAGGTGTTCCCCATCGAGGAAAGCCAGGTCGGCCGGGAGACGCAGACACAGCACCCCGCCCGCTACGTCGAAGCGGGCGCGTGGCAGCACGCCCGGCATCGCGGCCGACATCGGGTAAGCGACGCGCATCAGCACGCCGATCAGCTTTGCCCGCTGGTTCCCCGCCTCGCCGGCCAGGGCGAGCAGCGCCTGGCTGGCGCTCTTGTGCTTGAGGCCCATGTAGCGGACCGCCAGCACCTGGGCGAGAAACGCCCGGCCAGGGTGGTCCACGCCCACCATCGAGCCATAGGCGACGAGGTCGACGCTCTGCTCGCCGCGATAGTCCGGGTGGCCCCGCCAGCCAATGTCAGAGAGGTAGCAGGCGACTTCGCGTAGCCGCCGCTGGTCGGGCGCTTCGGGGACGCCGATGGCCTCGACAAACTGGGCGCTGAAGGAGATCAGGTCGCCGGCGTGGGCCGGTGAGCGCGAGCGCAGCAGGTTCATTTCCTGGGCCATCTGAAGCAACGGATCGACCTGCTGCTCGGCCGGATCGAGCAGGCCATACAGATAGCCTTCGCGCACCCCGAGGGCAGAAAACATCACGCGCTCGAAATTGCCCGCCTTGATGAGTTCCGAAAGCAGCGCGGCACTGTAGGGCACCAGGTCGCGGCGGGAGGAACTGACATTGTCGCCCCCCGGCATGGGTCGTCCGGCATCGGCCGCGGCGATGATGTCGTCACACAGTTTTGCCGCCTCGGCTGCCGGCACCACATAGTGTTGAACCATGTGCAGCGGGTAGTTCGAGCGAATCTGCAAGATCTTGGCAAACGAGCGCCAGGTGCCGCCAATGGCACAGAACACCCGGCTCGGGGTTTCCTTGAGTACCTGCGAGGCCTTGAGCCGAGTGCGTGCCAGTGCCGCGGCGCGCATCGGCGAGCCGCCGCTGTCGTCCTGCAGCCGGATGACGCCAAGCTGGTGGGTTTCCCCGACCGCGTCGCGCCCGTTGCTCAGTGAGGTGAGTTCGAGGCTGCCTCCCCCCTGGTCGCCGACGACGCCCTCGAAGCTCGGCATGCCGGCGACGACGCCGAGCGCGGCAAAATGCGCCTCTTCTTCGCCACTGAGCACCCGCACGTCCTCGCCCATCACCTGTTCGATGGCCGAGACGAAGCTCAATCGATTGCGCGCTTCCCGTACCGCCGAGGTGGCAAGCACATACACCTCGCCGCAGCGCATCAGCCGCGCCACCAGCGCAAAGCGCTGCATGGCGGTCAGTGCCCGGTCGATATTGGCATCGGCAATGCGGCCGGACTGGGCGAGGCCACGACCGAGAGCGCAGGCCGATTTTTCGTTGTAGAGCGGAGTCAGCGCGCGGGCGTGCCGCTCATAGACCACCAACCGCACCGAGTTTGAGCCGATGTCGAGCACCGCAACAGGCTTGGCGCCCTGGATGCGGCCCTGGGCGGTCGGGTCGGCATCAACGCCCCAATAGTCGTTCAATCAGCGGTCTCGTCGGTTTCGCGCGGCAGCGCACTCCCCCGCCCGGACAGGCTGGCGTGGGTCATGAAGTAGTTGTGCGCGTTGTGCGGCTCTTCGCCTTCCTCAAGGCGCACGCGGTGGGAGCTGCCGTCGGGCAGCACGTCCCAACTCTGCTGGTTGTCCTCGAGATAGGTCACCATCATGCGTTCGAGGATCTGCTTGTGCACGGTCTTGTTGACGATGGGTACCATCACTTCGACGCGCCAGTCGAGATTGCGTTCCATCAGGTCGGCCGAGGAAATGTAGACCCGGGCGCGTGGCGATGGCATCGCCTCCCCCTGCCCGAAGCAGTAGATGCGCGAATGCTCGAGGAAGCGCCCGACCACCGATTTGACGTGGATGTTGTCGGAAAAACCGGGAATGCCTGGTCGCAGGCAACAGATGCCGCGGACGATCAGCTCGATCTTCACGCCGGCCTGGCTCGCCGCATAGAGCGCGTCGATGATCTCCGGATCGACCAGCGCGTTCATCTTCAGCCAGATGTTGGCAGGCTCGCCGCGCTTCGCGTGGGAGACTTCCTTGGCGAAGCAGTCGAGCAGGGTCTGCCGGAGGTTGACCGGCGAGGCGGCGATCGATTCAAGCTCGGTCGGCCGGGCGTAGCCGGTGATGAAATTGAACACCCTGGCGACATCGCGGGTGATCGAGGGATCGGTCGTGAAATAGCTGAGGTCGGTGTAAATCTTGGCCGTGATCGGGTGGTAGTTGCCGGTTCCGATATGGCAATAGCTCATCAGCTTGCCCTGCTCGCGCCGGACCACCTGGCTCATTTTGGCGTGCGTCTTCAACTCGATGAAGCCGAACACCACCTGCGCCCCAGCCCGTTCGAGGTCGCGAGCCCAGCGGATATTGGCTTCCTCGTCGAAGCGCGCCTTGAGCTCGACCAGGGCGGTGACGGACTTGCCGGATTCGGCGGCCAGCACCAGCGCCTTGACGATCGGCGAGTTGGCCGAGGTGCGGTAGAGCGTCTGCTTGATCGCCACTACGTCCGGGTCGCGGGCCGCCTGCATCAGGAACTGCGCCACGACGTCGAAACTTTCGAACGGGTGGTGGACCAAGAGATCCTTCTGCTTGATGGCGGCAAACAGATCGCCGTTGAAGTCGCGCACTCGCTCGGGAAAGCGCGCCTGGTAGGCGGGGAATTTCAAGTCCGGCCGCTCGATGTCGCAGATCTTCGCCGCGTCGGCGAGGCCGAGAAAGCCTTCCACCTCGTAGGTGTCGCCGGGCGAGGCATTCAGCCGCTCGCTGATCTGGCGGCGGAGCGAGCGCGGCATGCGCTTTTCGATTTCGAGCCGGATCACCTGCCCGCGCCGGCGCTGGCGCAGGGCGGACTCGAACTCCACCACCAGGTCGGCGGCTTCGTCGTCGATTTCGATCTCGCTGTCGCGGATGATGCGGAAGGAACCGGAGCCGACCACCTCGTAGCCGGGAAACATCTTGTGGAAGAAGAGGTTGATCAGGGTGTCGATGGTCACGACCTCGATCCGGCCCTCGGAGACAAGGCTCGAGGGCAGGCTGATGAAGCGGTCGAGGTTGGATGGCACGCGTACCAGCGCCGTGAGAATCGATGAGCTGCCCGGCCGGCTGAGCTCGAAAGCCAGTGTAAAGCCGAGATTGGGAATGAACGGGAACGGGTGTGCCGGGTCGACCGCAATCGGGGTCAGCACCGGCACGATTTCCTCGCGGAACAGCTTTTGCAGGTATTTCACCTGGTCGGGCGACAGGTCGTCGGCCTCGTGGATGACGACATTCTTGTCGAACAGCTCTTCGCGCAGCGACTGCCAATAGTCCTGCTGCTCGAGGTTGAGGTGCTGGGTGAGGGTCGCGATCTCGTCGAGCTGCTCGCTCGGGGTAAGGCCATCGACGCTCTGCTTGGCCAGACCGGCGCGCACCTGATTCTTCAGGCCGGCGACGCGGACCATGAAGAATTCGTCGAGATTATTGGCCGAGATCGAGAGGAACCGCAGCCGCTCGAGCAGCGGGTGGGCCTCGTTGCCTGCCTCCTCCAGAACGCGCATGTTGAATTGCAGCCAGCTCACCTCACGGTTGACGAAGCGTGCCGGGCTCGTGCGCAGGGCCTCGATGTCGGGCGTGGCCGGTTCAACCTCGAGATTGCCGATTTCGGTCATCTCATTCATCGTCCGTCTCCAGATCGGGCCGCTCGGCGACGTCGCCGAGCGCCAGCCGCCGCTGCCGCAGCGCCTCGGCGGCAATCGGGCGGGTAACGGCCGAGCCGCGGGCCAAGGCGAGCCGGTCCATCAGTTCGACCAACGCCACCGCTTCGGCCGGCGACCGCTCCATGCGGGGTACCAGATAACCGATAATGCGCGGATCAACCGAAACCTGGCGATCCCCGAACAACTTGACCAACATTTGCGACAACTCGATGTCTCCGGCAGGGGTCACGAGCAGCAACGTGGCAAGGCGCGCCCGCGAGCGCAAATCCTCAGTCGCGTAAGGCCAGTGCGAAACCGGGGTACGCGCCGTCAGCAGCAGCGGCCGCTGGTCGCGCATGCTCTGGTTGAGCAGGTGGAACAGCGCGCCCTCATCATAGCCCGGCCGGTCGACATCCTCAATCAGCAGCGGCGCCGTGCCGGCGGCGGCGGCGAGACGACCGGCCTCCTCCGGCGCTGGCGTCGCCGCTCCTGCGCGCGCCGCCCAGATGCGCCCGAGGTGCGACTTTCCCGAACTTGGCGGCCCGACGAGCAGGGTGAGCGGCCCCGGCCAGTCGGGAAAGGCGGCGAGATGCAGATAGGCCAGCCGGTTGCCGTCGCCGACGACGAAGTCGGCTTCGTCGTGGGAAGCCACATGCCCGAGATCGAGCGGCAACTGCCCGACTTGGCCATCAGTCGGCGCTGTTGGTGTCGACACGCGGCGCCCCGTTATGCCCAAGATAGAGCTGGCTCTGCTTGTATTTCTGCACTGCAAAACGGGTCAACACCGCCGCGATCGCGCTCAGCGGCACGGCGAGCAACAGCCCGACGAAGCCAAACAGCGAAGCAAAAGCGAACAGCGAGAACATCAGCCACACCGGATTGATGCCGATCGAGGAGCCGACTAGCTTCGGATAGAGCACATTGCCCTCGAGAAACTGCCCAATCATGAACACCATGAAGACCACGAGAATAAGCGGCCAGCTTGGCCAGAATTGCACTGTGGCGATGACCATGGAGAGAATGAAGCCGGTGAAGAAACCGACGAACGGAACAAAGCTGATGAGGCCGGTAATGAGCCCGATGGCAAAGCCGAAGCTGATGCCGGTGAGCGACAGGGCCGTCGCATAGTAAAAGGCCAGCACCAGCACCACGCTGCCCTGCCCGCGCACGACGCCCGACATCGAGCGGTCGATGTCGGTGAGGATCTGGCTCACTTCCTCGCGGTGATCGAGCGGCAGCAGGCGGTTGACCGCCTCGACCATGGTCCGCCAGTCGAGCAACAGATAGAACGCCACCACGGCGCCGACGACGATGATGGCGAAGGCCGAGATCACCGTGAGGCCACTCTGGGTGATGTAGAGTGTCGCCGTGGCGGTCAGCGCCGGCAGATTGTTGAGCCAATCGGTGAGACTGGTTTCGAACTGGCTCACCCGCTCGGCGCCGAACCAGGCGTTGAGCGCCGGCAGCCAGTCATTGGCCAGCGAGCGCAGGCTGGTGACATAGCCGGGCAGCCGGAAAGCCAGCCCGATGATCTGCTGGGTGACGAGCGGCACCACGAGTGTCAGAATGCCGGCAAGGACGCCAATGACGACCACCAGCACCAGCGCGGCCGACCAGCCGCGCTTGAGGTGGGTGCGCTCCACGAGATTGACCACCGGGTTGAGGATATAGGCGAGCAGGAACCCCAACACGAACGGCAGCAGGATGCCGCGGAAGGTATAAATCAGGAACAGGCTGACGACTGCCAGGCAGATCCAGATCAGCACTTGAGTTCGAAGAGTGATCAACCGGGCGACCCTTGCGTCTCTGTGATGGAGTCGCTATCAGCGCAGATAGCGACGAGGCCCGGGAAATACAACGTTTTTACCGGGGACCCAAACCGGCAGAGGCCCATGTCCGACGCGCAAAACCTGCCATCAAACGGGCTGTCATACAAGCAGGCGGGTGTCGACATCGATGCCGGCAATGCCTTGGTCGAGGCCATCAAGCCCGCTGTGCGCTCCACCCGCCGGCCCGGCGCCGATGCCGAAATCGGTGGCTTCGGCGGGCTATTCGATCTCAAGGCGGCCGGCTTCATCGACCCGGTGCTGGTCGCGGCCAACGATGGGGTGGGCACCAAGCTCAGGATCGCCATCGAGGCCGGCAGCCACTCCACCATCGGTATCGACCTCGTGGCCATGTGCGTCAACGATATCATCGTGCAGGGCGCCGAGCCGCTGTTTTTCCTAGACTATTTCGCTTCCGGCAAGCTCGACGTGACGACCGGCACGGCGATCGTCGAGGGCATCGCCGAAGGTTGCCGGCGGGCTGGCTGCGCGCTGATCGGCGGCGAGACCGCCGAGATGCCGGGCATGTACGAGGGCAAGGATTACGACCTCGCTGGCTTTGCCGTGGGCGCCGCCGAGCGCGGCACGCTGCTGCCGCGCGCCGACCTGATGGCCGGCGATACGCTGGTGGCGCTGGCCTCGTCGGGCCTCCATTCCAACGGCTTTTCGCTGGTGCGGCGAATTGTCGAGATTTCGGGGCTCGACTGGTACCTGCCCGCCCCGTTCGACGAGACGGTGACGCTGAGCGATGCGCTTCTGGTGCCGACCCGCATCTACGTCAAGCCGCTGCTGACCGCGCTCAAGTCGAAGCTCGGCATCAAGGCGATGGCACACATCACCGGCGGCGGCTTCATCGACAATATTCCGCGGGTGCTGCCGGAAGCGCTTGCCGCCCACATCAACCTCAGCACCGTGGCGGTGCCGAAAATCTTCGGCTGGCTGTCACGGGTGGGCGGCATCGAGGAGCGCGAGATGCTGCGCACCTTCAATTGCGGCGTGGGCATGGTGGTGGTCGTGGCCGCCGCGGATGCGGAGGGTCTGGTCAACCTGCTCAACGCCGATGGCGAGACGGCGACCATTATCGGCGAACTCAAGCCGCGCGACGGCGACCCGGTCACCTTTTCGGGCAAGCTCACGCTGTGACGGGCCGCGTACGGGTCGCGATCCTGATTTCGGGGCGCGGCTCCAACATGGAGGCGCTGCTCCGGGCCGCGGCCGCGCCGGACTATCCGGCCGAAATCGTCGGCGTGCTGTCGAACCGGCCCGATGCGGGCGGTCTCGCGATCGCCGCGGCGGCGGGCATTCCGACTGCCGTGCGGGAGCACGCGGCCTATCCCAATCGCGAAAACTTCGATGCGGCGCTCGATGCGGTGCTGGCCGAGTGGCGCGCCGAGCTAGTCTGTCTTGCGGGCTTCATGCGATTGCTGACGCCCGCCTTCACGAGCAAATGGGAGGGCCGGATGCTCAACATCCACCCGTCCCTGCTGCCGGCCTTCAAGGGGCTCCACACCCACGCGCGAGCGCTCGCGGCAGGCGTTCCCGAGCATGGCTGCACGGTGCACTGGGTCACCGCCGGACTCGATGACGGGCCGGTCATCGCGCAGGCTCGGGTGCCGATGCTGCCGGGCGATACGGCGGAGAGCCTCAGTGCCCGCGTGCTGGTGGAGGAACACCGGCTCTATCCGCAGGCGCTGGCGCAGGTGGCGCGGGGCGAGTCCCGGTTCGAGCCGCGCCAGACGCCGGCGGATGAGTTCATGGACGACGAGTTGTGGCATTTCGAGGTGGCGGGCGCCGCGCTGCCGCCTTCGCCGGCCCAATCGGGGGTCGTGGCCCATGACGGGGCGCGCCTCTGGTATGCGACATTCGGGACGGGACCAGCGGTCGTCCTGCTGCATGGCGGGCTTGGCCACAGCGGCAATTGGGGGCATCAGGTGCCTGCCCTCGTCGCGGCCGGGTATCGCGCCATCGTCATCGACAGCCGCGGGCACGGCCGCAGTACCCGCGATGCCCGCCCCTATACCTACCAATTGCTGGCCGCCGATATCCTCGCCGTGATGGACGATCTCGGCATCGGGCGCGCCGCGCTGGTGGGCTGGAGCGACGGGGCCTGCGCGGCCCTGGTGCTGGCCGACCAGTCGCCGGAGCGCGTCGCCGGAGTGCTGTTCTTTGCCTGCAACATGGATCCGAGCGGCACCAAACCGTTCGAGATGACGCCGATCGTCGAGCGCTGCTTCAACCGGCACGTGAAGGATTATGCCGCCCTCTCGGCGACGCCAGAGGCGTTCGAAGCGTTTTCGGCGGCGGTCGGGACGATGCAGCGGACCGAGCCGAATTATTCGCCGGCGGATCTCGCGCGCATCCGGGTGCCGACCACCATCATGCTGGGCGAGCGGGACGAATTCATCAAACGGACGCACGCCGAATATCTGGCACGAACTATCCCCGATGCCGACTTCGTGCTGCTGCCGGGAGTCAGCCATTTTGCGCCCCTGCAACGGCCGCGGCTGTTCAACGCAGCAATGCTGGCCTTCGTGGAGCGGGTATGGGGCTGATCGCCGTCCCCATCACCGGAATTGATACCAGCAATCGTCAAAATCGGTTCGACGCGGCTTGACGCACCCCTTAAGGTGAGCACAAACGGAGAACACCTGATGTCCCTGCGTGATTGGTTCTGGGTGGTGCTGCTGGGCGCCATCTGGGGCGGTTCCTTTCTGTTCAATGCCATCCTGATCCGCGAGATCGGGCCGCTGTGGGTTTCGGCCGGCCGCGTCACCATCGGCGCGGTGGGCTGCTGGGCCTATGTGCTGGCGACGCATCGCCGCATGCCTGTCGACTGGCGCCTCTACGGGCGGTTCCTGCTGCTCGGCGTCGTCGGCTACACCATGCCGTTTGCGCTGTTTCCGCTGGCCGAACAACACCTCGCAAGCGGCATCGTGGCGGTGATCAACGCGCTGACGCCGATGACCACGGTGATCGTGTCGCACTTTTGGCTTGGCGGCGAAAAGGCGACCTGGAACAAGTCGGCGGGGGTCGCCGTCGGCCTCGTCGGCGCCGTAATCCTGTCGCTGCCGGCGCTGGGCAGCGGCGCGGCCCCCGAGATCTGGGCGCTCGGCGCGTGCCTCCTCGCAACCCTCTGCTACGCCACCACCCTCAACTACGCTCGCAGCTTTGCCGGGCTCGATCCCGCCGTCATCGCGGCGGGGGCGCTGACCGGCGCAGTGGTCGTGGCGGTGCCGGCAGCGCTGCTGCTGGAGGGGGTACCGACCATGGTGCGCCCGGAATCCTGGGCTGCCATGCTGGGCATCGGGCTGGCCTCGACCAGCTTTGCGTTCCTGCTGATGTACCGGCTGCTGCCGCGGGTGGGGGCGACCAATTTCACCATCACCACGTTCATCGCGCCGATCTCGGCGATCATTCTCGGCGTGACCATCCTCGGCGAGGTGCTGTCGCCGATCGAGATCGCCGGCGTGGCGGTGATTTTTCTCGGCCTGGTGATCATGGATGGCAGGTTGGTCCGGCGGCTGCGCGGGGCGAGAGCGGCCTGAGGTCCGGCGGGCAAAGGCCCCTCACCCGGCCCTACCGGGCCACCCTCTCACCGACGGGGAGAGGAATACACGAGGGCCTTGCCCCATCATTCCTCTCCCCGACGTCGGGGAGAGGTCCCGGCAGGGAAGAGGGGTCTTTGCCCGTCCCCTACAGCCCCAGCTTGCGCTTCAGGATCTCGTTCAGGGCCTGCGGGTTGGCCTTGCCGCCGGAGGCCTTCATGGCCTGGCCGACGAACCAGCCGATCAGCGTCGGCTTGGCCAGCACCTTGGCGACCTGATCGGGATTTTTTGCGATGATCTCGTCCACGATGCTTTCGATGGCACCGGTGTCGGTCACCTGCTTCAGGCCGAGCCGCTCGACCAGCTCGGCCGGATCGCCCGTCTTTTCGGTGGTGATGATGGCCTGCAGCAGGTCCTTGGCGATGCGCGAGGAAATGGTGCCGGCGGCAATCAGGTCAATGATGCCAGCAATCTGCGCCGGGGCGATGTGGGTCTCGTGCACCGACTTGCCGATGGAATTGGCGTAGGCGGACACGTCGCCCATGACGAGGTTGGCCACCGCCTTGCCGTCGCGCCTGCTGCCGCCATGGGCGACTGCCGCCTCGAAATAGTCGGCCGTCTCGCGCTCGAGGATGAGCACCGAGGCGTCATACGGAGAGAGGCCATAATCGGCGATGAGCCGCGCCTTCTTGTCATCGGGCAGTTCGGTGAGGCCGGCGCGCATGGCTTCGATGAAGGCGTCGTCGAACTCGAGCGGCAACAGGTCCGGATCAGGGAAATAGCGGTAGTCGTGCGCCTCTTCCTTGGAGCGCATCGAGCGCGTCTCGCCGGTCTTCGGGTCGTAAAGGCGCGTTTCCTGGTCGATCGCGCCGCCGTCCTCGAGGATATCCACCTGCCGGCGCGCCTCGAAGTCGATGGCCTGGCCGGCAAAGCGGATGGAATTGACATTCTTGATCTCGCAGCGCGTGCCGAATTCGCCGCCCGGCCGCCGGACCGAAACGTTGACGTCGGCGCGCAGGGAGCCTTCCTCCATATTGCCGTCGCAGGTGCCGAGATATCTGAGAATGGTGCGCAGCTTGGCAAGGTAGGCCTTGGCTTCCTCGGCCGAGCGCAGGTCGGGCTTCGACACGATCTCCATCAGCGCAACCCCGGAGCGGTTGAGGTCGACGAAGCTCATGCTGGCGTGTTGGTCGTGGATCGACTTGCCGGCGTCCTGCTCGAGGTGCAGCCGCTCGATGCCGATCTCGATGGGCGCGTCGCCACCCATGTCGAGCAGCACCTTGCCCTCGCCGACGATGGGATCCTTGTACTGGGAAATCTGGTAGCCCTGCGGCAGGTCGGGATAGAAATAGTTCTTGCGGTCGAAGATCGAGCGCTTGTTGATTGTGGCACACAGGCCGAGGCCGGTGCGCACCGCCTGCCGGACGCATTCCTCGTTGATCACCGGCAGCATGCCGGGCATCGCCGCATCGACGAAGCTGACGTTGGAATTGGGTGGGCGGCCGAACTCGGTGGACGAACCGGAAAACAGCTTCGATTCGGACGTCACCTGGGCATGCACTTCCATGCCGATGATGATTTCCCAATCCCCCGTCGATCCCTTGATGAAGCTCTTGGGATTTGGCGTGCGGGTGTCGATGATGGTCAAGGCAGCGGAACTCCCGAAGAAACTGCGATCGGCACGAAGAGAAGAAAAATACATCCAGAGGCAAAGGCCACCGCGGCGCCCACTCCCACAAGCTGGGCAGCCACGAAGCTTCTCTTTACGTTCGTATTGAAACGCTGCTCCCTCGCCTTCGAAGCATCAATCGTCTCCTTGGCGGCTGCCAAAAACATCTCAAGGGAGCTGCCGTCAGCCATAAAGCCCGGAATATCGGCCGCCAAGCTTCTTTCTGCTGCCTCTTTGCTCAATCGACGTGCAGCGATGTTCCAAGTCTCCTGTGACTGTCTTTCCCACTGAATTGCGACAAAGGATTGAGAATTGATATAGGCAGCATAGCCGCAGGCCAACGCCAGCAGAAGGCCCAATACATACAATCCCGCCGGCAATAGAACCAAGTGCACGCTAAATACATCACGTGAAAAAACAGCGTTGCTTAAAGCCACTAAGGCTCCACCATTCACGAGAATGAGATTTCCAATTACCAGAAGTGAGAATTTTTGCCCACCCTCAGCATAAGCTGTAGCCAATCGATCGTATCGTTCCACCGCCGCAGCATGCTCATCGTCGAAGTCCTTCGCCAATTCAGTCGGTGTCCGGTACGGGACCGCGGAAGGGGTTCAGGCGCTTTTCGAGGCGAACGCTCATCAGCGGCCCGGCAGGGTCCCGCCCTTCGGGCTTCAGGGCAAGGATGTGATAGCCCTGCCGTTCGTAGAAGTGCACCGCCCGGACGTTGTCAGCCGGCGTTTCGAGCAGCACCCTCGATTCGTTTTCCAGTTCGAGCATCGATTCCATGCGCCTCAGCAGCGACGAGCCGATGCCGTGACTCTGGTATTCGGGGGTGACGAAGAGGAACGGGATGTAGGGCCGGCCGCGCGCCCGCGCGCACCAGCCGACCGCGATGCCTTCCACTTCGGCGACGATGATGCGCTCCAGCATGTCGTGCACCGCGACCGCCAGCCGGCGCTTCTCGCTGTGGCGCATGCCGGGTTCTTCGTCGAGCAGCGGCAGGATGCCCCGCTCCCACGCCTCGTACGCGATGTCGGCCAGTCGGCCAGCCTCTTCCGGCAGGGCTTTGCGAATGACGATGTCAGCGGCCATGTGACCTACTCCGGACGGCGGCGCGCAACGATGATGCCCTTTTCGTAATTGACATTCCAGTCGATCAGCGTGCGCCAGATCAACTCTGCCTGATCCTCGTCGAGCCCCAGTTGTTCGGCCCGGCGGCGCTGCTTGTCGATCACCGCTTCGGTGCGCTTGGCGTCATGCGCCTCGTGCGGGTCGGTCTTGATGCCAGCCATGCGGGTCACGTAGCGATGGCGCTCGGCCAACAGGGTCAGCAAGGCCTGATCGATGCGATCGATCTCGGCGCGGACGTCTTCCTTGGTCTGGCAGTCCTCGGGGCTTTTGGTCAAGGCGATGCTCTTTAGGAGGAATGAAGCTTGGTGTGCACGCTCTCGGCGGCGATTTCAACCCGCCTCCATTTGCGGGCGGCCAAGAGTGTGCCAAACTGGCAACGGGGATTTCAACAAGGGAGAGACGATCATGTTGCGCATGGTATTGGCAACCGCGGCGGTGCTCGCCGGCGGGGCGTTCGCTTATGCCGCGGAGCCGGCGGCACCGAGCGCCGACTACGGCAAGCTGGTGTCGATCATCGGCGGTTGCAACGACTGCCACACCGCCGGCTACAATGAGAGCGGCGGCAAGATCGACCCGGCGACTGCGCTCAAGGGGAACAGCGTCGGCTACCAGGGACCGTGGGGGACGACCTATCCGGTCAATCTGCGCCTGCTCGCCGGCAATATGAGTGAGGACGACTGGGTGAAATACCTCAAGACCTTCACCGCCCGGCCGCCCATGCCCTTCTACAACGTGCAGGCCATGGACGAGATTCAGATGCGATCGCTGCACATGTACATTGCATCGCTCGGCGAACCCGGCGCTCCGGCGCCAGACTTCGTACCGCCCGGGCAGGAGCCGAAATTCCCGTACAATGTGTTCGCGCCGCCGATCATGCCCAAGAAGTGACGGGGATGCCGGGCAGCCGCTGGGTTGCCTAGGGCTCGATTTTCCTGAACGGACTATGGGAGGGTGGGGGCAAAGACCTCTCACCCCCTGATGGAACCTCTCCCCGACGGGGAGAGGAATGATGGGGCACGGCCTATCGCGTTCCTCTCCTCGTCGGGGAGACTCGGGAGCGCCCGGGCCCCGGTGGAGCGATTTCAGCGAGCAAGGCCCGGCAGGGCCGGGTGAGGGCTCTACCTTGCCACCCGTCAGTGCTTCGTGACGCCGCTCAGGGTCACCGCGATGTGCTGCCATTCAGCGCCGACGCTGGCGGTAGCGCGCTTGCGGCCGGCGCGGCGATACCAGTAATCGGCGTTGCCCATGTCGGCCTCGATCCAGTGCAGCAGGGCATGCACCCAGTCGAATTCGAAGACGCCTTCCATCGACTGCACGATGGCATGGGCCTGCTCCCACTCCGGACCGATCTTCAAGCCGCCCTTCTTGGCCCACCACAGGGCCTGCAGCGGTTTCGACATATCCTTGGGGGGCGAGGACCAGTCGAGGCTGGAAAAGATGTCTTCGGCCATCGAGTTCGTCCTTCGGGATACCACCACCAGAGGGGCGGGATGTTCAACCAGCTTCAGTTTGCGCATCTGCGCCAGATAGTGGAGATCATCGGTTACCACCAGACCTTGGGCGAAAAATCCATCGCGGCACTGCGCTCGATCACCCGCGCCGCGGCAAACAGTGTTTCCTCATCGAATGGCCGTCCGATAAGCTGGAGCCCCAGCGGCAGGCCCTGCGCGTCCTTGCCCGCGGGCACGGCAATGCCCGGCAGGCCGGCCATGTTCACCGTCACGGTGAAGATGTCGTTGAGGTACATCTTGACCGGATCGGCCCGCATCGCTTCATCCCCGACGCCGAAGGCCGCCGACGGTGTCGCCGGCGTCAGGATGGCGTCGATGCCGGCGGCGAACGCCTGCTCGAAGTCGGCCTTGATCAGGGTGCGAACGCGTTGCGCCTTGACGTAGTAGGCGTCGAAATAGCCCGCCGAGAGCACGTAGGTCCCGATCATGATGCGCCGCTTCACCTCGCGGCCAAAGCCAGCGGCGCGGGTCAGCTCATACATGTCGGTGATGTCGCGGCCGGATACGCGGAGTCCGTACTTCACCCCGTCATAGCGCGCCAGATTCGACGAGGCTTCGGCCGGGGCGACGATATAGTAGGCGGGGAGCGCGTACTTGGTGTGCGGCAGCGAGATATCGCGGAGCGTAGCACCCTCGGCGGTGAGCCAGGCGAGGCCCTGCTGCCAGAGCCGTTCGATCTCGGCGGGCATGCCCTCCATGCGGTATTCCTTGGGTATGCCGATGGTCAGCCCCTTCACGCCGCGCTCGACGGCGGCAGCAAAATCGGGGACGGGGACATCGACACTGGTCGAATCCCTGGCGTCGAAACCCGACATCGAGGTCATCAGGATCGCCGCATCCTCGACGGTGCGGGCCAAGGGGCCAGCCTGATCGAGCGAGGAGGCGAAGGCCACGATACCCCAGCGCGAGCAGCGGCCGTAGGTCGGCTTCATGCCGACCGTGCCGGTAAAGGCCGCGGGCTGGCGGATCGAACCACCGGTATCGGTGGCCGTGGCGCCGGCGCAGAGCCAGGCGGCGACCGCCGCCGCCGAACCGCCGGAAGAGCCGCCCGGTACGAGGTTGGCGTTGGAGCCATTCGCCCGCCACGGGTTGACCACCGGGCCGTAGTAGGACGTTTCGTTGGAGGAGCCCATGGCAAACTCGTCCATGTTGAGCTTGCCCAGCATGAGGGCGCCGTCACGCCACAGGTTCGACGTGACGGTCGACTCGTATTCGGGCCTGAAGCCGTCGAGGATGTGGCTCGCCGCCTGGGTGTGCACTCCCTTGGTGCCGAACAGATCCTTGATGCCGAGCGGAATGCCCTCGAGCGGGCCACCCTGCCCTTTCGCCAGGCGGCCGTCGCTGGCCTTGGCCGAGGCCAGGGCTTGTTCCGGCGTCACCGCCACGAAGGCATTGAGTTTGGGGTTGGCGCGCTCGATCGCCGAAAGATAGGCCCCGGTCAGTTCGGCCGAACTGAACTCCCTTGCCTTCAGGCCCTTGCGGGCAGCGGCGAGCGACAGGCGGGTAAGATCGGTCAAGGCGTCATCCGTTCGAGCGTTAGGGAGTGCGGCGAATGCCTATTCGACAACTTTCGGCACCATGAAGAAATTGTCTTCGCTGAGCGGCGCGTTAGCGACGATCTGTTCGGCGTAACCGCCATCGGTCACCCGGTCGTCGCGGCGACGCAGCGCCATCGGGGTCACCGAGGTCATCGGCTCGACGCCTTTGACATCGACCTCGTCCAGTTGCGCGACGAAGCCGAGGATGACGTTGAGCTCGGCCTGGTAGGTGGTGACTTCATTGTCCTTGATGCGGATGCGGGCGAGGCGACCGATCTTCCTGACGGTTTCGGCATCAACGGCCATGTGAACATCCTTTGGGCAGAAAGCGCCGTTCGCGGGGCGAAAAGCGGGATGGAGGCGAATTCGACTGCGCTTCTAACAATGGGCGGGTGGAAAGTGCAATGACTCACACTTCAAGCGACAGCCCCGGCTCGAGCGAGACCAGCACGGTGCCGTCGAGATGTTCGCCGAGTTCAGCGACCGCCCGCTCGATGGTCGGCTCATCCGCGGCGAGCGCCAGCAGGCGCGGCGGCGCGATATCGAGCAGCACCGTGCCAAGCGCCACCAACGCCTCGCCGGCGCCGAACAGCACCAGTACGGCATCGTTGCTCCAGCGCCCGAAGCGCGGCGCGTCGGGACCGGCCAACAGCGCCAGCGGCGGCTCGCCCGGCGCATCGATGAGCACCGCATCGGAGGCGATGCGGAGCACGTTGACGTCGCCGGCGGGCGCGGCATCGAGCGGGCGGGTGGCCCGCTGTGGCCGCCAATGGCTCGGGTCGACTTCGGCGAGGGTATAGTCGTCGGTGGCGAGACTGAAGCGCCGATCGGCGCCCGAGACCAGTTCCTGCCGGTCGATGCCCGGCAGCGCCCGGTCAGCGTCGGCGACGAGGATCTGTCCACCAATGTGGAGGCGGATCGTGGTGCCGGCAAACCAGGTCAGCTTCATCGATTTTCCCGGGTGTGCCAGATGCGGAGGACGGCGATGGTTTCGCCTCTCACTTGGTACCGCAACTCGTAGTCATCGACAAATATGCGCCGGACGTCGCGCAATTCGATGCCGTCCACCAGCTCGCCGAGTTGCGGATAAACCAGGAGCCGACGTGCGGCGGCGCGCAGGCCGCGTATGGCCTGGGTTGCGGCCCTTGGGTTCTTTGGCGCCAGAAACCGATGCAGCCGCACGGCGTCTGCCTGGGCCAGCGGGGACCAGATCAGGCGCATCAGCGGGACGAAGGCAGCGGCAACGGCGTGTCGGTGTCCAGACTTTCAATCCACGCCGCCACATCCTCGTCCTCGGCGAAGCGGCCGGCGTCGATCTCGGCCAGCGCCTCCAACGTCATGGTGAGCTTGCGCTCCTCCCAATCGATCCAGTCGGCGAGGGCCTGCTTGACGATCCAGCCGCGCGAGCGCTCCATCTTCTGCGCGTAGGCATCGACTTTGGCGGCGAGGTCGAGCGGCACGTGGGCGGTGAGTACGCGGCTGTCCATGGCGGTATCCTTTCCTCTCTTAATCATAGTGATTGCATATGATTAAGTCGAGAGCGCGACGCGGGTGTGCTAGAGGGCCGGCATGAGCCCTTCGCCCGACGATTTCGCCAGCCCGCTCGCCGCCCTGCCGCCCGCCGGCAAACTGTTGGGGCTCGACCTCGGGACCAAGACCATCGGAGTGGCGATTTCGGACGGCATGCGTTATTCCGCAACGCCGCTCGAAACCATCCGGCGCAGCAAGTTCACGGCCGACGCGAACCGGCTGATCTTCCTCATCGGCGACAACCAGGCGGCCGGCATCGTGCTGGGCTTGCCGCTCAACATGGATGGCTCGGAAGGACCGCGGGCGCAGTCGACGCGGGCGTTTGCGCGCAATCTGGCGCGACTGATCGCCATCCCGATTGCCTTCTGGGACGAGCGGCTGTCGACCAGCGCCGTGACGCGCACGCTGATCGAAGCCGACGTCCGGCGTGACAAGCGGGCCGAGGTGGTCGACAAGCTGGCCGCCAGCTACATCCTGCAGGGGGCGCTGGAGCGGCTCCGCCACGCGTGAGGGTCAACAACGCCCTTGTCCGGAAGGGCCGCCTCGGCTAGACCGCCCCCCGATCAGCAGGTGGAGCGGATGGCGGGATTGCCAGCAGACGCCGATGTGGGCGGAGCAGGAGCGCGTGGCGCTCGTGGCCGTTTTGCCGGCAAGCATCTATTGGGCATTGCCGATCTAAACCCTTACGAAATCCTCGACTTGCTGGATCGCGCGGAAGCGATGATTCCGGTGTCGCGGCAGGAACGGAAGAGTCTGCCGACGCTCAGCGGCAAGACCCAGATCAATTTGTTCTTCGAGCCCTCGACCCGCACCCAGGGGTCATTCGAGATCGCCGGCAAGCGCCTCGGCGCGCTGGTGATGAACATGTCGGTAAAGACCTCGTCGGTGAGCAAGGGCGAGACGCTGATCGATACCGCAGCGACGCTCAACGCCATGCGGCCCGACGTCATCGTGGTGCGCCATTCGGCGGCCGGCGCGGTGCAATTGCTCTCGCAGAAGGTGGGTTGTTCGGTCATCAACGCGGGCGACGGGGTGCACGAACACCCGACGCAG
>Ga0207705_10000825_pt1 | contig 25341 bp, 22 predicted proteins | sample KBSC13metaG_FD_184314 | JGI IMG/M metagenome (GOLD analysis project Ga0207705, IMG submission 184314) | Corn rhizosphere microbial communities from Kellogg Biological Station, Michigan, USA - KBS C1-3 metaG (SPAdes) (version 2) | ecosystem: Host-associated > Plants > Roots > Rhizosphere > Soil ... | reverse complement strand
TGCGTGCGAGCAGAATCTTGCCCTCGTACTCGACGATGGCGGCAACGACGGGCAGTGGATTGTTCCAATGGACATAGCCGCAGGCGTCTTCTGGACATACGCGGCGAAGACGTCCGCCGTCCGCGGCGGCATCGGCTCGCTCGACGAGCGTGCTCGCGCAGTGCGGGCAAAATCGATAGTCGGTCATGGTACGTGAACGAAGGCGGGCAACCGGCGCCCGAAAGCCCAAACGCGCCAATTTTAGCGGCTTTGCCGCGGCGCGCGCTCGGCGTCAGTCGTTCCGCGAGCGCGACTTCGCCGCAAGCAAGACAAGACCTACCGCACCGACGACCAGCACGAACGCTGCTAGCCAAAGCGCCGGCGCGAACGAGCCGACGCGCGCGGCGATCGGCGCGGCGACGAGCGGTCCCGCGATCTGCCCGACGCCATAGGCGGCCGTCGCGTAGCCCATCAAGCCGGCGGCGCGCTCGCCGTGCAGCCGCCGCGCCTCGCGCATCGCAAACAACGTGATGGCTGTAAACGGCAGGCCGATCAAGGTGCTGCCGATCGCAAATCCGGCAGCCGTCGGCATGACGATGCCAAGGCCGATGCCTATCGCCTGCACGACATAGCACGCGGCCAGTAGCAGCCGGTTGTCCCATCGCATGGGCAGGCGCGCGGCAAACACCGAACCCGGGATCAAGGCCGCACCGAACATCGGCCAAAACAGATCGGGCCAGTTCGACGCCGGCAGCGCATGACGGGCGATCACGGGCAAGAACGTGGCCGTGATGATGTAACCGAAGCCAGGCATGCCGTAGAACACCACGAGCCAGATCGACTGCAGGCGGCGCTCGCCTACGCTCATCGGCAATACCGTGGCCGCGCGAGCCACCGCAGGGGACGCATTCGATACGCGGGCGCTCGCCGCCTCGCCCGCGCGCGGGAACGGCGACATGAAGGTACGCCACACACATGCCGTCGCAATCGCGCACAACACCCCGAATAACAGCCAACCGAACGGCGCCCCGCGGCTTGCCGTCGCGCTGACGATCAGCCCCGTCACGACAATGCCGACACCGGGCCCGGTGTAAATCACCCCGCTCCATGCCGGCGCGCCGAGCCGAGCGAGACGCGCCAACCCCCATTGCGAAGCGAACACGAACGTCCAAGCACTGACGACACCCGCCACGAACCGAACGGCCATCCAAATCGGAAAGCTGCTCGTGATCCCCATCGCGAGGGTCAGGGCAATGGTGGCCACGAGCCCCCAGCGCACCATCCGCGCGTGATCGATCGCGACGAACGCACACGTCAGCGCACCGATGAAATACCCCGCGTAGTTGGCCGATGCAAGCAAGCCGCCCGCGCGTAAATCGAGCGCACCCGCATGCAGCATCAACGGCAAAAGCGGCGTAAACGCGAAGCGGCCGACGCCGAGCGCCACCGCGAGCGCCACCATGCAGGCCAGCGCGACACGGCCAGCGTTTGCCGGCGCGCCGCCACGGTGCAACACGCCTTGGGCCATCGAATCCGAGAGAGCCATCAAAAAGTCCCCTTTACTGCCGTTCAGGCAGCACGCGCCGCGCCGGGAGAGCCCCCCGCGCTCGTGCCGTTTCCTGCATTTTCCCTAGGATGGTAACCGCCTGCATCAATCATAGAAAATGAATTATATTGATCCATTCCATCCTTCGGAGAGAATCATGGATCTGGCCGCGCTGACGATTTTTCGGGCCGTGGTACGGGAGAACGGCGTCACGCGCGCCGCCGCGAAGCTTAACCGGGTCCAATCCAACGTCACGATGCGCGTCAAGCAGCTCGAACAGCAGCTAGGCACCGAGTTGTTCGCGCGTGAAGGCCGTCGGCTCGTGCTGACGCCCGCGGGGCGCACACTCCTGCCGTATGCGGAGCGGTTGCTCGCGCTGGCCGACGAAGCGCGCCATGCCCTGCGCGAGGCTCGCCCGCGCGGCCGGCTTGCGCTGGGCGCAATGGAAAGCGCCGCGGCGACGCGCTTGCCGCGCGTGCTCGCCGCCTACCATCAGCGCTGGCCCGAGGTCGAACTCGAACTGCGGACGGGCACGACCGGCTGCTTGATCGACCGAGTCCGCGAATTCGAAATCGACGCGGCGCTCATCGCCACGCCGCCCGACGCTTCGGCGCTGACCGACGAATTCGAATCCGTGCCCGTGTTCGACGAGCAATTGGTGATGATCACGCCGCGCGGCCATCGCGCGATTCACGCGGCGAACGATATCGCGCTCTCGACGCTGATCGCGTTCGAACGCGGCTGCGCGTATCGGAGCTATGTCGAGCGCTGGTATGCCGAGCACGGCCTGCGGCCGGCACGCACGCTCGAACTCGGTTCATACCACGCGATCATCGCTTGCGTGGCGGCAGGTGCCGGCGTGGCCGTGGCCCCGCGCTCGGTACTCGATCTGCTGCCGGCAGGGGCGCAGGAAGTGGCGATACACCCCCTCGGGCCGCTCGGCACCGTGCCGACGCTGTTGATTTGGCGCCGCGGACATGACTCGGCGGCGCTCGATGCACTGCGCGAGGCATTGCAAGCCGAGGGGCGTCGAGCAACGTCGAATGCCGGCGAACGGCAAGACGCGCCGCTCGTCGCCGGTTGATCGGTGCGACGGCAGCGATCGCCGTCAAGCCCGCCTCGAACGGGCAGGCGCCGCCGAGCGGTTTTTCAGCCCGCCAGCTTGCGGAACGTTTCAAGGACCGCCTCGCCTTTGAAGGGCTTGACGATCCATCCTTTGACTCCGGCGGCCTTACCGCGCTCCTTCATCGCGGGGCTGCTTTCGGTCGTCAGCATGATGATAGTCACGGCGCTGTTTGCGAGTTCGCCGCGAATCTTCTCGGCCATCGTCAAGCCATCCATGTTCGGCATGTTGACGTCGCTGATGACGAGCTTCAATCCCGGGTTCGTCTTCACTTTGGCGAGCCCATCCTTGCCGTCGACGGCCGTATCGACATCGAGCCCGTTCTGGCGCAGGAACCCCGCCACTTCGTCGCGCACGGTGCTCGAATCGTCCACTAGCAGAATCTTCGCCATCTCTATCTCTCGCGTTTAGTTTTCAAGCAAAAGGCCCATCAAAAAAGCTCGAGTTCGCCGGCGCTTTCATGCACGTCGGTCACTTGAACAACGAAGTCGAGCGGTGCGCTCGCGCGCAGGCAGATCGTCGCGCGCAGCCGCGCAGCATGCTCGATCGTGATGTCGTAGGCGGCGATATGGGTGGGTTTCAACTCGTCGAGGTACCCCATGCAATCGCTCGACAGCGCGTAAGGGGTCGACATACCGAGATCGGGGAAATGCTCGACCAGTTGCTGATTGACGGCGCCGCAACATAGGTTGCCGATTTCCATCGCCGCCTCGCGCAAGGTCCGACCGCCGCCTTGCGCCGCATAGTAGCCACGCGTGGCCTCGTCCTCGGCGAACTGCAGAAACAGCACCATCCGAAAATCGATCGAAGCGATCGTCAACACGAGCGTTTCATCGCTCGGCCCGTGGGTCGCCTCGCCGGGAGACGCCACCGGAACGATGTCGCAGGCATGCGACGTGTCGACGGTCAAACGTGTGCGCACCGCTTGGAAAAAGATGCGCTCGAAGCTGTCCCGGGCTGTATGGCTGATCACGTCTGATTCCGGTTAGAACACCGACATCGATGTGAACTGCCGCGCAAGCGCTTGGACGCTCCCGAGCGCCGCCGTCATCATCTTGCCGCCGGCTTGAATGTCTTGGAATGTCGCCGTCGTAATGAGGTCGTTGCGATCGAGACTGTCCCGATAGCTCTTCGACAACGCTTGCGAACGTGTCGCAAGGGCACGCACTTCGCCGGCAACGATCGAAAAGCCGCGCCCCGCGGCTCCCGCGCGGGCCGCCTCGATGGAGGCATTGAGCGACACCATCAACACGTGGTTGACGATGTGCGCAAGCTCGCGGTTCTTGCTATGCATGTCATGGTTTTGCGCCATCAGAGAGATCATCTGCTCGTGCCAGCGCTCGAACGTTGCCGCGAACTGCTTGAGCCGCGTCGCTTCGCCGTCGATTTTTCTTGCGTGGGCGATCCAATCCTCGCGGTGCGTTTGCACCGTGGCGAGCGCGCCCCGGGCCTCGCCAAGGCTGGCCGATTCGCGCGCGAGCGCCTGCGTGAGCCGCGCCGTCTCGAGCGCGAGTTCGCTTATGCGCGCCTGCTGTGCCGCGACAGAGGCCGCATGGCGCGCCTTTTCTTCGTCGTGCGCGTCGATCAAACGGGCCATCGCCTCGTCATGCCGGCGCGCCGCCCGAACACTCGCGCGCTGATACGCGATCGATGCGGCCAAGGCCGCGATTGCCGCGACCGCCGTTGCCGCCACAGCGGAAATCCAATACGTTTGAACCACAGCTTTCCTCGACCTCTGATCCACCTGCCAGGTGTGGCTCCGACTGCCTAAAGTGCGCCGCCCGTTAGGCGAGTGCGTCGTCGCGCGCCGGTTTCGTCTCGTGTCCGATCGGTGCGCCGAGACTATCGACGGCCCACGACTCCGGCAGATGCACGATCGTTTGGAACCGCCGGAAATCGGCACCGCGGCGATCGTCGGTGAAGCGCAATTCGATGCGGCCGTGCTCGCGTTCGAGCATCTGCCTGACGGCATCCATGCCCACGCCGCGTCCGGACACTTCCGTCACGGCCTTCGCCGTGGAAAAGCCCGCGCGGAAGATGAACGCGGCAATGGCTTCGTCGTCGATCGGCTCGTTCGGTGCAATCCAGCCGCGCTCCACGGCGATAGCGCGAATGCCTGCGAGCGCTAGGCCGCGACCGTCGTCGCTGAGCGTCAATTGCAGCGCGGCCGCATCGACGCCCACCTCCAGCTCGATCGTCCCGGCCTCGTGTTTGCCCGCTGCCGTGCGCTCGTCGGCCGGTTCGAGGCCGTGATCGACGCTATTGCGCAACAAGTGCGTGAAGACATCGCGCAGGGTGGCGCTCGCATGCCGGCGCAGCCGATAGCCGTTGTCGTCGATCGTGACCCTCGGCGGCAACTTACCGAGCTCGTGGGCGAGCGAGGGCAGCGATTCGAGCGGGCCCGCCAATGCTTCGCCGAAGCGCTCGGTATCGAGCAAGCGCAGCGTGCGGCGAACCGCGTCGCGCATCGCGACGAGGCCTGCCATATCGTCGCCGCGCACCGATTCGACCAGCTCCAAGCTTGCGTCGATGTGTGAACGGTCGACCACCATGTAACGGCCGCCTTGCCCGCGCTGCGCCATCCCGCCCGGCCCCTTGCGGCCGAGGTTGACTTCGCTGATCGTGGCATAGTGCTCGACGGCTTGCTTCACGCGGGCCAGTTCGGCGATCGACGCCTCGCGGTCCCAGCCTTGCCCGGCGCCCAGACGTCGCAACTCGTCGTAACGCTGCTCGGCTTCATGCACGATGCTCGTCAAGTGACGCAGCCCGTAGGTGCGTGCGTTGCCCTTGATCGTATGCATGTTGCGGAACAACTCGGCCACGGCCGATTCGTCCGCATGCTCGTGCTGGCCGATGATTCGCTCGTTCTCGCGGATGAAGCCCTTCGCACTCTCGACGAATTGGTGGAATTTGTCTTGGCTCACAGCCAGGATTTCGCCGATCACTTCGAGCTGGCGCCGCTGCTCCGTCGACTCGGCCGTCAAGCGCCGCAGTTCGGTTACGTCGCGCACGCAGAGCATGAGGCGCATGACCGTATCGGACTCATCGGTGATGGCAGACCAACTCAGGTCGAGTGTCTTCGCGCGCCCGTCCGCCATCGTCTTTACCACTTCGTTGACGAGCAGATGTTCGTTGAACGAGAAGTTGATGACGTCCTCGCCGATGCAGGCATCAATCGCGGCTTCGACTTGCGAGCGGGCGTCCGCATCAAGAGATGTCTCGCCGAACACGAGCGCCATGACGTCGCGCCCCGCAATATCGTCCGTCTCGAACATGGCTTCCAAGTAGGCGGAATACTCGCCATGCACGAGGCCATCGTCCACGACGGTGAGAATGCCCTGCTGCATGTTCTGCAGCATCGCTTGAATGTCGGCCGTCTTTTGCTTGAGCTCCATCGAGCTTTGCTCGATCTTCTCGATCATATCGTTGAATGCGACGATCGAGCGGCCGATCTCGTCCATTCGCGCGACCGGTACGCGCCGCGTGAAATCCTGGCTCGCGGCGATTTCACTCATCTCTGCTTGCATCCGCGTAAGCGGTCGCGTGATCTGGCGATAGAGCAGAATGCCGACGACAGTCAGAAGCAGGATCGCCGCGGCGGTCGCACCGCCGATCGCGCTCGTCGTCGTGGCGAGCATGCCGTTGAGTGCGCCGATCGCGTCGTCCTTTTGACGATTCTTCTCGATCCGCATCGTCTCGACTATCCCTTCGAGTTCGTTGCGGTATTCGCCCACGTCTGCAAATAGGAGTGCTTGCGCAAGCGCGTCCTTACCCGACGCCTTCATTTGCACGGTTTGGTCGATCGCCGCGAAGTAGTTCGCGAGGCTCTCGCGCGCTTGGGTCACGAGGCCCTTCTGCGCGTGGCTCGCCGCGGCTTTCGCCTGCACGTCGAGCGCTTCGCGCAACGCGGCTTCCTTCGTCTTCAGTTGCGCCTGCGCCTGCGAAACAATGTTGCCATCGGGCGCGTAGACAAGCGTCATCGTCGCGAGCTGAACGTCTTTCACTTCGGAAACGAGATCGCTCGATGCGAGTGCGCTTGGCACGACGCCTTGCGTGACTTGCCGCACTTGACCGGCGCTGCGGCGCGCTTGATAGGTCGCATAGCCGCCGATCGCCGCGAGCGCGACGAACATGAGCAGCACCAACAACGTGATGCGGTGACGAATCGTCATGTTGAACCCCGGATGCATGGTCGGTCGCGCGCGGTTCTGGCGCCGCACAGCGAATCATCGTTTTGTAGTGAACTCTTACCCCCGTATCGAGGCGATTATCGCGGTGCACCGATGACGGCTTGATGACGGACATCGAACATGCGAAGGGGACCGCCGTGGGCGCGCCCGTGTCCAGCGAGTTGGCAGGTCAGCGCGGGAATCGCTCGCCAAGGCGCCATTGGCCGCGTTCTTCCATGTGTTCTTTCAATAGGAGCCAGAATCCGGCCCGGTCATACAGCAGAAGCTTCACGCGATCGCGTTTGCGGTTGTGGAACGCGAAGACGGCTCGTGCAAGCGGATCGAGCTGCATCGACTGCTCGACCAGCGTGACGAGGCTGTTGATGCCGGCACGGAAGTCGATGGGCTCGCGGTGCAGGTAGATCTGCAGGTCCGCGTCGAAGCGGAACATCAGCGTGCCCCCAACGCTTCGATCATCGCCTTCACGAGGGCGCTATCGTGTGCGGCGCATTCGAGCTGCAGCGTCACACCGTTGGGCAACTGCGCCGTTAGCCGCGCCGGCGTCGTTGCCTTCGCCGATTCGTATCTGTGCGACGTTCGCCGCATGCTCACCGGCTCGGGATTCGTGCGCACCGGCGCCAGCTCGCCCACCGTGACGACCGGCACGAATGCCGATGGCAACGGCTCGACGCTCGCCGTCGCAGCAGTGGTATTCGCGCGTTCGCGCAACTGAATCCACTTATGCAGCTGGTTAGCGTTCACGCCGGCCTTCAACGCCAGTCCGGCAATTGACGTGCCCGGCTGCAGGCAGGCTTCAACCAGCTTGCGCTTACCCTCGGCGTCAAATTTTCGCTTGCCCGCCGACGTCACGCCGGTCACGCGCAGCGGAAGGAAATCAACTTCGTTCTGTGTCATCGGTTGCGTCCGCAAGTTGTAGTTGCGGACGCAAGCCTGCTCTCGTTCAGCTTCCGATTCTAGGTGCGCTTAAATTCGCGCTTACGGACAAGCGAATCTTTACGCCAAGAATCTCAAAGAAGGCGCGGGTGTTTTCAATTGCTTGGTCGATCCGCTCGTCCACACTGCCCGTCATCAGATGCGAAATGCTTGGCAGCCGGTGACTCAGTGCGATTTATGTCTGCATCAATTTCACTGGTGGCCGAGAGACACCGAGAGCTGCCTGTTCGCGTCGGTCTGGGACAGAAGAAGGCGCGCCTTGGTCTCCAACGCCTCAACTGCGTCCGCACCGGCAGCCCAACGCAGCGGAGGTTCCACGTCGCTGGCCAACTGCACCAACCCGCGCGCCAACTTCGCGGGATCGCCGCCTTGTTGACCGTTCATCGACCGCCAAGCCACCACGGTCGCCCGCGTCGTTTCCGCATAGTCGTCGATCTTGGCTTCGGGATACTTGGTGGACTGCTCCGTTAACAGCTCAGTGCGGAAGAAGCCGGGCTCCACGATCATCGTGCGAATGCCAAAGGGCGCGACCTCAGGTGCCAAGGACTCCATCCAGCCTTCAAGACCGAACTTCGACGTTGCGTAAGCTGAGACGAACGGTTGCCCAGTGATGCCTGCAAGCGACGACATCGTCACGACCAAGCCCGTGCGGCGCGCGCGCATGGACGGGAGAATCGCTCTGGTCACGTTGATCGGGCCAAATAGGTTCGTCTCGATCTGGGCGCGGAAATCCTCGGACGGAAGCTCTTCAAAAAACCCGGCGTAAAAATTTCCCGCGTTGTTGACGAGAACGTCAATTCTCCCGAAGCGCTCCAGTGTTGCGGCGACCGCCGCGTCTGCGTCCTGCGACCGCGTGATGTCAAGGGCCGTTACCCACATAGCCGGGTGCTCACCGAGCGCCTTGGCCACCGCTTTCGGATCGCGACCGGTCGCGACAACTGTGTGCCCTGCTGCCAGTGCCGCCTTGACGATGTCGACGCCCATGCCGCGGCCGGCGCCGGTCACAAACCAAACCTTCTTGTCTTTCATATAAACTCCTTCTAATGCACCGATGCACGAATGATCGAGCCCTCAGACGTTTCCAGTCTGCTCCGTCGGCATGACCCACATCTCGCTGATGGCAACGTGGCGAGGCCGCGTGACCATGTATGCAACACTGTCTGCAATATCTTCGGCATCCAATGCTTCGATGCGTGAGAAGAAGGCGTCGATTTGCTCGCGCGTATCGCCCGTATGCCGGTCATTGAGCTCTGTTTTCACCGCGCCGGGCTCCAGAACACCGACTCGAATGTGGCTGGAGCCAAGCTCTTGGCGCAATGCCTCCGTAAACCCGTTGACCCCAAACTTCGTCATGTTGTAAACGGCGAAGCCAGGCGAGGCCACGCGCCCCGCATATGACGACAGGTTGACAATGTCGGCGACACCGCGAAGGTCGGATGCTGCCGCCGACTGCAGATACGGCAGCGCCGCTTTTGTCACGTAAAGAAGCGCTCGCTGATTGAGCGCGATCATCTGTTCCCAGTCCTCGACGACGTTGTCCATCACCGGACCAATGCTCATCACGCCAGCGTTGTTGACAAGAATGTCAAGCCGACCGAAGCGTTCCAAGGTTTGACGAACGGCCGCTTCAGCCATCGCCCGGTCTGTGATGTCGCATGCGATAGCGGCTGCTATCCCGCCATTGCGCTCGATTTCGGCAGCTAGTACATCAAGGCGGTCCTTGCGACGGGCGACAAGTACGACGGTTGCCCCGCGCTCGGCCAGTACCCGTGCCGTTGCATGTCCGATTCCGCTGCTAGCACCGGTGACAAGTGCCACGGTACCTAAGAGTTTTTGTGACATAACTATTTCCTGTTCTTAGCTGATAGCTGTACAGACCGGACTACGACTTGCTCAGAGGCAAGGGAGAGAGGCCGTGCCCACCCTTTGAACTCGTGCCAAGCTTGGCGCCGGTATCAATGATTGCGAGCATGGGTTCACTGAGTCGCGCGCCCTGCACACGAATCCTGCGGAAGCCGCTTTCGATTTCGGCTATGTCGGAAGCGCTCAAGTCGACTTGGAGAGCGTCCGTGTTCTCGTCCATGTGTCCCTGTGTGGTGGGTCCGGGAATGGGAACGATCCATGGTTTGCGAGCAAGCAGCCAAGCGAGAGCTACTTGCCCAGGCGTTGCTTGCTTGCGTGCACCCACCCGCTGGAGCAGTTCGACCACCGGCCAGTTGGCGCGGCGCGCTTGCTCGGTGAAGCGCGGCAAACCCGCGCGCAGGTCAGCAGGGCCGTGAACCGTTCGAGGAGTTCTGGCAGCCAAGCCCAAGCGCAGAAACCTCCCAAAGACCCAAGCTTGCGGCGGTGTGCCGCAGCGTTTGAAGGAAGCCTCCGATCCTTCGAGCCAGATGTGGATGCGTTCGCCTCCGCAGCCCGACCATGCGCGGGGATAGCTGCCAGCAACGTCGCAGCACCCAGTCCCAGGCCAGCAGCCAGAGCTTGTCGTCGAGACGTTGACGAGATCTCAGTAATCGAGGGTTCTTGGCTCATATCTTTTCTTACGAATGCAACGCAAATCGCTTACGACTTGGTCTCTGCAGCCTTCATTGCGGCAAGGCAGGCCGCTGTATCCCAGTAGCTCACAGTCATCTCGGTGATTCGGCCATCTCGGAAAGTGAACCACTCGTAGGCGGACATGGGAATCGGCTCGCGGGCTCCGGGTGCGAGCCAGGGGAAGACAGCCTTGGCAACGATGGAATCGCCTTCTTCAACCACGCCCTCGATCTTGATTTGCTCGGGCCTGATGATGGGTGCGGTGGCAGTGACGAAACCCATGAGCATTTCGAGGATGACGGTTCGACCGGCATGGGTGCCGCCATACGGCAAGGAATCCGAGATCCGCAGCACGGCGTCGGCAGCGAATCCGTTTTCAACCGCGCTGCGCAGGGCGGCAGCGTCCTTTTTCTGCAGGGCGGTGTAGTAACGGTCCAGCGCGGCTCGGTTGCGTGAGACGCCCGACGCCAGCTTCGCGTGCTGAGCCTGCGCACCAGAGGCCAAGGTCATCAGCGAAGCTGCAGTGAGGGCGGCACCGGCGAAACCAAATGCCCTTCGGCCGAGCTTCGCATCACTCGGGGCCACTGCGGAGTCGTTCTGCGGCGCGTGAAGAATTAAGAGGTCGTCGTGTGACATGGTCGTTGCTCCCGGTTAAATCGGTCTGCACAAGGTAGGCATCCAGTGTCCAAAGTTTCGGAGTCAACGTCTTGCCGGATCTGCCGGATTTTTTGCCTAAACTGACGGAACTCCGTCAAAACGGATGATTTTTCGACACCCCAGATTTAAACTGCGCTTCAGCAGAACACACGGAAAGCATCGATGGAATCCTTATCTGGGCAGGTTCCGAATCGGCTTGCCGAAGCCGTTGCTGCCGTAGCAACGACAGACGGCGACTTCGCGACGGCAATCCCAGCCCTTTCGTTCTTTCGTCGTCAGGCTCCCACGGAGCCGCTGCCCTGCATCTACCACCTCGGTCTCGCGGTAGTCGCGCAAGGAAGCAAGCAGGCATCGCTTGGTGAGCAACTCATCAATTACGGCCCCGGTCAATCGCTGCTGACTACCGTCGACCTTCCGGTGGTCTCTCGTGTAGTTAAGGCCAGTGCGCGCGAACCAGTGCTAGCGCTAGTGCTGTCGCTCGATGCGAACGATATCGCGCAGGTTGCAGCTGAAATGCAACTGCCGCCACCGCGGCGTCCGTGCGGCCCATCGATTGCGGCAGAAAGCCTAGATGCTCCACTTCTTGATGCACTCCTGAGACTGGTGAGTCTCTTGGCCGAACCGACGCTAATCGCCCAATTGGCGCCCTTGATCCAACGTGAAATCACGATTCGACTTCTGGCCGGACCGCACGCCTGCAGCCTTCAGCATCTGGCTCAAAGCGGCTCACCCAGGCAGCAGATTGCAAAGACGGTTGCGTGGCTGAAGCAGAACTTTAAGCAGTCGCTGACCGTCGACCATCTTGCGGAGCGGGCACACATGAGTCCGTCGACCTTCCGACAGCATTTCCGATCGATCACCGGCACTAGCCCTCTTCAGTTTCAGAAGCAATTGAGGTTGATGGAGGCTCGTCAAATGATGGTCAGTCAAAATATCGATGCAGGTACAGCCAGCGGTATCGTGGGCTACGAAAGCCAGTCCCAATTCAGTCGTGAGTACAGCCGACTGTTCGGCGCCCCCCCCAGGGAAGACGTTAAGCGCATGCGTCAAGAGTGACAGGCACTTTTCCATGTCTGCTTCGTCTATCGACTAAGACGTCCACTTACCGCTGTGTCGACCACAGTTTTCGACGGTATCGAACTTGGTGCCCACATAGCCGGAATCACGCAGGGGTGGCCAGCGATACGGGAGCAGCTGTTTAATCGCCGAAGAGGGGTGTGTCGGAAGTCGTTCCAGCAAATCCTTAAGATGTGCGAAGGGTTCCAGCCCGTCGAGCCGAGCGGGCGCATCAGGCTCATGATGGCCGCAGCTCTTTGACCTGCGCGCAAGCTGCCGGCGAACAACCAGTTATTTGCGCCCCAAGGCAATGGGGCGGATCAGATTTTCGATTCGGCTGTCGTCGACTGCCAGGTCGCCGTTGTCGATGTGCCGCATCGACGGCGGACTTGGTGAGCTTGATTTTTGCCATGATGACTCCTCGGAAAGACCCGGTTCCCAGGAGCCTTCTAGGGGCCAGCAGAGAGGAAGTCGGGTCAAGTTTCAGAAAGCACCGGCATATGATGAACTCGCCTAAGTTATTGATAACCTGCTGTATCTAGTCTTGGCGTAGTCCAGCGAAGTGCCGGGCTGGAGTCATGGTGAAATAAAAAAGCCGCTCGCAGTCGATCTGCAAGCGGCCTTCGATGAAACAGCCGGATTCGAGCGCGCTCAGCGCGTTGCGCGCTTTAAGCGTGCGCGGGGTGTGGACGTATTCAGGTCCCTCTCGTCAGGCGAGCACGCCCCACTTCTTACAACTGCGCCCGCACCCACTCCGTCACGCCTGCCAGCGCGGCGGGCAGCTTCGTGGGCTGAGTCCCGCCCGCTTGGGCCATATCGGGCCGGCCACCGCCCTTTCCGCCCACCTGCTGCGCGACGAAGTTGACGAGTTCGCCCGCCTTCACTTTCCTGCTGGCCTCAGCGGTAACGCCGGCGATGAGGCTCACCTTATCGCCGTCGACCGCCGCGAGCACGATGGCCGCGTGCTTGAGCTTATCTTTGAGCTTGTCGACCGTCTCGCGCAGCGTCTTCACGTCCGCGCCTTCGAGCGTCGCAGCCAGCACCTGCACCCCCGCCACATCGACCGCCTGCACCGCAAGCTCGTCCCCTTGGCTCGACGCGAGCTTCGACTTGAGCGCCGCGAGTTCTTTCTCGAGCGACTTGACTTGATCCTGCACTTGCGCGACGCGCTGAGTCAGTTCCGACGGCTGCGCCTTCAGCGCCGCGGCCACTGCATTGACGCGGCTTTCAAGCCCTTGCACATAACGCACGGCGTTATCGCCCGTGATCGCCTCGACGCGGCGAATGCCCGCGGCTACGCCCGTTTCGCCGACGATCTTGAACAACCCGATGTCGCCCGTGCGATGCACGTGCGTGCCGCCGCACAGTTCACGCGAGAAGCCCAGATCGAGCACGCGCACTTCATCGCCGTACTTCTCGCCGAACAGAGCCATCGCACCGCCCTTCACAGCCTCGTCGTACGGCATTACGCGCACGATGCCGGGTGCATTGGCGAGCACTTCGGCGTTCACGATGTCCTCGACACGGCGAACTTGCTCGTCGGTCATTGGCGCGTTGTGCGCAAAGTCGAAACGCGTCTTCTCGTCGTCGACGAGCGAGCCTTTTTGCTGCACGTGAGCGCCGAGCACTTCCCGCAGGGCCTTGTGCATCAAGTGCGTCGCAGAGTGGTTGCGGGCCGTGCGGGCACGGCGCACCGGATCGATCTCGGCCTTCACGACATCGCCGATTTTCAACGTGCCCTGCTCGAGGGTGCCGTGATGTCCGATGACATCGGCCTGAACCTTGAGCGTATCGGCCACGGAAAAGCGGACGCTCGCGTTCACGAGCACGCCCGTATCGCCGACTTGACCGCCCGATTCCGCGTAGAACGGCGTGTGATCGAGCACGACCACGCCATGCTGGCCATGCTTCACTTCATTGACGGCACTGCCCTCGACATACAGGGCGGTGACCTTTGCATCGTCGAAGATCGACTCCTCGTAACCGTGGAAGGTCGTCTTCGCACCCGAGTATTCGAGCCCTTGCGCGGCCCTGAACTTGCCTGCCGCGCGTGCTTGCTCGCGCTGGCGCGACATCGCTTCGTCGAACGCGGGCTCGTCCACTGTCATGCCCCGCTCGCGGCAAACGTCGGCCGTCAAATCGAGCGGAAAGCCGTAGGTGTCGTGCAGCTTGAACGCGATGTCGCCGGAGAGCGTCTTGCCGCCCTTGCCCTCGAGCGCCGTGAGCGCCTCGTCGAGAATCGACATGCCGTGCTCGATCGTCTCGAAAAAGCGCTCCTCTTCCTGACGCAGTACGTCGGTGACGCGCGCTTGCGCATCGGCGAGCTCGGGGTAGGCGGCACCCATTTGCGCAACGAGATCGGGCACGAGCTGGTGGAAGAACGCGCGCTTGCAGCCTAGCTTGTAGCCGTGGCGAATCGCTCGGCGCACGATCCGGCGCAGCACGTAGCCGCGCCCTTCGTTGCCGGGAATCACGCCGTCGACGATCAGGAACGAACAGGCCCGAATGTGATCGGCGATGACTTTAAGCGAGTTGTTTCCGAGGTCGGCCACACCCGTTTCGCGCGCCGCCGCGCCGATCAGCGCTTGGAACAGATCGATCTCGTAATTGCTGTGGACGTGCTGCAGGACGGCGGCGATACGCTCGAGGCCCATGCCCGTGTCGACACACGGTTTGGGCAGCGGCGTCATGTTGCCTTGCGCATCGCGATTGAACTGCATGAACACGAGATTCCAGATCTCGATGTAGCGATCGCCGTCTTCTTCGGGCGAGCCCGGGGGGCCACCCCATACATCGGGGCCGTGATCGTAGAAAATCTCGGAGCACGGACCGCACGGACCGGTATCGGCCATCTGCCAGAAGTTGTCCGACGCGTAGCGCGCACCTTTATTGTCGCCGATGCGGATGATGCGCTCGGTCGGCACGCCGATGTCGTCCGCCCAAATGCCATAGGCTTCGTCGTCTTCGTGATAGACGGTTACCCAGAGCTTTTCCTTCGGCAGCCGATAGACGCCTGTCAGCAATTCCCACGCGTAATGAATCGCGTCGCGCTTGAAATAATCGCCGAACGAGAAATTGCCGAGCATCTCGAAGAACGTGTGATGGCGCGCCGTATAGCCGACATTTTCGAGATCGTTGTGCTTGCCGCCGGCGCGTACACTGCGTTGTGCCGTCGTGGCGCGCGAGTACGGGCGCGATTCCGCGCCGAGGAACACGTCTTTGAACTGCACCATCCCCGAATTGGTGAAGAGCAGTGTCGGGTCGTTGCCGGGCACGAGGCTCGAAGAACGAACGATCGTGTGGCCCTTCGACTCGAAGAACTTAAGGAATTTCTCGCGGATTTCGGCGGCTTTCATAGAAGACTGAGGCGGGCGGTCTCGACTGGAAACCGGCCGCGCCTTACGGCTCATGGCGCCGGGCCGCTTTCCCCTAAACGGCTCATTATACGGAATTGTGCGACGCACGCCCTAGGCGTCGCCGCTGCGTGGAGCGACGCGCCGGCCGCTCCGACCGGACCGGGTCGGACCGGGTCGGCGGGATCAGACCGCGCGCCTTACGAGGCGAATCGCGAATAGGAGGACCACCGCACCGATGACGGCGACGATAAGCGAGCTGATCAAGCCGCTGCCGACTTGAATGTGCAAGACCGAAGCCAACCAGCCACCCACGAAGCCGCCCACGATCCCGACGATGATGTCGACGATCAGACCAAAGCCGCCGCCCTTCATGATGAGACCCGCAAGCCAGCCCGCAATACCGCCAATGATCAACGCGCCAATAAGATGCAGCATCGTGGTTTCTCCCCGTGGATTTGAAGTGGCTAGTCTAGCCGATAGTTCCCCATTTGAGCGGGCGGCGCCGCCCGTTGACAATTGTTTCGATCTCGCCGGAAAAGCTAGCAAGGCATTCGCCGAGCAGGGCCAACGCGGCTTTCGACGATGAATCCCTGGCCGATCAGCCCACGTGGATTCGGCACAGGCACCCGCCGCCGGGCATGCCGCATAGGGCGCATCGATCCGCTCGGGGTAACATCGCTGAATGGATAAACGCCGCCCCGGCGGCGGCCGGCGGCCGGCTACTTGCCTACCGACGACTAATCGAAGGAGACATCGACAGCATGGGAGCGCTCAGCCATCTCCGCGTGCTCGACCTGACCCGCGTGCTCGCGGGCCCGTGGTGCGCGCAAACGCTCGCCGATCTCGGCGCCGACGTCATCAAGATCGAACGCCCCGGTGTGGGCGATGACACGCGCCACTGGGGGCCGCCGTACTTGAAGATGCCCGATGGCGCCGACACGCGCGAAGCGGCCTACTACCTGTGCGCCAACCGCAACAAACGCTCGGTCACGGTCGATATCGCCACGCCCGAAGGTCAGCAGATTGTGCGCGCGCTCGCCGCGACGAGCGACGTCGTCCTCGAGAACTACAAGGTCGGGCAGTTGAAGAAGTACGGCCTTGATTACGACTCCCTGAAGACGGTCAAGCCCGATCTCGTCTACTGCTCGGTGACGGGATTTGGTCAGACAGGGCCGCTCGCCGAACGCGCCGGCTACGATTTCATCGTGCAAGGTATGGGCGGTTTCATGAGCATCACGGGCGAGCGCGACGGCTTGCCCGGCGGCGGCCCGCAAAAGGCCGGGATCGCGATCGCCGATTTGATGACGGGCATGTATGCGACGGTGGCCGTACTCGCCGCGCTCGCCCATCGGGACCGCACGGGCGAGGGCCAGGCGATCGATATGGCGCTGCTCGACGTACAGGTGGCGCTGCTCGCGAACGTCGGCTCCAATTATCTAGCGAGCGGCAAGGCGCCGCCGCGCTGGGGCAACGCGCACCAAAACATCGTCCCCTATCAGGCGTTCCAGACGAGCGACAGTTGGATCATCGTTGCCGTCGGCAATGACACGCAGTTTCGCAAGTTCGTTGAAGTCGGCGGCCGGCCGGAGCTCGCGGACGACGCCCGTTTCGCGACGAACCCCGAGCGCGTGCGCCACCGCGAGCGCCTGGTGCCGATCATCGCCGAGATGGTCAAAACCCGCGGCAAGCGCGAGTGGATCGAGGCGTTGGAAGCGGCCGGCGTGCCTTGCGGCCCGATCAACGACGTCGCCGAAGTGTTCGACGACGAGCAGGTTCGCGCGCGCGGGATGCGTGTCGCCGTGCCGCACCCGAGCGGCGCAACAGCGCCGCTCGTGCGCAATCCGATCTGTATGAGCGCGACGCCGCCCGAGGTACGCAGCGCGCCGCCGGTGCTTGGCGAGCATACGGATGCTGTGTTGAGAGAGGTGCTGGGCTACGACGAAGCGGCCATTGCCGCGCTGCGCGGTAAATCGGTGATCTGAACCGGGCGACAATCACCGTTCGGGCGGCGTTCACCGTTACGATGTAAGGCCCCGTGCGCCTGCCGCGCGCGGCTGCAAGCGCCGGCGGAACCTAAGCGAAGAACGACGCGAGCCAGCGCCGGCCCTGTTCCCAATCGCCGAGCCCGCTGTCGGCATTGATGTGCCCGCGCGGCCCAATGTCGATCATCCGGCTACCCCAAGCCTGAGCGCAGCGCTCGGCGAACGGCAGCGTCCCATACGGGTCATCGCTGCTCGCCACGACGATCGACGGAAACGGCAATGGCGCGAGCGGGACATCCTCATAGCCGAGCGCATCGCACGGAAAACCAGGGCCGCTCGGATCGGGCACCGCTACCAGCAGCGCCCCGCCGATCTTGGCGAGTTGCGCCGCATCGGCTATGCGCAGCGCCCAATGCACGGCCGTCAAACAGCCCAGGCTATGCGCAGCCAAACACAGCGGCCCGTGCGGTTCTGCCGCAACCGTCTCATGCAGCGTTGCGCACCAGGTCTCGCGCACCGGGTGATCCCAATCGGGCATCGCCACGCGCACAAAAGAAGGATCGAGGGCTTCCCACAGGGTTTGCCAATGCCCGGGGCCCGAATTCGCATAGCCGGGCAGCACGAGGGTCGTGGTCGAAATCATGAACGGGGCACGCGGTGTGATCTGAGTTGATGGCGCTTGGCTTAACGAACTAACGGAGTAACGGCGCGGCGCCGTTCGAAAGTACGCGCGTAGTATAAGCGCTCGCACATGACCGATAGGAGAGCGCACCGATGAACCCCTCGCAATGGACTGCCGTCGACCATTATCTCTGCGAAGCGCTCGTCCCTCCCGACCCCGCGCTCGATGCGGCACTCGCCGCGAGTGTGCAGGCGGGGTTGCCTGCCATCAACGTTTCGCCGAACCAGGGCAAGCTCCTGCATCTGATCGCGCGTATGCGCGGCGCCCGACGCATTCTCGAAATCGGCACGCTCGGCGGCTACAGCACGATTTGGCTTGCCCGCGCGCTACCGGACGACGGCGCGCTGACGACGCTCGAAGTCAATGCCGACTATGCGGCGCTTGCGCGCGCCAACATCGCACGGGCCGGTGTGGCCGAGCGCGTCACCGTACGCACCGGCGACGCCGTGAAATCCCTCGCGGCGCTCGCCGCCGAGCGCGTCGCACCGTTCGATCTCGTCTTCATCGACGCGAACAAGGACGGCAACCCCGACTATCTGACGGGCGCGCTTGCGCTCTCGCAGCCCGGCACCGTGATCGTCTGCGACAACGTCGTGCGCGAGGGGCGCGTGGCACAAGCCGGGAGTCGCGACGCCGATGTAATCGGCGTGCGCCGATACTTTGAGATGGCGGCTGCCAATCCGCGCCTGACGACGACGGCGATCCAGACCGTCGGCAGCAAGGGCTGGGACGGCTTTGCGCTCTCGATCGTATCCGCTTAAGGCGCATTCGGGCCCGGGACGCGCCCGCAACGCGCGGTTCGGGCCCGAGGCGGCTTGCTTTAGGTAGAATGACCGGATCGCCGCGGGCGCTCCCCGCATACTTTTCGCCGATTTCCAACTCTCGCATGAACAACGAACGCAACGACGCGGCGGCGCCCCTGCCGTCCAATTTCATTCGCAATATCATCGATGACGATAACCGCACCGGCAAATGGGGCGGCCGCGTCGAAACGCGCTTTCCGCCCGAGCCCAACGGCTATCTGCACGTCGGCCACGCGAAAAGCATTTGCCTGAATTTCGGTGTCGCGCGCGACTATGGCGGCGTCTGTCACTTGCGCTTCGACGATACGAACCCCGAGAAGGAAAGCATCGAATACGCCGATTCCATCATCGACGCCGTGCGCTGGCTCGGCTTCGAATGGGAGAAGGACGGCAAGTCCCACCAATACTTCGCGAGCGACTACTACGACAAGCTGTACCAATACGCCGAGTTGCTGATCGAGCGCGGCAAGGCCTATGTCGACAGCCAGAACGCCGACGAAATGCGCGCGAATCGCGGCTCGTTGACGGAGCCGGGTAAGAATTCGCCGTTTCGCGATCGCGCGCCCGAGGAAAGCCTCGATCTGTTTCGCCGCATGAAGGCCGGCGAATTCAAGGAAGGCGAGCACGTGCTGCGCGCCAAGATCGATATGGCTTCGCCGAACATGACGATGCGCGACCCCGTGCTTTACCGGATCCGCTTCGCGCACCACTACCGCACGGGCGATACGTGGTGCGTCTACCCGATGTACGACTACGCGCACTGCATCTCGGACGCGATCGAAAACATCACGCATTCGCTGTGCACGCTTGAATTCGAAGATCACCGCCCGCTTTACGATTGGGTGCTGAACGCACTGGCCGAAGCCGGGGTGTTCACGCGGCCATTGCCGCAGCAAATCGAATTCTCGCGGCTGAACCTCACGTACGCGATCACCAGCAAGCGCAAGCTGCTGCAGCTCGTGACGGAGGGCCATGTAGACGGGTGGGACGACCCGCGCATGCCGACGATCGTCGGCTTGCGCCGCCGCGGTTTCACCCCTGCAGCCATCCAGCTGTTTTGCGACCGCATCGGCGTGACGAAAGTCGATTCATGGATCGACATGAGCGTATTCGAGGGCGCATTGCGCGACGATCTCGACGAAAAGGCGCCGCGCACGGCAGCCGTGCTCGATCCGCTCAAGCTCATCATCGACAACTTTCCGGCCGATCTGTCCGAGCCGTGCACGGCGCCGGTCCACCCGCACCACGCCGAGCGCGGACAGCGTACGTTCCCGATCACGCGCGAGCTATGGATCGAGCGCGACGATTTCACTGAAACACCGCCCAAGGGCTACTTTCGCCTCTTCCCTGGCAACAAGGTGCGGTTGCGTTACGGCTACGTGATCGAATGCACGAGCGCGGAGAAGGACGAACACGGTAATGTGGTCGCGGTTCACTGCAACTACTACCCTGACAGCAAATCGGGCACCGAAGGCGCGAACCTTTATAAGGTAAAGGGCAACATCCACTGGGTCAGCGCGGCAAGCGCCGTCCCGGCCGAAGTGCGGCTTTACGATCGGCTGTTCAAAGAAGCCCAGCCCGACGCCGGCGGCCGCAACTTCCTCGAAGCGCTGAACCCCGATTCCAAGCGCGTGGTACACGCCTATCTGGAGCCCGGCGCGGACGCGCTGCAACCGGAAGAGCGCTGTCAATTCGAACGGCACGGCTACTTCGTGGCGGACCGCTTCGATTCGAAGCCGGGCAAGCCAGTGTTTAACCGCATCGTCGCCTTGCGCGACAGTTGGGGAAAGTAAAGCGGGCCCTAGAGTGCCCGATGCAGTTCGGCCAGCGAAAGCGCTGTCGTAAACAGGCGCGTGAGGCTGCCGCTTGCATACCGGCCGACGTCGATCGGCTCGACCCATCGAAACGCGTCCATTTCCGGGATCGGCCTGCCGTCTCTACGGCTAGGAAACATCGACGTGCAGATGCAGCGTGCGAGGTCGACCTCGCCGTCTTCGACGCGCGCGGCGAACAGGTGCAAATCCTTGTCCCGGCGATAGGCGAAGCGACCCAGATCCCTCAGACGCCGCGGTGCGAGCGCAATGCCCGTTTCCTCGCGAAGCTCGCGTAATGCGGCATCGATCGGCGCTTCGCCCTCGTCAGGCTGGCCTTTCGGGATATCCCAATGAGCGGTATCGGTCGCGTGTGCGAGGAACACGCGACCGCGCGGGTCCAGCATGACAACGCCGCAGGAGACGGTGCGCTCCGTCATCTCTAATATCTCCGCCAAAGCCGGCTCGTCGCCCCGTCGACCGTCATGTCCGCTCGCACGTCGCCTCCGGCGTGAATGTGATCCGCTAATGATACGGGTCACGCGGCCGCAGCGGGCAGGGCAAGCGGACGTTCGCTTCGTGCGCTTCGTTCGGTCGTGCTCGATCGTGCCATTTCGCGCTATGTCGCGCTCGCTTTCGCTCAGCCGTGTGGGTCGTGCTTGCCTTGCGCGTGCGCGCTCGGTGCCTCGAGCGCGCGCTCGAGGGCGGAGCACAGCGCCGACAGCGCCGCCTCGCATGCCGCGCGTTCGTCCAGGCACGCCTGCAACCGCGCCGCCGCATCGGCCACGCTCCGGATCTGAAACCATCCCGCCGTACCCGCGATCGAATGTGCGATGTCGCGCATCGTTTCGCGCTTGCCTGCCTGTGACGCCTCACGCAGGGTATGCAAGTCCGCGGCCAGGGTTCGCCGCAATCGATGCCAAAGGTCGGCCTGCTGCTCGATCGGCTGCCCGGCGCTGATCGGCCATTCGATCGCCGCCGCCAGCATACCGTAGCGCTCGAGCAGTTCGCGCAGCCGCTCGAGCGACAGCGGCTTGACGCACACCTCGTCCGCTCCTGCCGCCATGCACGCCTCGCGTTGCCGCTGGGTCGCATCGGCCGTCAAAGCAATCAGGACCGTTTGGCGCGCCGCGCCCTGCTCCCGCCGACGAATGGCGGTCATCAATTCGACACCGCTCAGCACAGGCATCGCGCAATCGGTGATGACCATCGCGTATGCATTGCGCTCGTAGGCGCCAAGTGCTTGCGCGCCATTCTGCGTTAGATGGCAATCGGTCATATGCAGACTCGCGAGTTGCCGCCGCAGCACCTCGCGGTTGATCGACTGATCTTCGACCAGCAAGATTCGCGGCTCCGGTCGCGAAGGCACGCCCGGGCGAGCCACCGATACGTCGCGACGATTGGGTTGCACTCGACGAGCGCGTTCGGCATCGCGGTCGATACGCAGCGTCAATGCGATCGTGATGGCGGTGCCATGCCCCGGCTCGCTCTCGAGCGAGATTGAACCGCCCATTTGCTCGATCAAGCGCTTGCATATCGCGAGGCCCAATCCGGTTCCACCATACCGGCTCGCATCGAGCGAGCGCGCTTGCGAAAACGGGATGAACAAGTGCGCTTGATCGTCGTGATCGATTCCGATGCCCGTGTCCGCCACGCCGATCGACAATACCTGCTCACCGGCACTTTCGCCGATGACATCGACGGTCAGCGAGACCGAGCCTTGATCCGTGAACTTGATCGCATTGCCGAGCAAGTTGAGCAATACCTGCCCGATCCGCTGAGCGTCGCCGATGTGACGCTGGGCAATGGCGCTTGCAACGTCGACATAAAGACGCAATCCTTTGCGCTCGACATCGGGCGTAACGAGCCCCGAACACCGCCGCACGATCTCTTCGATGCTCATCGGCGCCGACTCGAGCGACAACTCGCCGTTCTCGCTTTTTGCGAAGTCGAGTATGTCGTTGAGTATGCGGAGCAACAACTCGGCCGCATTGCCTGCCATATCGACGAGTTGACGGTCCTCCGCCGACAGTTCGTCATGCTCGAGCAACTGCAAGATGCTGACGATGCCGCTCATGGGCGTACGAATCTCGTGGCTAACCGTCGCAATAAACGAGTCGCGCGCGCGCGCCGCTTGCTCCGCGTCGTGCTTGGCAGCCATCAATGCGGCCTGTGCCTCCCTCGCCTGCGTGACGTCGTGCAAATACCCGCTCCATTGCACGCTATCGTCCTCGCACGTGCGCGGCGCCGCTTCCACGTGAAACCAGGCCGTCTTCGAATCGCCCCGGTCGAGCTCGAACTCGGTGCTGACACGTTGCTGGGAAGCCGCCGACCGTAGAAACATCTGCGTCAACCGGCGTCGCTGTGCGGCGTCGAGCGCCTGAACGAACGATGCAAATCCGTCGGGGAGTGCTGTACGGCGGGGCGCAAGTAGCTCGTCGGCGCGACGATTGGCAAACACGAGGTGGAACCGAGGCTGCCGCTCGCGTGCAAAGGTCAACTGGAATACGACGGACGGTAGCTCCTGCGTCAACTCGATGAGACGCCGCTTCAACTCCAACTCACGCTTAGCAGTGCGCCGCCGGTGTTGGACCTCCCTGCGCAACCGCAGCAGGTTGAACCACAGCACTGCGAGAAAAACCAACGTCAACGAACCCACGGGCACGAGAACGAGCCATAACGTACGCGGCGCAATTCCAAACGTGAAACGCGTCGAGAGCCATGCGTTCTGAATACGCTCTCGCTCCGCCTCGGGGATCGAGGAGAGCACGCGATTGACGAGTGGCAACAGCGGTGCAAAACGAGGCGCAACGCCGAACGATAGGTCTTGAATACGGTTGGCGGGCGCCGCAACTCGCAACGTGCCGGCGTAGCGCTCGCGCACGATCCTGTCGATAACACCGAGATTGCCGATGTAGGCGAATGCATCGCCTTGCGCGACCGCCTTGAGCCCATCGTCGGCCGAACCGACGGTGACGGCGTGCATATTCGTCAATCCCGGGAACCGCGCGTGAGTCGCCGGCACGTCGCCGACCACGGCGACCCGTGCCCCTTCGAGGTCTTCGAGGCCGCCGATGAACGGCGCCGTTTCGCGGGTAACGATGACGAGCGGATAACGCACATACGGCACCGACAGGCCGAAGCCCGGCCCTAGCCCATCGAACTGAGAGGCAGCAACGACGATATCGATGCGGCCGTCGTTCGCGAACCGGATCGTTTCGGCCCACGAACGCGTTGGCACGAGCTCAAAGCGAATACGTAGCGTATTCTGCAAAAAATTTAGATAATCGGCCGAAATGCCACCGATGCGGCCCTGCGAATCGACGAACGCCATCGGCGCCCATAGCGGATCGACGCCGATGCGCAACGGCGGTAGTGATTCGAGATATGAGCGATCTGCCGGCGACAGCGACAGTTGAAGATCGCGCCCCACGCGCAGCGGGCCGCTGCCATCGTCCTGTCGCGGGCAGGCCCCCAGCGCGACAACGGCAAAAATGCATACCGCCAATAAGCGCCCTATCCGCAGCCAGCCGACACACGCAACGGTCTTCACGGCGCGCAGACATCATGGGCGCGCCAGTACTCGATCAAGTCTTGATTGGTCGCAAGCCCGAGCTTATGCTGAGCCCGCTTCTTATGCGCACTGACCGTCTTGACACTGCGATTGAGCCTTTGGGCGATTTGGCCGGCCGTCAGGCCGTCGGCCGCGAACAAGCGCAGGACCTCCATTTCGGCCGTCGTGAGCGTCGCCTCCTTGCCGACGCGCGCGCCGACGAGGCTCATGCGCGACAGCAGGGCCTCCACGCCCGGGCTCACATAGGTTCGTCCCTGCCCCGCCGCAACGAGCGCGCAATGCAATTCGTTAACGCCGCCGGCCTTTTCGACAACAGCTTTCACACCCTTAGTCAGCAGCTTGTTCAAGATCGCGGCGTTGCGCAACGCGGTGACGACGATGATCGGGACACCGGGGCGGATCCGTTGGAGCCGATCGATCAGCGCGATACCGTCCCGGGTACGCGTGCCCGGCATGGACAGGTCGGTTACGATTGCGTCGCACGTGTGCGCTTGCACGGCGGCAATCAGTTCATCGGAGTTCGCAGCTTCCGCAACGACGTGCGCGACATGGGCCGACTCGATGGCCAGCCGAATGCCATAGCGGACAATCCCATGATCTTCCGCCAATATGATCTGCAGTGGTTTATTCACGACGATTTTTGCCTCTATCATCGGCCTTAGCCGTGGTTCAGGCCGCCGTCTCAGCCGCTCGCCGCGCAGCGATAGACCACGCCCGACGCCTTGTGTCTTTGCCACTGCTCTGTCCGGTAACCCGGCTGCATGGCGTTGATCGAGAAATTGTAGACACGGCCGGCCGATATGAAACTATAGGGGCGTCACGCAGATCGGCGAATAAGAAAATTCTCGAATAGTGAAAGATGGGAACGGTTCGGATGCGCTGGCATGTGGGGTTTTCGGCACCTGTCCGGTCCACCGCCACGCTCCGATCGAAACCATCGCGTGCCGTTAGCCGGCAGGGGTGACCTCGGCGCTTCCGTCCGTACTTCTGTCCGTACTTCCGTCCGCGCTTGCCTGTGCGCCTCCCCGCGAACTACGCCGGCGTACACAGCGCACAAGCCGATCGGCTAAGTAACCGAGTGCCACGGAGCCGCAGACGAGCAAGGTTAGCGGCA
>Ga0207705_10000822_pt1 | contig 25383 bp, 15 predicted proteins | sample KBSC13metaG_FD_184314 | JGI IMG/M metagenome (GOLD analysis project Ga0207705, IMG submission 184314) | Corn rhizosphere microbial communities from Kellogg Biological Station, Michigan, USA - KBS C1-3 metaG (SPAdes) (version 2) | ecosystem: Host-associated > Plants > Roots > Rhizosphere > Soil ... | reverse complement strand
GATACTTTTTCCAGGCCGAGAGCGGTGTGATAAAAGAAAAAGCCGGGAAAAAGTATCAGGAAAGCGACCTGAGGCAATCCCTGCGGAGCGTGTCCGGTGCCGGCATGGTCAGCGTACATTGCAGTGCTCCCTCGACGGTGAAATCGCCAGCGCCGCGCGGTAGGATAGGCTCATGTAGAGCAGGTACATGGCAATACGGCCCCAGACATAAGCGAGCAGGCATTGCCGGAGCGTGACCGGCAGCAGGAAGGCCGCCAGTGTGACCAGCAGCAGCCCGCCCTGCCAGGCCAGCTCATGATGCTGGCGGCCGGTGATATACAGGACATAGCCCAGCGGGCTGGCGATAAAGCCGACGAGATAGAGGGGCGCAAGCAGTCTGGCCATGTCGCCTGCCGCGCGCCAGCTGGCGCCGAATACGAGGGCGAACAGGGGGGGGCCCAGCCACCACAGCAACAGCGACGGCACCGCGCCAATTCCCAGTAGCAGTTTGAATGTACGACGGTAGGATTGGCGACAGTCGCCGTTTCCACGCCACTCCTGAGCAGCCTGCGCCTTGAAGACCTCCAGGATCGAGCTCGACAGCACCGATGCGGGGGCGGCCAGCACCCGGTGGGTCAGCGCATACATGCCTGCCGCCGCAGCGCCATGGGCACTGCCGATCAGCAGCAGCGGCAACTGTCCGACCAGGGTATTGAGGAGATCGGAAGGCAGGCTGAACTGGACGAACCGCACGTGCCGCTTCACGACGCCCCGGTCGGCAGGACGCAGGCGCCAATCCCACGCCACGGCGGGCGGGCGTACGCAGCGGCGCGCGGCAAACACACCCACCAGCTGCCCCACGAGCAGGCCAAGCGGCAGGGCGACAGAGCCGCGCCCCAGCCACCACAGTAGTCCCAGTTGGGTTGTCGTGATCGCCACCACGGTCCACACTTTGGTCCGGGCGGCAGCGCCAAACCGCTGATGGGCAACAGCATAGGCATTCACGATACTCTGGTATGCCATCAGCCAGACAGCGCCGCCGAGCATGAACAGCGTCGGCCAGCTCTGCATGCAGGCCAGTCGCAGGCCCGCCAGCCGCGCGGCAAATGCGGCCATCACGAGCGCGAGTGCCAATACCGCCGCCCAGTAGGCCACCACGCGCAGGCATGCGCCCTGCCCGGCCGGATCCGTTTCGAGCAGCATCGGCGTCTCCATGCGCAAGGTAGCTACCACCGTTGCGGTGGCCGCCACCCCGAGCCAGGCACCGAATGCACCGATCTCGGCCGGCGTGCACAGGCGCGTGAGCAGCGGGGCCGCAAGGATGGGCAGCATCTGCGCTGCCAGCGTGCCTGCCAGTACTGTCAGCACAGGCCTCACCTTGCCGGCGGTTGGCGTGGCGCTCATTCCATGGCACCTATGGCATCGTATTCGGCCGCTAATACGCTGGTACAGATGCGGTCGATGTCGGCATCGGAAAGATACGGCCCCATCGGCAGACTGAGCACCTGGCGCGACAGGCGCAACGCTTCAGGACAGTGGGCTTCCTTGTCCATCTCGCAGTAAGCCGGCTGGTGAGTAATCGGTAGCGGATAATGGACTGCGCTTGGGATGCCATCCGCTTCCAGGCGCGCGCGCAAGGCCTCGCGCTGTGTGCTGATGATGGTGTACTGCGCATACGCACTGGTCCGCCCGTCACGCAATGCCATGATGGGGATATTGTCCTTGAGCCAGTAGGCGTAGCGTTCAGCCGCGCGGCGCCGCTGCGCCAACTCCCAATCGAAACTGGGCAGTTTGGCCAGGACGACGGCACACTGCAGGGTATCCATGCGGCCGCCCACCCCGATTCGCGTATGCACGTAGCGTTCCTGGGCGCCGTGCACGCGGATCGCCCGTAAAGCAGCGGCTATCTGGTCGTCGCTGGTAAATATCGCACCACCGTCTCCGTAACAGCCGAGCGGTTTGCTCGGGAAGAAGCTGGTACAAGCCAGTTGCGACAAGTTGCAGCTGCGTCGACCGCCATAGGTGGCGCCAAAACTTTGCGCCGCGTCTTCGATGACCGCAAGCTGGTGCTGGCTGGCCAGGGCATTGATGGCGTCCATGTCGGCGCACTGGCCGTACAGCGACACCGGAATGATGGCCCGCGTGCGCGGTGTGATGCGCTCGGCAATGCGGTCGACACTGATATTGCCCGTGTCGGGCTCGACGTCCGCAAACACCGGACGCGCGCCTGCCAGAACAATGACTTCGGCAGTGGCGATGAAGGAGAACGGCGTGGTAATCACTTCATCACCAGGGCCAATGCCAAGGGCCATCAGCGAAATCAGCAGTGCTTCGGTGCCGGAGGCCGCGGTAATACAATGCTCCGCTCCTGTATATTCCGCCAGTTGCCGCTCCAGTTGAACCACTTCGGGTCCCATGATGTAGTGGCCGTGCTCGAGTACCCGAGCGATATGGGCATCGATAGTGCTGCGCAATACCTTGTACTGCGACTTCAGGTCGGCGAATTCCATTTGATTATCCTTGGCCAGGCGAAGCAGTGAATGCCGACGACAGGATGGTGCACCGCCCTGCCTCCACCCTGTAGCGTTCGCCGCTCAAGTGACAGGTGGCATAGCCGTCCCTGTCGGGAACCAGGGAGGCACCGCGCCGGCTGATCCAGCCGACATGGCGTGCCGGCACACCCGCCACGACGGAATAGTCGGCGGTATCGGACTTGACGACAGCGCCGGCAGCTACCATGCCGTAGCATCCGATCGTGACGCCGCAGACAATGGTGGCGTTGGCACCGAGCGAAGCGCCACGCCGCACCAGGGTAGGACGGTACTCATCCTTGCGCACAATGGCGGCCCGCGGGTTGTAGACGTTGGTGAATACCACGCTGGGCCCGCAGAAGACATCGTCTTCCAGCGTCACCGCGTCGTACACCGACACATTGTTCTGTACCTTGACGCCGCGCCCGATTACGGCTGCGGCCCCGACGAACACGTTCTGTCCAAGGGAGCAGTTCGGCCCGATGCGAGCGCCCGCGCACACATGGGTAAAGTGCCAGATGCGGGTGCCGGCACCAATCTGCGCGCCGTCGTCGACAATGGCGCTGGGGTGGATGAATTGCTCCATGTTCAATACTCCAGAGGCAAGGCGACGCGCTTGCCGTCACGCGCCGACATGTAGCTTGCAATGAGCACCTCGAGTGACTTCAGGCCTTCCCGCCCATCCGTCTCCGGTGTGGCTTCTCCGCGCATGACCTTGATGACGTTGTCGTAGTAGAGTGGATGTCCGAAGCCATACACGGAGGTGGTCTCGTAACTGGCCTGCACAATGCCCTCATCCTCCGGGCGTTTGTCCGCAAATTGCCATTGCAGGATCTTGTTGACGGCCACGCCGCCGATCCGCACCGTGCCCATCTCGCCGATGATCGTGATCGAACCCTCCAGGTTGCTGGGATAAGTGAGCATGGTGACGTTCATGGAACCGAGCGCACCGTTGCGCCAGCGCACACTGATCACCCCGGTATCCTCGACTTCGATATCGCGCGCCAGGGTCGCCGTGTAAGCCTGCACCGACTCGATCGGGCCCACGATCCAGTCGAGCAGGTCAACGTAGTGGCTGGCCTGGTTCATGAATGCGCCGCCATCGAATTCCCATGTGCCGCGCCAGCTGGCGCTGTCGTAATACTCCTGCGGCCTGGTCCAGAACACGTTCAGGGTGACCATGTAAATGCGGCCGAACCGGCGCTGCTCGACCGCCCGTTTGAGCAGCTGCAAGGTTGCGTTGCGGCGATTTTGCTTGACCACGAACAGGTGCACGCCGGCTGCGTCGCAGGCCGCCACCATGCGCTTGCCGTCCTCCCAGCGGGTGGCCATCGGCTTCTCCGTGATCACGCTGCGTCCGCTGGCAGCCACCTCGATCGCCTGTTCAGCGTGCAGGCCCGAGGGCGTGGTGAGGATCACGCAGTCGGCATCGCACTCGGCCAGCATCTTGTGCATGCTGGCGAAAGGACGCGCACCGGTAAGCTGGGCCGCGGCCTCCAGCGCCAGCGGGTCGGTATCGCACACCGCCGTCAACTCGCAGCGCTCGGCGTGCTGGGTAATCGCCTTGAAGTGATTCTGGGCGATCCGGCCGCAACCGACCAGTGCCAGGCGCAGGCGGCGTTCCCTCAAGGGCGCCGGTAGATCGTGCAGCGCGCTGCACCCCGTAATCGCGTCGCGTTTCATGCGTGCACCACATTGGTTGATTGATCGCGATAGACGCCACGGGTGTCGATGATCAGCTGGGCACTCTCCAGGATCATCGGATAGTCGAAGGCGGCGTGGTCGGTGGCGAGCAGGACCGCATGGAAACCGGCCACCGAGTCGGCCGACAGTTCCACGCTATCGAGGTCGAACTGATGTTCGCGCATGTTCGGGAAGCGTGGCACATGCGGGTCCGAATAGGCGATCTCCGCCCCTTTGGCGCGCAGCAGCTCCATCAGTTGCACCGACGGCGACTCGCGCATGTCGTCGACGTTTCGCTTGTACGCGATGCCCAGGACCAGGATCCTGCTGCCCTTGATCGCGAGGCCGCGCTGATTGAGTGCGTCGCCCAGCTTGTCGACCACCCACTTGGGCATGTCGCTGTTGATCTCACCGGCCAGTTCGATGAACCTGGTATGCAAGCCGAACTGGCGCGCCTTCCAGGTCAGGTAGAACGGGTCAATGGGAATGCAATGCCCGCCCAGTCCCGGGCCGGGGAAATAGGGCGTGAAGCCGAACGGTTTGGTGGCGGCGGCGCGGATGACTTCATGGATATCGATCTGCATCCGGTCGGCGATGATTTTCATTTCGTTGACCAGCCCGATGTTGACGGCGCGATGGATGTTTTCCAGCAGCTTGGTCAACTCGGCGGCGCGCGTCGACGAGACCGGTACCACGGTATCGATGGCGCCGCGGTAAAGCGCGAGTCCGGCCTGCAGGCAGGCTGGCGTCGTGCCTCCGCAAATTTTCGGAATGGTGCGCGTATCGAAATCCGGATTGCCCGGGTCTTCGCGCTCGGGCGAAAACACGAGAAATACGTCCTCGCCCACTGTCCAGCCACGCGCCTGCAGACGCGGAAGCAGCTCTTCCTGGGTGGTGCCGGGATAGGTCGTGCTTTCCAGCGACAGCAGCTGGCCGATCCGCATGTGCGGCACCAGCGCATCCACCGTCGTAAGCACGTACGACAAGTCCGGCTCGCGGTAGGCGTTGAGCGGCGTGGGCACGCAGACGATGAGTACATCCGCCTCGGCAGCGCGGCTGAAATCGGTACTGGCCTCGGCGCCGCCGCCACGTGCGACTTCGATCCGTTGGCCGGAAATATGTTCGATATAGCTACGCCCCCGGTTGAACTTGTCCACCTTCGAATGGTCTATATCCAGGCCGAGCACTTTGTAGCCGGCGTCCGCAAAACGCAGCAGCAGGGGCAGGCCGACATAGCCGAGACCAACAACACCAATGGTGGCGGTGCGTTGGTCCAGCCTGGTGAGCAAATTGGCCAGTGGGGTTGAGCTATCGAGGTCGCGCATGATGAGGCCTTCTAGGAAACGGGGTTAAAGGAGCGCTAGGCGCGCACTGTATTGTTAGCGTGCGAAACATCACGCTGGACAGCAGTGGTGACTGGCCTGGAGGGCCGTTCGGGGGCAGTACGGAATTCCGGCACCAGCGCAACGATCGTGGCGTCGATCTGGCGGCGGTCATTGCTCTGGCACGCCAGGAGCAACTGCTTGATCCGGTGGGCCAGCTCCGGGCCCACCAGCGATGGTTCGCGTACCCGCAGGATGGCCGGGTGTTCACTGGGTTCGGCGCCATCGCCGATCAGTAGTTCCTCATACAGTTTTTCACCGGGGAAGAGACCGATGAATTCGATCGCGATGTCGCCGTCCGGGTTGCGTCCATTGCGCTCTGTCAGGCCGGACAGACCGATCATGGTCCTGGCCAGATCCAGGATGCGGACCGGTTCGCCCATATCCAGCACGAACACCTCCCCCCCGCGCGCCATCGCGCCGGCCTGCACGACGAGTTGCGCCGCTTCGGCAATCAGCATGAAATAGCGAATGACGTCCGGATGCGTGATGGTGATCGGCCCGCCGCGCGCGATTTGCTGCTGGAACAGAGGCACCACCGACCCCGAGGAACCAAGGACATTCCCGAATCGCACTATCGAAAACCGGGTGCCGGTGCCGGGCGCTGCCGCGGCGGCCTGGAAGACCAGTTCGGCAATACGTTTGCTGGCGCCCATCACGTTAGTCGGCCGCACTGCCTTGTCACTTGATACCAGCACACAGGTCGCCACACCGCCTTCATGGGCGGCCTGCGCGACCGCCATGGCGCCGAGCACGTTGTTGCGTATGCCTTCCACCACGTTCTCTTCCACAATCGGCACATGCTTGTAGGCCGCCGCGTGATAGATGGTATTGGTCCCGGCGCTTGCGATCACGCGTTTGACCAGGTCCGCGTTGCAGACAGAACCAAGGTGCGCATGCACTGCTACCTTGGGCCAGCGACGGCGCAGTTCGGCGCTGATGGTATATAAGGCAAACTCGGAATGATCGATCAAGTCCAGGCGTCCCGGCTGCAAGGCGCACAGTTGGCGGCACAATTCAGCGCCGATTGACCCGCCGGCGCCAGTGACCAGTACGCTCTTGCCCTCCACGCAGAGGCCGAACAGGCGCATATCGGGCGGGACAGGTATGCGCCCGAGCAGATGTTCGAGGCGTATTTCGCTCAGTGCGCCCCTTACCTCACCCTGTTCGTGCACCTCGAGCAGGTTCCGGAACCAGCGCACCCGGACGCCGGCCTGAACCAGCTTGCGGGTCAGCGCCCGCATCCGTAACGGAGAGCTGCTGGGCAGGGCGATCGCGATGGAGCCGATACCGTGCCGCGCGACCTGCTCCCGCAGCGCATCGACAGGAAACACCTCCAGGCCGGCCACACTGCGATGAGTGAATGCGCTTTTCTCATCAAAGAAGCAGACTGGCCGGAACTCCCCGCTGCTGGCCATGGCCCGTGCCAATTGCGCGCCGGCTTCGCCCGCGCCATAGATCGCGACGGGTAGCGCGCGCGGCGTCCTGCGCTGCTGGAGCAGGATGCGCACGCACAACCGTGACAACCACAGATAGGCCATTGCTGCCGCACCGAAGCCAAAGGCCAAGGGCAAGGGTGCTTGCGAGCCAGCGCGGCTTGCACTCAGTCCCAGCCCTACGGTGAGCAACAACAGTCCAGCGCTGGCAAAGGCCAGGCTGCGCCAGACCAGATAGCGGGTTACAGAACGGTACAGGCGTGCAGCGGCCAGCGCGGCAAGGCCGCCGGTCACTGCCAGCGCTGTCAGCGCAAGCTCCGCTACGGTCTGACCGCTGACAAGCTCCGCGAGCACCAGACAGGCTGCCAGCGCCAGGCTGTCGACACTAAGCATCAAGGCCAGTTTGGTAAGGCGGTCCAGAGCAACCAGGGATGCTACCAACTTCTGGCCAGTCCACTGCGATGTATCAATCATGGCTTTCCCATTCAGTTCAGACAGCCGCACTGGTGGCGACCATGGCGTCGGTGCTGACCCGCTCTCAGCGCTACCGCATCGAGCACCGCACTTTTTATTAACTTTTAATCAGTATCAAACCGACCATCTACCTCAAGTTTGACTGTGCTCACTGTGCACCCGCTTTTTTTCGTTCTATGTCACAACCCCGGGAACCCGGCATGCCCGGCCAGCCTCATCGCTGGGCCACTGCCTGTCCCCTGCTCTCGCCCAGGCGCGCTGCCAGGTCATTGCAGAGCACGCCTTGCGGTGCGATACCGGCCTGATTGAGGCGCAGTACAGCCTCTCGCAACTGGTCGGCGCGGGTTACGCCGGCCCGTGTCAGCACGAACACTGCACCGGCGTGGCTACCGATCGTCAGCGCGTCGGCACTGTCGAGCACGGGCGCCGAACCAATCAGAACCACGTCATAGCGGCTCGACAGGGTCTCCAGAAGCTGAGAGAAGTTCACGTGAACCAGCTGCTCGCCGCGCTCTGCCGATCCCTGGCCACTCGCAATAAAGTCGACTCCATCGCTGACCTGGCGATGCAAGACGTCGTCGAGGGGCACGGATCCGCCCAGCACGTCGTCCAACCCAGGCGTCGGGGGCAGCTGGAAACAGCGATGCAGGCGGCCACGAGCCAGATTGGCATCGAGCAGCAACACGCGCTTGCCAGCCGCACCCAGCAGTGCCGCCACATTGGACAATACAAACGACTGTCCCGAGTGCGGGCCGGGGCTGCAGATGTGCACGATATTGTTGTGAAAATGGGGCATCGCATACATCAGGGCGGCGCGGAAGCTGCGCAGCCCCTCGACAGCGGGATCGCCGGGTGCTGACCACGCCAGCAGGCCGCGCCGCCGGCCCTGCACGGCACTACTGTGCGGAATGCTGGCGTACAGCGCGCGGCGGCCCAGCATGCCGGCCACGGCGGCCGAGTCGGTGATGGCGCCACGCCAGGTATGGCGCGTGACGGCAACCATCAACCCGAAGAACAGGCCTGTCACTGCGGCCAATGCCAGCGTGACTGCCGCGCGTGGCCGCACGGGGTGCTCCGGCACTTGCGCCGGGTCGACCAGGCGCACGTTGCTGACCAGCCCAATGGCAACGATGCGCAGCTGTTCTGCGGTTTTGCCGAGACTGCCAACCAGTTCGCTATACTGGCGGATCTCCCGCTGCAACCGCCCCTGCTCCTGCTCGATCGACGGCAGGCTTTTGATGTAGGCGGTCTGCTCGGCCAGGCTCCGATCGAGTTCGGCCACTTGCTGGTCGAGGGCGACTACCTGGGGATGCGCGGGGGTGAACCCAGCCAGCAGGTCGATGCGCTTTTGCAGCAGCTCATCGCGACGCTGGCGTTGCCAGGCGGTGCGCTGGAGCGCGATTCGGGCCTCTTCGGCGAGGTCGATGCTGCCGTAGCGGCTGCGCAGCGCGCGCAAGCTCTCCTCCGATTGCTCCAGCTTCTTGGTCAATTCCGGCAACTTCTGGCTGACGAAATCGAGTTGGTTGCCCGCTTCTTCCCGCTTGCGCGCCAGATTCTGCCCTATGAAGGCTTGCCCGATGGCGGCCAGTATGCGGCCGGTCAAGCGCGCATCGGTGCCTTCCAGCCGCACTTCGAGGATCCCTGATTGCTTGCCCTGCTCGTTCACCTGCAGGGCCTTCTGCAAGTCGTCCACTGCATCCTGGCGGGGACGGCGCCGCAATTCAAACTGGGCGCCAGGGAGCGCATCGAGCTGGCCGATGCGCAAGCGCACCTTGCCGGCACTCCCTTGCCCTTCCAGTTCGGTGCCTGCTGGCCCTTCCAGCACTTTGCTGCCGGACGGGTCGTCGAGCCGGACACGCTGGCCGTCGAGCACCGTCACGCGTAGCGACTTGCCGAGCCACGCATCGGGTACCTCGAAGCGCACTGGCTGGAGCGCTTGTCGGCCCCACGCGTAGCCGCCGACAACAGCAGCCGCCGCACGTCCGCCGTAACGCGCGCTCAAGGCACCGAGCACGGGGAAGTAGCGCGGCTGGCTAGTGACCGCAAGCTGGAGCTGGTCGACCGCTGTACCCACCACCAGCCGCGAGCGCAGCAGCTCGATTTCGGCCAGAGGGGCAGCCTTTTTGTCGAATGCGGTCGACAAGTCCGACACCATGTTGCGCTGTGCTGCCGGGCTGTCTTCTTCAACGTGGAACAGCATCGAGCTTTCATACACTTGCGGCGTCCATATCAACCACATCAGTGCAGCCAGCAAGAAAGCGACCGTGCAGCCGGCAATCAGGCCCGCGTGCCGAGCGATGAGTGTCATGTAAGAGGCCAGATCTGGTGCACTGCCAGCGTTGGTGGAAGGCGGGGCCCGCAACGGGGCTCGTACTGGCAGACTGCGCGTATGCGGCGGATGTGGATTCTGGACTTCGGCGGATCTGAGGTTAATGTGGTGCATTTTCGTCTCCTGCTAGGGCTTGGCGGCGCCGACGGCGGACGACAGCTCGCTCGGGAAAAGCAGACTCAGCTTGCGGTGCCAGTTGGCGAGTGCCGACGGGGACACGTAAACCAGGTCCTTGGGTTCGAGTTCGAACTGTTCGGCGATCGCCATGGCGCCCGGTGCGCGAGCATCGAGCTGGAAGACCTGGGGCCCGCGAGCGCCGCGGCGCACGACATATACCTGGCTAGGCTCGCTGGTGGTCGGGTTCATGCCGCCGGATTCGCCCAGCGCCTCATTCAGGCTCATGCGCCCGTCGTGCATGCTCAGCGCACGCGGGGTCTGGACTTCACCCGTGACAAACACCCTGCTTTGCTCGCGCGCGCCGACTTGCAGCCGGTCGCCGTGCTGCAGCATGATCGTCGAGGCGTTGATGTCCTGTCCGTCCAGGTCGCGCAGGTCGATCAGATAGCGTCGTCCGCCGCGTTCGAGCACCACCCGGCTACGGTCGCCGGTGGGCAGGACACCACCGGCGCGGTGCAGGGCCTCGGGCAAACTCATGGGAATATCATTCACCGGGTACAGCCCCGGGTTCTTGACTTCACCATCGACATAGACGCGCTTGCTGCGGTAGCTCTGCACCGCAAGGGTGACGCGCGGTGATCGGATGTACTTGCTGAGCGCCTGGGCCAGCGCGGCCGCGGCCTGGCTTTCGCTCAGTCCGGCGACCCGAACCACGCCGGCATACGGAAAGTGCAACATGCCGTCGTGGTCCACCACCTGTGCATTACTGGTCCCGCTACCCGAAACCAGTGCGTCGGCCGCATTGGGTGTGGGTATCAGGGCCCTGCCGTTCAATTCGGGATGATCCCAAACAAGTACCGTGAGCACGTCGCCAGCACCGATCAGATACACCGGATTGGGCGTCCCGCGCAGGGCGGCCAGGTCGTCGATGCGCCGGCGTTCACGCTCCTGTTGTTGCGCATGCAGTAGGGGCTGATCGATCTTGGTAAGCTCGGCCTGCTCGCCAGGATCCGTCAAGCGATCTGGTAGCGCGGCCGGTCCGGCACAGCCGCATGCCAGTAGCGCAATTGCGAGCGCTCCTGTTATCTGAAAATTCATTGTCATTCTCCTTACGGACTCTTGATGTACCTAAACATCTTGGCAACACAAAGTGGGCTGGCTTTGACCGATCACAGCTTCCAAAGCCAAATTCTCCGGACCTAGTGGCGGACTTGCCGGTCGTCATCGGCTGCGATCGCGCTGCCCAGAGCTTCACGAGCCCGGGCAAGCCTGCTGCGCACTGTCGTCACCGGACAATGCAATACCCGCGCGATCTCGGCATAGCTGAGCCCTTCGAACTCGCGCAGCAACAGCGCGGAGCGCAGCTCCGGAGTCAATCCGGCGATTGCGTCGGCCAGCAGTTCTGCAAGTTCGCGGGTACTGGCCAAGGTCTCGGGGTCGTCGGTATCGACATGGCCCGCAATCCACTGCTGAGGCATGCCCCATTCGCCGCCGGCGCCGCTGGTGACGGCGCGGCGGCGTGCTTCTATTGCCTTGAAATCCGTCACCATGTTCAAGCCGATTCGAAACAGCCAGGTGGTGAATTTTGCGTCCCCGCGAAAATCGTCGATCGCGCAATAGGCCCGGATCAACGTTTCCTGCGCCACGTCTTCGGCGTCGCTACGGTCCGGGAGGCGGCGCGCAACAAAGCGCAACAGATGGTCCTGATATTTATCGACAAGGTCGCCAAAGGCCGCGCGGTCGCCAGCCTTAATTCGAGAAATCAGTTGTGCGTCTGTGCTTGGAGCGGTCATGATCCGGCGTTTCCTGCCATCTGCTTCGAGAGTTGGGCCTAAACCGGGCGACTGTGCGGGCGGCCTGGCTAGCGCTCTGGCGGAAAACGGAACAGCGGGTCTTGCGGGGGCGACGTTTGCGGAACCTCATTCTCTTGCCCGAGCAAACCGCCTAGCATCTGGCGGACGGTATCCATCGCCAATGCGCTGATTTGCCCAGCACCGCTGATCGCGCCGTTAGCAGCCTGGAAAACAATGTCACTTCCGAAAGAGTCGATTTCGTCAGCCGCCTCGACCACGCCGACGAGCGCGTCGTGCGCGATACGCGCCAGATCGCCGGCTGATGCGGCGCTGCGGCATATCAGAGAGCGCATGGTATGGAAAGCGGCCAGTTTGACGTCACCGCCAATTGCATGCACGCCAAGGACGATCCCTTTGGCGAGACTGCGAGCGATGAGATCCAGACTGGCCCCGGCGTGGTCGATTGCGCTGATGGCTTCGCTTACTACAGTGCTCACCAATTCGGTGGCGCCGACATCGTTGTCGCCACTCGCAATCAGACTGTCGCTGACCGTGGCTCGAACCAGTTGTACGAATTCGTGCTGGATCCGCTGCACATCCTTGACACTGTTGAACACGCCAGTGTCTATGATCTTGCCGGCCAATTGGATGGGATCGGCACGTCGACGCATGCGCTGGGTTGCTGCGCTGCCCTGGGAGCGACCCGTGGCACCACTGCTGCTCTGCTGTTTGTTCGGCCGTTTCATCGTCATATCCTTGTAATGTCCCCGACTCAGGATGCGGCCGGTTCGCGACAAACACAGTAAGGACGGCAAGGCCGACGAGCCACTGCGCGCCAAAGTGTGCAGCCAGTGTCGGCCGCAGAGCAGGCGCGCGCTTGCGCGACGTCAGTACGGGGAAAAATTGTCCCGGCCACACCTAGGAAGGTGCGAACCGGGATGAGGAAGGAAGATGGTCACTGTCACGCACGCCCTGATGGCGCACGCGACAGGATAGAACGGATCAAGCTTAGTGCTGGTAGGCGCCGATGTCTGCACCCGTCCGGACGGTACCGCTAAAGTCTGCGGTAGGCATTCCAGAAGTGGTGCCGGTGCCAACGGCCGGCGACGATTGCAGCAAGTGGAAGTCTGGCGTGCCAGTGCGGCTGTAGGATACAAAGCCCGGGGCGGCGCTAATGCCGGCCACGCTTTGCAGTCCGTTTCTCAGGCTCCAGTTATAGCTCGAGTTCTGGTAGACCAGATTATTGCTGTACGTGTTGTGGGTGCCGGTCGAGCCCTGCTCCGAAATGCCGTATCGGTTGTCGTACACAATGTTGTTTCTCACATTGGTATAGTCGTCCGGTCCGGCAGTGCGGTAGAAGTCGCCGCCGCCCACAATGATCCCCGTGTTGGATGCCGCCACGGTATTGTTCGCGATGGTCACGTGGTTTGCGTCGTGCCACAGGTGGATGCCGGCTTCGGCAATACGGTAGACAACGTTGTTGGTCACGCTGCCCGACGTACTGATATAGATCCCCTGGATGAAGCTGCACCCGGCCGGCCCGATGTCGTGCACCAGGTTTGCATCCACCGTACTCATGACCCCGCCGTAGTAACTGTCGACCCCGATGCCCGAGCCGCCATTGCTGGTGCAGGCAATCTTACTCGCGATATGGTGCACGTGCGTGTGCCGGATCGTGTTATACGACCCGCCGGTATAGATGCCGTACGCCCACGGCGTGCCCGCCTGTGTAGTCGTTCCGTCAATCTCGAAGCCATCGATCACGACATAATTGCCGCGGTTGTCCCACGCCGTATCGTTGCCCGAGGAGGCAGGCGGAACAATGCGAGCGCCCCAGCGTGTGGTCGACACATAGTAGATGGACTTGCCCGAGCTACCGCTGGCGGAAGTCTGAAATCCCCCCGCATAGCTGCCGGGTGCCACCCAGACGGTGGTGTCCGGCAACGCTACCTGGGCCGCGCGGGCGATGGTCCGGAACGGCGCACCGGCGGTACCAGGATTGCTGTCAGAACCGGTAGTGGCGACATACAGATTGTTGGCCGTCACAGGGGTCTGGCTCTGGACGGGCGCGGTGGTGACGGGCGGGGTGGTGACGGGCGTGGTGCCGGTTACCGTCCCTGCGGCACCAAATTCGTACGCACCGATATCGAAGTTGCTGCCGGCGAATCGTTTAGCCCCGTCAAGGTCCGTCAGCGGTGCCGACGTCGCATTGCCACGGTCGATGGCTGGCGAGGAACTGCTCAGGTGATAATTTCCGCCTCCGGTCCGGACGTAGTTCACGAACGCCGGTTCGGCCGATACGGTGCCGCTGGCAAGCAGGCCGTTGTGGAGCTGCCAGTTGGCCGTTACGTTCTTGGCCAGCAAGTTGTTCGCATACACACTATGGGTGCCGGTGGCGCCCGTTTCGATGACGCCGTAGCGCCGGTTGTCGTAGACGATATTATTGCTGACGCGATTGTAGTCGCTCGGACCGGCAGTGCGATAATAATCGCCGCCGCCAACGGAAATGCCGGTATCGGTATTGAACAACGTATTGTTCACTACGGTGACGCGGGTGGCATCGTGCCACAGCCTGATCCCGGTTGCGCTGACGGCATACACCAGGTTGTTGCTCACAACACCGTTGGTGCTGAAATAAATACCGTGCATGGCGTCGCACACGGCCGGGCCGATATCGTGAATCACGTTTCCATCGACCGTGGCATTGACGCCGCCATAATAACTGTCCACCCCAATGCCGCCGCCGCCACCCGCGACGCACGCTGCTTTGCTAATGTTGTGAACGTGATTGTTGGCAATGCTGTCATTGGAACCGCCATTGTAAATGCCTGTAGTCCAGGCGGTACCCTGTTGTACCGCGCTGCCATCGATATCGAAGCCAACGATGTCAACATAGTTGCCGCGGTTGTCCCAAGCGCTATCGGTGGCGGAACTCGCCGGTGGCACAATTCTAGCGCCCCAGCGCGTATCCGACTGATAACGAATGCGCGCCGTTGCCGTCCCGTTGGCGTTTGTCCGGAAACCGCCAGGATAGGTTCCCGGTGCTACGTGGACCACTGTGCCTGGCTGGGCAAGTTGCGACGCCTTGGCGATCGTTTTGAGCGGAGAGCTCGCGCTACCCGAGTTGGTGTCGGAACCTGTCGTGGCTACGTAGAGCGCGGCAATTGGTGTTGATGCTACGGTTGCAAGCAGCTGGGTAGGTGCCGCTTGCGAGACCTCGGTGGTGCTACCGCCGTTGTCGCTGGCACCGCCGCAGGCGGTCAGTGCGATGGTGGTAAGCATACCCACGATGTTGCACGGCTTTGTTGCAAATGCGTTACATACCTTCATCAAATTTACTCCATCAAAAAAGAAGATGCGAAAACTTTGACGGAGCTCAACTAATTTCGTCCGGAAAATTTTCAAAAAAAAATTTTCCTGTTGCATGTTTAATCAGGAGAACACAGCAGGACTCTGGGCGTAAATACGAGCGAGGTTCATTTTTTTCTACGCTGGCTCCCTCCTTGGCGGGCATGACGTAACGACATCGGCACAGATCGTGACCGACCGCGTTCTCATGACCTCCGTCTCAGGCGACGATATCCCTGCCCTCGAGCGAGCACTCGGTAATGCAGGCGATAGGCCCTCGGTGACATACGAAGGAATTTCGTGAGGAGCTCGACTCTAGTCGAACCAAATCTGAGTAGATGTGTCCAATCGTGATCATGGACAGCACAATGAGAAGCGGGCAGCCGCCAGGCTGCTGGGACTTACGGTCAAGACTCTGCCGCGCTGGGAGCACGAGGGTGCCTTGTCCCGACGGCGCACATCACGACCGCGACGTGAACGCGGCAGTCAATCTGCAACGGCTCGCCACCGGCGCCCATGCGGCGCGCACGGCGCTACCCGAGGCGAGCCAGGCGGTAACGCCGGGCACTGCCGCCGGCGATGGGGCGGCGGGAGGCGGGAAAGTGACGCCTGTCAGGCACGAGCACGGTCAGCAGGACGGCTCGGGGCAGGAAGAGTTCGGTGAGCACTTGTGCGAACCTTCTCGATAGCAGGCTGTCAAACTGGCAACGACGGTAGGCGCGTCGGAAGCGTCGCGGCGGTTAGCAGCCGCGTTTGGAAGCGGAATTCCGGGCTGCCCCCGGGCGAACCTGCGGGATGTGCGGGCCGGAGCGGCTGCAGGGGCATTTGGCCGAGCATGGCGTGAACCCGCTCGGGCAGCGATTCGGCACCGAGGCACCGGACCAGGTATGGACCGGTGACCTGACGTACATCACGACCGATGAGGGCTTGGCTGTACCTGGCCGGATTGAAGGACCTGTATTCGGGCGAAATCGTCGGCTACGCGCTGGGCGAGCGCATGACACGGCACTTGGTGATGCAGGCCCTGTTCCGGGCCGTCTCGCTGCGCCGCCCCCACTCGCCGTGATTCAACACACCGACCGCGGCAGCCAAGACTGCTCGCATGAATATCGCGCGCTGGTGGCCTGGTCAGGCACGCAGGCAGCAATACCTTCGGCAAAGCACTCCTGCTTGACACCGTGTCGGCATACATGAATTCGGACCGACCTCACTGCCTGGCATGGCACGCATTTGCACAAGCGCGACTGTCGAAGACCTTCGGCTTCTTATTAGGGAAAGAACAATAACAAATTCAACGCTTGGGAAAGATGTCAGCGCTCTTGCTCTTTCGCTGTCTGGATAGATTGAATGGTATCAACGACTATCGTCTGATTTGCGGGATCCAACACAGTTCCTTCGAAAGGACTTGGTGTGAAGCAATTCTGTTGTGAAGCACACATCGAGTCACGGATTTTGCTTGAGGTAGATTAATCGACAATTAGATGTCAAGATTGCCAACGTTAGATAGCGGTTGGATTGCGAATGCGTATTGTGTCCGCGCGATTCTTAACCCGTCGGTCGTTTCGAAGTACGTCCTGCATCTTTGAAGTATGACGCGTCTGCAGCTGGAGGTCTGGGCTATAAACATCGAGGTGGTAATGACTACGATCGACTGTGCTCTCCAGATCAATCAAGCCGTATTCGATCGCGTATCGGACAATTTCGGCTACCGACGTGGTTCCGGTCTTTTCCATGATGTGCATCTTGTGTGTGCTCACTGTTTTGTTGCTGATTTCCAAAATGTCAGCAATCTCCTGGTTAGTCTCGCCAGTGGCAATACGTCGCAAGATGTCGAACTCACGGTCTGACAAGTGAAGCGATCCGTTTGTTAAGATGTTCAGCTTTGGATCATTGATGATCATATCGGCTAGAGCTGCATCAGAATAAAGGCGGCCAGAAGCAACGGTACGGATAGCGTGTGGAAGGTTTTCTGCCAGGCTGTTGCCCATTAAGAGTCCTCGAGCATTACCGGCAAAATTGTACATCATCCGCAGATCTGAGTGCTTGTTAGCAATGAGAACTAGCGCCACAGTTGGTAATCTCGTCTCAATTTCGTGCAGCGTTTGGTAGTTTAAATGGTACAGCGGAGTGGCAATGACAAGAACTTGCGTGTCTATAATCGATTCGTCGGAAAATATTTCATTGGCACAATTATATTCTTCGCTAATCGTAAATTCTGGATGTGCACCAAGTACTCTCCTCATACCTTCTCTTAGCAAGGTTAGTCCACTCGCCAATGCAACGTTTGTCATGATTTCCTCTTTTGCTCGTATTGCTTGGTAGCATGCTGTTTTCTTGAACAGGCTTGTTTCAATAACGTTACATTTCTAAGCAGCCTTCATTTGACAATAAAGTTTCCCTGGGCTTTTTGTGAAACATGTTGTTTGCAGAAATTTGCAAGTGTTGACATTATAATATAAGAAGTGAAACAATGTTATATAGGTTATTGATGGGTTGCTCTATAACTACAGTGTTCGATCAGGGCTGTGGTACTGTGATTTCACTATTTCCTGAAAATAATCGGGTAATTAGTGAATGTGGACTTCCCTCTCTCTCTGGTAGACATTTCTGACCGATGATTTGGGCATAGGAGAAGTTTGTACAAGTGGGTCAAGGCAGTGGTGCCGACCAAGGACGAAAAGCAAAGTGCCGAACTGATCGAAGCGAAGAGCGAGATCCCGCGCCCATTCGTCGACGCGATGATCTCGTCGTCGCGATGTTCGCATGCCCCGCCGTGTCCTGCAGCGTCTTCAGCTGCACGCCATTGTTCGCGTGGTTGGTCAGCATGCTGTGGCGCAGCCAGTGCGCCGACGCCTGGCGCAGCGTGGCGGCCGCGTCCGTGTCGCCGCGGGCGTCGGCAACGCGCGCCGCGTCGGAGAAGACGGCCTTGATCGCTTCTTCAGCCGTGCGCCGGTGTGGGCGCAGGCGACGAGCAGGAAACGGTCGTGTTCGCGCCGTCTGGCCGCGGCCGGCGTGATGGCCGGGCGCTGCGCGACCGCTTCCAGCGCCAGCGCGATCGCACCCTGCGTCAGGTAACGTGTGATGCCGCTGGCCGACGACGCACGCACATTGCGCACGAGCGCGCCCGGATTGCGGCGCAAGTAGCCCGTCTGTTCCGCAAAGCCCATGAGGCCCTTGACGGCGATCATCGCCTGGCGCCGGCTCGCGTCCGACAACGGGCCCGTGAACGGCCGGTAGCGCGGATCGGTCCGCGGCCATTTCATCGTCGACACCCATTCCGGCGGCGGATCCTTGAGGAATTCCTTGTAGGCGTTCAGGTCGGCGACGTTCAGCTGGCCCAGCGTCTTGCGGGCTTCTTCGCGGCACCAGGTCAGGAAGCGGAACAATTCTTTCTGGGTGTTCTGGATGGATGTCGCGCGCAACTCGCTGTGGGCGATGAATTCGCGGGCCAGTTCGATGCAGGTCGTCGCCTCCGTGATGGCGTCGTCGGCCTGGCGGGGCATCTTGACGTGAAGGCGGCCGCTGGGGCCGGTCGTGATCTCTTCCGGTGTCGATGGGCCGAGGTCGATGGGCATGAAATTCGGCATGGATGCGTGGCTAGCTGGCGGGCGGCTGGTAGCCTGGTGGCCTGGTGGCCTGGTGATGTTGTGTTTTTGTACAGCATACCAGTTCGCCGGTTGCCGGACTTGACTCGACAATATTTGGTCATGTCGAGGTGACGGAGGTCGAGGTATCGATACCTTCCGGCTCTCGTCCACAGCAATCGGATGCCGGATGTGTCGAACTCGCAACATGCTCCCTCGGGACATCGTCTCGGAATCGTGGAACATTATTACCGGTTCCGAACGAGCGACAGCCCTCAGCGCCATCGATGGCGGCGCGAGATGGCGTATTCGGCGTGTTCCGGCTGTCACGGTCACTTGTGCTTGCGCCGTATGTCAGCATCATATGGCTCGTCCCGAAAAAAACATGTATGTATATGGTCGAGTTTGACTACAATCCCCTCTGAGCATGTTATGGATAACAAGGTGTTCGCCACGATGTGACACCAGCAGAGGAGACGACCATGTTCAGCTTGTTCTTGCCCCGCCGCCATGGCTGCATCCATCGCAGTCCGCTCTCCCTTTTCCCTTCTTAAATCAAAACACCACAGCCAGGATGAAGGAGTAGCCATGAAATGGCGTGACCTAGGACTACCAGGACTCACACTCATCGGCGCATTGGCCGTCGCCACCTTGCCTCTCGCAAGCCCGACAGCCAACGCCGCAACCACGTCGGACGTAATCACGTCCTACCAACCGACGGTCAACGAAACGATCGACGCCAGCGGTTTCAAGCACCCTGGCGTCGGCCTGACGAAGGACGTACTCGAGAACATGCGCACCCAGGTGCGCGCGCTCAAGGAGCCGTGGAACACGTATTTCAACCAGATGCTGTTATCCGGCGCGGCTTCGACATCCCCCGCCATCGCCAACGTCAGCGCCTCCGACAGCACGAAGCCCCGCTACTACGGTCTCAACTCGCAGGGCGTGGAATCCATCTTCATCAAGGATGCGTTGACCGCCTATACACAGGCGATCCTGTATTACGTCACGGGTAACGAGACGTACCGCGCCAACGCGCTGCGCATCATCCGCCTGTACGAGCAGATGGACCCGTCGCAGTTCGCGTATTACACGGACGCGCACATCCACACCGGCATTCCGCTGCAGCGCATGGTGGGCGCGGCGGAGATCCTGCGCTACACCAGCTACCAGACGGCATCGCTGGCCTGGACCGACGACGACACGAACCTCTTCCTGAACAACTTCGTCCTGCCGACAATCAACACGGACGACAGCAGCCCCGATCATTTCATGAACCAGCACCTGTACACGACGATCGGTGCCATGTCGGGGTACATCTTTGCCGGCGACCGCGCGAACTACAACAAGACGGTCGAGTGGTTTACGGTGAACAAGGTCGCGGCTGACCAGGGCCAGAACGGCGCCATCAAGGCCCTGTTCCGCCTGGTGACCCGCAATGACGATACGGGCGAGGAAGTGACGCCCGCCGTGCAGCACGTCGAGATGGGCCGCGACCAGGCCCATGGCGCGGGCGACATTACCAACACCGAGATCCTGGCGCGCATGCTGATGGCCCAGGGTACCAAGGTCGATCCCGTCGACGGTACGGCCTCGACCGCGCCGAACGCCGTCGGCCCGTATGAGTTCCTGGATGACCGCATCCTGCACGCCGCCGAGCAGTTTGGCGCGTACATGCAGGGCTACGAGATCCCCTGGATCCCGACCGCCTCCCACACCGACGCCTACGGCAATCCCACCGTCGTGTACCACAAGGTGGCGGGCGCCTATCGCGGCCGCCTGACCCAAAACACCTGGGAGCTGTACTACTATTACCAGTACACGCGTGGCGTGAACATGGCGCAGGTCGCCCCCAACTTCACGCGCCTCTTCGCCAACCGCACCATCTACAACTGGGACGGTGGCGATGGCGGCGGCGATTTCTGGCTCTTCATCCCAGCGGCCGCCGCGGCGGAAGGCAGCCAGTACCTGGTCAAGACCATCACCGACCCCCTGCGTGAAGTCGAAGTGCGCTTCACGCCGCTGGACGCCAATTCCGTCGCCATGACGGACGCGACGGCCTCCTACATCCGGACCACCGCGACGGCCGAGGGCAGCAAGCTGGCCGTGTACGGCTATGCGAACGGTTCGAGCAGCATCGCCCTCAAGATCCGCACGAATGGCGTCGCCACCATGCAAGCGTTCGGCGACAGCATCCAGCTGCCGGACACCGGGGGTCAGTGGATGTATCTCCCGCTCGCGCACACGCTCGGCGACTTTCTGCCGATCACGATCGTCGGCAACGGCACCACGGTCGATTTCGACCATATCAACATCGCGGGCAGCGACCTGAGCGTGCCCAGCTTCAGCGCGGGTAACGCCGACCTGAGCATCAACACCTACAGCGGCTCCACCCTGCCCGTCACCGCCAACTTCGCGGCGACGGATTCCAGCGCGAGCGCCACGGTGAGCTACCAGGTCGACAACCTTCCTCCCGGCGCCACTTTCAACAGCAGCACGGGTGCGTTCACGTGGTCGCCCACGCAGGCCGGCACCTACAGCTTCGTCGTCGAAGCGCGCGACGGCACGAGCGTCGCCACCAAGCGCGTCACGGTGGTCGTGAGCGCGGACCGGCAGTCGGCGGTGAACGCCGTGATTGCACCGTACAACGCCGCCCTGCCCTACGTCACCTCGACGGTCGCCACCTACCAGGCGGCCTACAACGACATCGAAGGCGTGATCTCGAGCGCGTCCGACGACGTGTTCTTCCAGAAGCTGGCGACGCTGAAGACCGCCGTGGCCGGCCTGCAGCTGCTCACGCCCGTGATCAGCGACGGCAGCCTGGACTACACGAACATGCTGGTGTCGTCGACGTTCGGCAGCCAGGTTCCGAATGCGCTGGATAACAATCCGGACAGCTTCGTCGGCTATTACCTGGCGCAGAACCAGACGCACACGCTGGATTTCGGCCCGAACTTCAAGGTCGCCGCGACGTCCTTCGGTCTGCAGGTGCGTACCAGCTTCCCCGAGCGCATCGGCGGTACGACCGTGTACGGCTCGAACGACAACGCCACCTGGACGCGCCTGACCCCGGGCCTGACGGCGGTGACGGAAGACATGCAAAACCTGCCGGTGGAGTCCGACCTGCAGAACCAGCGCTTCCGCTTCCTCAAGATCGCGATGATCCAGCCGTCCAGCAGCATGCTGGAACTAAGCGAGTTCCACATCTTCGGCACGCGCTATGAAACGGTGAACAAGTTATCCGCAGTGACGCTGATCTCCGACCAGGCGCTGAAGAAGCGCATCATTCCGGGCAATACGATCAAGCTCAACTTCGTGGCGACGGAACCGATCAACAACGTCACGGCCACGATCCAGGGCCTGCCCGCGACCGTCACGACGACGGATAACCTGAACTGGACCGCCACGCTGGTCACGAACGCCGCCACGCCGACGGGTACGGTCAAGTTCCTGTTGAACTACAAGACCGCATCCGGCCAGGACGCCGAGCCGACGTTCTTCACGACCGACAGCTCTTCGCTGTTCATCGCCGACCAGTCCGACTACATCAGCAATCTGATGAGCATCACGGCGCTGAGCGATTCCAGCGGCCGCACCGGCACGGACATCGTCAACTCCGTGGGTACCCTGTTCGACAGCAACCTCGGCTCCGTCACCGACATGCGCGTCAACGGCAGCGGCTACGGCGCCTGGGTCGAGTTCGATTTCAAGGGCGGCGGTTCGGCCACCCTGTCGCACGCCGAAGTGATCGCCCGCCAGGACCAGTACTCGGGCCGCATCAATGGCACCGTGCTCCAGGGATCGAACGACAACACGAACTGGGACACGATCTCCAACGCGGCCGGCAACACGGCCGACTGGCAGACGCTGACGATCAACTCGGCCACGCCTTACCGCTACATCCGCGTCTTCAACGGCAATAACTGGTACGGCAACATGGCGGAACTGCGCCTGTACGGCGCCACGCAGTCCATCGCGCGGATCGGTACGGCGTCGCTGAGTTCCGCGCAGGCGGTGCTGAAGCGCATCGTGCCGGGCAACACCGTGACGTTGAACTTCACCGCGAAGACGGCCATCAGCAACGTCACCGCCACGATCCAGGGCCAGCACGCCACCGTGTCGACGACCGACGGCATCAACTACACGGCCACGGTCACGTTGGCGCCGAACGTCACGCCGGGTCCGGTGACCTTCGCCGTCAACTACACCCAGCAGGACGGCGCGGCGGGCTACCCGGCGACGGAGACGACGGACGGCACCTCGCTGACCATCGCCGACCAGACCAACAACCTGAGTCTCGCCACGCTGTCCAGCGTGTCGACGATGACCGATTCCAGCGGCCGCAACGCCACGGACATCGCCAGCTCGGTGGCCAACCTGTTCGACAGCAATGCCGCCACCTTCACCGACATGCGCGTCAACGGTAGCGGCTACGGCGGTTGGCTGGAGTTCGACTTCAAGGCCGGCGGCGCGGCCACGCTGTCGCGCGCGGAAGTGCTGGCGCGCCAGGACCAGGTCGGCCGCATCAGCGGCGTCGTGCTCCAGGGCTCGAACGACAACACGAACTGGACGACGATCTCCACCGCGGCCGGCAACACGGCCGACTGGCAGACGCTGACCGTCGGTTCGTCCACGCCCTACCGCTACGTTCGCGTCTACAACGGCAACCAGTGGTTCGGCAACATGGCCGAGCTGCGCCTGTACGGCACGACCGCATCGACCGCGCTGATCTCGACCGCGTCGATCACCTCGGCGCAATCGCTCAGCCCGTCGACGACGCTGGTGAAACGCATCGTGCCGGGTAATACCGTCACCCTGAAGTTCACGGCGAAATCGGCGATCACGGGTGTCACGGCCACGATCCAGGGCCAGCCGGCCACGGTGACGACGACGGACAACATCAACTTCACCGCCACCGCGACCTTGCCGCAAGGCGTGGCCGCGGGCACCGTGGGCTTCACCGTCAACTACACCCTGCAGGATGGCACGGCCGGCTATCCGGCCTCGGCCACGACGGACGGCAGCGGTGTCTATCTCGTGGATGAATCGGACGTGATCCGCAACGTTTCCACGGTGGCGACGCTGATCGACTCGTCGTCGACGTCCTATCATACGGCGGCGGCGACGAAGACCAACGTGGATGCCCTGTTCGACAGTAATATCGGCACCACGTCGGACTTCCGGATCGGCAGCACCAACTCCTGCGTCGGCGCGTACATCATCTTCGACTTCAAGTCGGGCAACCAGGTGAACCTGACGACCGTCGAACTGCTGGCCCGCCAGGACCAGGCCGGCCGCGCCAAGGGTATCGTGTTCCAGGGTTCCAATGACGGCACCACCTGGACCACGATCGCCGGCACCGGCGCTTCCACCATCGACTGGCAGACCTTCGCCGTCAGCAACCCCAAGACGCCGTACCGTTACATCCGCATCTACAATGGCGGCACCTGGTGCGGCAACATGGCGGAAGTGCGCCTGCACGGTTCCGTGCATGCGGCGGACACGAGCGCGCCGGTGACGACGGACAATGCGCCCACCGGCACCGTCAACCAGGACACGGCCGTGATCCTGACCCCGACGGACACCGGCGGTTCGGGCGTGCAGGCGACGTACTACACCGTCGACGGCGGCGCGCAGCAGACCGGCACCACCATTGCACTCACCACCGACGGCACGCACTCGCTCGTCTACTGGAGCGTGGACTGGGCCGGCAACGTCGAGCAGAAGCACACGGTGACGGTCACGGTCGACAAGACCGCCCCGGCCGCCGCCGGCCTGTACCCGGACGTCACGGCGCCCACCAACCAGAACGTGACCGTGTCGATCTACTATCCGGTGGATGCGACCGTGCGCGAATACAAGCTGGGTGACACCGGCGCCTGGACCGCCTACACGGCTCCGGTGGTCGTGACCGCCAACACCACGGTCTATGCCCGCGGCACGGACGCGTCGGGCAACGTCTCGGCCGTCTCCAGCGTGGTCGTCTCCAACATCAACAGGGTTCCGCCGGCGGGCGCCAGCTTCCTGCCCAGCAGCATGGACCCGACCGCCGGCAACGTCAGCGTCGCCATCACCTATCCGGCGAGCGTGGTGGTGCGCCAGTACCGCGTCGGCGACGCCGGCGGTTGGACGCCGTACACCGGCCCTGTCGTCGTGACCGACAACGCCGTCGTCCATGCGCAGAGCACGGATGCCGCCGGCAACGTCTCGCCGGTGACCACCTATGCCGTCACAAACATCGACCGCATTCCGCCGGCGGATGCGCAGTTCACGGCCAGCATCACCGATCCGACCAACAAGGACGTATTGGTGACCGTCGTGTTCCCGGACGACGCCGCCATCAAGGAGTACAGGATCGGCGAGAACGGACCATGGACGGCGTACGGCGCACCGGTGCTGATGTCGGATAACGGCATCGTGTTCGCGCGTGGCACCGACGCGGCGGGCAACGTGTCCAACGTGACGCAATACACTGTGTCCAACATCGACCGCATCCCACCGGTCGGCGCTTCGCTGGTGGTCGACACGACGGCCCCGACCAACCAGGCCGTCAACGTGACGATCACGTATCCGGCCGACGCGGCCGTCAAGGAGTTCAAGGCCGGCGGCGGTGACTGGACGCCGTACACGGGCACCGTGCAGGTCGCGAACGACACCACCGTCTACGCGCGTGGCACCGACGCCGTGGGTAACGTGTCGAACGTGACGAGTATCGTGTCAGCAACAT
>Ga0207705_10000820_pt1 | contig 25434 bp, 22 predicted proteins | sample KBSC13metaG_FD_184314 | JGI IMG/M metagenome (GOLD analysis project Ga0207705, IMG submission 184314) | Corn rhizosphere microbial communities from Kellogg Biological Station, Michigan, USA - KBS C1-3 metaG (SPAdes) (version 2) | ecosystem: Host-associated > Plants > Roots > Rhizosphere > Soil ... | reverse complement strand
CGGTCTCATCGACGTGCGCCGCGTGACGTCGCTGGCGTTCCTTGCCAGTGGCGCACTGGCCGGTCTCGCCGGCGGGATCGAGGTGCTCGGCGTCACGTACGCGCTGTATGAGGATCTCTCGCCGGGATATGGCTACACGGCCATCGCCGTCGCCCTGCTCGCCGGCCTCGACCCGTGGCGAGTCGTGATCACCGCGTTCCTCTTCGCCGCGCTCGAGGCGGGTGCAGGAGCCATGCAGCGAGACGCGGGAGTTCCGTCCACCCTCGTTGCCGTCATCGAGGCGCTGTTGATCCTGGGCGTGGTGGCGGCACAGGCGCTCCGCGTGCGGCGCGTCCGCGTACTGCACACCACCGATGTGATCGTGCCGGAGAGCGCTACGTGACCGACGCCCTTACGCCATTCCTCGCGGCCACCATTCGCACGGCGACCCCCCTGGCGCTCGCTGCCCTGGGCGAATTGCTGGTGGAGCGGACTGGGCTCATCAACATCGGGCTCGAGGGCGCGGTGCTCGCGGGAGCATTTGGTGCACTGGCCGGGGCGACCGCGGGCGGAGTGGCGGGTGGATACGCTGGCGCGATGCTCGGCGGGGTGTTGGTCGCCGCGCTGTTTGCCATCTGCGTACTCGTGCTGCGCGCCGATCAGATCATCACGGGGATGGCGCTCACCCTGCTTGCCGTCGGTGCGACGGGCACGCTGTACCGGGCGCTGTACGGTGCGAGCGGCGCGGCGTTGCATGCTCCCACGAGCGGACCGTTACCCATTCCCGGTCTCGTCTCCATCCCCGTGGTGGGCGAAGCACTGTTCGATCAGCCAGTCGTCACCTATTTCGCGTACCTGCTGGCGCCCGTGCTCGCCTGGTGGCTGACGCGCACGCACGCCGGACTCGCCTTGCGTGCGATCGGCGAGCGACCCGATGCTGCCGCTGCGGCCGGGATCGCCGTGACGAGGATGCGGGCGCTGGCGGTGATCGCAGGCGGGGTGCTCGGCGGCCTGGCAGGTGGCACACTGGTGCTCGCCCAGGCAGGCACATTCGTCGAGAACATGTCGGCCGGTCGCGGCTTCATCGCGCTGGCGATCGTTGTGCTCGGGCGATGGCGGCCGCTCGGCGTTGCGCTAGGCGCGTTGCTGTTCGGCGCTGCGAGTGCGCTGCAGTTCGCCTTCCAGGCGATGGGATGGGGCGCACCGTACCAGATCTTTCTCGCCGCGCCCTACCTCCTCACCCTCGCCGCTCTCGCCGGCGCGATGGGGCGTGCGCGCGCGCCAGCGGCGCTGGGTCGGCCGCTCTGACGCGCTCCCGCGTTCGATGTCAGCCGCAGCTCGTCATACCGCTCGACCAACGGACACGCCAGCGATGCGGTCCGACGCGCTCGAGCAGTGCGTAGGCGATTCCGTCATTGCCATCGCGTGCGATGATGAGCGACGGCACCCCTCCCGCTGCGATCCGCACGCCGGCGAGCACCTCGGGTGTCACCACCTCTTCTTCGCGCCCGGAGGTTCGTTCGGCATACGCGAGCCGGTACGGTCCGCTGGTGACCCCGCTGTCCCGTTCGGCGACGAGCAGCGTCTGCTCCTCGAGCGGGCTCGCTTCCTGGTTCACCCGGCGAACGAGATGCGCAACGAGCGCCTGGACGCCCGGCACCGCTTCGAAGCGCCGAACATCCTCGGTGGTGAAGCGCAGGCCCTGGAACGACGGCGCCGTCGGCATGGCGACGGAGGACGCAAGCCGCGACGCTTCGGCAACCAGCATCATGCTGTCACGCGCCGACAGCATGGCAACCGAGTCGAGCATGATGGAACGCACCCGGTCGGTCGCGAAGCCGACGGACCACGAGGCGGCAGCCGCTGGCTGGAAGGCGTGCAGCGGCCAGCGCTCGCAGTCATCGGTACCCTCGCCGGTGGGAGCGCCCAACTGTGCAGAGAAGCGCTGTCCCCCGCGCCCGAACAGGGTGACCGGTACCTCGCTCAAGCTCACCGAATCGAGTCGGGCAATCGCATTGCTGTCACCCGCGGCAGGAAACAGCGCAATCGCCTCGTCACGGGTAGCGCCCTGAACGAGCAGCGCGGGCCCTGCGGCGGGAAGCCAGCCGTTGTCGGCGGGTGCGGGCGCGGTGGGAGCGGCCGACGACACGGCGACGGCCGCTGGTGTGTCGCTCCGCGCCATCGGCTCGTCACGTCCACAGGACGACAGCACCAGTGGCAGCGCGACCGCGATGCCCGGAATGCCGGCACGGAGACCGGTGCAAAAGCGGCGGAGTGACATGTCTGGTAATTTGGTGCCCCGCGGCAGGCCGTCAATCAGAGCAAGGATGATCTCATGATGGTGCGCTCGCGCCCCGGCGCCGACCACGCCTCCAGACCTGTTCGTGCTCCGTGGCGCGAGCGCGCCAGCTGGGCGTTGTACGACTTCGCGAACACCATCTTCTCGATGAATGTCGCGACGCTGTATTTCGCCGTCTGGCTGATCTCCGATCTCGGAGCGTCGAACACCGTGTATGCCATCGGCAACGGCGTGTCATCGCTGCTCGTCGTGCTCTCCGTGCCGCTCCTCGGTGCACTGTCGGACGCGCGAGGGCGGCGCAAGCCGTGGGTCGTGGGGTTCACCCTCGTGTCCTGCGCGGCTTGCGCGGCGATCGGAATCATCGGTCAGCGCGCCCTTCCAGTCGTCGGAGAAGCCGTGGCGGGCGGGACGACGCTTCCCGCCGCGTGGCACCCGACGATCGGCGCTTTCGCGTGGGTGCTCGTCGCTTTCGTCATTGCGAACTACGCGTACCAGGCAGCGCAGCCGTTCTACAACGCCATGCTTCCCGATCTGGTACCGCCCGAGGAGCAAGGGCGCCTGTCGGGCATCGGAACGGCGGTCGGCTACATCGGCACGATCGTCGGTCTCCTGCTCGTCGTCCCGTTCTTCAATGGCGCCATCCCGCTGGTCGGCGAATTACCGGCATCGTTGCTCGACGTGCTCCATCGGATCATCCCGTTCACCGCGCACGGTGGGCGCGTGTCCACGTTCGTGCCGACGGCACTGCTGTTCGCGCTCTTCTCGCTGCCGCTATTCATCTTCTGCCACGACCGCGCGCCACGTCGCGACCGCGTACCGCTCGACTGGAAGCGCGCCTTCCGCGACGTCGCCCACACCATCCGCGATGCGCGAGATCATCGCGGCGCGCTTCCCTTCATCCTGGCGTCCTTCCTCTACCAGGACGCCGTCGGCACCATCGTCTCCTTCATGGCCATTTATGCCGTGAAGGCAATGGGATTCGCCCGCGGCGCCGAAACGACGTTGTTCATCGTGCTCACCGTGCCGGCGATCGTCGGCAGCTATGTGACTGGTCGGCTCGTGGACCGGATTGGCGCGCGTCGCACACTCGTGCTCACCATCGTCGGATGGATCCTGCTCCTGATGGCGATGATCGCCGCACCATCACAGCGCGCATTCTGGCTCGTCGGGTTGATGATCGGATTGATCTTCGGCGGCGTGCCGACCGCCGAACGCCCATTGCTGCTCTCCCTGGTGCCGGAGGCAGAGGCAGGCCGGTTCTTCAGCCTCCTTCTGCTCTCCTCGCGCGCAGCGGCGATTCTTGGCCCGCTGGTGTGGAGCATCACGGTCGACGTCCTCGAGCCGGTACACGGCACCGGTGTGGCGTACCGCGCCGCCGTGCTCACCGTCGCCATCATGTTCGCCGCCTCGTTGCTGCTGCTTCGCCAGGTACCGGATCGCGGACCGCGGGCATTGCGCGCATGATCCTCTACCGGGCGCTGCGACGGCTGGCGCGGATCGCGCTCGGCTGGTACTACGCCGACGTGGTGATCGAGGGGCGCGCGCAGCTACCATCAGCAGGACCGGTGCTGCTCGTGGCGAACCACCCCAATGCGCTGGTGGACGCGATGGCGGTAGCTGTCGCGGTGCCGCGGCGTGTCCTCCTGACGGCGAAGGCCACGCTGTTCGAGCAACCGCTGCTGGCGGCGCTGCTCCACGCCGTCGGCGTCGTGCCACTCCGCCGCGCCAAGGACGAGCAGGGCGCCACCGGCGACGTGGTGGCGTCGACCGCCCGCAACGCCGATGCATTCCAGATGGTGACGTCCGCGCTCGCCGCTGGAAGCGTGGTACTCGTTTTCCCCGAGGGTATCAGCCACGACGCGCCGAGGCTCGCGCCACTGAGAACGGGCGCGGCGCGCATGGCGCTGATGGCGCACGAGTCAGGCGTGCGCGCATTGCGCGTCGTCGCCGTGGGGTTGGTTTACGAAGAGAAGGAGCGGCCACGAAGCCGGTTGCTGGTACGCATCGCCGACGCGCTGGACTTCGACGCCTGGTTGTCGGCGTCCGGCCGCGACGTCGCCGCGCTCACGGCGGAGATCGACGCGCGCCTGCGGCGAGTGACACTCAACTTCGACAGCGAGTTGCGGGCACGGCGCGCCACGCAGCTCGCTCGCACGCTCGCCGCCGTGGCGGGTGAGGTGTCGCCACTCGACCATCCACGCCCGCTCGCCACGGAGGCGGATCTCGCTCGACGCATCGATGTCGCGAGCGAGGGACTCGCGGCTGCGCCCGACACCGTCGTACAGCGGGCGGACACCCTCATCGCCGACACCGACGCGTTCGAGCAGCGACTCGCGTCGCGCGGCGTCGCGCTGTCCGAGCTGCGCGTATCGCCACGCGTCCGTCACGGTGCGTCGTTTCTGCTGCGCGAATCGCTGCTCCTTGCGCTGGCCCTACCGGTGGCACTCGTCGATCGCGTCGCCCACGACGCTCCCGTGCGACTGGCGCGCACGATCGCGCGGCGGTCGCTCGCCGCGGATCCATCGCGCGACCAGCCGGCGATGCGCACGATCGTCCTTGCCGCCACGATGCTGCTGGCCTGGTATCTCGTCATCGGCTTCGCGCTCGAGCATTGGCTCGGTGCCAACGTCGCGCTCCTCGCGCTGGCAACGATGGCGCTCAGTGCCGGAACCGGGCTCGCGCTTCGCGATCGGCTGGCGCGGGCGTGGCGGCGTGCCCGAACCTATCTCGCCCTGCGAGCGGATCCGGCGTTGCGGACTTCCGCGCTCGCCGAGGCGGATCGGTTGCTCGCGGACGCACGCATGCTCGAGCGAGCGCTAACCGGGGAAGAGTCGCCGGCGCCGACGCGCTAACCGACCCGGCGTGGCGGTGGCAGGTGCGGACCGCCGAGGTCCCAGTGCCACGCGTCGCGACGCTCCCCGGTGCGCGGATCCTTGAGCGGCTTGAATTGCAGGCGAGCGGCGGGCAATCCCGCTTCCGCCCCGTAGGCGAGCAGGAGCGCACGGTCGGTGGATACCAGGTGCGCCATCGGCCTCCCTTTCCAGAGATGCCGGTGCAACCAGAGGCCGCCGTCCATGGCGTGGATCATCCCCTCGCGTCGCGACGTGAACTCGCGGTAAACCGGGTGACGCTCCACGCGTGGAACGTCCTCATGCGGTGAAGCCGTGCTCACGCCCTCTGCATCACCGGCAGGCGAGGACCCCTTCGGCCTGGGCTGGTGGCGGCGGCGGGGTGACCGGACCGTAGAAGAGCGTGCACTTCAGCGGATACGACGCGGGGTGCATGGCGGTCGCCACCCAGGTGCCCGGCCCGGGTGTCGCGAGCGTGATGATCACGCCGGGCGACGTGTGCGCATCCAGTTGCGCGACGTCGTTGGCGTACGCCGCGTGATCGAAGAAGTACGCTTCCTGCGCCACCGCGATGTTGCGCAGGTCGCTCTTCAGCGCAGCCTCGTTGGCGCGCCCCTTGGTATTCTTGAAGTTGGGGATCAGGATCGCCACCAGGATGCCAATGATCACGACCACGACCAACAACTCGACGAGAGTGAAGGCGGTACGCGGGCGGGGAGTCACGGGGGGTGCTGGCTGGGGGTGAGGGACGATCCGGGGACGGCTGGCGATGTCGCATTTCTGAGCACTGTCGTGCACCCCTTGGAAAGGCAAGGGCAGTGCCCGGCGCCAGTATTGCGCTAACAGGTTGGGAAATCAAGCCTTAGCAGTTGCGACCCTGCGAGTGCCGCCAGGGAGGACCACTCGTATTGCCCGAAGCCACGCACTCTGCAACGTACCCCCCGCCAGTGTCGCGCCAGTCATCCCATCTTTGTTTCCAGCCAATTCCGCCCGCTACCGACATCGACCACCAGGGGAACGGAGAGGTCTGCCGCGCGTTCCATCTCATCGCGCACCAATGCGGTCACCGTGTCCAGTTCCGGACCGGGCACTTCGAACACCAGTTCGTCGTGCACCTGGAGTAGCATGCGAGCGCTCAGCCGTTCGGAGCGCAGCCGCTCGTGGATGCGGATCATGGCGATCTTGATCAGGTCTGCCGCCGAGCCCTGGATCGGCGAGTTGGCCGCCGTGCGCTCGCCGAACGCGCGGATGTTGAAGTTGCGATCGCGAAGCTCGGGGATGTAGCGGCGGCGGCGGAAGATGGTTTCCACGTAGCCGTGCTCGCGAGCGAACTCCACCATCGAGTCGAGATACTGCCGCACCAGCTGGAAGCGCTCGAAGTACCGCTCGATGAACTCCTTCGCTTCGGCGTGCGAGATCTTCAGCTGGCGTGAAAGCGCGTGCGGACCCTGGCCATAGATCGTGGCGAAGTTGATCGTCTTCGCGCGACTCCGCATCTCGGACGTCACCGCGGTGATGGGGACATCGAAGATGAGCGCCGCCGTCTGGCGATGAATGTCGCCGCCGGAGCGGAACGCATGGACGAACGCCGGATCGCCCGAGAGATGCGCGAGCAGGCGCAGCTCGATCTGCGAGTAATCCGCCGCGAGGAGGAGCCAGCCCTTGCGCGGCACGAACCCGCGGCGGATGTCGCGGCCCAGCTCGCGGCGAATCGGGATGTTCTGCAGGTTCGGCTCGCTCGACGAGAGCCGTCCGGTGGCGGCCACGGTCTGGTTGAACGACGTGTGGAGGCGCCCGGTGTGCGGATTCACGAGCGCGGGCAGGGCGTCGATGTAGGTGCTCTCGAGCTTGGAGAGCTCGCGATACTCCATCAGCAGCACCGGCAGCTCGTGACCCGCCTCGGCGAGCTCCTGCAACACGCTCGCGTCCGTGGACGGCCCCGTCGCCGTGCGCTTGAGGATCGGCAGCTGCAGTCGCTCGAACAGCACTTCGCGCAGCTGTGGATTGGAGTTGATGTTGAACTCGCCGCCGGCGCTGCGGTAGATCTCGCGCTCCACGCGCTGCCGCTCGCGCGCGAACCGCTCCTTGAGCGAGGCGAACCACGCGCGGTCGATCTCGACGCCGGTCCACTCCATCTCTGCCAGCACGCCGAGGAGCGGGATTTCCACGTCGCGGTAGAGTTCATCGATCTGCTGTGCTTCGAGCTGCGGGCGGAAGCGCTGCTCGAGCTGCCATGTCACGTCGGCATCCTCACACGAGTAGTCGCGCGCGCAGTCGACCGGCACCACGTCGTACGGCAGTTGCTGCTTTCCCTTGCCGCAGAGATCCTCGTAGCTGGTCATCGTGTGATCGAGGAACTCGAGCGCCAGCAGGTCGAGCCCGTGCGAGCGGCGCCCCGGATCGAGCACGTAGCTGGCGAGCATCGTGTCCGACACGAGGCCACCGAGCGCGAGGCCGGCACGACGCAGCACGAGCATGTCGTACTTGGCGTTCTGCGCCACCTTGGGTACCGCCGGATCCTCGAGCAGGGCGCGCAGCGGCTCCATGGACGGATCGTCGAGCGGCGGCAGATTCTTCACTGCTCCTGGGCCGGCCGCGAGCGCACGCGCGGCGATGCTCCCCGGCTCGCTCGCCTTCGCCGCCTTCGCCTTCGGCTGGCGACGCTTCTTCGGTTGCGCCTCGTTGGCCTCGTCGGCATCGCTGCCCGGTTCGGTACCACCGAGCATCAGGTCGCCCTGCGCCGGCGTGAAATCGCGGTGGCGGAGCGGGAGATAGAACGCCTCGCCCAGTCCTGTCGCGATGGAGATGGCGACGAGGGTGCACCGGAGCGGATCGACCTTCTGCGGACTGTCGGGGTCGATCACCGTCTCCGTGTCCACGGCGATATACGGCGCCCGGCGCGCACGCGCGATCATGCGCTCGAGCGCCGGCAGCGAATCCACCGTGACGTAGTTGGTCTCCGGCCGCGTGGTTTCCGCCGTCGGCTCGGGCGCACCGGGCGCGGGTGTCGCCGTCGCAGCGGCCACATCACCCAGCGAGCGCGCGAGCGAGTGGAACTCGAGCTCGACGAACAGCGGCCGCAGGCGCGAGACATCGGGTTCGCGCACGCGCATTTCGTCGAGCTCGAGCGTGAGCGGCAGGTTGTCGTGGATCGTCACCAGCTCCTTTGAGAGGCGCGCAAGGTCGCCATGCTCGAGGAGTGCCTCGCGTGGACGCTTCTTCGCGAGCGTTGGCGCGGCGGCGAGGATGGCATCGAGATCACCGTACTCGCCCACGAGGTCGCGCGCCGTCTTGTCGCCGATCCCCTTCACACCCGGCACGTTGTCGGACGAGTCGCCGACGAGCGCGAGGTAGTCGGTCACGCGCGCCGGCGGCACGCCAAGGCGTTCAGCCCCGTTCTCCACGGAGACCCACTGCTCCTCCACGCTCGCCGGCCCGCCGCGCCCCGGGTTGAGCAGCCAGACACCGGGCTTCACGAGTTGCTGGAAGTCCTTGTCGCCGGAGACGATCACCACATTCACATGCTGCTCGACGCCCTGCTTCGCGAGCGTGCCGATGACGTCGTCGGCTTCGTAGCCCTTGAGCGAGAGAATCGGAATGCGGTAGGCCTCGAGCAGCTGGCAGATGCGCTCCATGCCGGTGTCGAAATCCGATTGGAGCTCCTCGGTCAGCTTTTCGCGCGTGGCCTTGTACTCCGGGTAGCGCTCGTGGCGGAAGCTGAGCCCGGAATCATGCACCCACCCCAGGTACTCGGGGCGATGATTCGCGAGCAACCGCTGCAGGAAGTTCACGACTCCCCAGGCCGCCGACGTGTTCTCGCCACGCGCCGTGGTGAGTGGACGCGAGATCAGCGCGAAGAAGGCGCGGTAGATGAGCGCATAGCCGTCGATGAGAAAGAGGCGGGGCGCGTCAGGGCGCGTCGCCTCCGGCGCGGCGGCAAAGGTCGGATCAGTCACGGGCGCGAACGGCGAAGGATCGACCGCACGAGATGCAGGTCATGCGCGAAGCATAGGCCGTGCACGGCGACACCGGTACCGCGCGAAGGGCGGGGCGAAAACAGCACCGCCTGCCACGAGGGCAGGCGGTAGCGGGATGGGTTCAGCTCGCGAGCCGACTCAGACGCGCTGCACGTTGGCGGCGTGGAGACCCTTGGCGCCCGCCTGGATCTCGAACTCCACTTCCTGTCCTTCGGCAAGCGTCTTGAAGCCGTCCATGGCGATCGCCGAAAAGTGCACGAACACGTCCTCACCCCCTTCCTGCTCAATGAAGCCGTAACCCTTGGCGTCATTGAACCACTTCACTTTCCCTCTGGCCATTGCGAGCTGCCTCCAACGGAGTGAATCGACCTGCACTGCGGTGCTGGGCGTGCCGTCCGGCGCGCGGCGCCTATATAGGAGCACCCTGCGGGTTTGTCAAGCGAGGCGCCCACCTTGCTTGCCCCTTCCCGCCGACACGCGTTAGGTTCGCCGCGTGCCGAAAGAGATGCTGGTCGGGCAGACCCTCGCGGGGTACACCATCCGGAGCGAGATCGGGGAGGGTGGGACCTCGTCCGTCTTCCGAGCCGAGCATGCAACGCACGGCATCGTGGCGGTCAAGGTGCTGCGCGAGAAGCTCCGGCAGGACAAGACCGCGGTCGCGCGGTTCGTGCGCGAGGCCCGCTACGGGGAGCGGGTGCGGCACCCCAATGTGGTGCAGACGCTCGAGGTGGGCGAAGCACGGCCGGGCATGCACTTCCTCGCCATCGAATGGGCGGCCGGCGAGCTGCTGGAAAAGTACGTGAAGGCCCATGCCCCACTGCCACCGGATGAAGCAGCGACGATCGTGTCGCAGATCGCTGCCGCAGTGCAGGCAGCGCATGCCGTCGGCATCGTACATCGCGATCTCAAGCCGGACAACGTCATGTACGATCCGGCGACGCGGCAGGTGAAGCTGCTCGACTTCGGCATCGCCACCGATACCGACATGGCGCCCGAAGAGCGGCTCACACGCGCGGGCTTCTTCGTCGGCACGCTGATGTACGTCGCACCCGAGGCGCTCTCGGGCGAGCTCGTCTCGCCGGCCGCCGACCAGTACAGCCTGGCGACGATCGCCTACCTGATGCTGACCGGCTGCCTGCCGTTCACGGCGAAGACTCCGCGCGAGATGTTCTCGCAGCTGCTGTCGCAGCCACCCATTCCGCTCAACGAAGCCCGGCCCGGCCTCCGCTTCGGCGCCAGCGTGGAGCAGGTGATCATGCGCGGATTGAGCAAGGATCCACGCCAGCGGTTTCCGGACACGGTCGCCTTTGCCGACGCCCTGCGCGAGTCGCTCGAGCATCCCGAACCGGCACCGGCGCCCGGACTCCTCTCCCGCGTCAAGTCGATCTTCAAGCGCTGAAGACGAGCGACGCCGCTCACTGGTCGCCGTCGGGGGCCCGCGCCGCGTCGGCGGGAGGGACAGTGCCGGGACGGCGCTCCCGGTTGAGATCCGCCGGGTTCACGGGGAGCCACACGGTGAACGTCGAGCCGCGCCCCAACTCACTCTCCACGCTGACGTCCCCGCCGAGGAGGCGCGCGAGTCGGCGCGAGATCGCAAGCCCGAGACCGGTGCCACGCTGCATCGACTCGCCACGCGGACCGGCGTTCACCTGTTCGAACTCGTCGAAGATCCGCTCCAGATCCGATGGCGCGATGCCCACGCCACTGTCCACTACCTGCAGCACCACCCATGTCCCGCTCCTCGGCGCGCGCGCGAGCAGATTGCGCGCGCTCACGTCGTCGGCGCCGATGATTGATGACCGCGTGGGGGTCATGTGGACACTGTCCGGCGGGCCGCCCAGGAGGCGGGCACGCACGCTCACCGTCCCCGCCGGCGTGTATTTCACCGCGTTGCCGATCAGGTTGATGAGGATCTGCCGGAGGTGGGTGGGATCGGTGCGCACGCGCGGCAGCGACGCGCCGACGGTGATCGAGAACGCCAACCCCTTCTCGCTCACCAGTGACTCGAGCTCGCTCGCCACGTTGAGCACGAACGGTCGCAGCACGATCGTCTCCGGGTGCACTTCGAGACGACCGGCGGCAATCTTCGCGATGTCGAGCACCTGATCCACCAGATGCCGCAGGTGCGTCGCCGAGGCAGCGATGCGATCCACGGGTGGAATCTGCCGTGGCGAGAGGTCGCCATAGAAGCCATCGCGCAGCAGTTCGACGAAACCGACGATGGCGTTGAGCGGCGTGCGCAGCTCGTGCGAAACGTTGGCCAGGAACTCGCTTTTCGCCTGGTTGGCGCGCTTCACGTCGCTGTACAGGCGCTCGAGCTCCATCGAACGGCCAGCCACCTGCAGTGCGCGCTGCTGCTCGCGGAACAGCCCGATCGCCAGCAGCAGCACACCGAGGCCGCCGAAGGTCCACAGCCCCCATCGAAGCGCGGGCGACGTAAGCGCGTGTGACGTGACCACGCGCCACGTCCCGCCATCGGGCAGACGCACGATCGGCGAGCCGCCAGTCGGCGTCCACGCCTCCCTCGTGTCGGTCCCGCCCAGCCGTACCAGGGTATCGCGACCCGAGAGCACGAGCAGCGAGCGGCGAGTGGCTGGCTGCACGCGCACGAGCAACGCGCGAAGCGAGTCGGCATCCACGACGATGCCGGCGACGCCGGCCGGCCCGCCCGGAGACGTGCGGATCTCTCGGGTGAACAGGATCCGCCGGCCGCCACCCTTGGCAGGACTCACAACCACGCTCGTCGTGCCGGCGGCGAGGCGATGGCGAATGCGATCGCTGGCCTCGATCGCGGCCTTGTCGTCCTGCGTCCCGCCGGCGCCGACATGGAACCACACGAGCCCTGTGCTGTCGGCGAGCCACGCCGAACGGGCGGCGGGCACGTCCGCGAGCAGCGAGTCAACCGCCGCGCGCACGATCGCGCGGTCGCCTGGAGGTTCCTGTTCGGCGATCCCGGCGATACGATCCAGCAGCACCACCTGCGCCGACACGAACGCCTCGGTCAGCAGCGCTGCCGACCCGGCGTCGGCGCGCGCCTGATCGCGCGTCGCACTGGATTGCGCACGATCGAGCAGCAGCAGGGCCGCCAGCACGACCAGGAAAACCGCCCCCACGAATCGCGAGAGCAGCCCGAGGCCCACGCGTTCACCGTCTTCGGGGCCGATGGATTGTCCGTCCCGACTAGCTCCGTTACCGTCTGCCACTCGCATGCCCGATCACGACCGCCTGCTCACGCTGCTCGCCGAACGTTCCGCGCGGCGCGGACACTTCACGCTCGCATCTGGGCGACAGTCCACCTTATACATCGATGCGCGCCTCACCACAATGAGCCCCGAGGGCCTCGCGCTCATCGGACCGCTCGGCGTCTCGGCGCTCGACGCCGCCGGCTGGAGGGTCGATGCGGTGGGTGGCCTCACCCTGGGTGCCGATCCCGTGAGCTACGCGATCGCGTACGCAAGCACGCTCGTCGGCAACCCGATTCGCGCCTTCACCGTTCGCAAGGAGGCGAAGGCGCACGGCACCGGCCGTCTGATCGAAGGTCCCTTTCGCGAGGGGGATCGCGTGGCAGTCGTGGAAGACGTGATCACGACGGGTGGCTCCGCCCTGCGCGCCGCGGAGGCAATCCGCGGCGCTGGCGGCACCGTGTTGGGTGTGCTCGCGCTCGTGGATCGCGAGGAGGGTGGACGGCAGGCGCTAGAAGGAGCCGGCCTGCCGGTCGTCGCGCTCGCGCGGGCGAGTGAGATCGTTGCCCGGCTCGCCGGCCCTGAGCAGGGGTGACGCCGGGCCGTCGGCCGGCGCTGGCACGACGAGGCGCGCTTCCGCGTCACTGAGTCGGGTAACGATCATCTGGTCGAGCGTGGCCGTGTTCCGCTCGATCATCGCGCGAAAGCGCGGGCTGCGACGAGCTTCTTCGGGCACCGTCTCATCAGCCATCAGCGATAGCGCACTCTGGATGGTGCCGAGCGGGTTGCGCAGATCGTGGCGCAGTCGACGAAACCGCTCCTGAAGTGCGTGATCCATCGCCTCCGCGTACCCACGGGTCGCGGCGATGGCGATTGCGGCCGCCGCGTGCTGGAGCCGCCGGCAGATTCGCAACCCGTCGGCGACACCAATCGTAGGCGCCTCCGTGCCGTCGAGCGCCCCTTCGATGGCATCGAGGCAGATCGACTCGAGAAGATCGAGCGCGAGCAGCACCTGGTGCGCCCGTGTTCCTGCCTGGAACGCCGACGTTCCGAACGCAGCTCCGAGCGTCCAGGCGACATCCGTCGCCCCCTGGTCGTCCGCCATTGCGGCGGCCAGTGCGCGCACGAGTGCCGATCCGCTCGCCGCGCGAGACGGGTCCGCGACGACATCCGACGCCGCCATGTTCGTCGGCAATGCGCCGGCCCGGAGCTCCCACCGCGCGGCAAGGTCGTCGGCCTGTTCTTCCAGCAGCGCCGCCAGCCGATGGCGCGTAACCGCGCTCTCGGCGTGCTCGATCTGTTGGCGCGTGCCAGGGGGCGCCGTCTGAGCGAAAGGCAGCGAGATTTCGCGTTCCATGGTCACGACGGCGTGCAATGCACCAAGCTTGCCACGCGGCACGCGCGCCGTTGCGGCAGGCACGAGCACGCGTCTCGTACTTGACCGCCACGTCGGCGCACCGGAATTTCGGCGTCCCGCCTCCCCCTCCGCCCTGCATGGCCCCCCGCTCGCCTTCCCTCGACGCGCTCGATCTGCGAAACGAAGATCGTGCCAAGGACACGCTGACTTTTCGGCTCGGTGCGCGACGCCGCTACATGCTCACTGGCGTGCTCGGCATCGCTGGCATCGCCGGGGCGATCACCGGTATCGCACCTGTGTCGCTCGCCGTGGTGCTCGCCATCACGGCGGCAGCGCTCCTGCTGAACGCACTCCTGACCGCGCTCGCGGTCGGCCCGCTCTCCGGGGTGTGGTGGATGCGCTACACCGTCGCCACGCTCGATGTCGCGCTGATCAGTGCCGTCGTCGCCGCGATGCGTCAGAACGCGTTGGTGATGTTGTATTTCCTTGTCATCGTCCCCTATTCGTTCGACCGCGGGCGCGCGCTCGGCTACTTCACGGCGCTGGCATCGGCGCTCGGGTTCCTGCTGGTACGGCTGCCGGCCCTTCCGCCGGCGAGTGGAACGGCCGCTCGCACGTGGGTCGTGGTCTTCGCCGCACTGCTCCTCGTCATCGCCAGCCAGCTCGTGCCAATCAGTTCGCGCCTGATTGCGCGGATCCGCGCCACGCGCGAAGTCGTGGCGCAGGCGGAATCGGGAAACCTGCTGGCTCGCGTGGATACACGCTCCACGGACGAACTGGGGCTGCTGCAGCAGAGCTTCGACCGGATGCTCGAGCGCCTCGGACAGCTCATCGGCACCGTGCAACGTGAAGCCGACGAAGTGGCGGGCCTCGCCGAGCGACTCGCCGTGGCGACCGGAACGCTTTCGAAAAGCGGCAGCGAGTTCGCGACCACGACGATGAACCTCACGCGTCAGCTCGACGCTCAACGGCGCTACACCGAGGACGGTGTTCGGCACAGCGAGCAGGCGTTTCAGGCGTTCGAGCGCCTCCGCGGCCGCGCGCAGGACATGGAGTCCAACGCGCACCTGCTCGTGAACGCGGCCGGGACGAGCCGTGAGTCGATCGACCGCGCAGCCACGACGCTCGTCGCCCTGAGCGAGCGCGTGCGTTCCACGGCCGCGACGGTTGGGGCACTCGACAGCGCTTCCGAGCGAGTGAACGAGTTCGCGGAGGCGATTGGCCGCATCGCACGCCAGACCAACCTGTTGGCGCTCAACGCGGCGATCGAAGCCGCCCGGGCAGGCGAACACGGCAAGGGGTTCGCCGTCGTCGCGGAGGAGGTACGCAAGCTGGCCGAAGAGAGCGCGCGCGCCGCACGCGACGTGGCGAGCACGAACGCCGCGGTGCGTGACGACATCGCCGCCGCGGTGGCCTCGATGGGCGAAGGCGAGCGCGAAGTCCGCGATGTCGGCACCGTCGCCGACGAAGCGAACCGCGCGCTGGGTACGATGCTCGACGGTATCCGTCGCATCACGGACATCGTCGTGGAGACTGCCAGCGTGTCACGCGAGCAGTCCGCGGCGATGGAAACGCTCACCGCGTCCATCGCCGGGATCCAGGACGTGGCCGCAGAGGCGTCGACACGCTCGGCCTCTGCGTCGCTCGTCGCCACCGAGCAGATGACAGCCCTCGACGGGTTGAGCTCGACGTCCCTTCAGCTCGCCGAGCTGTCGGACCGCTTGCGTCAATCGGTGAGCAGATTTGCCGTCACGGACGCGGTCGCCGCGGCGCAACCCCGCGCGAGCGGCGATGCTCCCCATGAGCCGCTACCCAACCCGGTGGCGCTGTCAGCGGACGTAGCTCTCGCAGTACGCTGAGGTACGGGAGCATCAGCTCCTGGCGGAATCGCTCGAACATCCCCATGCCGTCGTACTGATGGCGAAAGTCGCCCGCCGTCATCTGGAGCAGCGTGCGCACGTGACGTCCGAAGCTCTGCGGCGAACTGAACTCCAGGTGGTACGCCACATTGGCGATGGAGAAGCCCGAGTTCTCGAACAGGCGAGCGGCGCGAACGAGGCGTGCCATCGCCAGGTAACGCTTCGGTGCCGGCAAGCCGGCGCGAAAGAAGCGGCTCATCATGCTGCTCGGCAACACTCCGAGGTGTCGTGACAGCACGCGCACATTCGAGATGCTGGGCGGGCAGAGGAAAAGTGTCTCGAAGAACCGCCAGCAGTCCTCCGGCGCGCCGGCGAGATCCACCGCAAGCTGACCGAGAATGCCCCGCTGACCGCCATCACCGGTGTCGGCCATGAGTGCGCCGCGCAGCTCGCGCCAGCCCGAGGGTTGCCTCACGTCGACGAGCCGCCTGATCCCGGACTGGCCGAGGGCCAGCACGGCGTGCGGCGCGCGGCGCTCGAAGTCGCTGAGAAGCGCGACCGCCGGTACGCGCGGAAATTCGCGCACCAGCGACGCTACCCGTAGAGCGAGTGGCGCAGCGCAGCTGACGGAGACGAGCACCGCCTGCACGGGGCGCGACTTCAGGTCGTGAATGATGTCATCCACCGAATCGCGATGCAGGGTCCGATAGCACCCTTCGCCCGCCGCATCGACTCGTGGTCGCTCGGCGGGAGTGAGCAGCGTCGTGATGGGCGGCAGATTCGCAGTGCTTCCAGCATCGTGCGACATGGTTCGGCCCTCCCGGGCAATGGTGGGGGAGGCGCTGTGACACGCCTCGGCGACGACGGCCTGACGCTACGAGGGCATGTCATCTGGCCGTCATCGGGTTGAGGCCACGCAGTCAGCGCCCCAGGGCGAGTCGCGTTATCTTTCGAATGGATGTCGCCGGCCGGACGGTCGCGAGCGTGCAAGCGCTCGAGGAAAGTCCGGGCTCCGGAGGGCGCGCTGCCAGGTAACGCCTGGGCGGTGCCGCAAGGCGCCGACGGACAGTGCAACAGAGAGCAGACCGCCGATGGCTCCGGTTCGCCGGAGTACAGGCAAGGGTGAAAGGGTGGGGTAAGAGCCCACCGCGCGACTGGCAACAGTCGTGGCACGGCAAACCCCAGCGGGAGCAAGGCCAAATAGGCAGCGAGGGACGGCCCGTCCCGACCAAGACGCTGCGGGTCGGCTGCTCGAGGGCGCGGGCGACCGCGCTCCTAGAGGAATGACCGTCCGAGTGGCAACACTCGACAGAACCCGGCTTACAGGCCGGCGCCATCCACCCCCGTCTACCGATCACGAGAGCGCATCGTGCTGGTTTAGTATCTATCCGATACTAATCGGTGCGTCAGTCATCCTCGCGCCGCCCGAGCCGATCGCTCGTCCGCGCGTCCTGGAGGAAACCGCGCCGCGGCACCCAGCGGCCGGCAAAGACCTGCCGGAGCGTGCGCCAGATGAGACGCACCATCGCGACGAGCAGGACGAGCACGATGATGGCGAACGCGAACGTGAGATATGGGTGGTGCCACACGGCGAGCGAGATGGCTGCCACGAGGCCCAGCTCTGCCGTGCTCGTCACACCGTTGCTGACCGGCTCCGGGGATACATCCACCGCGTAGCGAATGCCGAGCTTGGTGGTGTGTGTTGCCGTGGCGAGGCCACCGCCGAGCAGGGCGGCAACGAGGACGAATACCGGATCACCATGCCAGGCAGTCGCGGCGGCAAGCGCCGCCGCTGCAGGGGGCCGGATGAGTGAGTGAAAGGTGTCCCACGCCGATGCGACGGCAGGAACGAGCGACGCCACGAACTCGATGACGGTGAGCACGAGTGCGAGTACGATGACCCACCACGAGCTCAGGCCAGCAAGCGCCCCTGGCAACGGCCCGATCCATCCCAATCGCGCGGCCAGACCGATGATGCCGACTGTCGCGTACAGGTTGAGCCCCGCCGCGTAGGCGACACTTGCCGCCTGCACCAGCGTCTGCAGAGCATTCACGGCTCACCTCGCGCTGCGGACCCGAGCCACCCGATCGCCGGAGCGCGATCGGAGGAGAAACCTTCCGCCTCGGCTGCTACCCCCGCAACCGCGGAACGGATCACTAATGCAATCCGCTCAGTCCACCAGACGAAGCGGCATGACGAGGCAGAGATAATCCGCCGGATCATTCCACCCCTCGGGCTCCACGGTTGCCGCCCGCTCTGGTGCCTTGAAGGTCATCTTCACCTCCTCGGTGGGGATGTAGCGCAGGATCTCGAGGAGGTAGCTCGCATTGAAGCCGATGTCCAATTGATCGCCAGTGAAGCGCACCGGCAACTCGTCCGTGGCTTCACCGAGGTCCGGTGTCTGGACACTGAATCGCAGGATTCCGGCATTGAAGGAGAGCCGGATGCGGTGGGTCTGGTCCGATGCAATGACCGACATGCGCTTGAGTGCGCTCGTCAGTGCCTGCTTGTCGGCGATCGCGATGCGGTCATTGTCCTTCGGTATGACCTGGTCGTAGTTCGGATACGGCCCCTCGATGAGCCGTGTGTAGACCGCCGTGAAGGGAGAGCGAAATCCCAGGTGATTCTCGCCACGCGCGATCTCGAGCTCCTCATCCGCTGGAAAGAGACGACGAATCTGCTCGAGTGCTTTCGGCGGTACGATGAGATCGGCGGCCGGTGCACCACTGGACTTGATGGGCACTTCCATCTTGGCCAGACGATGACCATTCGTGGCCACCATGCGCATCGTCTCCGGCTTGAGCTCCCAGAGAACACCGTTGAGAATCGGCCGACTCTCCTCCGTGCTGACGGCAAAGGCCGTATGAGAGATCAGCTTCTGGAGATCACCCGAGCGAATGCGCCAGCTTTCGTCAAAGCGCACGACGGGAAAGCTCGGAAACTCGTCGCGAGGCAGCCCGAGGATCTTGAAGTGGGAACGACCACAATCAAGGGTGACACGCTGCTCACCTGCCGCAGCCATCTTCACCGGTGATGGGGGCAGCTCGCGAGCGATCTCGCTCAGCTTCTTGGCCGGAATCGTGATAGCCCCAGCAGATTCGACATCGGCTTGAACCTCCGTGCTGACCGCGATGTCGAGATCGGTGCCGGAGAGCCGGATCCCCTTGTCCGTGGTCTCCACCAGGATGTTCGCCAGGACGGGTAACGTGGTCTTGGCGGGAATACTTGCCGCCACGGCCGTGAGCCCCTCCTGAAGTTTCTCCCGGGAAATCGTGAACCGCATTACCGCTCCTTGGTGCTGGGTATGTGCAAAGCGGGGGTCCTGCTCTATCTGTTCTTGGATTAAGAGAAGAATCTAGCAGTAGCGGTAGAGACTGTTGAGTTGTGGAGAAATCGCCCAACTTCTCGTCCGCGCACAGGTTGCCTTGCAATTCAGCTGTGGACCTGGTGTCGAGAACACCGAGTCTGCACAGGCGACCTGCTCTCGGAACCGTTCAAGCTCACCCGGCAGTCCGCACAATGTGGATGACTGCAGAAAAAGCGGTGGAGCACCGGGTCTGATGTGGACAAAGCTGGCGAACTCCGCTCATGCGGCAAGACCCTCGAGTTGCGCACGGAGCTTTGCCACACGTAATGCGAAGGCGGAATCCTCACGGAGCATGCTGGCAGCGCGGTCCAGGCTGTGAATGACGGTGGAGTGATCGCGGCCACCGAAGGCTGCACCGATCTCCACCAGCTGGAGGCCTAGCAGCTCACGCATCAGGAACATCGCGATCTGACGTGGGGTCGTGAGCGCCTTGGTCCGCGTCTTCGAGCGGAGGCCCTCCGGGGTCACGCCCCACTCTCGTGCCACTGCCTGCTGGATGGTCTCGGTATTGAGCGCCGTCGTGCTGCCGCCGACGCTTTCGCCGGGGCGGAGCTTGTCCCGGAGGGCTTCGCGGGCCACATCCACCGTGATCTCGCGGTGCTTGAGCGAGGCGTAGGCGAGCAGCTTGATGATCGACCCTTCCAGCTCGCGGACGCTCGACCGCACATGTTCGGCGATGAAGCGAATGACGTCCTCCGGAATCGTCATCTCGAGGTGATCGAGCAGCGCCTTGTTGCGCAGGATGGCAATGCGGTGCTCCAGGTCGGGAAGCTCGATGTCGGCGACCATGCCCCACTGGAAGCGACTGACCAGTCGTGCCTCCAGCCCGGGAATCTCCGAAGGTGGGCGATCGCTGGTGAGGATGATCTGGCGGCCGGCTTCGTACAGCGCGTTGAAGGTATGGAAGAACTCTTCCTGGGTCGCTTCCTTTCCCTTGAGGAAGTGGACGTCATCGACCAGCAGCAGGTCAGTTTCCCGGTAGCGCCGCCGGAACTCCTGGGTGGTGCGGTTCTGGATCGAGCCGATCATCTCGTTGGTGAATTGCTCGGTTCCGATGAAGGTGATGCGTGTTTCCGGATGTCGGGCGAGGACGTCGTGGGCGACGGCCTGCATGAGGTGGGTCTTTCCGAGCCCCGTGTCGCCGTAGAGAAAGAGGGGGTTGTAGACCTTGCCCGGTGCCTGGGCCACGGCGTGGGCGGCAGCGGCGGCGAGCTCGTTGGACTTGCCGATGACGAAGTGGTCGAATGTGTAGCGTTCGCTGAGCTGTGCGTTGATACCACCGCGTTTCTGTTGCTGTGGTGGCTCTACTGTCACCGCAGGAGGAGCGACGAACAAGTCCATCTGATTCCGCGTCTTCCGCTCCTCGTGGACTCGGAAGACCACTGACAGCGGGTGCCCGAGCGCAACGGGGGCGAGGCTGGTCAGCAGTTCGGCGTGCTTGGACTCATTCCAATCGGCGGCAAACTGGTCCGGCGAGCCCACGATGATGGCGCCTTCTTCCAGTGCCAGCGGTTCCGTCGGTTCGAGCCAGGTCCGAAACGTTTGTTCCGGAAGCTCGAGCCGCGCGCGATCGAGCAGGCGTGTCCAGACTTCGGTCGCCGAGAGCGTCATGGCGGATGTGGATAACTGGAAAGGGCGGGGGAGCGAAGCTATTCCGGGCGTGTGGAAAAAGCAAACCACCACCCACGACGACGGTCGCGACGCCAGCAAGGGCGCGTCGTGTCGACGCTTCGCCAGCCACTTCACTTGCCTTGACCTATCTCTCTGTCTCGGCTAACTTTACCATTCTGTGCCGTAATTGCCGGCAGCACTTGCTGGTTCGTTCTGACCGTACCGTACCTGGAGCAGTCATGGGGAAGCCCACCTACCGCCCGCGCAACACGCGGCGTGTGAAGACGCACGGTTTCCGTGCGCGGATGGAGACGAAGTGGGGCCGCGCGACGCTGGCGCGCCGCCGCAAGAAGGGACGCAAGCAGCTCACCGTCCGGATCCCGGACAAGTACGCCGGAGCCTAGCACGCCCGAGGCGTCGCTCGGCTTTCCGCGGCATGCACGGATCACGCGGGGTGCGGAGCTGCAGCGCATCGCGCGAGAGGGGAAGCGCATTCGAGCTGGACATCTCGATGTCCGGTTCGTCGCTTCCCCTCTCGCGCATCCATCAGGGCCATCCATGCGCGTGGGATTGATCGTGCCGCGCTATCGACACACCGCCGTCGCTCGCAACCAGCTCAAGCGCAGGCTACGCGAGCTGACGCGCCTCCAGCTTCTGTCCGCTGGCCTGCCGGTCAACGTCGTGATTCGCACGCGACCCGAAGCCTACGAGGCGTCGTTCGACCAGCTGCGTGTCGACATCGCACGCACACTCACGCAGCTTGCCAGGTCGTGCGTCCCATGATGCGAACGGTCTTCATCCTCCTCGTACGCGGCTATCAGATGAGTCTCGGCCACCTGCTTCCCGCCGCGTGCCGTTATTATCCTAGCTGTTCCGTGTACGCCATCGAGGCGCTCGAGCGCCACGGGGCGTGGCGCGGAGGATGGCTCGCGCTCCGCCGCATCGGGCGGTGTCACCCCTTCCGACCCGGCGGATACGATCCGGTGCCCTGAGCGAGCTACTCGCTCATCGGCCTTCAGCCTATGGACAAGCGCTTCTTTCTCGCGTTGCTGCTGACAGCGATTGTCATTGTCGGCACGCCATTCCTCTTTCCGAACTCCCGGCGCACGCCGGTCCGCGCCGTCGATTCGACGCAGGTGCACCCGCGCACCGACAGCGGGGCCCCGATCGGCGCCGCAGCGCCTGGCAACCAGGCTGCGGTAGCAGCCCCGGTCGCGACAGCGCCTGCCGCGACCGCGCCGGCGGCCACCGTGGGGGGGAGCACGACGGTGACGTCGGCCGCGCGCCCCGAAACAACGGTCGTGGACACGCGGCTTGCGACGTATGCCTTCAGCTCGCAGGGCGCGGCGCCGATCTCGATCGTGCTCGACAGCTATCCGTCGCGACGCCCGATGGCGCGTGGTGCATCGGCGGAGCTCGTGCGCTCGACGTCGCCCCTCGTCGGCTATCGCATCGCCGTGGGTGGCGACACCATCGCGCTCGCCCGCACGCCGCTCTCGCTCCAACGAACGACGACGCCAGCTGGTGCGCCGGTGCTCAACTACTCGGGCAACAGCGCGGGCCACGATGTGCGGCTCACGTACACCTTCGTGCCGGACAGCTTCCTGGTTCGCGTCGTGGCCGCAGTGACCGGCGCGCCGGCGAAGAGCACGCTGCTGATCGACCTGCCGCGTGGCCTGCAGTCCAACGAAGCCGACACGCTCGACGATATCAACCACCTGGGCGTCAGCTTCCGCACGTCCCGTGGCGACGTGACGAGTGTCGGTTTCTCGAAGCTCGACACCGGCGAGGTGCGCATCGAACCGGGCCCGCTCGACTGGGTGGCGACACGCGACAAGTACTTCCTCGTCGCTTTTCGCACACCACCCAAGCAGCCCTTTTCGGCGTTGCGCCTCGCGGGGGAGCCCCGCGTCGGCAAGTCCGCGCGTGACATCAATGCCACCGTCGCGCTCCCGCTCCAGGCCGGCGCGGCGACGTTCGAGCTCTACGCCGGCCCGCAGGATTTCGCACGGCTGCAGCGCCTGGGCAACGACCTCGACCAGGTCAACCCGTACGGTGGCTGGATCCACGGCGCCGTGCAGCCGTTCGTGACGATCGTGATGCGCGCCCTGCTGTGGATGAAGCACACGACGAACCTCAGCTACGGCTGGGTGCTCGTCCTGTTCGGTGTGCTGATCCGCCTCGCGCTCTGGCCGCTCAACCAGCGGGCGATGCGGACGAGCATCGCCATGCAGCGACTGCAGCCTGAGCTCCAGGCGATCCAGAAGAAATACAAGGAGGATCCGCGCCGGCAGCAGGAAGTGATCATGAAGGTCTACAAGGATCACGGCATGAGCCCTCTCAGTCCGCTGATGGGATGCCTGCCGATGCTCCTGCCGATGCCGGTCCTGTATGCGCTGTACTTCGTCTTCCAGAACACGATCGAGTTCCGCGGCGTGCCGTTCCTCTGGCTTCCCGACCTCTCGATGCGCGATCCGTACTACATCACGCCTCTGCTGATGGGGCTGTCCATGTACGTGATGTCGTGGATCGGATTGAAGGCCGCGCCGCCGAACCCGCAGGCGAAGGTGATGAGCTACATGATGCCGGTGATGCTCACGGTGCTCTTCCTGAACCTCGCCTCGGGGCTGAACCTGTACTACGCGGTGCAGAACATCGCCGCGCTGCCGCAGCAGTGGCTTCTGGCGCGCGAGCGACAGAAAGTGGCGCCGGTCGCCGTCGTCTCCGTGCCGGCAGCAGCGCCCGCGGTGAAGCGGCGGTCATAGGGCGTTCCCGTCGGATGCGCCACGCCGGCATCGGGACTGGCGTGGCTCCTGCTCGGAGAGGCGGCGTGCACATCACCTACGTGGGTCATGCGACGCTGCTGCTCGAGATTGCCGGTGCGCGCCTGCTGACCGATCCGAACTTCGAGCCGAAACTCGGCCGCTTCCTTCCGCGGGTGTCGCCGCCAGGCATCGCGCTCGACGCACTGCCCAGGCTCGATGCGCTCCTGCTCACGCACGCGCACGCCGATCACCTGTCGTTTCGCTCGCTCGACGCGTTGCCGAAGGACATCCCGCTGTTCGCGCCTCCGGCCGTGGCGCGGTGGCTCACCCGCAAGGGCTACCGCAACGCCGAGCCGCTGGATGCGGTGAAGACCGTGACGCTCGGCGAAGGCGCGCTCCGCGTGCACGCCGCACGAGCCACCCATCAGGGGAGCCGTTACGTGGTGGATCGCTGGCGGAGCGCGGCGAACATGTATCTGCTCGAATCGAACGACGAGAGCGTCTTCTTCGCGGGGGACACGGCACTCACGCCATCCACGCACCACCTGGTGGAGCGAGTGCTCTGGCAGCACGGCCGCTCGCTCGACCTGGCGCTGCTGCCGATCGGCTACGCGCCGGCGTGGAAGCCGGGCTTCCGGCGCGGCCACCTGACCGGCGAGGATGCCGTGACGCTGTTCGAGACGCTGCACGCACGCGCGATGATGCCCTATCACTGGGGCACCTTCCGTCACGTGACGGCGACGGCCCACGATGCGATCGATCGCCTGCGCACCTACCTCGCCGGACATGATGCGCGCGAACGCGTGCACGTGATCGAGCCCGGAGAGTCGCTCGTGCTGGGGCCCGAAGCGCGAGCATGACGGGTCGGCCGGTGGCGAGCCCGCCGTTCCGGGCGAACGTGCTCGCCGATGGCAGCACAATCGTCGCTCGCGCCACGGCGGCCGGCCGCGGCGCACTGGCTGTCGTTCGGATCAGCGGCCCTGCCGTGCCCGCCATCGCGCGCGCCCTGCTGGACCCCCACCCCGACGAGCCACGTCGCGCCGCGCACACCACAGTGCGCGAGGCGAGCGGTGCCGTACTCGACGACGTGGTGGCGGTGCGCTACATGGCACCGCACTCGTTCACCGGCGAGGACCTGCTGGAGATCACGACGCACGGTGGGCTGGTGGTGCCGGCAGCCGTCGTCGCAGCGGCCATCGCCGCCGGTGCGCGCGAGGCGGCACCCGGCGAGTTCACGCGCCGCGCCGTGCTGAACGGCAAGCTCGATCTGCTGCAGGCCGAGGCGATCGGCGACCTGATCGACGCCCGGAGCTCGGCAGCGCACCGCATGGCGCTTCGCCAGCTGGACGGCGGACTGAGCCGGCGGATCAACGCACTGCGCGAGCGCGTGCTCGAGCTGGAAGCGCTGCTCGCCTACGACATCGATTTTCCGGAGGAAGATGACGGGCCGGTGCCGCGACAGCGGATCGCACTGGCCACCGACGACCTCCTGCAGTCCCTCGGCGCGCTGCTCGCCACCGAGAAACAGGGAACGCTCGTGCACGAGGGTGCGCTGGTGGTGCTCGCCGGCGCACCGAATGTCGGCAAGTCCTCCCTGTTCAACGCGCTGCTGGGCGAGGCGCGCGCCATCGTGACCGACGTGCCAGGGACGACTCGCGACGCAATCGAGGCGGTGCTCGACCTGCCGCGCTGGCCGCTGCGATTGGTAGATACCGCGGGACTCCGCAAGACGAGCGACGAAGTCGAGCGGCTCGGCATCGAGGTGTCGAGTCGTTACGCGGCGCAGGCGGCCGTGGTGATCGCGTGCGGCGACACGGCAGCCTCGCTCGCGTCCGCGATGGCCGCGGTGCGGGAGCGCTCTGGCGCACCGGTGGTGAGTGTGCTCACCAAGGCCGACATCGCGACCGGCGAGCCACCGGCAGATGCCGACGTAGCCGTGAGTGCACTCACCGGCAGCGGGCTGCGGCGGTTGCTCGAGCTTGTGGAGACCCGGATCACCGACAGCCACGGCGAGCCGACCGTCGACCAGCCTGCGCTGACCCACGCGCGGCATCGCGCCGCTGTGGAACGCGCCACCGCGGAGCTGCGCGCCTTTGCCGAGTCGTGGCGAGACGACCTCCTGCCAGCGACGGTGGCCGCTGTCCACGTGCGCGCCGCGGCAGACGCGCTCGGCGAGTTGATCGGCGAC
>Ga0207705_10000812_pt1 | contig 25610 bp, 9 predicted proteins | sample KBSC13metaG_FD_184314 | JGI IMG/M metagenome (GOLD analysis project Ga0207705, IMG submission 184314) | Corn rhizosphere microbial communities from Kellogg Biological Station, Michigan, USA - KBS C1-3 metaG (SPAdes) (version 2) | ecosystem: Host-associated > Plants > Roots > Rhizosphere > Soil ... | reverse complement strand
TGGAGTGGCGGAAGGGGTGGGATTTGAACCCACGGTGCCTTTTACAGCACGCTCGATTTCGAGTCGAGTGCCTTAGACCGGACTCAGCCACCCTTCCTTGAAAATGGGAGGGCTACTATGTGGGAACCTTGCGCGGCAGCAAGTGGAAATTGCCCAAAGTGCACGCCCACGACCCTCCCCGGGCTCGAATGCGTGCCACTTTGTCCCGTATTCCCGCCCCTCGCTTTTCGCGCGCTTCGGGATGCGTCGGGGCATCCGGTAAGGCCAGTCGTACTTCTTCCGGGTCCCTACGTAATATTCCCTGAAGATTCCGGTATCTTTCTTCGGGTTTTCTGCGATATGGCGCGCTCCTTTTTGCCGAGTCGTCCCCTCTCCTTCTGCTCCACCCCGGATCCGCGCCCATTTCCGCCCCCTTTTTCATGCACCAGTCCAACCGCAAAAGCCGTCCCGCATCCCCTCGTCTCTCGCCCCATTTCGTCAAGCGCCTCTCTTCCTGGCTGCTGCTCTCCACGGGGCTGACGGTCGCTGCTTTGCAGACGCCGGCGGCTTCGGCGGCGACAACCTATTACTGGGATACGACGACGACCGGGCTGTGGTCCAATGGCGCCAACTGGTCGGACATCAACGGGCTCAACCCGGGAACCGTCCCGACGTCCGCGGATTTCGCCTTCTTCGATGCGACCGGGATCAATGGACCCGAGACCGTCCAGTTGAGCGGAGCGACGAGCATCGCAGGCCTGACTTTTGCCAATACCGGGACGACGCTCATCGACTCCAGTTCCACGACGACCCAGACGCTGACCCTGGGCACGGGCGGAATCACGATCAATGCGGGCGCGGGTGCGGTGACGATCGGGAATGCCACGAATGCGGCGAACATCACGCTGAGTGGCACGGAAACGTGGACCAACAACTCGACCAATGCGCTGACCGTCGTCAATGCCGTGGCCCTGGGCGCGAACCCGCTGACGATCAATGGCTCGGGCGCGGTCACGATCAGCGGCGTCATCTCGGGGACGACCATCGCCGGCAGCGTAGCCTTGACGATCGGCGGCACGTCCATCGTGACTCTCTCGAACAGCGGCAACACTTTCTCCGGCGACATCGCCATCAATAGCGCGGGCGCGACGCTGGTGTATACCGGCGGCACGACCACGACCGCTTCCCAACTCGGCCTTGGGACTTCGGGCGGCACCGCGTTCAAACAGATCCTGCTCAGCAACGGCGGCATCTTTCAGGTCACGACGGCGGACTTCAACGACAACGTGGTATCTGGCACCGCCAAGGCCGCGGGCGTCGTCTTCAATATCGGAACCGGCGGCGGCACGTTTGACGTCACGGCGGGGCGCACGTTTACCTTGGATGACGGCGCCGGGACGGGAACGGGCCCAACCGCGACTCAACTCCAGGGCAGCGGCACGCTGACCAAGACGGGGACCGGCACGCTCCTTCTCGGCAATGCCGCGACGAGCAACGCGGTCTTTACCGGGGCGATCGTGGTCAATGGAGGCGTTCTCAAGCTGGGCCCCATGACGGCCGCCGGCGTCGCCCTGGGCAGCACGACGGCCGGAACGACGATCAACTCCGGCGCGGGCCTGGATGTGAGCACCAACGCGAGCACCGCCGCGGAGCCGCTCACCATCAGCGGAACCGGTTTCAGCGCGGGCAACGTCATCTTCAGCAGCGCGGCCACGGCGGGCAGTTTTGCCGGACCGATCACCCTCGCCGCCGACAGCACGATCGGCGCGGCCGCCGCGGGGACGATGACCCTTTCGGGCGGCATCACCGGGTCGTTCAATCTGACGATCAACAATACGGGCACCGGTGGCACGACCCTGTCCACCGTCGCAATCAACAACGGCGGGACGATCACCAACTCGGGCGCGGGAACCGGCACCACGACGATTAGCGGGACCATTGGCTCCAATGTGACGGGGATCATCCAATCCGGAACCAGCCCGCTGACCATCTCGAGCGCTTATCCGTTCGCCACCTTTGGCTACACCCTCACGAATACCGGCGCCGGTCTCTACACGATCTCCGGAGGAGTCTCCGGCACGGGCAACCTGGTCCTGAACGCCAATTCCACGGGCGGCATCGCGCTCTCGACGACGGCGGTGAACAACCTTGGCACGATCACGAACTCCGGCACGGGCACGGGCACCTCCACGATCAGCATCGGCATCGGCACGAACGTCACCAACGTCTTGCAAAACAGCCCGACCTCGGCACTGGCGCTGACCGTCGCCAACAGCTACACCGGCACGACCACCGTCGCGCAGGGCACGCTGAGTTTTGGCAACGTGGGCGCCTTCGGCTCGTCGGCCACGCCCATCGTGCTCGGCACCGCTACCACTTCAGGCACCCTCACCTATACCGGCGGCGCGGCCACGCTCACGCGCAGTTTCACGCTCAATGCCGGCGGCAGCGAGTTCGATTCCACGGCGGCGGTTTTGACGATCAATCCCGGCGGGGTGCTGACCGCGGCGGCGCTCACCCTGGCCCCGGGCGGACCTCTCACTTTTGGCGGAACGAATGGCATCACCCTGGGCGGCGCCACCGCCAACGTCCCGCTCATCTCGGGCACCAATCTCCTCACGAAGATCGGGACCGGCAACTTTATCTTGAGCACGATCGGCGGCACCGCCGCCATCCAGTCGGCCATGCCGATCAGCATCCAGGCAGGCACGCTGACGGTGCAGACGACCGCCGCGAATACCACCAATCCGCTGGGCACGGCCGGAATCACGATCACGCCCGGCGCCACCCTGAGTTTTACGAATGCCGGGGCGATCTTCGCCCTGCCCAATAATCTCACCATCGCCAATGCCGCGGGCACGGCGAACCTCACCACCTCGGGCACCCTCAATTCCACGGGAACCGTCACCTTTGCCGCGGGGGCCAGCACGCCAACATTGAAGCTGAACAACACGAGCAGTTCGCCGTTCGTCCTGACCCTCCAGGGCGCGGTCTCCGGAGTGGGGAATCTTCAATTCAACCCGAGCGCCACGGGGTCGACGATCACGGTGTCCGGCGCCCAGAACCAGACGGGCACGATCTCGAATGTGGGCAGCAGCACGCAGCTTGCGACGCTCTCGGGTGTCATCGGCAGCGGAATCACCGCCATCTCCCAAGCGGGCTCCAATCCCTTCACGGTCAGCTCGGCCGTGCCCCTGAGCGCCGCGCTCAACACCTTCACCTCCACGGGCGCGGGCACGTTTACTTTTTCTAACGCCAGCGCCTTTACCGGCAGCCAGCCCCTGACCTTCAATGCCAACGCCGCGGGAGCCATCACGGTTTCCGGCGGGGTGAACAATGCGGGCACGGTCACGAATTCCGGCACGGGCAACAACCTCGTGACGATCAGCGGCGCGATCGGCTCGAACGTGACGAATATTTTCCAGACCGGAGCCAATTCGCAATTGATCCTTTCCGGGACCAATGCCTACACGGGCACCGCGACGGTCTCCGCCGGCATTCTCGATTTCACCACCACCCTGGCCATGCCCGGGTATGCGACCTCGCCGGCCACGGGCTTTGGCCGGATCAACGTCCTCGCGGCCGGCGCGACCCTCGCCGTGCCTTTCGGCGGCGCGACCAATGCGGTGTCGGCCACGGAGATCGCGAATCTCATCAATGGCACCTATTCCATCTTGGTGGCGGGGTCATCCCTCGGCATCGATACGACCAATGCCGCGTCCGGCACCACAGCGCTGAGCACGGTGATCACGGACCTCGCGGGGGGCTCCCTCGGCTTCACCAAGACGGGCGTCCAGTCGCTGACCGTCAATTCCGCCAACAACTACACCGGCCCCACGGCCGTGGTGAACGGAACGCTGGCCGTCGGGAAGATCAACAGCGTGAGCGGGGGCAGCGCGACCAGCGATCTCGGCGCGCCCACGACCGTGGCCAATGGTACCATCTCCCTGGGCTTCGGCAGCACCAGCGGCGTGCTCTCCTACACCGGCGCCGGCGAGGCGACCGACCGCGTGCTCAATTTCGCCGGAGCCGGCGGCGGCGGCACCATCGACCAGTCCGGTTCCGGCAACCTGACGTTCACCAGCAACGTCACCTTCAGCGGGGTGGGTGCGAAGTCCGTCACCCTCTCGGGCTCCACCAGCTCCGTGGGTACGATCAGCGGCAACTTTGTCGGCGGCATCAATGGCGCCGCGGGCGGAGCGATCACGATCAACAAGACAGGCACCGGAACGTGGGTCCTGAGCGGCACGGGCAATACCGCCCAGAACCTCGCCATCTCCGGCGGCACGATCGATTTCGGCCCGAATGGCATCTTCCTGAGCGACATCGGCGGCGCCTTTATCCAGGCCAGCGGTAATGCCGTGGTCAAAGGCCGCATCCAGCTCGGGGGCGTGGCCGGCGGCACGAACAACGGTCCCGACATCGGCGCGGCGGCGGGCTTCACCCTCGACCTCACGGGCGTGACCCTGGCCGACGACGCGACTGTCACGCAGGCTTACGTGGACTTTTACGGCGGCGCCTCTTCCGGCACCACCTTGCTGAGCAATACCAACACCTACAGCGTCATCACCGACCTCTCGTCGGGCACCTACGTCGTGGGCACGATCAATAGCGTGACGACCAATGCCGGCACCGGCGCGGTCCACAGCGCGGCGAGCAGCCTGGGTTCACCGTCGAGCGTCGTCAACGGCACGCTCAATTTTACCACCGGCAGCAGCGCGACCCTGAAGTATATCGGCACGGGTGAAGTCACGGACCGCGCCATGGTCTTCACCAACACGACCAGCGGATTCACCACCACGTTGGACCAATCCGGCACGGGCCTGCTGAAGTTTCTCGGCAACCTCACCGCCAGCGGAGCGGCAACCCACACCCTCAACCTGCAAGGATCCACGGCGGGCACCGGCGAAATGGCGGGCGTCATCAATCAGAACGCTTCGGGCGCAACCTCCGTCACCAAGAACGGCACCGGCAGCTGGACGCTCTCCGCGGTGAATCTCTACACCGGCGCGACGACGATCAATGGCGGCAATCTCGTGCTGGCCGCGTCCGGCGGGCTGAATAACACGGCCATCACCATCAATAGCGGGGGTATGTTCTCCCCCGTCGCCGGGACGGCGGCCGGCGTATCCGCCACCGCGGCCGGCGGCGCGGCGTTGACCTTGACCGCGGGCGGCATCCTGAATCTCGCCGACAGCGTGGTCGGCGCCTTCACGCTCAATTCCAATGCGACCTTTGCCGGCACGGGCCTGACCGTCACGGGCGGCACCATCCTCATGGATCTCGGCGCAAGCGCGGCTGACCAATTGCTGGTCAGCGGCACCGCCAAGGGCGTGGCCACCGGCACAGAATTCATCAGCCTGCGCGCGGCGGGAAGCACGCTGGCGACCGGATCCTTCACGCTGATCTCGGCGACCGGAGCCAGCAGCTTGAACGGCGGCAATTTCATCCTGAGCACGCCGAATTTGATCGTCAACGGCACGACCTATAACCTGTCCCTCACGACTTCGGCCACAGCCGTCACCCTGAATGTCACCACCGGCGGCGCCGTGGTGGCGACACCGCTGGCCTACTGGTCGGGCAGCGAGAGCTCGAGTTGGAGCACCGTGACTGGCGGCACGGGCAATACGAACTTTGTCACGGAATCCGGCGGTGGCGCCAATACGCTCGCGACGCCGGGCGCGAACACGAACGTCTTCTTCACCGCGAACACCGCGTCCAACCTCAGCACCACCCTCGACGGGAACTTCGAGATCAACAGCCTCACCTTCACCGGCACCGGCACGGGCAACACCGCCGGGTCCACGATCGCCGCCGGCACGGGCGCGAATACCCTGCGCATCGACGCCACCGCCGCTAACAACAACACGGCCGGGAACGGCATCACCGTGCAGGCGGGCGCTGGCGCCGGCTTGATCAGTGCGAATATCGCCTTGGGCACGAGTCAGACCTGGACCAACAACTCAAGCAACGGCCTGACCGTCAGCGGCGCGATCGGCGAAATCACCGCCGGCACCGCGCTGACCAAAGCCGGCACGGGCGTGCTCGTGTTGAACGGTCTCAACACATTCAGCGGCGTCTTCAGCCTGGCCGCGGGCACGGTGAGCATTGCGGCCATCGGGACCACGAGCAATCCCGGCGGCCTGGGCGAAGCCGGCACGGTGAACATTGGTTCCGGGACCAACACGGTCTCGCTCATCTATACCGGCACCGGGGAGACCACCGATCACGTGCTCAACCTGGCCGGCACGACCGGGGGCGTCACGCTTGACCAATCCGGCACGGGGAACCTGAAGTTCACCAGCGCCTTTACGTTCACGGGCGCAGGCTCCAAAACCCTGACGCTCCAGGGCTCCACCGCGGGCGCGGGCGAGATCGCGGGAGCCATCGTGGACAACCTGACCGGCACGAATAATACGGCGGTGATCAAGACTGGAACGGGCGCCTGGACGCTCTCCGGCGCAAACACCTACACGGGCAACACGACCGTGACCGGAGGCACGCTGAACATCACCGGCGGCATCGCCGGCAACTCGACCACGAGCACGCTCGCCTACGGCGGCACGGCCAGCAATACGATCGTGAACGTCAGCGGCAACATTTCGGAATTCTCCGTGACCGGTGCGACGGTGGCCGGCGCCGTGGCGGTTTACAATCAAACCGCGGGCACGGTCAGCGTCGTGGGCAACAGCAGCGCGGGCGTTTCCGCCGCGACGGCCGGCTACGGGTATATCAACGTGACGGGCGGCGCCCTGACTACGCCGAACCGCATCACGTCCGCCGCCGGCGCGGGAACCGGTGTCATCTACGTCGGCGGCACGGGCTCCATCTCCGCGCAGGAGTACATCCTGGTCGCCTACGGCGCCACTGGCGCGACGGGTTCGTTGACCGTGGGCCCCGGCGGGACGATCAGCCATAATGGCGCCAGCAAGGAAATCGCCATCACCTGGACGAGCAGTAACGAGTATGGGGTGTTCAACGTGGCGGGCGGCACCGTCAACACGGACACCCACGCCATCCAGTTCGGGGCGACTACCGCCACGGGCGTGACCGGCATCCTCAACCTCGCGGCCGGAACTGTGAACACCGGGATCGGGGTGACCAACTCCAGCACCTCGGGTTCGAATAACTACATCAACCTGGCCGGTGGCACCATCGTCGCGGGAGCGGCGATGGGCAATGTCCTGCCGGTCAATAATGCGACCACGCTGACCACGACCATGTTCGGGCCGATCACGAACAGCGCGAGCGCGGCGATCAACTCGGCCGTCGGCGCCACGCAGGACTTCGCCGGCGGATTCCGGTTTGATTCGGGCATCTTCGCCTCGACGATCAACACGACCTTGAAGGGCGCATCCGGCAACGGCGTCACCCAGGCCAACATCACGGTCCCCGGGACGGGCAACAGCGGCTACATCGGCGCGCCAATGGTGCAATTCAGCGCCCCCGCCGGAGGAGGCGTTCCCGCCTCGGGTTACGCGCTGATCAGCGGCGGGCAGGTCATCGGCATCGTCATTACGGCGCCGGGCACTTACGCCGCGAACGAGACGCCCACGATCACGCTCATCGGCGGCGGTGGTTCCATCGCACCTTTTGCCACCAGCGCCCTAACCACAGCCAATGGCAGCAGTGGATTGACCAAGCTCGGCTCCGGAAGTCTCACCCTGGCCGGGACCAACACCTACACCGGGGTCACGAAGATCAGCGGCGGCATCCTCGCGCTGGCGAATCTGACCAGCGGCGGAATCGCCGGCGGCATCGGCGCGGCCAGCAGCGCCGCGGCAAACCTGGTGCTCGACGGGGGCACCTTGAAATTCACCGGCACCGCCGCCACTACGGTCGATCGCAATTTCACGCTCACCACCAATGGTGGCGGATTCGATGCATCGGGCACGACGCTCGGCACGCTCAACTACACCGGGACGATGACCGTCACCGGCACGACCGGCGCGCAAGCCTTCACCCTCACCGGCACGGGGGCCGGCGCCACCGGCGCGGCCACCTACGGCGGCACGATCGTCAATGGCGGCGGAACGAACGTGACGAGCTTCGTCAAGTCCGGCACGGGCACGTGGACGCTGGGGAGCGCGGCCAACACTTACACCGGCACGACCACACTCAACGGCGGCATCCTGGTCGTGAACAAACTCGACCTCGGCGGGAACAGCAGCAGCATCGGCCAGTCCACGAATGCGGCCGCGAACCTGGTGCTGAACAACGCGACCTTGCAGTACACCGGCGCCGGATCCACGACCGATCGCAGTTTCACCTTCGGCAACGCCACGACCGCGTCGGGCGCCGGCCTTGATTCGGAGGGCACGGGCGCGCTGGTCATCAGCGGCGGCATGACGGCGATCAACACGGCGGCGGGAACGCAGGTTCTCACGCTCACAGCCAACGCGGCCTCCGGCACCAATGCCCTCAACGGAGCCGTCGTCGACAGCAGCGGCACGGCGCTCACCGGCGTGACCAAGGCGGGCGCCGGGGCCTGGACCCTGGGCGGCGCCAACGCCTACACCGGCGCCACGACGGTGAACGCGGGCACGCTGAATATCACGGGCACGAATACGAATGCCTCCCCCATCACCTTCGGCGCCACGGCCAATGGCGTCATCAACATCAACTCCTCGGGCACCGTTTCCGCCGGGGCCATCAACTGGGGCGGCGCCACGGGCGGTGTCATCAATCTCGTCGCCGGCACCTTGCTCGCCAATGGCGGCCTGACCAGCACCAGCACCACCGTCAACGCGCTGAACTTCAACGGCGGCACACTTAAGTCTGGCGCGGCTCTGGCGATCAGCAGCAGCCTGAACATCGTTGTGCAAGCCGGCGGCGGAACGATCGATACTACCGGTGGAAGCATCACTTCGGCCTCCACCATTGGCAATACGGCCAGCCCCGGTGATCTCACCGTGCAGGGCGGCAACAAGCTGACGACGGCCCTGGGCTCGACTTACACCGGGAACACTACGCTCGCGGGGACGGGCACCAATCTGACGCTCTCGGCGGCGGCGACCTTGAGCGGAGCGATGACGCTCGGCGCGGGAACCACGCTCGATATGAACAACCTGAGCCACTCGTTCAGCGGCCTCGGCGGTTCCGGCACCATCGTCAACACGGGCGCCAGCGCCCTGAGGACGCTCACGATCACGGGAGCGGGCGGCAAAACCTTCAGCGGCAACATTGCGCCGGCGGCCACGCCGGCAAACACCGCGCTGACCGTGAATCTCACCAGCGGGACGCAGACCTTGCAGGGCACCAACACCTACACCGGCGCCACCACGATCAGCGGCGGGACGCTCGCGCTCGGGGCCGGCTCCCTGGGCAACACGGCCATCACCGTGGGCGCCGCCGTCTCCGGGACGGCGCGGACCTTTGCCGCGACGCCCGGCACCGGCACCGCGACCGCGGGCAACACGGGCACGGTCGGCGCCGGCGCCACTCTCACGATTGCCGGCGGTTCCACGGCGAACCCGGTGGCGGGCGCGTTCACCATGGTGGACAACGCCGTGGGCTCCTTCAATCTCGTGCAGGAAAGCACGTTCTCCGGCGCCGCGCTAACCATCGGCGGAGCGGCCGGCACGGGGTACGTAAAGCCGACTCTCTCGTTTGATATCGGCGGAGCGAGCCTCACTGACGTCGATGTCTTCAACATCTCCACGCTCGTTTCCGTCGGCACCGGCGGAGCGGCTCTGAACTTCTCCGTGCTGAGCAGCGCCAGTTCGCTGACCGCGGGCAACTATGTGTTCATGACGGCCTCAGGCGGATTGGGAAGCAACTTCACCCTGCTGGACGGCACCCTCTCCGTGGGAGCCACGACCTACCTGCTTTCCCTCGCAAATTCCACGGCCACGAGCGAAGTACTGACGATCACCGCACTGGGGGCGAACGCCGCGTGTTACTGGACAGGCGGGATCGACGGAAGCTGGGCCACCCTGAGCGGTTCCAACAGCAACTTCGCCACGAGCGCCGCGGCCACGTTCAACACAAACGCGCTGCCCGACAGCAACTCGAACGTCCTCTTCACGGCGAACTCGGCCTCGAATCTGAGCACCACGTTGGACCAGAACTTCACGATCAACAGCTTGGAATTCACAGGCACGGGCACGAGCAATACCGGGGGTGTGACGATTGCCTCGGGCTTGTCCGGGCCTTTCACGCTCACGATCAATGCCGGCGCGCTGAACGGCAACAACCTCGGCGACGGTATCATCGTCGACGGCGGCGCGGGCGCGGACCTCATCACCGCGAATATCGCCCTCGGGGCCAATCAAACCTGGACCAACAACTCCTCCAGCCTGCTCACCGTTTCCGGTGTCATCGGAGATGGCGGATTGGGCTACTCGCTGAACAAAGCCGGCGCGGGAACGCTCCTCCTCGGCAACCTGGCCAATACCTTCTCCGGCGGCGTGACGGTTTCCGCGGGCATCCTGGACTTCGCCGGCACCGGCAGCCTCGGCGCCGGCGGCCTGGCGATGAATGGCGGCACCTTGCAATGGCTCACCGGCGTGACGGATGACGTCTCGAAGCTGGCCGATACCTCGCCGCGCACCGTCACTTTCACCAGCACGGCAATCCTCGATACGAATGGGAACAATGTGATCCTCGCCAACCCGGTCGGCAACGGCGGAGCGGGCGGCCTGACGAAAATCGGACTGGGAACGCTGACCCTCAGCGGCACGAATACCTACACCGGCATCAATACGATTATCGCGGGCATCCTGTCCGTGAGCAGCGCCGCCAACCTCGGCACGAACGCCACAGCGGCGGCCATCACCTTCCCCACGAGCGGCACGGGGGTCCTGCAATTGACGGGCACTGGATTCACGACTTCCACGGCCGGGGTCACTCTCACCGGTCCGGGCATTATCGATGTCCAGGGCACCGACTCGGGCACGATCGCCTCGGTGATCGCCGGGGCGGGAACGCTCACCAAGACGGGCAACGGCACGCTGGCCCTTACGAACACCAGCAACAGCTTCACCGGCGCCATCGCCGTCACCGGCGGCGTGCTCGCCTTCCCGGGCAACGGCGGAACCGCCGGCGATCCGGCGGCCCTGGGCTCCGGCGGCAAGACCATCACGTTGACCAATGGAGGTACGGTGCGTCCCACCTCCACTTCCAATCCCACCGGCACCAACTCGAAGAACTTCGTCATCGGTGCGGGTGGCGGCGGATTCAATGTTCCGACGGGCGTGACGTTCCAATTGGACGACGCCAACCAATTTAGCGGTACCGGCGACCTGGCGATCACGGGCGCCGGCTTCGTGTATCTCAACACCCAGAATTATGCTTTCACCGGGAGCGTCACCATCGGCACCGGAGCCACCTTGCGCGTGGCCTCGAACGGCGCGGTCCTCGGCACGACGACCGCGGGACGGACGATCACGATCGCCTCGGGCGGCGTCTTTGACGTGCAGCAAACGACGGGCATCGGCATCGCGACCTCGGTCTCGGGCAGTGGCGTCGGCGGGACCGGGGCCCTCCTCAACACGTCCACCGCCGCGGGCATCCTTTCCGGCGCGATCACGCTCACCGGAGACACCACCGTCGGAACCGGCAATACGGGCACATTAAATCTCAGCGGTCTGATCAGCGGGGGATTCGGCCTCACGCGGGCCGGAGGTGGAGCGGGCGCAGTGATCCTGAGCAACATCGGCAACACCTACACGGGCCAGACCCTCATCAACCTCGGCATCCTGCGGGCGGCGAACATCGCCAACGTCGGCGCCGCCAGTGCGCTGGGCGCTCCGACCACCGCGGCGGCGGGGACGATCAAGATCGGCAGCACGACGAATGCAGCCACCCTGCAAATCATCGGCACGGCGCCCAACACGACTGATCGCGTCATCGATCTCGCCGGCACCTCGGGCGGAGCGACGCTCGACGATTCGACAGCCAACGGCACCGGAGCCGTCACCTTCACGAGCGACTTCACGGCTTCGGGCGTGGGCGCCAAAACGCTGACCCTCACCGGTACGAATACGGACGGCAACACGATCGGCGGGGCGATCGTCGATAGCTCCTCGGGCGCCACGTCGGTTTACAAGACCGGTCTGGGCACCTGGTTCCTGGCCGGAGCGAACAGCACCTACACCGGCAACACGACGATCGACCAGGGCACCCTGGGAATCTCCACGATCGACCAGAGCTTGAAAGCGCTGGTCTTCGGCAGCACGAACACGACGAGCACGGTCGGCACGCTCCAGTTGACGACGGCGAATGCGACGTTCAACAGTCTCGTCGCGCAGACCAACACGGCCAGCGCGAGCACGATCAATATCGCCAGCGGCAAGGCGCTGAACATCACCGGCAACGTGACCATCGGCAGCGGCGCGGGATCGAACACCACGACGGCCCTGACGGCGACCGGCCTCGGCACGTTCGCAGTGACCAACACGGCAGCCGCGGGCACTTTCACTGTCGGCGGAACGAGCGGGACCAGCGGCTTCGGCAATGTGACGACCGCCGATTTCAGCGCGCTGGCTTCGATGAATGTGAACCTATCGGGCGCCACGAGCGTGCTGCGCGTGAGTCCCGCGATCACCACCGGCACGGATTTCGTCGTCGGGCGAAAAGCGGTTTTCAAACTCGCGCAGACCAGCACCTTGACTGCCGCGACGATTACGATCGGCGGCGGCACCACCTTCGACGCCGACGCCACCCAGATCAATCAATTGGTCCTCGGCAGCACCTCCAACGCCCTGAATGCAGGCGTCGTGAACGTCGGCACCGGTGTCCGCGACATCGGATCCATCACCTTCGGCGGCAGCACGGGCACGGTCACGATTCGCGCCCAGGACGGCACCGGCCGGGCGGCGATGAATATCGGCACCGGCGGCGCCACCACGGGCATCTCGGGCGCGAATAACCTCGTCGATTTCACCGGCCACAATGCCGACCTCCTGTTGTCCACCCTCGCCGTCGGAAACCAGGCCCGCGCCTCCAATTTGACGAGCACTTTCAGCTTCGATACCGGGACTCTCAATGCCACGGCGGTGACGGTGGGATTCCGCACGGGAACCGCCACGACTACGGCGGTCCTAACCGACGTGATCAACATCGGCGGCGGTGCGGTGACGATCGGCACGGGCGGTTTCGATGTCGGCAACTCCACGTACAACCAGACCGGCGTCGCCCCCGTAAGCGGCACGGTCAACGTCACGGGCGGCGCCGTCACGATCGCCAACAATTCGACGTTCGGGGCGGCCGTCCGGCTGGTGACCAATTCCGGCGGGTCCACCAATGCGGGCAACGTCTCCGGCACCCTCGCCATCTCCGGCGGTACCGTGACCCTGGCGGGCAACATCATCCGGGGCGTCGTCACCGGCACGCAGGCGAACGTCGCGACCGTCACCCTGAGCAATACCGGGACGCTCGACATGGGGAACAAGAACATCGGCGCCGCGGGCAACCTTGTGACCTTCAATGCGCAAGGCGGCACGCTCGCCAACCTGAACCAATTGAACGGCGGCGCGACGCTGTCGAAGACCACGAGCGGGACGCTGACCCTCGCCGGAGTCAATCACTACACCGGCCTCACCGACGTGACCGCGGGCAAGGTCATCGTGAGCGGTTCGATCTCAGGGAGCGTGCAGGCGACTGCCGGCACGACCCTCGCCAGCGGGAACAACACCACGGCGGCCATCGGAGGCGATGTCAACCTTCTGAGCACGGGTTCGGGTGGCGGCACCCTGGCGCCCGGCGACACGGGCGCCGCGGGCAAGCTCACCGTGAGCGGCAACGTCACTCTCGGCGGCAGCGGGCAGGCCGCGCACCTCGCGATCGAAATCGGCGGGACCACCGGAGGCACACTTTACGATCAGGTGCAGGTCGCCACGGGCAGCACCATCTCGCTGGCCAACACCAATCTCGATCTGGCGCTGATCAACGGCTTCAACCCCACCACGCTGTCCCTCGCGACCTACAACGACGCCCAGCAGAAGCTCAATCAGGACGGCAGCCTCCTCTTCATCGTGAAGGGTTCTTCGCTAGCCGTGCAAGGGACCTTCCAAAATGCCGGAAGCCAGGACCCGAATCTCACCGGATTCGGCACCTACAACGTGGGCGGTCAGCTCTTCGCGGTCAGTTACACGGCAAATTTCGTCGGCGAAGGCGATCCCGGAAATTCGTTCACCGGCGGCCACGACGTCGCGCTCATGGCGATCCCGGAACCGAACGCGCTAGCCATGATGGCCGGCAGCCTCGGCCTGGCCCTTGGGCTTCAGCGCTTCCGCCGCCGGCGCTCCGCATAGCCTAAAAAGAAATCCGCGCATCTCCGCACGCTCCATCGATTCAGAGGTATGAGCACGAACTCAGACTCGGGAAATGAGGGCCAGTCCGACGCGACACCGGACGAACCGGAAGAGAATCTCGCGACGACCGCCCTGGATCCCATATTCAGCGCCCTCGACTTTGACCGGGATCACGGTTCGGAAGTCGAAGCAGCGCGGCGGGAATTGGTCGCGCATTGGGCAATATTTCGCAGCGCCGCGTAGATAGTTTTAGACTCGGCGGCGTGATTCGCGCCGCGCTGCAAGGGGCCATCTACGTAGCGTCGAACCGAGCGGAGCGAGATAGCCCGCCGAAGGCGGCCCAAAGGGCGGGGCGGCAGCGACAGCAATTTATTCGACGACACATGCGTTGGCAGTACCGCACCCACCGATCTTCCGCGCCCCCATACGCTTGAAGTATTGAAGCGTTCTCCGCAGCGAAGGTTCCGCGAATAAAGTTCGCGGCTACGCGGACGGCCCATCCACTCAACGGGTCTAGTAATCCGGCGAATCCCTTCGCCAAACAAGGCGGACGGCGCGGGATGATACTCGGTATGCCCTCCCGCGTTTTTCCCTCCGCGCTGCTCGTGCTTGCTCTCGCAGTCCTCCCCGGGCGTGCCGCGGATGAATTCAAATCCTGCCCGCCGCAACGTCCACTTCCCCAACCTTCGGCGCGTCCGTTGACCAATGGCCCGGCGCATTTTGTGGACCCGCTACGCGGGGACGATACCGCCGACGGCACCAAGGAACATCCCTGGAAAACCCTCCACGAAGCGCTGCCCCGCTTGAATGCAGGCGAAACCCTTTACCTGCGCGGGGGCAGCTATTTCGAACACGCCTATTGCGCCGTGGCGGGCACGGCGGAGAAACCCATCACCATCCGCTCCTATCCCGGCGAACTCGCGACGATCGATGGCGGATTCCCGGAATTCCAACGCGATCCCGCCTCGGCGTGGGAGCCTGCGCCGGATGGTGTGCCGGGAGAATATCGCTCGACCAGGACCTACAAAAATATCCGCGACGTGGTCGGGCGCTTCGGCGACTCCAATGTCGGCCTGCAAACTTACTGGTACCGCATGGATCTCCAGGCGGAGAACGAGATGTGGATTCCCAATCCGGAGAAATTCGTAGAGCCGGTCTATTGCGGGCCGGGCCTTTGGTACGACAAACAGACCGGCCGCATCCACGCGCGCCTCGCCCACACCAAACTCACGCTCCCCGAGTCGGTGGACTACAAGCTGCCGCAATACCAGGGCGAGACTGATCCGCGAAAGCTCCCGCTGGTCATCGCCCCGTACGACTCGACGCCACTCTTCGTGGACCAGGGCATGCATTTGCATTTCGAAGACCTCGTGTTTCGCGGCGGGGGGCGCGTGACGGTGAACCTGATGTTCGGGGTGGATCTCACCTTCGACCGGTGCACAATCTTCGCGGGCAACTACGGCCTCTCTTCCAAGAGCAGCGGTCCGCTGCACATGACGCAATGCGGCATCCATGGCATGATCGCGCCCTGGATGTTCCGCACGGAAAACGTCTCCTACGCCTACTCGGCGAAAGTATATCCGCCATTCGTTGGAGAAGTCGCACAAGCCGAAATCGCCGGATCCACAAAGGCGCAGCCCAGGCAGGTGATTCGCCACATTTCCCGGATGCCCACGCACGCGATCCTGGTCACGGAGGGCGGATACGAATTCGAGACGTTCTACCATCCGCACAATCACGACTGGGAGATCTCGAACTGCGAGTTCACCGAGAGCCACGACGGCCCGTATCTCTCCGGGCGCGACATCAGGTTCCATCACAACCTCGTCGACAACATGCAGGACGATGGCATCTACGTCTCGAGCCCCACCCCCTACTTTAGCGACGGTATCTACATCTACCAAAACCTGATCCGCCAGGCCGTGGATGGATTCGGCGGGCACGCCCGCGGCGGGCCAGGCGGCAAGATCTACCTGTATCGCAATGTCATCGACCTGCGCACACCGCTGCAATTCGAGCGTCCATCCGCGGCCCGGCCCGCCGGCTATGTGTTTCCGGGGCACGAGGCCTGGCTCGTCCACAACCCCGATCACATCATCCACATGGAGAACATCTACATGTACCAGAACACCGTGCTCTCCCAAGTCGGGCATTCGCTGGGCAGCTATTGCTCGGGCATGGTATTCCACTTCGCGCCGGATGCCGAGCGGCGGGTGTTCAATAATCTCTTCGTCTATCCGGGAGGGATCAAACAGTACCCAGTGGCGTTCGGCTTCAAACGCGACGCCGCGAATCTCGTCTTCGATGCCAACCTGCACTGGCACGCCGATCCGGCGGTCAAGATTCCGGCCGACTACTTCAAGACCAGCCGCACGCATCCCCTTTCGGAAGCCAACAAGACGCGCTATCCGGACGGGTGGGACGCGCACTCCATCGTGGGCGATCCGAAGCTTGTCTCCTTCACCACGGACCGCCGGCAATCCGTGGACCTGCGGCTGCAGAGTGACAGCCCCGCTTTACACGCGGGTATTTCCCTTCCCCCCGAATGGCCCGATCCGCTCCGACCATCGGGCGATGCGAAGCCCGACATTGGCGCCTTCCCCGCCGGCAGCGAACCACTGAAGGTCGGGATCGATGGCCGCACTGTCGCCGGCTCCGTCAGAACCTCCTCCCCATGAAAACGAAAATCCGCGTCCTCATCCCCCTGGCGATCGCGATCACCGCCACGCTGCACCCGGCGACTGCCGCCGATGCCCCCACTTACCTCTCCCACGCGTCGCTGCGCAGCATGCCGCCCGTCTCCACGCGTCCGGCAGTCGCGGGTCCCGCGCACTATGTGGACGCCAATCGTGGGGACGATTCCACGGACGGCGGCGAAAAGTCACCGTGGAAGTCGATCGGCCATGCGCTCACGCAATTGGCTCCCGGAGATACGCTCTATCTGCGCGGCGGCGCCTTTTACGAAAACGTCTCCTGCTCGCTGGCCGGGACATCGGAGAAGCCGATCACGATTCGCTCCGCGCCCGGCGAGCGCGCCATCATCGACGGCGGCTTCCGCGAATTCCTCGAGGCTCCCGCCAGGGCGTGGGTGCCGGCGGAAAGCGGAGCGCCGGACGAATTTCGTTCGGCGCGGCCCTACCGGAATATCACCGGCGTCTCGGGCATGTTCGGCGATTCCGCGATCGGCCTGCACACCTACTGGCTGCTCGGCGATCTGCGCTCGACGAACGAGCATTGGCAGATGAACCCCGACAAGAAGATCTTCGACGTCGCGATCTATTGCGGGCCGGGGCTTTGGTACGACGATGCCACCGGCTACATTCATTGTCGCCTTGCGCACACGCACAATGATCTCGCGCTGACCGACGATTATCGCGGCGAGACTGATCCGCGGAAACTGCCTCTTGTCATCGCGCCGATCAATTCCGTGCCGCTGCACTTTGATCACGCGCGCAATATCCACGTGCAGGATGTGGTGCTGCGCGGCGGCGGCGAGGAATGCCTGCTCCTCCAATACTCCTCCGGAATCGAAATGGATGGCGTGGTCGTGCAATGCGGGAGGCTGACCGGCCAGCACTCGGGCCCGGTGAAGTTCACCCATTCCGCGATTCACGGCCGCGTGCCACCGTGGATGTGGCGCATCGATAGCTCGCAAGGCTGCGCGAGTGGCGCGGCGCGCGATGTCGTCCGACTTGTCACGCCCACCCTCGTGGAGATGAGCCACGACCTCGATCCCGTCGCCATCCCGCGCGTGGTGCAGGATGAAATGCAGGCTGGTCAATCCGCAGGGAGGAAGGCGCCGCCCTTCGAAGCAGAGGATGCGAGGTCGCCCCAGATGATCCATTACCCGCAAAACCACGACTGGGAGTTCGCGTGGAGCGAATTCACCGACGGCCACGACGGCGTATTCCTCGTCGGGCGCAACATCCAGTTTCACCACAACCTCGTCGAAAACATCCAGGACGACGCCCTCGACCTGAGCTGCGCCCTGCCGCGCGAGGACGACAGCATGTTCATCACGCAAAACCTCGTGCGCCACTGCCTCACGGCCATCTCGACGCACTTCTACAACGTGCAATTGCCGCGCGGGAAAGCCTTCATCGCGCGCAACATCATCGACCAGAGCATGCCGGTGATGTTCAACCGGCCGACGGAAAAGCACCCGGAAGGCGATTTAAATTCGGTAGGCACATTTCTCCTCCACGGTTCGGATCACGCGCAATTCATCGAGTCCGTCATCTTCTGCCAGAACACCTGCCTGGCGCCGACCTCGGGCAGCTACGCCTTCGCGCATCGCACGATGTTTCATCTCAAGGCCGGGTCCGAGCGGCGCGTCTTCAACAACATCTTCGTCTATCTCAACGACACGGGACTCTATCCGCCGCCTTTCTATGGGATGAATGTGACGAACCTGGACCTCCAGATCGATGGCAACCTGCACTGGAACCCGCACCCCGCCGCGAAGGCGCCCGCCGGTTATCTCGAGACGCTGCACAGGCATCCCTTGTCTGAATTCAACAAGGTGAATTATCCGCCAGGTTTCGGCGCGAACGACCTCGTGTCCAACGCGGGCTTTATCGCCTACGAACCCGGCCCTCGCGCCGCGAACGATTATCGTCTCATGGATGGCAGCGCGGCGATCGGCAAGGGAGTCATTCTGCCACCGGATTGGCCCGATCCCTTGCGGCCCGCCAATGGCGCCCGCCCCGACATCGGCGCCCTCCCGGCGGGAAGCGAGTCCCCCAAGTTCGGCATCCATGGCCGGGTGGGATTTGAATTGGTCATTCCGAGGACCGCCGCAATCGAATCTCGGTGAAAGAGAGAGTACTGCGCTGGTGCCATCTGGCGGCCGCCCCTTTCCCGGTCATTCTGAGCGAAGCGAAGAACCTGTGATCTCTTCCGGCATCTGACGCGATACTGGTGAGGAAAGGCAGAGATCACAGGTTCTTCGCTTCGCTCAGAATGACGGGGTACAAGGGCGCGCGCCCAGTGAAGAATGTCGGTTCTCAAAGCACATTCACCCGCTTCGCCCTCGCCTCCGAGCCACAACAACCTGCTATCATTTCGATAGGCCCGAAATGGTTTCCCAGCGCGAATCCCCAGCATGAGCGTCTCGTTGAGCCCGAAACATTTTACCTTATACAAGAACGTGCTCGTGCTTCTCGCCAAGTACGGGCACGGGGACCTGGTCAAAAACGCTCCCGTCGTGGACGATCCGCTGGAGTTCGGGCCCCGCCCCACATCCCCGCCGGAAGCCAAGGAATTGGCCGCCGACCTGGAACGCCTCGGCCCGACGTTCATCAAGCTGGGCCAGCTCATCTCGACGCGCGCCGATTTCATTCCCCCCGCTTACATGGACGCGCTCTCGCGTCTCCAGGACCACGTGGAGCCATTCTCGTTCGGCGAAGTGGAGGCGATCGTCGCCGTGGAGGTGGGGGCCCGGCTTTCCAAAGCGTTCAAGGAGTTCGACAGCACGCCCATGGCCGCGGCCTCCCTCGGGCAGGTGCATCGCGCGGTGCTGCGCGATGGCCGGCCTGTCGCGGTGAAAGTGCAGCGCCCCCGAATCCGCGAGCAGGTGGCCGAAGAGCTGGAGGCCATGCAGGAAATCGCGGAGATCCTCGACACGCACACGGATGCGGGCAAGCGCTTCGGCTTCGCCGAGATGGTCGAAGAGTTGCGCAAGTCCCTGCTGCGCGAACTCGATTACCGCCAGGAGGCCGCCAATCTCCGGCTGCTGGGCGAGAAACTCGCCGGATTCGAGCGCATCGTTGTCCCGCAGCCCATCGATGATTACTCGACGGGACGCGTCCTGACCATGGACTACATCGGCGGGCGCAAGATCACCAAGTTGGGCCCGCTCGCGATCCTCGAGATGGATGGCGAAGGTCTCGCCGAAGAGCTTTTCCGCGCCTACCTCAAGCAAATCCTCGTGGATGGCTTTTTCCATGCGGACCCGCATCCGGGCAATGTCTTCCTGACCGACGATGGTCGCATCGCCCTGCTCGATCTCGGGATGACGGCCCGCCTCGGCCCCTCACTGCAGGAACGACTCCTCAAGCTCCTGCTCGCCATCTCCGAGGGCCAGAGCGAAAAGGCCGCCGATGCGGCAATTCAGATGGGTGAGCCGCGCGAAAGCTTCGACGAATTGCAATTTCGCCGGCGGATCGGCGAAGTCGTCGCGCAACAGCAGGAGGCAACAATCGCCGGCATGCAAATCGGCCGCGTCATTATGCAAGTGAAGCAGATCGCCGCGGACTGCCGTATCCGCGTGCCGGCGGAGCTGACCATGCTCGGCAAGACGTTGCTCAATCTCGATCTCGTCGGACGGACCCTTTCGCCGCAGTTCGATCCCAACCAATCCATCCGCCGCAACGCCGCGGAACTGATGCATCAACGCACGATGAAAGGGCTGTCCTCGGGAAGCATTTTTGCGGCGTTGCTGGAGACGAAGGAACTGGTCGAGAAACTCCCCCACCGCTTAAACCAATTTCTTGAACTCGTCGCCACCAACAAGCTGCGCGTGAAAGTGGATGCCCTCGACGAGGACATGCTCATGTCCGGCTTGCAAAAAGTGGCCAACCGCATCGCCCTCGGCCTCATCCTGGCCTCGCTCATTCTCGGCGCCTCGATGCTCATGCGCATCGAAACGACGTTCCGGATCTTCGGCTACCCGGGATTCGCGATTCTGTTCTTCCTCCTGGCCTCAGCCGGCGGGGTGGCAATGGCTATCCAGATCATTCGCAGCGATCGATCGGCAAAATAGCAGCGGGTTGGAAATTCCCTCCGGCGCAACAATAACGCCCGGCAGCCGCATCGTGGCTCACGTCGCCCCAACGTGAATCGACCCACCACGCGGAGCACACAAATTTTCCGGAGCTGCGGCCCGCAAAATAGGCGGCCTCTTCCCAGAGCCGCGCGGGAGATGTAGCCACACCCCAAGCAGCCTTGGGAAGGGCCGCGTACTTTGCCTGCCGTTACGTTCCCGCTGAGGGCAGCGGGAGCCACAACCCTGGCCATGCTCCAACCCGAGCGGAACGTCGTCGCAGTCAGCCCGATTCTTTTGCATCCTCCTGACAAGTTTCTGACAATCGAATCCGATCATCTGGAACATTCTCCCCATGAATATCCGCTTCCATCGGCTCGCAGCTTCATCCCTCGCGCTGCTCGCTTTCGTGGCTGTCTCACTCGCCGTCGAACCGGCTCCTAACGAGGCCCCCGCCCCTACGCCAGACACAAAACCGCTGCTCGTCACGCAGGAGAACGCCGGGACCTTTTATCGGAACTACCAGCGGCTCACGAAATGGCCGCGGCTCGTCGCGCCGCTGACCGCGATCCTTTGCCGGGCTGCGAGCAAGGAAGAGCTCGATCAGGAGAAGGCGATGACCGGTCCGCACAATCACGTTTTCGTGCACCTCTACGCCAACCCCGAGGCGTCCCAGGCGATCGCCGCCAGGTCCGACCAGTTTCCCGTCGGCTCGGTCATCGTCAAAGAAAAGATCGGCGAAAAGAACGCGGTGACGGACGTGGGCGGCATGATCAAACGAGCGCCGGGATACGATACCGCCAACGGAGACTGGGAGTTCTTCTTCAACACACCGGGCGGAGAATTCGCCAGCGGCAAAATGGCCAACTGCATTGATTGCCACAACAACAGCCCGCGCGACCACGTGTTCAGCGTCTGGAAACTTTCGGCGCGCTAAGCATTGCGTCCGGCGATCCGGCAGGCGAATCTCTGGCGCGCATGAGTGAAAAAGTCCGCATGGCCGATGGAGATGCCATCCTGGTGATGGTCAAGGACGGGCGCGTTCTCCACTACTCGTGGAACATGAGCCTGCCGCACATTGAGTTTGTGCGGCGCAATACGGGGGTCCTCCCCGAAGGCGCATGGGTTGGCACCGTGACCAAGCTGGAAGGCGAAGTGATGGGCATCACTTCCAAGTCCTTTTACGACTATCAAATGCCAGCGCCACCCGAAGTGAATGTGGCGATCAAGGAGACCTTTGTCTGATTGCTTCCCTCTCTGCGTCGCTGCGCCTCTGCGTTTTCCCTCCCTCCCTCTCCTGCGCCCGCGCATTGACACTCTGGACCCCACCCGCATATTCCCCAGCTGTGTTCCGAATTTCGCTGCTCGCGGTTCTCGCCGCGCTTCCCTGCCTGCCGCTCCGCGCGGCCGGGCCGCAGGATGCTGCCCCCCAGGTGCCCACTTTCTCCATCATTTACTCCACCCAGGAGGCGCTCTCGCTCGAACAATTCGAGGAAAACCCGCCCGTCATCCGGAAGATGGTGGATCGCGTCGTCTGCGCGGTGACGGGGCGCCCGGACGCGGCCCAGGGCTGGAAGTCGCTGGTCGCGCCCACGGATCGCGTGGGAATCAAGGTCGCGGCGGCGGGCGGCCGCTACTTCGGAACGCACCGCACCATCGTCGAGACGATCATCGCCGGCCTGGAGCAGGCCGGCGTGCCGCGCAGCCACGTCGTCGTCTGGGATCGCGACATGGAGGATTTGCAGGCCGCGGGCTACGTGCACGTGCGCGGCGGTTACGAAGTGGCCAGCGTGCCGCCCATCACCGGCTACGATCGCGCCGCCGTTTTCTCCGCGCCGGTGCTCGGCAAGCTCATCTGGGGCGACGCCCTCTTCGCCGAGAAGCAGGGCAAGTTCGGCAAGAAATTCGTGGAGGCGGACCAACTCAGCTCCAGCAGTTGCCTCGCCACGGTGCTCAGCAAGCAGGTCACGAAGATCATCAATGTCCCGGTTCTCTCCGATGAAGCCGGGTGCGGCGTGGCCGGCGCGATCTACAACATGACCGTGCCCAATATCGACAACTGGCGCCGCTTCACCCAGACCGAAGGCGACGGTGCGAGCGGCCTGCTCGATCTCTATTCCGACGAGCGGGTCGGCGGAAAGGTCGTCCTCACGATCATGGACGGGCTCCTCGGCCAGTACGCCGGCGGACCGCGCTTCAATCCGAATTACGCCTTCCACTACCACACGATCTTTGCGAGCAAATCGCCGGTCGCGCTGGACGCGAATGCGTTTCGCCTGATCGACGGCTGGCGCAAGCAGTCGAAGCTGCCTTCGATCGCGAAGCGCGTGGAGTGGCTCCAGGACGGCGACAGCATGGGCCTCGGCCAATTCGCCGAGAACAAGATCATCATCCGCCCCGTGGGAGCGGAATGAAGGAAACCGATTCCCGTCTCCTCACGGCGCGGCGGATGGTGTAAGTGGCTTTTACCCCATGGCGATAAATACCAAAGATCTCGGCGGCCCCCTGCTCGCCTCCGTTTCGCGCTCGTTCTATCTGTCGATCCGGGTGCTGCCCAAGCCACTGCGCGCGCCGATCGGCCTGGCGTATCTGCTGGCGCGGGCCAGCGATACGATCGCGGACAGCGCGGAAGTGCCCGTGGAGACGCGGCTCCGCCATCTCGCGGCTTTCGAGCGCATGATCCGTAGCGGCCGGACCGACGGCCTCGCGGCCTTGCAACAGGACATCCACACCTCGCATGAGGGCGAGACCGTGCTGCTCTCCAAGCTCGACGGCTGCCTGCACTGGCTCGCGGAAACGAACAACAAGGATCGCAGCGAGATCGTGGACGTGCTGCAAAAGATCATCCGCGGGCAGACGCTCGACCTTGAGCGCTTCGGCGGCGGAGAACGCATCGTGGCGCTCCAGACCGCGGAAGAACTCGATGAATACACCTATCTTGTCGCGGGCTGCGTCGGCGAATTCTGGACACGCCTCTGCCTCAATCACCTGCCCGAGTGCGCCACCCTCGGTCTCGCCGACTTGCGCCGCCTCGGCGGGGAATTCGGCAAGGGACTGCAACTCGTGAACATCCTCCGAGACCTGCCCGAGGACCTGGGCAACGGGCGCTGCTACCTGCCCGAAACTGAGTTGCGCGCCGCCGGCACTTCCCCCTCGCCCGTCATGGATCAGCCCGCCAAGGCCCAGGCCGTCTTCGACCGCTGGCGGGAACGCGCCGTGCGGCAACTGGAGCACGGCTACCACTACCTCGTGGCCCTGCGCTCGGCGCGGCTGCGGGTGGCCTGCTTTCTCCCATGGTATCTGGGCCTCCGCACGCTGGCCCTCCTCGGCGAACCCGGCGCACTCGAACGCACGGACAAGATCAAGGTCTCGCGATCGAGCGTGCGCTTCGCGCTGATCCTGGCGTTGATTTCTGCGTTCTCCGAAAGGGCGTTGAACTGGGCGAACCAGCGCGCCATGCGCGCCGCGGGTTTCGCCCCGTCCGTGCCGGATCCTACTTCGGAAGAAAGTAGTTCTGCTGTTTCTCCGTGATCGGCCGGCCGAGGCGTTCGAGGACCATGAGCATGTCCTCCCACACCTTGCGCTTCTCGCTCTGCGCCTGGTTGCGGAGCAGGTAGGCCGGGTGATACGTGGCCATGAGCGGCGTGCCATGAAAATCGTGCCAGCGGTGACGCAGCCTCGCCATCGGTTCGATCGAACCAGTCAGGCCCTCCATCGCGGTATTCCCGAGCGCGACGATCACGCGCGGCTGGATGATGTCGATCTGCTCCCGCAGATACGGCAGGCACGTCTTCATCTCCTGCGGCTTGGGCTTGCGATTTCCAGGCATGCCAGGCGGCATATCCGGGCGGCACTTGAGCACGTTGGCGATGTAAACATCGCCGCGCGAAAAACCCATCGTCTCGATGATCTTGGTGAGCAATTGCCCCGCTTTGCCCACAAAGGGCTCGCCCTGCAAGTCCTCGTCCTCCCCCGGGGCTTCGCCAACGAACATCAGTTCCGCCTCGGGGTTGCCCACGCCGAAGACCACTTGCGTCCGCCGTCTGGCGAGGTGTTCGCAGATCGTGCAGGCCAGCACGGGCCCACCCATGGCCGCGAGACGCTCGGCTTTCGTGCCTTCCAGCGGCGCGATTCGGGATTCGAGGGGCAGACGCACGCCCGTGAGGGCCGGTGTTGACGCCCGCGTACTCACCACACTGGGCGCTCTCTCCTTGTCCTCGTTCTCGTCCTTCGGCCTCGCGCTCGACTGTCTGACGGGTCCGACGAGTCCGACCTGTCCGACTTCGCGAACCGCCGATTCGGACCGAGGCTCGCCCGCATGAAGGGACACACCCTTCACCACCGCCGGACCACTCGCCAGCCGCTCCAGCGCCTCGGCTGACGCCTTCAGCTTCACTCCACGATCCTGCAAATCACGCAACGCGGTGTGGACGAGATCGAGACCGGATTCAAATTCGCTCATGGGATTTTTGCTGGGACGCCAGCTTCCACGAAATCGGGTGGGATGGGCGACTCGAAATTCATTCTTTCGCCAGTGCGCGGATGCGTGAAGCCCAGCCGCCAGGCGTGCAGCATCTGCCGGGCGAATCCCGCGCGCTTCCCATAGAGTTCAT
>Ga0207705_10000807_pt1 | contig 25755 bp, 22 predicted proteins | sample KBSC13metaG_FD_184314 | JGI IMG/M metagenome (GOLD analysis project Ga0207705, IMG submission 184314) | Corn rhizosphere microbial communities from Kellogg Biological Station, Michigan, USA - KBS C1-3 metaG (SPAdes) (version 2) | ecosystem: Host-associated > Plants > Roots > Rhizosphere > Soil ... | reverse complement strand
GGCAGCAGCTTCGGCCTCGGCCTTGTCTTCCTGCGACACGTCGCGCATCGCGGCCAGTTCCGGATGGCGGAACTCGGCGTTGTCGTCGGAATTGACCTTGCCGTCCAGCGCCATCAGGTCGCCGGATTCCACGATCGCCAGCGGATTCAATTCGACCAGCGACAGGTCTTTCGCGTTGAACAGCTTGTACAAGCCCAGCATGATCTTCGACAGCTGGTTGACCTGCTTGGCAGTCAACCCCAATGCGAAGCCGAGCTCGCGGCATTGGTAGGGCTGCAGGCCTTCGGTGAAGTTCACGGTGACGGTGTGGATTTCCTCCGGCGTCTCGCGCGCGACCTGTTCGATGTCGACGCCACCGCGCGCGGAGGCGATGAAGGTGACCGCCTTCTCGCCGCGGTCGACCAGCGTGGAGAGGTACAACTCTTTCGCGATGTCGCTGGCTTCGGTGACCAGCACCAGGTTCACCGGCAGCGCGCGGCCGCCCGACTGGTAGGTGGCCATGTTGGTGCCGAGCATGCCCTCGGCCGCGGCCTTCACCTTGTCCAGCGAGTCGCAGAACTTCACGCCACCGGACTTGCCGCGTCCGCCCGCGTGGATCTGCGCCTTCACCATCCACTGCTCGCCGCCCAGCGCCTTGGCTGCATCGACTGCCTCAGCCGGCGTCGACGCGACCTTGCCCGGCGGCACCGCGATGCCGAATTCGGCAAACAGTTGCTTGGCCTGATATTCGTGAAAATTCATGCAGGAGCCTCGTGATCTTGGGAGATGCCGGCAGCGGCGCAGGCCGCCGTCCCGTGCCGCGGGCATTGGTCACGCAGGCACGACAGCCGCCTATTGTTGCGGCGCGCCGTCCGTGTGTCTAGCAAAGAGCCCAAACGCTATGAGAAGCACCGCGCCCACCGTGATCGCGGAATCGGCGATGTTGAACGCGGGGAACGACCACGCATGCCAATAGACCTGGATGAAATCGGTGACCTGGCCGTGGATCAGCCGATCGATCAGGTTGCCGAGTGCGCCGCCGATGATCAGCGCCACCGGCAGCGCGGTGCGCCAGTCGCGGCGCGCGGTGCGCGCCAGCCACACGATCAGGCCGATGCACACCACTACGGCAAGGATGCCGAACAGCCACGTCTGCCAGCCGGATGCCTCTTCCAGGAAGCTGAAAGCCGCGCCTCGGTTGAACAGCAGCGTCCAGTTGAGAACGTGCGGGATCACTTCGTGCGGCATGTACGGCACCAGCTGGTGGCGGACGACGGCCTTGGTGATCTGGTCGAGCGCGATCACCAGCACCGACACGGCGAGCCACGCCAGCGCGTTGGGTTTGGGCAACTTGCTCAAGCGATTTTCCTTGCGATGCACGCAAAGCGCGCATGATAACGGCGCGCCCGCGTCAGTCGCCGCGCAGGACGTCGCGCGCGATCGGCAGGATGGCCCCTGTCCAGCGCGCGTACTGCGCGCCCGAAGGATGCAGGCCGTCACCCACCAGTTCCTCGCGCGATTCGGCCCGGCGCGAAATCGACGTCACATCGACCCACGCCGCACCCGCGTTTCCGGTTTCCGCCGAGGCGACGGCGTTGAATGCGTCGATCTCGCGCCCGATACGCGCACGGTCGCGGCCCTCGTGTGCCGCGAACGGCGTGACGCCCCAGTCGGGGATCGACACCACGATCATGTGCGCGGGTTTCGCCTCGGCAAGCTCGATTGCGCGCTGCAGCAGATCGCGGAACTGGCGGCGGTATTCGTCCAGCGGCCGGCCGCGATACTGGTCGTTGACGCCGATCAGCAGCGTCACCAGGTCGTACCGAGGCACGAACGTTCCCGCGTCCATCGCGGCCGACAGCTCATCGGTGGTCCAGCCGGTGGTCGCGACGATTTGCGGATCGGCGACATCGACGCCTTCGCCGCGCAGTCGCGCCGCAAGTTGCACCGGCCAGCGCTCGCCGGGCGCGACGCCCTCGCCGATGGTGTAGGAATCGCCGAGTGCAAGAAACCCGAAGGTCATGTGTCAGGCGACCTTCGATTCCGGCTGCTCCTCTTCCATCCGCGCAAGCACCCGCTCGATGCGCGCGAACACGTCGGCGATCTCGGCGGCTTCGGGCAGCAGCGTGATCCGGAAATGCCGGCTCGATTCCAGATTGAAGCTGGAACCCGGCACCACCAGCGCGTGTTCCTCGTCCAGCAAGCGCAATGCGAAGGCGCCGTCGTCGAATTGCGGAAACGCCTCCGCGCGCACCGACGGAAACGCATACAGCGCCCCTTCCGGCGTCACGCATTCGAGGAAGCGGCTGCGCGCAACGCTTTCGAGCACCGCGCGGCGCGATTCGTACAGGCGTCCACCGGGCACGGTCAGCGCGGGGATGGTGTCGGGGCCGGTCAGGGCCGGCTCGATCGCCCATTGCGCGGGCACGTTCGCGCACAGGCGCAGCGCGGCCAGCAACTGCAAGGCATCGCGATAGGCCTCGACACGTTCGCCCGCACCAGACAACGTCGCCCAGCCGATCCGGAAGCCGCAGGCGCGATGCACCTTCGACAGACCCGCGAAGGTCATGCAAGGCAGGTCGCCCGTCAGCGACGCCAGCGGCGTGAACGGCGCGGCGTCGTAGCGGATCTCGTCGTAGATTTCGTCCGAGAGCAACAGCAGGCCGCGGCGCTCCGCGATCGCGACGATGCGCCCGAGCAGTTCGCTCGGGTAGCAGGCACCGGTCGGATTATTCGGATTGATCAGCACGATTGCGCGGGTGCGGGGACCGCACAGCGCCTCGATCTCGTCCGGATCGGGCAAGTGCGCGCGCGACGCCGGGCAGGCGTAGTAACGCGGCGTGCCGGCGTTGAGGATGGTCGCGGCACTCCACAACGGATAGTCCGGCGCCGGCAGCAGCACCTCGTCGCCGGGATTCAGCAAGGCGCGCAGCGCAAGGTCGACCAGTTCGCTGACGCCGTTGCCGATGAACACCTGCTCGATGTCGGGCACACTCGCGCCGCGCGCCTGTTGGCGCGCCAGGATCGCCTCGCGCGCGGATTCCAGCCCCTGTTCGTGGCCATACGCATCGCTGTCGGCGAGGTGTGCGGTGATCGCAGCCGTCAGGTGTGCGGGCGCGCGGAAGCCGAATCGCCCCGGGTTGCCGATGTTGAGCTTCAGCACCGGGTGGCCCGCGGCCTCCAGCGCTCGCGCGTGCCGGGCCAGCGCGCCACGGATTTCGTAGCGGACTTCGGCAAGATGGAAGCTAGGATGAATGGCGATCGGGCGCATGGCTGCAAACGTTCTCGGGTTCGGGCATGCTAGCGGCGATCCGGGCGTCCGCAAACACCACATCGAACCTTCGATATCGGCGATTTCCGCCATGGCAACCGTTCCCACGCAATCGACGTCGACGCTGCGGCGCATCGGCTGGCAGGGCGATCTCCCTCCACTCGCGAACGGCCAGATGCTGGCGCGGGTATCGGCCCAGCACCGCGCCGGTTATGAAGTCCACGACGGCGAGCACGCGTTCAACGCGCAGCCCGCGCCGAAATTCCTGAAACGCAATCTCGATCCGTCCGACCGCCCGGCGGTCGGCGATTTCGTGGTCATTGAAACCGGCACGCCGCCGCATATCGTGGAAGTGCTGCCGCGCCGTGGCGTGCTCGAACGCGCGGCCGCGGGTGAACGCTATGCACGCCAGATCATCGCCAGCAACATCGACGTGGTGCTGGTGCTGACCGGACTCGACGACGACTTCAACCCGGCCCGCATCGAACGCTATCTGGCGCTCGTCGAAGGTTCGGGTGCGCACGCAGTGGTGGTGCTGACCAAGCACGACACCGTCGATCCCGACGATGCCGAAGGCATGATGGCGGAATTGCGCGAGCGCCTGCCGGCGGCGACGCCCATCATCGCGATCAACGGCAAGGACGCGGCGCGTGTCGCCGCGCTGGACCCGTTTCTGGCACCCACCGCCACCGCGGTGCTGGTCGGTTCATCCGGGGCCGGCAAATCGACGCTCACCAATACATTGCTGGGGGAGCACCGGATGGCCACCGCCGCGACCCGCGCCAATGATGACCATGGCCGGCACACCACCACCCATCGCGCGCTGCTGCCGCTGCCGTGCGGGGCCTGCCTGATCGACACGCCGGGCATGCGCGAATTGAAATTGACGGGTGACGAAGACCTGGAATTGTTCGCCGACATCGATGCGCTGACCGAACAATGCCGCTTCGCCGACTGCAGCCACGCGACCGAACCGGGCTGCGCGGTACGCGCCGCGCTGGAAGAGGGCGAACTCGATCACGATCGGTGGCGGCACTACCAGAAACTCCGCGACCAGCGCGAAGAACAAGCCGCGCGCTTCGAGGATCGCCTGCGCGGCACGCGCCAACCGATCCGCCCGCATCGCCACCGCGACTGGCAGGAACGCGAGTAGCGTCCCCGGATGAAAGCATCGCTCGCGCCCGCCTTGCGGCGAAACGCCGAGCTGGACAGACGGCTGGTCAAGGCCGTGCGGGACATCCGGGTGCTGGACATGGTGGCATGGCCCGCAGCCGTCGAGCAGCGATTTCTCGCCGACCTGCAGCGTGGCCGCGAAACGCTACCCCGCTTCGAATACCGGTCGCCCGATTTCTTCGTGCAACGCGCGGATCTCCTCGAAATCGCGGCGGCCGCCGACGTGTCGCATCCGCTGGGCGCGTATCTCGCGCGCAGTGCGGGGTCGTGGCACATCGCCGCGCGGATGCTGGAGGCAGTCGGGACGGCCGGCGTGGTCGAACCGTCAATCGAACTGTATGGCAAACCCGGCGACCCCCTGCCGGGCGGCGGACAAACCAATCTCGACGCGGCGCGCTGGTTTCTGGAAATCGCGCGCGAATTTGGCAACGGGGAAGCGCTGCCTGAAGCGGACTACTGCATCCCGGCCGACGTTTTGCGCGAGGACGTGCAGGCCGAAGTCGACGCCTGGTTCGGCGTCGGCAAGGTGCGTGTCGAAATCGATCCCGGACTGACCGCCAAGGCCGCGGCCGGCGCAAGCCGCATCCGCCTGCGCGCCGACGCGCGTTTTACCGAATACGACCGCTCGCAACTGCTGGCACACGAGGCGCTGGTGCACACGCTCACCGCGCGCAATGGCCGCGCGCAACCGGTGCTGAAATCGCTGTCGCGTACCGCGCCGCGGGCGACCGCCACGCAGGAAGGTCTGGCGGTGTTCGCGGAACTCATGTCGGGCTCCATCGACATCGCGCGCCTGCAGCGGATCAGCCTGCGCATCCTGGCCATCGACATGGCGCTGAAGGGCGCGGATTTCATCGAGGTCTACCGCTGGTTCCGCGAACAGGGCCAGAGCGTCGCCGACAGCTTCTATTCCACCCAGCGCGTATACCGCGGCGTGCCGGTCAAAGGCGGTGCGGCATTCACCAAGGACAACGTGTACCTCGCGGGTCTGCTCACGGTGCATACGTTTTTCCGCTGGGCGTTCAAACGCCACCGGCTGGACCTGATGCAACACCTGTTCGCGGGCAAGCTGTCGCTGGACGATGCAATCGCATTGCAACCCTGTTTCGCCGACGGCTCGATCGCGCCGCCGGAATACCTGCCGCCCTGGGTGCGGCATTCGCACGGTCTCGCCGGGAAACTGGCGTTCTCACTGTTCGCCAACCAGATCAGGATGGGACGCATCGGCGAGTGGGAATGACAGGCTGCGTGTTCGTTGGGCTTCGCTATGCTCAGCACCAACCTACGATTTAAATGCAGGTTGGGCTGACGCCGGACTCGATCGGGGGAAGCCCAATACCAGCGCGGCTCACTTCGTTGCGGCAGCCGTCACCGTTCCCGACCCGATGTTCGCGTCCAGGAAGGCATCCACCTTCTCGAACAGTTCGGCGATGTTCTTCTCGTCGTAGAAGCCGTGCCATTCGTCGGGCTTGTACAGCCATTCGTGCGGAATCTTTCGCTTCAACATGGCCATGTGCATTTCCTGGCCCTGCGATGGCAATACGATGGTGTCGCGTCCGCCCACGACCAGCATCACCTTGGCCTTGAGGTTTCCCAACTGATAGACGGGCGAGTGCTGTGCCAGCGTTGTTTCGTCCGTGCCCATGGTGCGCTGCCAATAGCGTTCGCTGTAGAGCGTCTGCGCCGAATCCCGCCGACCCAACATTTCGGGCAAGTTGTAGACGCCGACGTAGCCGATTGCGCACTTGTACAGATCGGGCATCGACACCGCGCCTTCCAGTGCCGCATAGCCCCCGTAGCTTCCGCCGTAGATGCAGATGCGACCCTTGTCGGCGATGCCTTGGGCGATGGCCCAACGCGTGGCATCGGTGACGTCGTCCTGCATCGTGCCGCCCCATTGGCGCCATCCGGCCTGCTCGAACTCGAAGCCATAGCCGCGGGAGCCGCGGTAGTTCACCTGCATCACCGCGTAGCCGCGCGTAGCCATGGCCTGGACGTATCGATCGTATTCCCAGTTGTCGCGAACGCCGTACGGACCGCCGTGCACGAACACCACCATCGGCAGGTTCTTCGCGTTGTCCTTGCCCGGTGGATAGGTGACGTAACCCTGCTCACTCAAGCCGTCGCGCGTCTTGAACGTGAAAGGCTCCGCGCGGCCGAGCTGGTTCGGATCGATCCACGCCGCGCGCTGCAGCAACGGCGCGAACTTGTCGGCGGTGCGGTCGTACAGGAAAAACGTGCCGGGGTCGACGTCGGCCTGCACCAGCGCGATGGCCTTGCTGCCGTCATCGGTGCCGGACACGAAGTGCACGTCTTCGCCGGGGTACTGCTGCATCAGTTCGACCAGCGCCTTGACGCCGGGCGCCCGATTGTCGAACACGGAAACCGCAGGGCGGCCATCGGTGAACTCGACGCCGATCACCGAGTTCTCCGCCAGTCCTTGTGCAAGATCCGTGGCTTCGACGTGCGCATTGCTCCACGCATTGGTCATTTTGCGGGTGGCCGGGTCGAACCGGCAGATACCGAACCCTGGCGCACCGGGACACCCGAACCAGACCGTCTTTTCGTCGGCGCTGAACGCCAATGGCCAGTCGCGGTCATTGCTTGCCGTGCCCAGCAACTCCCAATCGCCGCCCCCGGCAGGTCGCATATAAATCACGCGTTTGCCGGAAAGGTCGTCGCCCATCGCGAAGCGCACGTTGCCGTGGTGGTCTGCCAGGAACGATGCCTCGCGCATGGGCGCCCCGGTGACACGAACCTTGTTCCCGTTGCGCACGTCCATGCGGTACACCGCCGCCAACGCGCCGGCCGAACCGGAAGCGTCCCAGTTGGTGATGGTCGCAAGAATGTGGTCGGGATCACCATCGATGCGCGACAGGAATTCGGCGGTGCCGTTCTCGGAAGTGACCTTCTGGATGTGTGAGCCCGCTTGCATGCCGCCGGCACGATAGCCGTACAGCATCGTCGGGCTGCCGCCGTCGGCTTCCACGCTGTACAACTCACCGGTCGCAATGGGCATGTCCCAGCCGCCATCGTGTTCGGCCTCGGAGTACACCACGTATTTCGGCGACGCCCACCAGAAATCCAGCACGTCATCGCCTGCACGCGGCATGACGTTGACCCCTTTCTTCTTTACCAGATCGATCAGCGACAACACCGTCTGGCCATTGGCGAGCACGGTGGTCGCCGCGATGTGCGTGCCGTCGGGCGAAATCTTCACCATCTTGTAGCGCGGGTGCTGCGCCAAATCCGCGAAAGAAACCGGAGCTGCCAGGGTTACCCCGGCCAGCAGGCACAGCACCAAGCCCACGATGCAACGTCGTGCGTCTTTCATGGTTCGCCCCCTTTGTGGTTTCCCCGGCCGCACGTCGGGCCGCCGGGTCAGATGCTAGCGCGAAATCAGAACCAGCGCCGTGTCTCGCCTGCGCCTTGCCCTTCGAACGCGGCGACGTTTTCCGCACAGCGACCGCACAATTCCGGATGTTCCGGATGGCTGCCGACGTCTTCGCGATGGTGCCAGCAGCGCACGCACTTGGGCGCTTCGCTCACGGATGCCGACACCCACACGCTGGCACCCTCGAGTTCGGTCAGCACCGCGTCGGGGGGCGCGTCGCCGATATCGAGGCGCAGGTCGGACACGATGAAGAAGAACCTGAGCTCTTCGACAACCTGCTGGTAGCGTTCGGCAATCGCGGGGTCGGCGTGGATAGTGAGCGTCGCGTCCAGGGACGAACCGATCCTGCCTTCCTTGCGCATGCCTTCCAGCACCCGCGCCGCGGTTTCGCGGATCGCCAGCAGGTCGCTCCACCAGCGACGCTGGTCGGGACTGTTCTGGGTTTCGCACAGGCCCTGGTACCAGGGTACGAACAGCACCGATTCATCGCGCACGTTGAAGCTGTCGCCGGTTTCGGTGAGTGTGTCGGTGGGCATGTGCATCTGTCGCGGCATCGCCTGCCAGATTTCTTCCGAGGTGAACGCGAACAGCGGCGCCAGCCAGCGCACCATCGCTTCCAGAATGCGGTACATCGCCGATTGCGCACTGCGCCGACCGTGGCTGCCGGTCGGCATCGTGTACAGGCGGTCCTTGGTGATGTCGAGGTACAGCGCGCCCATTTCATTGGTGCAGAAGTTCTGCACGCGCTGCACCACTTCCGGAAAGTCGTAGCGCGCGTAGGCGGCAACCACGGCGTCCTGCACGTCGCGCGCACTGCGGATCGCCCACTGGTCGAGCAACAGACAGCGGTCGACGGCAAGCAAATCCACCGCAGGATCGAAACCATCGAGGTTGCCAAGCAGGAACCGGCAGGTGTTGCGGATGCGCCGGTAACTGTCGGCCACGCGCTTCAGGATTTCTTCCGACAGCGCCATCTCGTTGCGGTAATCGGCCGATGCGATCCACAGGCGCAGGATGTCGGCGCCATAGCGGTTCATCACGTCCTGCGGCTCGATGCCGTTGCCGAGCGACTTCGACATCTTGCGGCCCTGCGCGTCGACCGTGAAGCCGTGCGTCAACACCTCGTCGAACGGCGCGCGGCCGTGGATCGCGCAACTGGTGAGCAGCGACGACTGGAACCAGCCGCGATGCTGGTCCGAGCCTTCGAGATACATCACCTCATCGCCTTCGTTGCGGTGCAGTTCGGGGCGCTGGTCCAGCACGCAGAAATGCGTGACGCCCGAATCGAACCACACATCGAGGATGTCGTGGACCTTCTCGTAATCCTTGGCCTCGTCACCAAGGATTTCGGCGAGATCGAGCGCATACCACGCATCCACACCCTCGTTTTCGACACGCTGCGCCACGCTCTCCAGCAACTCGGCGCTGCGCGGATGCGGTTCGCCCGTGACCTTGTGAACAGCCAACGCGATGGGCACGCCCCAGGTGCGCTGGCGGCTGATGCACCAGTCGGGCCGGCCTTCGACCATCCCGGCGATGCGCTCCTCGCCCCAGGCGGGATGAAACGTCACGTCGTGGTGCACCGCATGCAGGGCGTTCGCGCGCAACCCCTTCGCATCCATCGCGATGAACCACTGCGGCGTGGTGCGGAACGCGACCGGCGTGTGATGCCGCCAGCAATGCGGGTAGCTGTGCGTGATCTTTTCCGACGCCAGCAGCACGCCGCGCTCGCGCAACAAGTCGATGATCGCGTCGTTGGCCTTCCAGATGTACTGGCCTTCGAAGATCGGCGTGCCCGACAGGTACACGCCGTTGGCGCCCACCGGGTTCAGCACGTTGGCCGGCGTCGCATCCACGATGCCGTACTGCTTGCCGACCGCGAAGTCCTCGGCGCCGTGCCCGGGCGCGGTATGTACCGCGCCGGTGCCGTCTTCGGCGGACACGTGATCGCCCAGGATCAGCGGGATTTCGCGATCGTAGAACGGATGCCTGAGGCGCAGGTTCTCGAGTGCAGCGCCTTGCGCGCGGCCGAGCACCTTCAGCTCGCCGACGCCGTAGCGCGCCAGCACCTTTTCCGCCAGCGCTTCGGCCACGACCAGCAACAGCCGCTTGCCACCGCGCGCTGGCCCTTCCACCAGCTCGTACTCGAATTCGGGGCCCAACGTCACCGCCATGCTGGCCGGCAGCGTCCAGGGTGTGGTGGTCCAGATCGGCACCGTCACGATCGTGTCGTCATCGACGCTCGCGCCGAATTTCGCCGCCAACGCTTTCGGATCGATCGCGTCGTAGGCGACGTCGATCGCGGGCGACTGCTTGTCCTGGTACTCGATCTCGGCTTCGGCCAGCGCCGAGCCGCAATCGAAGCACCAGTGCACCGGCTTGAAGCCGCGCGTGACGTGGCCGCTCGCGTACACGCCCGCGAGCGCGCGCAGGATGTCGGCTTCGTACTGGAAGTCCATCGTGCGGTAAGGGTGTTCCCAGTCGCCCAGCACGCCGAGGCGCTTGAAGTCGCGGCGTTGCAGGTCGATCTGCTGCGCGGCGTAGTCGCGGCAGTGCTGGCGGAAGGTTTCCGCATCGATCTTGTGGCCAACCTTGCCGTATTTCTTCTCGACCGCGATCTCGATCGGCAGGCCGTGGCAATCCCAACCCGGCACGTACGGCGAGCGGAAGCCCGCCATCAGCTTCGAACGCACCACGATGTCCTTCAGGATCTTGTTGACCGCGTGGCCGAGATGGATCTTGCCGTTCGCGTACGGCGGTCCGTCGTGGAGGATGTACGCGCGTTCGCGCTTGCCGGTGCGGCGCTGCAATTCGGCATAGCGCTGCGCAGTTTCCCAATCGGCCAGCATGGCCGGTTCGCGCCTCGCGAGATCCGCCTTCATCGCGAAGGCGGTCTGCGGCAGATTGATGGTGTGCTTGTAGTCGCGGCTCACGCGATGGCTCCGGAAAAAACGGACGTGTCGGCAAGAATGCACCGCGCTTGGGCGGCGTCGCGATCCATCTGCGCGCGCAGCGCGTCCAGATCGGCGAATTTTTCTTCGTCGCGCAGCTTGGCGACGAACTCGACCTCGATGCGCTGCCCGTAAAGATCGCCATCGAAATCGAAAAGATGCGCTTCCAGCAGCGGCTCACCGCCGCCGGCGATGGTCGGACGTACGCCGAGGCTCGCGACGCCCGGCCACCAGCCATCGCCGACGCGCACGCGCACCGCGAAAATGCCGGACACTGGCGACACGCGCTTGCCAAGCCGGATGTTCGCGGTCGGGTACCCGAGGTCACGGCCCATGCTTTGGCCGCGCACCACGCGCCCGCTCATCGTGAAGGGGCGGCCCAACAATGCCGCCGCGTGCGCAAAATCCCCGAAGGCCAGCGCGCCGCGCACCCGCGATGCCGACACGCGCTCGCCGTCACCGGTCGAGACCGCATCCAGTACGCGCACTTCGTAAGGGCCTTCGCCCTGCATGGCTTCGAGCAACGCCACGTCACCCACGCGGTTGTGGCCGAAGCGGAAATCGGCGCCCACCCAGATTTCGCGGGCGCCCATTCGCGCGACCAGCACGTCGCGCACGAAATCGTCCGCGCGCATCGCCACCAGTTCGGCATTGAAGCGCAACAGCAACAATTCATCGATGCCCGCCTCGGCAAATCCGCGCAGCTTCTCGCGCACCGACGACAGCCGCTTCAGCGGCACGGGCGAGAAATAGCTGCGCGGCAAGGGTTCGAAGCTCACCGCCGCCGCGACCAGCCCGTGCTTCGTCGCGCGCTCGCGCACCTTCGCCAGCAGCGCCGCATGGCCGCGATGCAGGCCATCGAACGCGCCGATCGCGAGCACGCTGCCGTCCGGAGCCAGGCACGGCCCCGCAATGTCACGGTGGATCTTGAGCATCGAAAAAGTATATTGGAGCGGAGTTCCTTCGTGCGATCACGGCCGCGTTGCACCCTCGCGCCGGTTGTCATTCCGGGGACCGAGTCTCACCCCTCGATGCCCACGCACCCGGTCGCATCGATGTGCGCCAGCAGCTCGCGCACGCGGCCGTGCCCCGGCACGTCGAGTTCGGGCGCGACGTCGGCCAGCGGCAGCAGCACGAAAGCGCGCTCGTGCAGGCGCGGATGCGGTACCACCAGACCCGGCTCGTCGATGATTCGGCCGCCATATAGCAGCAGGTCGAGGTCGAGGATGCGCGGACCGTTGCGGATGGCCCGCACTCGTCCCGCACGAACTTCGACCGCCTGCAATGCGTCGAGCAGCTCGCGCACCGACAACGACGTTTCCAGCCGCGCGGCGGCGTTGATGAAATCGGGCTGGTCGGTGATGCCCCAAGGCGGCGTGCGGTACAGGCGCGAGCGCGCGAGCAATCGGCTTTGCGGAAGCGCGGCCAGTGCTTCGAAAGCGCGCTGCACCTGCGCGCACGGATCATCGAGATTGCTGCCCAGCGCGACGCAGGCGGTGACCGTTTCAGCCATGCATCAGAGCCTGGCAACGCCATGCCAAGTGAGCCGCGTTGCTTCCGCAGCGATCGCCAGACGAGGCGCGCGTCGTAGCGCCATAGTGGTTCCATGGCCAAGGCGCGCACTGATGGATCGTGGCCGCTGCGGAACAACCCTTCGGGGCTGGGCCGCTTGCCCGCATGGCTGCGTCATCGTTCGTCGATGTATCGACATACGTCGTCCTCGTTCTTCCTTGCCCTGCAGGCAAATGGCCGGCGGCGCGGCCACGTGGCATGGCGTTTGCCCGGCCTCAATCTTGCGGGCCGGCTTCAATCTTGCGGACCGGCTTCCGGCGTGCCCGCCCCGCGACCGCGACCGCCACGCCGCCGTCGGCGACGCTTCGGGGCCGCAGCCGGTTCTCCGCTGCGAACCGGCGTCTTCGGCGCCAGCGAAACCGAAAGCTCGTCGGCCGAAAGTGTTTGCGCCTGCGTCCACCATTCGCCGGCTTCGCGCAGTTCCTCCGATTCGCCCGCGCGCAGCAGCAGAAAGTCGTAGGCGGCGCGAAAACGCGGGTGCGCCATCAGCCGGAATACGCGTTTGCGGCTGCGTTCGGCGAAGCGGGGTTGCAGCGCCCAGATTTCCTCGATCGCGTAGGCAAAGCGGCGCGGAATGGCGACGCGCTTGCTTTGCTCGGCCATCACGCGGTGCGCCGCGCGCAGCCAGGCGAGTGGCTGACTTGCGCCTTCCTCGCGCAAACGGGTGGCGAGCGTATCGACCTCGCCCCACAACAGCACCGCGAACAGAAACGCGGGCGTCACCGGGCGCCCTTCGGCGACGCGCGCATCGGTGCCGGAAAGGCCGCGCTCGATCAGTTCCAACATGCCACCGGACGCATCGTGCTTCAGTGCGCGCGCGGTGCCTGGAAACAAGTGCCGCAGCAGATCGTAGCGCACCAGCGTCCGGAAACTTTCAAGGCCATATCCGGCCAGGAACATCTTCTGACACTCGTCGAACAGCCGTGCCGGCGGCGCGTCGCCCAGCAGGTGCCCGAGCGAGTCGAACGGCGCCGAGGCTTCGTCGTCGATCGTGAAACCGAGCTTGGCCGCCAACCGCGCCGCGCGCAGCATCCGCACCGGATCTTCGCGATAGCGCGTGGCCGGATCGCCGATCAGGCGCAGGTGCCTGTGCTCCAGGTCTTCGATGCCGCCGACGTAATCGATCACGCTGAAATCGGCGATGTCGTAATACAACGCGTTGACCCGGAAATCGCGGCGCAGCGCGTCTTCCTCGATGCTGCCCCAGACGTTGTCGCGCAGGATGCGGCCATCGACCACGTGGCGGTCCTCGCTGGCGCCGCCTTCGCCGGTGCCGCGGAAAGTCGCGACTTCCACGATCTCCGGTCCGAACACCACGTGCGCGAGCCGGAACCGCCGACCAATCAGCCGACAGTTGCGGAACAGCTTCCTCACCTCTTCCGGCGTGGCATCGGTGGCCACGTCGAAATCCTTGGGCCGACGACCGAGCAGCAGATCACGCACCGCGCCCCCGACCAGGCACGCGCGAAATCCGGCGTCCTTCAGTCCATACAGGACGCGCAACGCACCACGGCTGATCTGCTTGCGGGAGAGGTTGTGCTGCTCGCGCGGAATCACCCGCGGCGCGGGCATCGGGTGATCGGAAGCGGCGGAATCGGAACTCAAGCGGCGGACATCCCTGCGGGGCAAAAGCCGCGAATTGGCGGCACGAAGTCCGTTATACTAGCGCGCTGCGTGGCCGCACGCTCCCTTCGTCTAGTGGCCCAGGACATCGCCCTCTCACGGCGGTAACGCGGGTTCGAGTCCCGCAGGGAGCGCCAGTCTTGAATGCGTTCATCCATGAACGCTGTTTCGTTCCACAACGAAGCAAGATTCCTGCGATGCGCGACCTGCAAGACCAGAACGGGCTTTCTGCCCTGACGTTTCACAGCAGCGGCTCCGAATCAGGCATCGAAAGCCGCTTCGGTTGAAACGTGATGTGTGCGATCATTCCGGATCGAACAGATCGATTGCTCGTTGCCACCATGACCTTCGTCGTCACCGACAACTGCGTGAAGTGCAAGTACACCGATTGCGTGGAGGTGTGCCCGGTCGATTGCTTCCACGAAGGGCCGAACTTCCTCGCGATCGATCCGGACGAATGCATCGACTGCACGTTGTGCGAACCGGAATGTCCCGCGCGCGCAATCTTCCCCGAGGACGACGTGCCCGCGGGCCAGGAACACTACGTCGCGTTGAATGCGGAACTGGCGAAAGCGTGGCCGGTGCTCACCGAGCGCAAGGACCCGCCGCCGGACGCCAAGGAATGGGACGGCAAGCCGGACAAGCTGTCCCTGCTCGAACGCTAGTTTGTGCGATCGCCCGTGGTCGCTGCGATGGCCACCTCGGCGTAAGCGAACAGCGCTTCGGCAACAAGGCACCAGAACGGCCTTGCATGGCCTGACTTCTCACAACAGCTGCCTCGACTTCAGCGATCCAGCTCAGGTTGCAGCAGGTGTTGCTGCATTATGCCGATCAGCGGCCACCCAGCCTTTGCTGCAGCGCGCCCATCACCCGCGCGACTGCGTCGGAGTTGCCTTGCGCGCTGATCAGGCTGCCCGTGCCGGACGGCGTGACACTGACGGTCACCGCGCCTTGCACGCTTTCGCTCTTGCTGCGATGGAAGATGCGGTGGAAGAAGCCGCCTTCGGACTTTTGCTTCACCACCGTGTCGACCGCGACCTGATAGGTGAGCGCGTTGTCGTCGTGCGCGGTGACCTGGCCGACGTCGCTGCGGGAAAGCGCGAGCCCAACGCGGTGATAGGCGCTGGCCGGGGTGTCGGACAGCGTCAATGAGTTGCTGGTGGCGGCGGCACCCGCGGCGGCTGTGGATTCCGTCGGTGGCGCGCCGGTCTCGGGCGCCGCCATCGTGCCGGCGGCGGAAGCCGCGCCGGTGCCGGCATCCGGAATCGCCAGCGCCTCGGAGGTGGCCGGCTGATCCATGCCCGGCGGCACTTCCAGCGGCCGCTCCTGTTGTGCGGACTTGTAGGCAGGTTCCTTGTGCCGGAACGGATTGTGGGCCTTGATGGTCTGGCATCCCGTCAGCGCGATCGGGGCGAGCAGCAACAGCGTCAAAGTGAGTCGTTTCATGGGCGCATTGTGCATGATCATGGCGTGACGGCGCCAGCGAGGGCGGACAGGGTTTCGCGAAGACGGGTGCGCGCCGGGCCATGCGCGAGTTCCAGCAACGGCAGACGCAGCGTCGCGCTACACAAACCCATTTCGGCCAGCCCGGCCTTCACCGCAATGGGGTTCGGTGCGCAATTCAACGCGTCGAGCAACGGCGCGATCCGCTGCGCATGCTGGGTGGCGGTGGTGCGGTCACCGCCGCGCGCGGCATCGCACAGCGCACGGAAAACTTCCGGAATCAGGTTGTTCACCACCGAAACCACACCTCCTGCACCCGCCAGCATCGCGTCGACCGCGCTGCCATCGTCGCCGGACAGATAGACAAATCCCGGTCGCTGAAGTTGCACGATTGCGGCAATGCGTTCCGGCGTGCCGACCGCCTCCTTGATGCCGATGATGCCGGCGCTGTCGCGAAGATCGGCGACCGTTTCAGGCTGCATGTCGCAGCCGGTGCGCGAAGGCACGTTGTACATCAGCACCGGCAGGCCGCCACGCGTGGCGACTTCGGTGAAGTGACGGCGCAAGCCGTCCTGGGTCGGACGCACGTAGTACGGTGTCACCACCAGCGCCGCACCGACGCCCAGCGCCTTGGCGCGATGCGTCAAGGCAACCGTCTTGGCGGTCGCGGCTTCGCCGGTGCCGGCGATCACCGGTACACGATGCGCGATGCGTTCCACTGCGAAGACCAGCAGGCGCTCGTAGTCCGATTCATCCAGCATGTGTGCTTCGCCGGTGGACCCCGCCACCACGATGCCCTGGGTGCCGCCGTCGAGCTGACGATCGATCAACCGCCCGAACGCGGCCAGATCGAGCCCGCCGTGTTCGTCGAACGGCGTCGCGATCGCGCACAGGCTGCCGGCAATGTCCACGAAGAGGTTCCTGCGCTCGTCCAAACCCCGCATCATAAGGCAATCGCGCGGCGGGATTCCGTCTCGAATCGGTCCCGGGACTGTCTGTCACGCCTGCCCCATCCTGGACCGGCCACGAAGCGACCCGGGTGATCACAATTGGAAACCCCAGTCGACGCCATTATTCTCCCTTCCGTGAACCTGAAAACCGTCACCCGCTTGAACCCTCCCGCCGCTCGCCCCGCCACTGACCACCAGTTGCTGATCCAGGCCGTCGCACCCGCGGCGGACTCGCCGCTGCTGGTGCTGTCGCGTCGCATCGCCGACGCCGGCTGCAACCTGGTCGAATCACGTGTCGCCACCGTGGGTGCGGACGTGTCCGTGCTGCTGCTGGCCAAGGGCGGCTGGGATGCGATCGCCAAACTGGAAAACGCCCTCACCCGCGTCGGCCGCAGCGAGAACGTGCATCTTTTGAGTTATCGCACCCAGGCGCGCGACCAGCAGAGCCATCTGCTGCCGTACATGATCGAGGTGGTCGCGGCCGACAAGCCGGGTGTGCTGGTGGAATTGATCGACTTCTTCAACCGCCGCTCGATCAGCATCGAGCAGATGTCCTCGATGCGCTATCAGGCCATGCAGACCGGCGCGGACATGTTCCAGGCGCAACTGACGATCGGCATTCCCGCTGATACGCGCATCGCCGAACTGCGCGACGAGTTCATGGAAATGTGCGACGGTTTGAATCTCGACGCGATCATGGACCCCGTCAAATTTTAAGGATACTCCGTCGTCATCCCGGCCATGGATTGGCCGGGATCCAGAACCATGGATGGAAAACGCAATCTTCCTTTAACCGTCATCCCGGCGAAAGCCGGGATCCATTTTGATGATCAAAATCGGCAACAAGGTTCCCAGACTCGCAGGCACCCTCCAGTCGGGCGACACGCTGAAGCTCGCCGACCTGCGTGGCCAGTGGGTGGTGCTGTATTTCTACCCCAAGGACAACACCACCGGCTGCACCCGCGAGGCCGGCGACTTTCGCGACTTGTACACGACGTTCAAGCGCCGCGGCGCCGCGATCGTGGGCGTGTCGCGCGACAGCGCCCGCTCGCATTCCGGTTTCAAGGAAAAGCTCGGCCTGCCCTTCCCGCTGGTCGCCGACACCGACGAGGCCTGGTGCAAGGCGTTCGATGTGATCCGCCAGAAAAAGTTGTATGGCCGCGAATACCTGGGCGTCGATCGCAGCACCTTCCTGATCGATCCCGAAGGCAAACTCGTCCAGGAGTGGCGCGGCGTGAAAGTGCCTGGCCACGCCCAAACCGTCCTGGACGCGACCCCCGCCAAGTGAGCAAGCCCGCCCGATCCGCGCCCGCCAAACGCGCGCCCGTCTCCCCGCCCGCCCAATCCGGAGCCCGCATGCCGAAGCCCGCCGCCCGGCGCATCTATGCGCTGGACACCAACGTGTTGCTGCACGATCCGACCGCGCTGTTCCGTTTCGAGGAACACGACGTGTTCATCCCGATGACGGTGCTGGAGGAACTGGACGAAAAGAAACAGGGCGTGTCGGAAGTCGCCCGCAACGCGCGCCAGGCCAGTCGCTTCCTCAACGAACTGATCGAACGCAACAACAGCCACGGCATCGCCGACGGCGTGCCGCTTGCGCAGCCCGACGGCGTCAAGTTGCGCAGCGGCGGCGCCAATGGACGTCTCTACTTCCAGATACAGACCAGCAACGGGCAGGGCAAGGCCGACAACCGCATCCTCGCCGCGATCCTCGACCTGCGCGAACATCATCGCGACGCCGCGGTGGCGTTGGTGTCCAAGGACATCAACCTCCGCATCAAGGCGACGATTTACGGTGTCGCCGCCGAGGATTACGAGAACGACCGGGCGCTGGATGATTTCTCGCTGCTGTACACCGGCTCGGCCGAACTGCCGGCTGATTTCTGGGATCGCCATCCGGAATTGCGCTCGTGGTCCGAACGCGGGCAGACGTTCTACGAGGTGAAACCGCGCGACGACGAGGCCTGGCAACCCAACGAATGCCTGTATCTGCCCGGCGAAAACAGCGTCGAACTGCGCGTGCTCGATCAGGCCGGCGAAAAGAACAAACTGGCGCTGCTGCACGACTACACCAGCAGCGCGCACAGCGTGTGGGGTATCGCCGCGCGCAACCGCGAGCAGAATTTCGCGCTCAACATGCTGATGGATCCGGACATCGACTTCGTGACTCTGCTCGGCACCGCCGGTACCGGCAAGACCTTGCTGGCGCTCGCTGCGGGTCTGGCACAGGTGATGGATCAGCAGCGTTATCGCGAAATCATCATGACCCGTGCCACGGTGTCGGTGGGCGAGGACATCGGTTTCCTGCCCGGCACCGAAGAAGAAAAGATGACACCATGGATGGGCGCGCTCACCGACAACCTCGAAGTGCTGACCAATCCCGAGGAAGGCGGTTCGTGGGCGCGCCAGGCGACCAATGATTTGCTGGCCTCGCGGATCAAGATCCGTTCGCTGAACTTCATGCGCGGCCGTACGTTTCTGTCGCGTTACCTGATCATCGACGAGGCGCAGAACCTGACGCCCAAGCAGATGAAGACGCTGATCACCCGCGCCGGTCCCGGCACCAAGATCGTGTGCCTCGGCAACGTCGAGCAGATCGACACGCCGTATCTGACCGAAACGACGTCGGGACTCACCTACGCGGTGGATCGCTTCAAGCAGTGGCCGCACGCGGCGCACATCACGCTACGGCGGGGTGAGCGGTCGCGGCTGGCTGATTTCGCCTCTGAAGCACTGTAAGAACGGGAATCCGGCAACAACTTTCGTCATTCCGGGGTTGCGCGTCGCGCGATGCGCAGAATCCGACTGCGAAGGCGGATGCCGCAGCGAACATCGGCGAAGCCGATGGCCCGAAGGGAGAGCCACATGGACGTGGCGAATTAATCCATTTGGATTGTCGTTTTCCCAACAGCAAAATGGATCCCGGCTTTCGCCGGAATGACGAGCTGGTCATGCGCACCGCAAATCCCAAGTCCCGAGTCCCAAGTCCCGTCTGCTGCCTCACCATCGCAGGCTCCGACTCCGGCGGCGGCGCGGGCATCCAGGCCGATCTCAAGACCTTCGCCGCGCTCGGCGTGCACGGCACCAGTGCGATCACGGCGCTGACCGCGCAAAACACGCAAGGCGTGACCGCGGTGCACCCGGTGCCGGCGAAACACCTGCGCGCCGAACTCACCGCGGTGTTCGATGATTTCGCGATCGCGGCAGTCAAGACCGGCATGCTGGGCGATGCCCGCACGGTGCGCTGCGTTGCGCGCGAACTCGCACGCCGCAAGCCGCGCTGGCTCATTGTCGATCCCGTGATGATCGCAACTTCCGGCGCGCGGTTGCTGGACAAGAACGCGGTCAAGGCGCTGATCGAAAACCTGATCCCGCTTGCCGATGTGCTGACGCCCAACTTGCCCGAAGCCGAAGCCCTGACCAGCATGGCGATCCGCAATCCGCGCGATGGCGAACGCGCGGCGATGACACTGCTCGGCTTCGGTGCGAAAGCCGTACTGCTGAAGGGCGGCCACGGCCGCGGACGGGAAGTGATCGACCGCTGGTTCGACGCCCGCGGCAGCTTCGAAGTCCGCAACCACAAACTGCCGTTCGAGGCACACGGCACCGGCTGCACGCTGTCGGCGGCAATGGCCGCAGAACTTGCGAAAGGCCGCGCGCCACGCGCGGCGGCGCGCCACGCAATCGCCTTCGTGCAGCGTGCGCTGAAAAATGCGTACACGCCCGGCATGACCCGGCTCAGGGTTCTGGCGCAGCGCCCGCGCTAAAATCGCTGCAATCCCACGTCTCTTCCCGCCATGTCCGCGCTGCTGATCCTTCGCCTTGTCCTGCTCGGCCTGATCGCGCTGTTCCTGCTGAGCGCGCTCGCCGTGCATTTCCGCAGCCGCGTGCGCCTGAAACTCGGCCGCCAGTTGGCGAGTCACGCCACCCTGTTCGCACCATACAACCTGCTGATGTACGCGTTTTCCGCGGTGCCGGCTGGCGCGTTTCCCGACCGCAAGCGCTTCGCTGCCGTCGACGCATTGCGCGACAACTGGCAGACGATTCGCGACGAGGCCGCCGGCCTGTTCGACCAGGGCCACATCCGCGACGCGCTGAAGGACGACGACGCCAGCTTCGCATCGTTCCTCAAGGTCGGCTGGAAGCGTTTCTACGTGAAGTGGTATGGCGAGCCGCTGCCTTCCGCACAAGCCTTGTGTCCGAAAACGGTGGAGCTCGTGAACCGCATCCCCGGCGTCAAGGCCGCGATGTTCGCGCTGCTGCCGCCAGGCGCCACGTTGAACCCGCATCGCGACCCGTTCGCGGGTTCACTGCGCTACCACCTTGGATTGATGACGCCCAACTCGCGCGATTGTCACATCTTCGTGGATGGCCAGGAATATTTCTGGCGCGACGGCGAGGACGTGATCTTCGATGAAACCTGCGTGCACTGGGTCGAAAACAAGACCGACATGACCCGCGTGATTTTCTTCGCCGATCTCGAACGCCCGCTGCGTTCACGCGTGATGGCCCGGATCAACCACCACGTCGGCAACTTCATGGGCGCGATCACCGCCTCCCCCAATCAGGTCAGCGAACGCACCGGCGCCATCAACCGCCTGTTCTCGGCCCTGCGCCAGCGGCGCGAAAAAAACCGGGGTTTCAAACAGCGCCATCGCACCTTGTTCAAGACCATGAAGTTCGTGGGCAGCGTGGCGCTGCTGTGGATCCTGTTGCTGGCGCCCTGGCCGATTTTTTGATTGGGAAGCGGGCTGCCGCCGGTCGACAATCCGCTTGTCGTTCCGGGCTCCTCCCGCGTAGCGGGGCGGAACCCAGAATCGGTAGGGTTATCACAAAGCGAAACCGATTCCGGATCGCGCTGCGCGCGTCCGGAAGCACGACCCAACCCGCACACCTGCGCAGGCCGATCAGACGCGCACGCGCTCCACCAGCGCCTCGGCGAACGATTCGGTGGTGCCACTGCCGCCGAGGTCCGGCGTGACGCGGTCGTGGGCTTCCAGCGCGGCGCGGATCGCCTCGCGGATGCGCGCGGCCCTGGCGGTCATGTCGAGGTGATCCAGCATCTCGGCCGCGGCCAGCAGCAACGCACAGGGGTCGGCCACGTTCCTGCCGGCGATGTCGGGCGCGGAGCCGTGCACGGCTTCGAAGATCGCCGCGCCGTTGCCGATGTTGGCGCCCGGCGCGAGCCCCAGCCCGCCCACCAGTCCCGCACACAGGTCCGAAAGGATGTCGCCGAACAGGTTGGTGGTGACAATCACGTCGAACTGCCACGGGTTCATCACCAGCTGCATGCAGGTGTTGTCGACGATCATCTCGTTGAACTCGATCGCGGGATACTCCTGCGCAATCTCGCGTGCGACATCGAGGAACAGACCGGATGCGGTCTTGATGATGTTGGCCTTGTGCACCGCCGTGACTTTCCTGCGGCCCTTGCGCACGGCCAGCTCGAAGGCGTGGCGCACGATCCGCGAAGCGCCCTTGCGGGTGTTGCGCACGATCGATTGCCCCGTCTCGCCGTCGTCCGAAAGCGTCTGCCCTTCGGACAGATAGGCGCCCTCGGTGTTCTCGCGCACCGTGATGATGTCGATGTTCTCGTAGCGCGCCTTCGTTCCCGGAAAGCTGATCGCCGGGCGCACGTTCGCGTACAGGTCGAAGTGCCGGCGCAACGCCACATTGAGGGACGAAAAACCCTTGCCGATCGGCGTGGTGAGCGGGCCCTTCAGCGCGACGCCGTGTTTCGCGATCACGTCGAGCGTCGCCTGCGGCAGCAGCTCGCCGTGCTTTTCCAGCGCCACCATGCCGGCCTCGACGAAGTCGTACTCGAGCCCGCACTCCAAGGCATCCAGCACCTTGAGGGTGGCGGCCATGATTTCCGGACCGATGCCGTCGCCGCGGATTACTGCAATCGTTTTCGTCACGAAAACTCCTTCAGGCACCGCCGCGCAAGCGGCGATGCGGACAAGACAAACGGAAAATTATCGCAGATCGCGCCACCCGGAACCAATTCGAAGCGGCTGCTGTGAAAAGTCAGGCCATGGATGGCCGTTCTGGACTCTCAGGCCCACGGCAAAACGGGTTTGCGAGAAAATCCGTCGACGCCGCGATCATGGACGATCGCATGAAAGAAGCTCTTTGAGCTTGCCGCTGCGATCGGCGGCAGCAAGCTGGTCGAAGCCGCCCACGTGGGTGCCATTGATGAAGATCTGCGGCACGGTGCGCGCGCCCGGCGCGCGGTTCAGCATCTCGGCGCGCGCCACGGGATCGATGTCGATCCGCCGTTCGCGCCATTCGAGCCCCTTGGACTTCAGCAGGTTTTTGGCGGCCACGCAGTAACCGCAGACCGCGGTGGAATAGATTTCGATATCGGCCATGACGCACAAAGGTATTGGCAACGACGCTATTTTACTCCCGTTGAACATGCCGGGACCGAGAATGGCTGCCGGTTTCCAGCCGGTCGCCATTTACGTTCACACTCGAACCAAACGCGGCCCGCAAGGTCCAATCCAGACACGTTGATCTGCCGTCCATGTCGAAGCGCTTCCGCCCCCTGCTGACCCTGGCCGCGACGCTCGCCTTGTCGCTGCCGGCGCTCGCGCAACAGACCGACGTGCGGCTGCCCAGCCTCGGCAGTTCCGCCGACACGGTGATGTCGCCGCAGGAGGCGCAGGCCTACGGCGCGGAATTCCTGCGCGAACTGCGCGCCGCGCACCTGGTGATGGACGATCCGCAGGTCGACCAGTACCTGCGCACGCTCGGCTACCGGCTCGCCTCGGCCAGCAGCGATCCGTCCCAGCACTACACGTTTACCGCCCTGAACGTGCCGGAGATCAACGCGTTCGCGACCTTCGGCGGCTACGTCTTCATCTTCTCGGGCATGTTCACCCTCACGCAGAATCAGGACCAGCTTGCCGCGGTAATGGCGCACGAGCTGGCGCACGTCAGCCAGCACCACTTGCAACGCGCAATCGAGGATCAGAAAAAAACCGCACCGCTGTATGTGTTGGGTGCCTTCGCGGCGGCACTGGCGGCCTCGCAGGTCGATTCCACCGATCGCCGCGTCCAGAATCAACCCTATGGCTACGGCTATGGCAACGCGCCGTACTCGCAGGGCCTGGACCCCTCCGTCGGCGCGTTCTATTCCGTGCTGGCGATGATGCAGCAGCACCAGATCGACTTCACCCGCAAGGACGAAGCCGAAGCCGATCACGTCGGCATCGACACGCTGGCCAAGGCAGGGTTCGATCCGATCGGCATGGCCACGGTGTTCGCACATATGCAGTCGGTCCTGCGTCCCGGCGGCGACGGCGGCATGGCCGCCGGCAACATCCCGGACTTCCTGCAGAACCATCCCGTCTCCAGCGTGCGCATCGCCGACGCGCGGGCGCGGGCACGCGTGCTGGAAAAAGAATTGAATTTACGCATCGCCAAAGTTGACGGCGAGAAGCAATACGGGATATGGGTCAACACCGATGAGTCGCCCACACCCGGGCTGCTGCCGCTGCCGTTCGTCAAGAGCGGCACGGCGCTGCTGGACCATTCCGCGCGCGGGCCCAGCGAACTGCAATACCAGTTGATGCGCGAGCGGGTGCGCGTGCTGTCGTCCAGCGACCCGCGCTCGGTGCGCGACTACTACACGCGCAACATGGCCAGCAGCACGAAATTTGCCGACGCGCCGGCCAACCGCTATGGCTACGCACTGACGCTGCTGCAGTTGAACCAGGCTTCCAAGGCCGTGCCGATCATGGCCAAGCTGTCGAAGGAGCGGCCCGACAACCTCAGCCTTGCGCTGGGCCTGGCCGACGCAGAACGCCATGCCGGCCAGCGTACCCACGCGCTGCAGCGCTACGCCTCGCTCAATGCGATGTGGCCGAATGACCCGGCCATCGTGCTGGATTACAGCCGCGCGCTGCTGGACGACGGCAGCAAGCCGAGCGCCAAGAGTGCGCAGGCATTGTTGAAGCCCTTGCTCAACGACGATTCCGAACCGTCGCTGTATTCCGCCTACGGCCACGCCTGCCATGTCGCAGGCGACGACGTGCACGCCGGCATCGCGTATGCCGACGCCACCTTCCTGTCCGGCCACGCCGCCGACGCGCTGGACCAATTGCATCGCCTGCTGAAACGCACCGACCTCGACTACTACGCCCGCGCGCAGATCGACGCGCGCATCGCGCAGGTCACGCCGATCGTGCTGGAAATCCGGCGCCGACACCTCGATCAGGACCAGAACGGCAACGACGACAGTTCGCTGCAGAACGACGCCTCGCCGAACCGCCGGACCGGGTTCCGGTTCGGCGCCTGCGCGGGCGCTGCCTGCACCCAGCCGTGAATCGGCGCGCGGCGCTGTCCGTGGCGGTGCGTTCGCTTATCATGCCGCTTTGGGCTTTTCGACTCGCGCCATGACCCCGATCCGCCATTCGCTCCGCCGGCTGCTGCCGATCCTGCTCGTGCCGTTCGCGTTGGCGATCGCCCACGCGCAGACCGCCCCGCCAGCCTCGGCATCATCGTCGCCGGCACCGGTCGCGCCCGCGCACCCGCAGGTCGAGATCAAGACCTCGCAAGGCAACTTCGTGATCGAGCTGTTTCCCGACAAGGCGCCCAAGACGGTCGCCAATTTCCTGCAGTACGTGAAGGACGGCTTCTACGATGGCACCGTGTTCCATCGCGTGATCCCGGGTTACCTCGTCCAGGGCGGCCTGTACACGCGCGAATTGCGGCCCAAGCGCACGCTGCCGCCGATTCCCGACGAAGCCAACAACGGGTTGTCGAACCTGCGCGGCACTGTCGCGGCGGCGCGCGGTCCCGATCCCGATTCCGCGACCGCGCAGTTCTTCATCAACGTGGTCGACAACCCGCGCCTCGATTACGTCGGCAACCAGAGCGGCATGACCTGGGGCTACGCGGTGTTCGGCAAGATCGTCAAGGGCATGGAGGTGGTGGACAAGATCGACAACCTGCCGACCGGACCGCAAGGTCCGTTCATCGGCGATGTGCCGCGTCCGCTGGTAATCATCGAAAGCGCGAAGGTGATCGGCGAAGCCGCGCACCCGGTCGAGGAACCGGTGTCGCCCGTGACCGGACAGGTACCCGCCTCGGCGCCGCCGGCTTCGAAGAAGCCCGCGAAGCACTGATCCGTGACGACGCTGTTCGTCTCCGACCTGCACCTCGACGATGCGCGTCCGCACATCGTCGCGGATTTCGAGCGCTTCTGCGCCGGCGAAGCGCGCCAGGCCGACGCGTTGTACGTACTCGGCGACCTCTTCGAAGCTTATATCGGCGACGATGACGACGCGGCGTTGAACGCGCGCATCGCCGACGCGCTGCATGGCGCCGCCGATGCAGGCGTGCCGGTGCATTTCATCGTGGGCAATCGGGATTTCCTGCTCGGTGAAGATT
>Ga0207705_10000806_pt1 | contig 25772 bp, 24 predicted proteins | sample KBSC13metaG_FD_184314 | JGI IMG/M metagenome (GOLD analysis project Ga0207705, IMG submission 184314) | Corn rhizosphere microbial communities from Kellogg Biological Station, Michigan, USA - KBS C1-3 metaG (SPAdes) (version 2) | ecosystem: Host-associated > Plants > Roots > Rhizosphere > Soil ... | reverse complement strand
CGGAAACCGCCAACGATGCGATAGGGCATGCCGATCGCGATGAAGCGATCCTCGAACTCGCGCGTCTGGAATTGCGCGCGGACAAGGATCGCGATCTGATCGAGCGTCGCGCCCCCGCGCTGCGCGCTTTCGATTTCCTCGCCGACGCGGCGCGCTTCCTCGGGGCCGTCCCAGACTCCCACCACGCGCACTTTCTCGCCGGTGGATTCCTGCGTCCACAAGGTCTTACCAAGCCGCCCGCCATTATGTGCGATAACCCCTGACGCGGCGGCGAGGATGTGCGGGGTTGATCGGTAATTCTGCTCGAGCTTGATCACCTTGGCGCCGGGGAAATCACGTTCGAAGCGCAGGATGTTCGCCACTTCGGCACCGCGCCACGAATAGATCGACTGGTCGTCGTCGCCGACGCAGCAGATATTCTTGGAGCTCTGCGCGAGCAGCCGCAGCCACAGATATTGGCTGGCGTTGGTGTCCTGATATTCGTCGACCAATATGTAGCGGAAGCGCTGCTGATATTGCTCCAGCACGTCGCGGTGCTTCTTCAATATGACCAGCATGTGCAGCAGCAAGTCCCCGAAATCGCAGGCATTCACCGCGCGCAAACGATCCTGGTAAGCGGCATAGAAATCGCGCCCACGGCCGTTGGCGAATTGCTCGCTCTCGCCCGCGTCCACTTCCGCGGGAGTCCAGCCGCGATTCTTCCAGCGATCGATCAGCCCCGCGAGCGCGCGCGGGGTCCAGCGCTTCTCGTCAATGTCGGCAGCCTGGATCAGCTGCTTGAGCAGCCGCAGCTGATCGTCGGTGTCGAGGATGGTGAAATTGCTCTGCAGCCCGACCAGCTCGGCATGGCGGCGCAGCATCCGCGCCGCGATCGAATGAAAGGTGCCGAGCCAGGGCATGCCCTCGACCGCGCCGCCGGTGATCCGCTCGATCCGCTCGCGCATCTCGCGCGCGGCCTTGTTGGTGAAGGTCACCGCGAGGATCTCGCTCGGCCAGGCGCGTCGTGTCGCGATCAGATGTGCGAGCCGCGCGGTCAACGCCGCGGTCTTGCCCGTCCCCGCACCTGCCAGCACCAGTACCGGGCCATCGGTGGTCAGCACCGCCTCCCGCTGCGGCGTGTTCAGCCCGCGCAGATAAGCGGGATCGTCAGGGGAGGGGGCAGGGAGACTCACTGGTGAACAGGTAGGGAACGAACTTGCCCGCGGCAACCGCTTCTCGCGGCAGCCACGGTGAGGCAATGCGGTGAAGCGAGGAACTTTTCTCCCTCCACGCGTTACGCCGGTGCCGTACCCCAACCGGCGAGTTCAAGGAGGATTTCCCCCATGAAGGCCCCCCTTCTGATCATCACAGCATTGCTGGGCACCGCCGCGGTCGCCCAAACCACCGCCCCGGCTACCACGGCCCCCGCACCCACCGCGCCGGCTGCTGCCGCTGCCCCGGCAGCAAGCGATACGAGCACGACTGCGGCCCCAGGCGCGATGAGCAGCCCCAGCTCCGCTCCGGCCATGACCGATACGACTGGCGCAACTGCCGGCGCGAGCAGCGCGACGGGGGCGAGCGCACCATCCGGCACGAGCGCAGGCACGACTGCCGCGACCACCGGAGCCAGCGCGGCCGACACCAACCTTCCGGCATGCTCCCGCACCGTGACCGATAAGTGCGTGCAGCGTGGCGGCGGGCACCATGCGGTCCACAAGGCGCGATCGCACCGGCATCATTGATCGTCTCGGGCGCGGAACTTTCCGGCGGTCCTGCCGTAGAGTCCGCGCCCGTCCGCAGGGACATCCAGGGCGCGGGCCGGACGGCCCGCTTAACTAGGAGATTGTCCGTGAAAGCCACTTTTCTGATCGCCGCGTCGCTGATCGTAGGCACCGCAGCGTTCGCTCAGCAAACCACGCCCGCCCCTTCGTCCTCCATGGACGCGGCCAGCCCCGCACCCGCGCCGGCAACGACTGCCACGCCCGACATGACAGCGCCCGCAACGACGGCGCCAACGCCGCCTCCGGCTCCTGACGCGACGGCACCAATGACCACGGGTGCGCAGGCCGACAGCGCCGCTCCGGCTGCGGCCGACACGAGCAATTATCCGCCCTGCTCGGCGGCGGTGCATGATCGTTGCGTGCAGACGCATGAGCTTGCGCGGCAGGCCGGTATGTCGTCCGGCCATCACGGTACGGCGCACCGCGCCGTGAAGCACCACCGCAAGCATAAGTAAGCGTTAGTTCCGGGCGCGGTTGACCGCTGCGGCCCGACGCGCCAATCCCTCTCCCGCACGGCGTGAGGCCGGGCGGGAGAGGTTTATGGCGGAAACGCCTTCGACGCGGCGCGTATTGGCGGCCAGCCTGATCGGCACGGCGATCGAATTCTATGATTTCTACGTCTACACCACGGCTGCCGCCTTGGTGTTCGGCGAGCTTTTCTTCCCGCAAACCGCCGCCGGAATGCAGCAATTGCTGTCGCTGGCGACGATCGGCGTCGCGTTTATCGCGCGCCCCCTGGGATCGCTCTTCTTCGGTCATTTCGGCGATCGCATCGGCCGCAAATCGACTTTGGTCGCCTCGCTGCTGACGATGGGCGTTTCGACCACATTGATCGCGGTGATGCCCACCTTCGCCCAGGTCGGCTGGGTCGCTGCTTTGCTGCTCTGCGCGCTGCGCTTCGGCCAGGGCTTCGGGCTTGGCGGCGAGTGGGGCGGGGCGGCCTTGCTCGCGGTCGAGCACGCGCCGCCGGGCAAGCGGGCGCGATTCGGGATGTTCCCGCAGCTCGGCGCCCCGGTCGGTTTCATCGCCGCCAACGGCCTGTTCCTCGTGCTGGGTGCCGCGCTCACCCCTGCGCAGTTCCACGATTGGGGCTGGCGCATCCCCTTTGCCTTATCGGCTTTATTGGTCGCGGTTGGCTTGTGGATCCGCCTGCGCCTGGCCGAGACGCCCGAATTCGCGGCCGCGCTCGCCGAGGCGCCACCGCCGGCCGTCCCGTTCGGTGAACTGGTCTCGCGCCATTTCGGCTCGCTCGTGGTTGGCACGATCGGCGCGATCGCCTGCTTCGCGCTTTATTATGTCGCGACCGCGTTCGCGCTCAATTACGGGACCCAGACGCTCCATTATAGCGCGAAGGATTTCCTGGGCATTCAGCTCGGCGCGATCCTGTTCATGGCCGCCGGCATCTATGCCGCCGCGTGGCTGTCCGACCGCCATTTCGACGAACGCCGCGTATTGATGGCCGGCTGTGTCGGCACGATAGCGGCGGGCTTGCTGATGGCGCCGATGATGACATCGGGCTCGCTTTTCCAGATATTCCTGTTCCTGTCGCTGTCGCTCACGCTGATGGGCTTCGTCTACGGGCCGCTCGGTGCCTGGCTGCCGGGCCTATTCCCCGCGCGCGTGCGCTACACCGGCGTCTCGATGGCGTTCAACGTCGCGGGCGTGCTCGGGGGCGGGCTTACGCCGATGGTGGCATCCTATCTCGCGCGTGCCTACGGTCTTGCCGCGGTCGGCCTCTATTCGGGCGGCGCGGCCCTGATCAGTCTGATCGCGCTGTTGCTGTTCGGCAAAGCACGGAGAGCTTAGCGATACCGTAACTGCGCTCGGTGTCGAGCGCCCAGCCATCGGCCGAGACGCTTTCGTCGCTGCGCGTCTCCACCGTCGCCCAGGCGCTCTCCGTTGCCCAGCCTAGCCGGGTCATCTTCTCGATCAACGCGCCCGCGGCGCCACTGCCATAGGGTGGGTCGAACATCAGAAGATCGTACTGGCGTCGCGCCGGCCCGATGGCCGACACCGCGATCGGCAGCACCTCACTTTTGGCGCCGAGCATCTCGATATTGGACTTGATCGCCTTCACCGCCTCCCGATCCTGGTCGATGAAAGTGCAGAATGCGGCCCCGCGTGAGAGCGCCTCCAGCCCGAGCGCGCCGCTGCCGGCGAATATGTCGGCGACCGCCAGACCTTCGAACGCGCCAAGCCGGCTCGTCAGGATCGAGAACAGCGCCTCGCGCGTGCGGTCGCCGGTCGGGCGTGTGGTTGCGCCCGGCGGCGCCTTGAGCACGCGCCCGCGCCAATTCCCGGCGATGATGCGCACGATCAGCCTTTGGGTTTGGCGGGCGCGGGGCCCGAACGATGGCGGGGTCGACCGCGGCGGCCGCCCGGCGCGGGTGCTGCGGCGGCAGTGAGGCGCGGGCTGGCGGTCTTCGGCGCGGTCGCTCCATGCGGCGCGGGTTTCAACGTCTTGCGGAAGGTGACCAGATCGTGCTGGCGTACCTCGCCCACCTCGCCGACGGGGAGGTCGCCCAATATGAATGGGCCATAAGCGGTGCGGATCAGGCGGCTGACCTGGAGGCCGAGATGCTCGAGCACGCGGCGCACCTCCCGATTCTTGCCTTCCTTGAGGCGCATTTCGATCCAGACATTGGCGCCGGTGCGGCGTTCGAGATTGGCGTCGATCGATCCATAACGCACGCCCTCGATCTCGACCCCGTCGATCAGGTCTTCGAGCTGGTCCTGCGAGACATTGCCGAACGCGCGCGCGCGATAGGAGCGCTCGACCCCCACAGCGGGCAATTCGAGCTGGCGCTTCAATTCGCCGTCGGTGGTGAGCAGCAGCAGTCCTTCGGTATTGAGATCGAGCCGTCCCACCGGCACCACCCGCGGCATATCCTTGGGCAGCCGATCGTAGATCGTGGGTCGGCCCTTGGGATCGCGCTCGGTGGTGAGCAGCCCCGCGGGCTTGTGGAACAGGAACAGCCGGGCAGGGGCGGGCGCGCTGACCGGTTTGCCGTCGACGGTGACGCCGTGGAGCGAGGTGAGCAGAGTCGCCGGGGTCTCGATCGCCACGCCATTGATCGCGATACGGCGCGATTCGATCATCCGTTCGATTTCACGGCGCGATGCGACGCCTGCGCGCGCCAGCAATTTGGCGATGCGCTGCGGCTCACGGCCGCCTGGCGAGGGCGGGCTTTTGGGGGTGGGTTTTTGCGACACGTCGCGTCTGTAGCCGCGCTCGTCGCAACTTTCCCACAAAAAGCTTGTCTTAATCTCTTTGTGTTGATTCTCTACGCCTGTGGGTAAGTTGACGGGCGGGGCGGCGTGAAGAGTCTAAAAGCGCGCATATTCATGAGCTTGGGCCTGACCGCGCTGTTTGCTCCGCCCTTGGGTGCGCAATATCCCCAGCCCATTTCTTTCACATTGCCACCCACCGCCCCCAGCTTTGCCGACCAGGTAGCCGCCAACGCGTTCAGCGATACCGGTCGCATCGGGGTTGCCGCGACCGATCTCGAAACGGGGGAGACCATCTCCTATGCCGGGCACGATCCTTTCCCCATGGCGAGCACGGTCAAGGTCGCGATAGCGGCGGCGTATCTGACCGGCGTCGACAATGGTCGGCTCGACCTCGACCAGGTATATCGCTTCGGCCGGCACGGCCGGGTGAAGGTCAGCGCGCGCCAGTTGATGGAGCGCATGCTGATTCGCAGCGACAATGTCGCCGCCGACCTTTTGCTCAAGGCGGTCGGCGGGCCCGCTGCGGTCAATGTTTGGCTGACGCGCGCGGGCGTGCGCGGCGCGCATATGGACCGAACGATCGCGCGCCTCGTCCGCGACGACCGTGGCCGCACCGGCCGCGTTCAATATGCCAATCTGCCGCGTACCCCGCTTGAAGTCGCGCAGTCGGCGACACTGAACGACGATGGCCAGGTCAATCCCGCCTTCGTCGGTGACGCGCGCGACACCGCCACCCCGTCGGCGATGGTTCAGTTGCTCGCCAAACTCCATCGCGGCGCTCTGTTGAGCGCGGAGAGCACGCATTATCTGTTCGAGGTGATGGCGCGCTGCGTTACCGGCCCGCACCGAATCAAGGGTGGCCTTCCCGCAGGAACCCAGGTTGCGCACAAGACGGGGACGCTCGCGGGCGTGTCGGACGATGTCGGGATCGTGACGCTGCCCAATGGCCATCATCTGGCGGTGGCCCTGTTCGCGAAGGGCATGCGCTCCGAATGGGAGCGCGACCGCACAATCGCGCAACTGGCGCGGTTACTCTATAATGGCTTCGGCAGCGCGCTGGAGTCCGCCGGCAGTTCGATGGGCCGCACGATCGCGCGCTAGCTTTCGCCTCTAACCCGCTCATGCTGCGTAGAGGATTGTGTCGCTTTTGAAGGCTCCAGCGCACCCTCCCACTTTGCCACCAGCGTCGATGCGACCGCATTCCCCACAACGTTCGTTCCGGTCCGCCCCATGTCCAGGAACTGGTCCACCGCCAGGATCAGCAGCAACCCCGCCTCGGGAATGTGGAAGGCGCCGAGCGTCGAGGATATCACCACCAGGCTCGCGCGCGGCACGCTGGCGATGCCCTTGGAGGTCACCATCAGCAGCAACAGCATCGTGACTTGCTGCATGATCGACAGATGGATGCCATAGGCCTGCGCGATGAACATTGTCGCGAAGCTGCAATACATCATCGATCCGTCGAGGTTGAACGAATAGCCGAGCGGCAGGACGAAACCGGCAATGCGGGGCGGCACCCCGAATTGTTCGAGTGCCTCGAGCGTGCGCGGGAAAGCGGCTTCCGACGACGCTGTTGAAAAGGCGATCAGGAAAGGCGCACGGATCTGGAGGAATAGATCCTTGGCGCGTGGCAGGCCGACCGCAACCACCGCAACACCGAACAATATCGCCCATAGGCACATCAGCGCCACGTAAAATCCGCCCATGAAGTAACCGAAGGTCAGGAGGATGCCGAGGCCTTCCTTCATCACCGCGTTGGTCACCGCCGCGAACACCGCGAACGGCGCGAGCCGCATCACATAATCGGTGATCTGCAGCATCAGTTGCGCGAGCGAATCCATCGCACGAACGATCGGCTGCGCTTTCTCGCCGATTGCGAGCGCTGCGATACCGGCGAAGGTGCCGAACACCACGATCTGCAGGATCGCATTCCTCGCCAGCGCGTCGAAGATCGAGCTCGGCACCAGATCGAGTATGAAATCCTTGAGCACGAAATGCGCCTGCGCGATGCCATTGGCTTCGTTGGTGGGCGGCAGCGGCAGGCCGAGTCCGACGCCTGGCCGGACGATGTTTACGAACAGCAGCCCGAGCGTGATCGAAACGAAACCGGCGAGGATGAACCAGCCGATCGTGCGCACGCCCATGCGCCCCAGCGCCGATTTGTCACCCATATGCGCAATACCGCCTGCTAGGGTAGCAAGAACGAGCGGGGCAATGATCATCTTGATCAGCTTGAGAAACAGGCCGGTCAGGATCGAAAGGCCTTCCGTGATCGTTGCGATGGCGGATGGATCGGTGACTGTCTGGTTGAGGATGAAGCCGAGGATGATTCCCAGAATCATCGCGATAAGGATGAAGAGTGTAATTCGCCTGGCCACACAATCTCTCCGAGAGGTAGGGTGTGGTCGGGTCAAAGCGGCGGCCCGTCAAGTCCGCCCAGCAGGGTAAGGGTGGATGTTGTTCGGCAAGCGTGAACGGACGCTCAAACGCATATTGATCGTGGAGGACGAGCCGCTGGTCGCGTTCGACAACGAGCATTTCCTGCGCGACGCGGGCTATGAGATCGTCGCTACCGTGGATTCGGTGGGCGATGCGGTGAATGCCATCGGCGAAGACGTTGATCTGGTGCTCGCCGACGTCAGCCTGTCGGATGGCGGAAATGGCCGTGACGTCGCGCAAGCGGCACGGGAGAAGGGGATTCCGCTCATCTTCGTAACGGGCGGCTCACCCGACGACGCCCGATCGCTTGCGGTTGGGCTGCTCTCGAAACCTTATAGCCAGCGTGACCTGCTCGCGGCGATAGAGGCGGTGGAGGCAAGACTATCCGGCAAGCCGGTGAAGCGGCTGCCGCGGAGTTTCATCTTGTTCGAGGCTTAGCGCCGGCCGATTACTTCCTGTGGTGCGAAATGGCTTCTGGACTCAACTTCTCGAGCGGCCCGGTAACGTCAAGTCAACTTATCATCGTGTAGGTTGCTCGCGCGAACGTGCCGCAGGGCTTGAGATCCGCTGAGATCGCAAGATGGATGGGGCGCCTCCGCGGGTAGAGGGTTGGTGCATGGTTGAGTGGATTCTTGCGGACGCCTCCTTCCAGGGCTCGGTTCGCTTCGCGACGGTGGGCTCCATCAGTGAAGGGCTGGCTAATGTCCAGAGCTTCGAAAGCACCGCCTTTTCGACCTTTACTGAGGCCATTCTGCGATATGCCGGGCTGATCGGCGTCGATCCTCGCCGTGCCGGTTGCGTGCTTGCGGTGCCCGGCCCGGTTTTTCCGGGCACGATCAGCATCGCGCGATCGCGCTGGACGCTTTCGCGTGACGGCATCGCGCAGATGTTCGGCGGCAACGCCTTCGTGTTGAACGACGTGATGGCGGTGGGCTGGGACCTGCTCGGTCCGCGCGCAAGCCGGATGGAACCGCTGATCGGCACGATGCCGCGCTTAAGCGAAGCGGGTCGCCGGGTTGTTATCCTGCTCGATGACGGCGTCGGCGCCGCCGTGGTCTCGTCGCAAAACGGCAAGGTCGAGGTTGAACCATCGGAGCCGGGTCATTGCGGCTTTGCCCCGCGCACGCCCGCGGAGATGGCTGTCTTCAACGAACTGCGTCCTCAGCACATGCATGTTTCTTGGGAGAAGGCGCTGTGTGATTCCGCTCCAGTGGAGAATGAGGTCTGGGCCGCCATGGCAGGCGAGTTCGTCGGCGACGTGTTGTTGGCAACTGCCGCCTGGAACGGTGCGGTGCTGACCGGCCGGCAGGCTCTGCGTCTGCTTTCCCCAGAGGCGAAGGCCGCCTTCACGGGTCGCCTCGCCACCAAATCCAGATATGCCCGGCAGCTCGCTGGGGCTCCTATAGGGCTGGTCCGGAAACGTGATCCACTTGCGGGCTGCCTCGAATTCGTAAGGCAAAATATCCACTGCGGGATGGAAAGGCCGGTGCTGGCCGTCGCCTGACCCTGCGCCTTTGAACCTGTCCTTTCAATCCAGGCGCCTTTCCCTCTAAGCTTCATCCGAACGAGGGAGCGAGAGGCAAGTGGCAGCAAAACTCACCGGCATCGCTCTGCTCCGCGCGGCTCTGACGGACCGCAAGACCGCGCTGATGCTCGCCTTTGGTTTCTCCGCCGGCCTGCCTTTCACGCTCCTCATCGGCACGCTCAATGCCTGGTTGGGGGAGGCCAAGATCAGCCTCGCCACGATCGGCATCCTGTCGTGGATCGGGCTTGCTTATGGTTTCCAGTTCCTATGGTCGCCGCTGGTCGATCAATGGCGTCCGCCTTTGCTGGCGAAGCTCGGGCGTCGGCGAAGCTGGATTTTGCTTTGCCAGGCGATATTGGCGCTCTGCTTCCTCGGCCTCGCTACGACCGATCCGGCGGTGTCGCTCGGCGCAGTCGCAGGCATCGCGGTGATCGGCGCCTTCTTTTCCGCGACACAGAATATCGCGATCGACGCCTGGCGCGTCGACGTCGCAGATGAGCGCGCCACGGTCGAGATCCTCTCTTCCATCTACCAGTTCGGCTTCCGCGCAGCCGCGCTTGCCGGTGGCGCCGGTGGGCTGTTCCTCGCCGCGCGGATGAGCTGGCAGTCGGTCTATGCGATCATGGGCGGACTGATGGTCCTGTCGATGCTGGCGACCTTCGCCGCACCCGACACGCCCGCGCCCGCGGAGAAGGGCGCGCCGCTTGCAGGTTTCACGGTTCCCGATCGGCGCACGCGCCTGATCGGCCTGATCATCGTCGGCATAGGCTGGGTCTGGGCGATCGCGACGCTGGCAGCCTTCATGGTGAAGGCGCTCCATGGCCCCGGCCCGGACGGGAAGCCGGTGTCGGCGGGCGATTTCACCAAGAATGTCGGCCCGTGGATCGTCATCGCCACGATCATCCTCCCCGCGGTCGTCGCTGCCTGGCTGAACAAGAGCGCTTCGCTTGACCAGTCTCAGCCCGGCGGCCCGCTCGCGCGCGGTACCGATCGTCTCTACCGCTCGCTGGTCCTGCCTTTGGGCGAGTTGATCGAGCGGCTGGGCTGGGGCGCGATCATCGTGCTCGGCCTCATCCTGACTTACCGGCTGTGCGAGTCGATTTGGGGCCCATTCGCTTACCCCTTCTATTTGCAGGAAATGCATTACACGAACGACGAGGTTGCCTTCGCGTCGAAGATATTCGGCGTGTTCATGCTGATGACCGGCATTGCGCTTGGCGGCATGCTGTTCGCGACGATCGGCCGCCTGCCGACCTTGCTGGTCGGCGCGGTGATCACTGCGGTCGCGAACCTGCTCTATGCCGATCTGGCGGCGGGCGGGGCCTGGCTCGACGCTTTCTCGCACGTCAGCCGCTTCGATCGGCTCACCGCCATTTTCGGCTTCGATGCACGCATGAATCGGTTGCTGCTGACGATCGGGCTCGAAAATAATTGCAGCGGCCTCGCCGGCGCCGCCTACGTCGCCTACCTCTCCTCGATCACCTCGAAGAAGCACAGCGCCGTCCAATATGCTTTGCTCTCGTCGCTCACCCTGCTGATTGGTGCGCTCGGACGCGGCGCCTTCGGTGAGGGCATCCAGACCTATGGCTATCCGACCATGTTCCGCTTCGCCGCCTGGATTGGGTTGCTCGGGATCGGTTTTGTCGTGCTCGAATGGATCCGCGTCGCGCGTTCGGAACGGGTGCGCGAGAGGGGCGGTACCGGAGAGATAGGCTAGGATATCGAAGAGGAATCCGATGCATTGCGATGCTTCGATCCTGGACGAAGCATCGACCGATCCTCGCTGTTATGAGACGAGCGCACCTTCGTGAAAGGGCAGGCCGCCGCAGGGAGGCAGGACGTGCGCAAGAGTCGGATGCCGCTCGGATTGGCGGCAGCGCTGGTTGCGACCATGGCACCCGCCGGTCCGCCCACTCAGGGCGCGGGACAGGGCGATCACTATATGTCGCCGTGGCGAACACCTTGGACCTACGAGGGACCGCGCGGAAGCGATCATTGGGCGGAACTTGACCCGCTATACGCCGCCTGCGGCGGCAAGGCCCAATCGCCGATCGACATCCGCGCCACGCATAAATCCACGCTTCCGGCGCTGAGGGTCGCGTACAAGGCAGACGTCATCAACTATGTGACCAACAATGGCCACACGATCCGGGTGAACTATCCGCCTGGAAATGGCAATTTCCTGTTCGTGGGAAACAGGGGTTACGAGCTGACGCAGTTTCACTTCCATCGCCCCAGCGAGGAATATATCCACGGCAAGCCTTACGACATGGTGCTCCACCTGATGCATGTCGCCAGGGATGGCGAGGTGCTTGGGCTGGCGGTCCTGCTCAAGTCGGGTCAGGCGAACGCGGTAATAGCGCAGCTGTTCGAGCACATGCCCAGGACCGAAGGTCAGACGCCCACCGACGGGCTTCGGATCGACCCCGCCGGGATGCTGCCGGGGGACTTGCGGTCCTATTATACCTACGTTGGATCCCAGACCGCCCCTCCATGTACGGAGCAGGTCCGGTGGATCATCCTGAAGATCCCCGCAACGGTTTCGACCGGCGAGATCGCCGCCTTCGCCAAGCTCTATCCACACGACGCGCGCGCGCTTCAGCCGCTCAACAATCGCATTATCGAAGAGAGCCGGTAGGATACCATCGCCCCGGCGGAGGCCGGGGCCGCAGGAAGTCGGGATACTTCGCCTCCCAAGGCACTTCGCGTCCTCAGGACTTCGCCTCCAGCGGTCCCCGGCCTCCGCCGGGGCGACGCTTAACCCGTCACCGGCAGCCTGATTTCCCCATTCGGCTCATATTCGAGCGGGCTGTAGGCCACCACCACGTCGAGCGTGATCGGCGCGCCATGGATGTGGGGGAAGAGCGCGCCGCCGCGCGATTCTTCCCACCTTACCCTGTCGCCCAGCGCATCGAGGTCGATCGCCACCAGCTGGAGTTCCGTCTGACCGGCGAAATGCTTCTCGATCGTGCCCGCCAGTTGATCGGCGGTCGACAGATGGATGAAGCCGTCCCGGAGATCGACAGGAGCACCGGCGAATGAGCCTTCATGCTCCAGCACCGAAAGCTGCGCGGCGGTCAGCACCTTGTAGGCGATCGATTGCGGCATCCGCTTACTCCTGCTCGCCCGGGCCTTCCGCTTCGCCGCCGTCGGCCAGATCCTCCGACGTGTCGCCTTCGACCTGCGGGTCGATTTCGGGCGAGATCACCTCGACATCGCTGCGCAGATCGTCCTCGGCCTCGTCCTCGCTCTCTTCAATGCGCGCCGCCGAGACGACATGCTCGTCGTCGGCAACGCGGAAGATGATCACGCCCTGGGTGTTGCGGCCGATCACGCGAATGTCGCCGACCGAGGTGCGGATCAGCTTCGCCTGATCGGTGACGAGCATCAGCTGCTCGCCATTATGCGCCGGGAAGCTCGCCACCACCGGCCCGTTCCGTTCGGACGAGACAATGTTGGTGATGCCCTGCCCGCCGCGATTGGTGCGGCGATATTCGAATGCGGAAGTGCGCTTGCCGTAACCGTTGGCGGTTACGGTGAGTATGAATTCCTCCGCCGCTTCGAATTCGGCCATGCGCTCGGGGCTGAGCACCATCTCGCGCTCGCCTTCCTTCCACGGCGCGGCCTTGAGATAGTCCTCGCGTTCCTGGGGTGTCGCGTCGAAGCTTCGCAGCACCGACAGCGAGATAACTTCGTCGCCATCGGCGAGTCGCGCGCCACGTACGCCGGTCGAATCGCGGCTCTGGAATTCGCGAACGTCGGTTGCGGCAAAGCGGATCGCGCGGCCGTTGCGGGTCGCGAGCAGCACGTCGTCATCCTCGGTCAGCAGCGATACGCCGATCAGGCGATCCTCCGATCCTTCCTCGAACTTCATCGCGATCTTGCCCGAGCTGCGGATGTTGGCGAACGCGTCCATCGAATTGCGCCGCACGCTGCCTTTGGCGGTCGCGAACATGACGTGGAGCTTGCCCCATTCCGCCTCGTCCTCGGGCAAGGGCAGGACGGTCGAGATCGTTTCCCCCTCGGCCAGCGGCAGCAGGTTGATCATCGGCCGCCCGCGGGCTTGAGGCGCGCCCTCGGGCAGGCGCCACACTTTGAGGCGATAGGCCTTGCCGTGGGTCGAGAAGAACAGAACCGGCGTGTGCGTCGAGGTGACGAACAGCTTCGCGACCGCATCCTCATCCTTCGTGCCCATGCCGGAGCGACCCTTGCCGCCCTTATTCTGGGTGCGGAAGGTCTGGAGCGGGGTGCGCTTGATGTATCCGCCGAGCGTCACGGTCACGACCATGTCCTCGCGCTCGATCAGGTCCTCGTCGTCGATCCCGTCGGCGGCGGCGGCGATCTCGCTCCGGCGCGGGGTCGCGAAGGCGGCCGAGATCGCGTCGAGCTCCGCGTCCATCACCTCGAACAGGCGGCGGCGATTGCCGAGGATTTCGAGCAATTCGCCGATCGATCCGGCCAATTGCTCCAGCTCGCCGCCAATCTCGTCGCGGCCGAGCCCGGTCAGCCGGTGCAGGCGCAGATCGAGGATGGCGCGGACCTGGATGTCGGACAGGCGATAGGTGTCGCCCTCGATCTCGGCTTCGACCGCCTCGACCAGGCGGATATATTGCGCGATCTCGGCGATCGGCCAGTCGCGCGAGGCCAGCGCCGCACGCGCTTCGACCGGCGAAGCCGATCCGCGGATGATCTTGACGACCTCGTCCAGGTTGGTGACCGCGACCACCAGCCCGAGCAAGACATGCGCGCGTTCGCGGGCCTTGAGCAGCTCGAACTTCGAGCGGCGGGTGATGACTTCCTCGCGGAAGGCGACGAACGCCTCGAGGATCTCGCGGAGCGAAAGGATCTCGGGGCGGCCACCGCGCAGCGCGAGCATGTTCGCCGGGAAGCTGGTCTGCGCCTGCGTGTGGCGCCACAATTGGTTGAGGACGACCTCGGGCGTTGCGTCGCGCTTGAGATCGATCACGATCCGCACACCGAAGCGGTTGGATTCGTCGCGAATGTCGCTCACGCCCTCGATGCGTTTGTCCTTGGCGGCTTCGGCGATACCCTCGACCAGCCCGGCTTTCCCGACCTGATAGGGAATTTCGGTGAGCACGATCGAACGGCGATCGCCGCGCCCTTCCTCGACGACATAGCGCGATCGCATGATGATCGATCCGCGCCCGGTCGTGTAGGCGCTGCGCGCGCCGCTACGGCCGAGAATCAGCGCGCCGGTCGGGAAATCGGGCGCGGGCACGATCTCCATCAGCTCTTCGTCGCTGATATAGTCGCCGCTCATCATGCTCGCGGTGAGCGCCTTACACGCGGCGATCACCTCGCCCAGATTGTGCGGTGGGATATTGGTCGCCATGCCGACCGCGATGCCGCCCGCACCGTTGACGAGCAGGTTGGGGAAGCGCGCGGGGACGACCAGGGGCTCTTCGCGCGAACCGTCATAGTTCGGCCCGAAATCGACCGTGTCCTTCTCGATATCCTCGAGCAGCGCCATCGCCGATTTGGCCAGGCGCGCCTCGGTATAACGCATCGACGCCGGCATATCCGGGTCCATCGATCCGAAATTGCCCTGGCCGTCGATCAGCGGCAGCCGAAGCGACCAATCCTGCGCCATGCGCGCCAGCGCCATGTAGATCGCGCTGTCGCCGTGCGGGTGATAATTGCCCATCACGTCGCCGACGATCTTGGCGCACTTGCGATAGGGGCGGCCGGGGACGAAGCCGCCTTCCTGGCTGGCGTAGAGAATGCGGCGGTGGACCGGTTTCAGGCCGTCACGCACATCGGGAAGCGCGCGCGCAACAATGACCGACATGGCATAGTCGAGATAGCTCGACTTCATCTCGTCGACGATGTTGATCGGGGAAATATCGCTGCCGTCGATAACCGGCGGGGTCGTAGCCAAGAAGCTGATCCGTTTCTGTTGGTGGGGCGGCGCCCTGCCGCATCACCCATCTAAGCATGACCAGCCGATAAAGCCACCCCGCGCACGTGCGCACACGCGCGTACGCGAGGGAAAGCTGGGGATAACGTTACGCCCATCGGCGACATTCCGGGCATGGCACCGCCGCGAAGTCGGCTTGCTTCGGCGAGCCCGATTTCCAGCGAACGCCGGAATCCCTTTTAAATCTCGAATTCCGGCCTTTTGCCGTCGCGTTGCGGGTCGCGTGTCAGGCGTGTGTGAAGCTGCTTGACGGTCGTGCTGCTCGTCTTCTGGCAAAAGGCCGGTATCAGCGCATGGACGAACGCGGCCAGCGCGCCGACCAGCATCTTCCAGCCGAAGCCGCTGGCGACCCGAAAATGCTCGCCATAGCTTTCGCCGACGCTGGCGGGGTGATCGAGAAAGAGACGACGCAACATAAACGCCAACCTAGAGCCAAGCGGCAATCCAGGCAATTGGCCCTCTATGCGCGAGCGGCCGTTACGCCGTTCAGCTTGCCCCAATCGCCCTGCGCTATTAGGCAAAGCGGGCTAAATTCTGCCGGGACGCACGCTTTCCGGCCTTGAGGAGAGAAATGCAGATGAGGATCGTGTCCAAGATGGCCCTCGCCATCGCCCTGGGCGGCCTGGCCATGGCGGCACCCGCCTTCGCCAAGAAAGAGGAAAAGCAGGCTGCGGCGCCCCTCGAAAAGGCGACCCCCGCGGTGCAGAAGGCCGCCTTCGACGCGCAGAAGGCGACCGATGCCGGTGATATCCCGACCGCGCTCGCCAACTATAACACTGCCAAGGCAGCGATGGTGACCGATACGGACAAGTTCATGGTCGGCCGCGTCGGCTATGGGATCGTTCAGAAGAACAAGGACGACGCGCTCTTCTCCGACTCGATCGACCTGATGCTGGCCAGCGGCAAGGCTTCGCCCGAGGCGCAGAAGCAGCTTTATTTCGCGCAGGGTCAGATCGCCTTCAACAAGAAGGATTTCGCCAAGGCCCTGACCGCGTTCCAGGCTGCCGAGAAAGCCGGCTCGACCGACGCCGATCTGGTGCCGCTGATCGTCGAATCGACCGCGCAACAGGGCCAGACGCTGCAAGCGCTCAAGACGCTTTCCGACGAGGCCAGCAAGCGCGAGGCGGCGGGCCAACCGGTTCCGCCCGAATGGTATCAGCGCGGCGTCTCGATCGGCTACAAGAACAAGAACCCCGCCGATCAGGCGGCGATCAATCAGGCAACCCTGGATCTTTGCCTGAAGTGGGTCGCGTCCGCTCCGCAGCCGCAATATTGGAACGGCGCGATGGAAGTCTATGCCCAGCAGTTCAAGCTCGACAATGACGCGCGGCTCGAAATGCTGCGCCTCTTGCGCGCGGCCGGCGCGATGGAGGGTGGCGACGATTATCGCGAATATGCCGACGACGTTTACCTGCGCTTCCCCAATGAGGCGGCGTCCGTGCTCCAGGAAGGTGCTGCCAGGGGCAAGGTCAACCTGACCGCGAAAGGCGACGCCGCCGACGTGATGGGCATCGTCAAGGGCAAGCTGGCGGCCGACAAGGCGTCGCTACCCGCCTCCGATAAGGCCGCGCGCGCGGCTGCCACCGGCAAGTCCGCACTCAGCACCGCGGACGCTTATGTCGGTTATGGCGAATATGCCAAGGCGATTGATCTCTATAAGATCGCACTCGCCAAGGGCGGGGCCGGGGTCGATCCGAACACGGTCAACCTGCACTTGGGTTGGGCGCTCGCGCTTTCGGGCGACACGGCCGGCGCCAAGGCCGTCTTCCAGACGGTGACCGGGCCGCGCAAGCCGATCGCGCAGTTCTGGCTGGTCCATCTCGACCACCCGACCGTTCCGAACGTGAAGTCCGCAGCCTGATCGATAGCTCGGGCCGATATGAAGGGAAGGGCGGTCCTCGGGCCGCCCTTTCTTTTTGTCTTGAGCCCCTCCCTTTCAAGGGAGGGGTTGGGGTGGGTGAGTCCGCTCGAGATTAATCCCCGAATGGCGTCACTTCCCCCCAAATCCTCACCATGCATGGTAGGAAAGAAGGTTGACTGCTCGGAAGTCAGGCTCAGCGGCAGCCCGCCACACCCATGATCGCTAAGCCGTCGTCAGGCGTGATCAGCGCGGGTATTGGCCAGTCTTGCACTTCCAATAGTAAAGGGAATAGCGGCTGCCATCGTCGCTTTCGAGCGCCGCGTGTCCATCAACATATACCCACTTCCAGCGTTGAGTGACGCCGAAGCGGCCATCGCGCCCGTAGACCGTTCCATGCGCGTCGCCATGGAGTCGGCACGGACGAACCTTGATGTCCCGCGGAACCGGGTCTGGCATCAATCTACCAAGCGCCGCCCTCGTCGCTTCGACCGCAACCGGGCGTGAAACTGCATGGGCGGACAGCGCAGCCAACATGATCGCTATCATCCGACTGATGCTCCTAGGTGGTCGCAGTTACTGCGTGGCGGATCGGCCGCTTCAGCTCAGGCCGGATCCACCGGAATCCCGCAACTCGTCTTCGACGTGCGGATCGTAAGCGATGTCTTGACGCTCGCCACGTTGGGCGCGGGCGTGAGCCTGGAGGTCAGGAAATTCTGGAACGATTGCAGGTCGTGCGCGACGATCTTCAGGATGAAGTCGATTTCGCCGTTGAGCATGTGGCATTCGCGCACTTCCGGGAGCGTCGCGACGTGCGATTCGAACGCCCTGAGATCATCCTCGGCCTGGCTGCGCAGGCTGACGAGCGCAAATACCATGATGCCATAGCCGAGCGCGCCCGGATCGAGCTCGGCATGATAGCCCTTGATCACCCCGGATTCTTCGAGCGCGCGCATGCGGCGCAGGCAGGGCGGGGCGGTCAGACCGACTCGGCTGGCCAGCTCGACATTGGTGATGCGGCCTTCTTCCTGCAGGATCGCAAGGATCGACCGATCCAGCTCATCGATAGTCGTCGCCCCCATCCCGGCATCATCCCGTCTCTGTTCTGCTATACTGCATAATATAATTTCGGCAGCGCGCAACATCATAGCGAGTTCGTGCGCGAACAGCAGGGTCTTGCCATCGACGCCAACGCTCCGCTAACGCGCCGGGGCGTGGGGCCTGTAGCTCAATTGGTTAGAGCCGGCCGCTCATAACGGCTTGGTTGCGGGTTCGAGTCCTGCCGGGCCCACCACTTTCCCAAGGCTCAGTCGAGCCCCTGCAGGTAGCGGATATAGGCGCCAAGGTCCGATTGCATGGCGTTCAACATGTTCAGCGCGATCTGATGATTTCGCGCAGCAATGTCGGGCCATAACTCTTCAAGAGTCGCTGATGGGCGCGTTTCGCGCGCCTCGCGCACGTCCACCGAGAAGACCTTGTCCCGATTGCCGCCGCCGAAATGGAAGATCCGCCCGTCGTAAATGCCGCCCAATAATGGGTGCACATTGCGCACGTTGGAGCGCAGCATCTTGGTCCACGGCAGACGATAGCGATCCAGCACGAGCGCATAGCCGGCCGCGGTGTCGAGCCGCTGGCCGGTACGTTCGCGAAAGGCGATCGCCGTCCGGTTATTCGCCAGCGGTGAGAAAGTCGGCCGGTACCGCGTGTGGAATTCCGTGGGAAAGAGCATGAAGCTCGGGTGTGGAGCCGCAATGTCTCCATTCTCGCGACGTAAAATTCCAACCAGCGACGAGCCTCCTTCGAGCGCGGCTATCGGCGCGGACAGCCAGTCCTTGCTGATTGGAAAGGAATCCACGTCCAGCGTGCAAATATGGCTCGCGCCTCCCCTGATCGCGCGCCCGACCAGATGGTCGAGATAGAAAGCATGTTCGAATGAGGAGCGCGCGTCCGTATCCGGCAAGTCGCAGATCGTGACGAAGTCATATCGCTTCAGCCGCTCGACATGGTGGGATTCGAGCCGATTGACCGCGGCGTAGACACGGATCGGAATATCGCCGCTGCAGCGTTCGATCTGGGCGAGGTGGGCTTCCAACAGGAAGTCGAAGGGCTGGTCGACCAAATAGACGACGCAAATCCCGACGCGTAGCTCCACCTGCTATTCGGGCGGTTGGAAACCGAAGGACAGGAAGCCCGGAACCGGCCCGTTCCAGTCGTCCTCCGCCGGCTCTGCGGCGCGCGGCAAGCGACGGTCGTCACGCTCGCGCGCGGGGCGGGGCTCCTCACGGCGTGGCGGGCGGCGCTCCTCGCGCGGTTCCGCGCGGCGCTCCTCGCGCGGTTCGGCGCGGCTTTCCTCGCGGACTTCCGCGGCTTTTTCTACGCGAGCGGGTTTTTCCCTCGGCTCGGCTTTTGGCGCCCGGGCGCGCGGAGCGCGCTCGCGGGGCGGCTTTTTCTCTGCCGGTGCGGCGTCGGGCGTTGCTGCGGGCTCGGTACGCCCCACGCGGGGAATCTTCATCCCCGTCAGTTTCTCGATATTCTCGATCGCCTCGGCATCCTCGGGTGTAACCAGAGTGAAGGCCTTGCCCTTGGCTCCAGCGCGGCCGGTCCTGCCGATGCGGTGGATATAATCATCGGGATGCCACGGCACATCGAAATTGAAGACGTGGCTCACGCCCTTCACGTCGAGCCCGCGGGCGGCGACGTCCGAAGCGACCAGGATGTTGATATCGCCGGTCTTGAACCGGTCGAGCTCGCGGATGCGCTCGGCCTGCTCCATGTCGCCATGGATCTGGCTCGCCTTGAAGCCATAGCGCTGCAGCGATTCGGCCAGATCGCGTACCGTCGTCTTGCGGTTGGAGAAGATGATCGCGGTGGTAAGGTCGTCGGCCTGCAGCAGCTTGCGCAAAGTCTCGCGCTTGCCGCGCGAACTCGTCTCGACCAGCGCCTGCTCGATCGACACATTGGCAGTGGCGGGGCGTGCAACCTCCACCGTCTTGGGATTGGACAGGAACTTGTCCGCCAATTTCTTGATCGGCGCGGGCATCGTTGCCGAAAACAGCATTGTCTGCCGATTGGCGGGTAGCTTGGTGCAGATTTCCTCGATGTCCGGAATGAATCCCATGTCGAGCATGCGGTCGGCTTCGTCGATCACGAGCGTCGAGCAACCCGACAGCAATATCTTGCCGCGGCCGAACAGGTCCATCAGCCGGCCCGGCGTCGCGATCAGCACGTCGACGCCCTTTTCGAGCGCCTTCTGCTGGTCGCCCATCGATACGCCGCCGATCAGCAACGCCATGGAAAGCTTGTGATATTTTCCGTATTTCTCGAAATTCTCGGCGACTTGCGCGGCCAGCTCGCGCGTCGGCTCGAGAATCAGGGAACGCGGCATCATCGCACGGCTTCGGCCATGCGCGAGAATGTCGATCATCGGCAACACGAACGACGCGGTCTTGCCGGTTCCCGTCTGGGCGATGCCGATCAGGTCGCGGTTCATCAAAATGGGCGGGATTGCTGCAGCCTGGATCGGCGTGGGCTCGCTATAGCCCGCCTCGCTTACGGCGCGCAGCAATTCGTCGGATAGGCCGAGGTCGGCAAAGGTCATGGGCGTCCGGGTTAAATGGCTGCGGGCGCACAAAAGCGGCGTCGCTACCGGTTGCTGGCTAGGGACGAAACCGCCTTCCCTGTCAAGGGAAAGAGGGCTTTTCGACTTGGTTGTATGAAATGAAAGGGCGGATGTTCCCGCCTTTACTGACGAGCGACCAGCTGGCGGAATTTGTCGATCTCGCATTCGCCGCCGGCGCGATCGCGGATCACGTCGCGGCTCGCGCACAATTTTCCGTCGCTCGATGGGACGACGTAGAAGCCGCTATAATAATCGAGTCCCGGGCAATGGGGGGCCAGACGCGCGCGAATCCGGAATCCGCCGCGCAGCACCAGGTCGACCGACGAACGCTCCACCACCGCCGCGGCCAATATGTCGTTCATGGCGATGCATTTGGGACCCTTCTTCTCGCGCAAGGTCGCGAGCGGCACCATCGCCAATTGGGTGGTCTGGACGCGCACGACCACATGCGAGCGAAAGCTCAGCTGCGCGAGCTCGACCGCATCATCGTCGCGCGCCAACGCTGTCGCGTCGCGCGGCGCGGGCGCGCCGGTGCCGAGCGCTATCAGCGCGGCTGCCAGCGTCAGCAACGACATGATTCGAAACCCATGATGCTTTCGCTCGTCCCCCCTGAGCCTTTAATGACGGATGAACTGGCCCCGCGCCAAGCCTTAGAGTTATAGCACGGCGATGACCTGTGTTCCGGACGCAACAATATTGGCGGCGCTTGAGCGTCGACTCGGCCCCAAAGGGTTCACGCGGGATCCGCGCGAAATGGAGCCCTGGCTTACCGATTGGCGTGGGCGCGTCCATGGCAAGGCCGCGGCCTTGCTGTCGCCGGCCAACATTGACGAGGTCGAGGAGATCATCCGTCTCGCCGCCGCCGCGCAGGTCGCCATCGTGCCGCAGGGCGGAAACAGCTCGATGGCGGCCGGCGCGACACCACCTTCCGACGGCAATGCGCTGCTGCTGTCGCTGCGCCGCATGAACAATATCCGTTCGCTTTCTCCCGAAGACAATGTCGCGGTCGCCGAAGCCGGCGTGATCCTGAGCGACCTGCACGATGCCGCGGCGCGGATCGGCCGACGCTTTCCGCTCAGCCTGGGCGCCAAAGGGAGCGCTCGCATCGGGGGCCTGATCTCGACCAATGCCGGCGGGACGCAGGTGCTGCGCTTCGGCACGATGCGCGCCCTGGTGGTGGGTATCGAGGCGGTGCTGCCTTCAGGCGAGCGGTTCGACGGCCTGTCGGCGCTGCGCAAGGACAATCGCGGCTATGATCTTCGCCAATTGCTGATCGGCGCGGAAGGCACGCTCGGCGTGGTCACGGCCGCCAGCTTGCGGCTGGTGCCCGCGGTCGGCGCGCGCGCGGTTGCCTGGGTTGGGCTCGCCACGCCGCACAAGGCGCTGACTTTGCTGCGTCGGCTGGAAGCCGCCACCGGCGAGGCGATCGAAAGTTTCGAGGCGATGCCCGCCAATGCCATGGCGATGGTGCTGCGCCACATTCCCGGCACGCGCGCGCCTCTGTCCGGCACCCATGAATGGAATATCCTGATAGAGGCGACCGCGCCGGTGGGGGCACCCGATCCGGTCGAGGCGCTCACCGCGCAGCTCGGCGCGGCGGTCGAGGAGGGGCTGATCGACGATGCCGTGGTGGCGGCAAACGAAGCCCAGGCCGAGGCCTTCTGGAAATTGCGCGAAACCGTCGCGGAAGCGGAACGTGCCGATGGTCCTGCCGCCAAGCATGACATTTCGGTGCCCGTCTCCGCCGTACCCGATTTTCTGGTCGAGGCGCGCGCCGCGGTCGAGACCCGCTTCGCCGGCAGCCGCGTCGTCGGCTTCGGCCATCTCGGCGACGGCAATATCCATTTCAACGTGCTGCCGCCTCCCGATGTGGACGGCAAAGCATGGGTCGAGACCGAAGGACCCGCCGTCAACGCCTTCGTCCATGATTTCGTCGGCGCACGCGGCGGCTCGCTTTCGGCCGAACATGGCATCGGCCAACTCAAGCTCGCCGAATTCGCGCGCACCGCGGGGCCGGCGCGGCTCCACGCGCTGCGCGCAATCAAGCACGCCCTCGACCCACTGGGGATCATGAACCCGGGCAAGCTCGTTCCACCCCCAGCCTAGGTTGCACCCCGGCCTCCGAGACAATAGAGGACGGCATCCACGGGGGCGGTGCAGTATCTCCCGCCGTATCTTTTCAGGAGAGATTTTCGATGGCGAGCGCTCCCGGCATCCCGGGCCTTCCGATGCTGTATCAGGACATGGTCCCCATCTCGAGCCAGGAGCATCGCAACTGGCGCGTGCGTCCGCTGCAGTCGCTGGCGATTCTTTCCAACGTGCATGCGCTGCCGCTCACGGTTGAGGAATTTCCGATCGCGCAGCGTTTTTTCCCGATCGTCTTCTCCAGCGGCGCGGATTCGGTGCCGCTCGCTTTGATGGGGCTCAACGAAGGCGCGAACGTCTTCGTCGACAGTGAAGGCAATTGGCGCGAGGGCGTCTATCTGCCCGCTTTCATGCGCCGCTATCCATTCCTGCTCGCGCGCTTGTCCGAGCAAAGTGAGGAATTGTCGCTCTGCTTCGATCCCACGGCGGGCCAATTGGGCGATTTCGAAGAGGGCGTTCGCCTGTTCACCGATGAAGGCGAGCCCGAGCGGCCGATCAAGGAGATGCTCGGATTTTGCGAGCAGTTCGAGTTCGCCGCGCAGCGCACCACCGCGTTCATGAAGGATCTGGAAGAAACCGGCTTGCTCGAAGAGGGTGAGCTTACCATCCAGCATCCGTCGAATGAACAGCCCTACATCTATCGCGGCTTCCGCATGGTCAACGAGCAGAAGCTGCGCGACCTGCGTGGCGATCAACTGCGCAAGATGAGCCAGAACGGCATGCTGACCTTGCTTTATGCGCACCTTTTCTCATTGAGCCTGACCAGCGAGATCTTCGCGCGCCAGCTCGATCAGGGCAAGGTTCCGCTGCCGACGGCCAACGGCTGAGCAGCGACGCTCCGGCCTCGGCGCAAGGCACCGCACGCAGCGGCTGGGGCTTTGTCGCCGGGAGCACCCGCGAAGACGCCCCCTTGTGCATGGATTGGGGCATCTTCGTTGCGGGGCACGATTTTCCAGCCGGAATAAGGAAAGGCGGAGGGGCCGTATCCCCGCCCGGCGCATGAAAATTTCCAAGCTCTTGAAACCCTTCGGCGGGTCACCTATTCTTATCAACGGTACCCCGCCGTGTTCCCCTTTCGCGGCCGGTACTAGCGCGCTTCGGCGCGCTTCCTCCCTGAACCTTGGCCACTCCGTGTGAAAACACGGGGTGGCTTTTTTATCAGTGGCTTGGCGCCGGCTTATTCGGCGGCAATGGCGAAGGGCGGCTGTGTTGCGGTGATCGCCGCTTGCGCCAGCGCGTCGACCAGCGACTGAGTGCGCTTGAGTCCCTCGACGGGCGTGCGCAGCTCCTGGTCGAGATAAAGCGCGCGATCCACTTCCAGCTGCAGCGCATGCACGTTCTCGGCCGGCCGGCCGTGTCGCGCCAGGCTATGCGCGCCCGCATAAGGCGCGTTGAGCGCCGCGGCGAAGCCCTGCGCGCGTGTGACTCGCGCGACTTCGGCGGCGACGCCCCTGCCGGCGGATCGTCCATGCGCGTCACCGATCACGATCCGCGCGGGCCGGATGCCGGCGAGGCTCGGCATCGAATGACAGTCGATCAACACGGCATGGCCGAAGCGCCGGCAGGCGGCCGTGAGCGCGTCTGAAATCGCCGCGTGATAGGGGCGATGGATCGTGGCAATCCGCGCTGCGGCGCTCTCCGCCGAGGGAGGCTCGCGCCACAAGTCGCGGCGCCCGACCCGGCGCGGCAGCAGCCCCAGGCCCGATCGCGCGCGCGCAGTCGGCGGTGGCCCGCTTCCTGGTGGGTCACGCAGCGCCGGATCGAGATCCTCTTCACCGCGGTTGAGGTCGATCCAGGCACGCGCCACCCGCGCGACAATCGCTACTGCGCCAGACAGCACCGCCTTGCCGATCAGCAGGTCCGCATAGCGATCTTCCAGTTGCTCGAGAATCGCGAGCGGCACTGCGCTCGTCGTGAATAAAGCGGGCGGATAGATCCGGCCGGCATGCGGTACTGCGCACACCAGCGGCGTTTCGGGTTCGCGCGGCCCCAATCGCTCGAACCAGGGCGATCGGGATGGGGGCGCCGCAACCATGATTCACCCTATACGGAAATTGCTGCACGATGAAGCATATTGGGCTATAAAAAAGCGGGAAATGATATGGGCTCGTTTGCGTTTGGTTAGGAATTATTAATCATTTTCCGCAACATTCTTGCCGAAGCAAACAATGCGCCGGGTTGGTCGTTCGGAGTTTAAGATGGTTCGTATCCTTCTCGCCGAGGACGACGGTTCGATGCGCGAATATCTCGCGCGCGCGCTTGAGCGCACCGGCTACGGCGTCGTCGCCTGCGAAAGCGGGGTTGTCGCGCTCGAGCATCTCCAGAGGGAGAGCTTCGATTTGCTGCTCACCGATATCGTCATGCCGGAGCTGGATGGCATCGAACTCGCCCAGCGCGCCGCGGCGCTCCACCCCGGCATGCGCGTCATGTTCATCACCGGCTTTGCTGCCGTGACGCTTCAGAACGGATCGATGCCGCCCGAGGCCAAGGTCCTGTCCAAACCGTTCCACCTGCGCGACCTCGTGCTTGAGGTCGATCGCATGTTCGAAATGGGCAGCGCGGCGGATCTGTAGGGGCAGGGGATTACCCCTCGTCAAATTTCCTTGTCGCTTCGGACATGATTGGGCCTCGCCTACCAGGGTGGGACAAGTGCGGGCGCTTAGGCCCTAGTGGCTTGCGCGACCCTATTCCCCCCGCTAACAGCGCCAAACCCCTTTCCGGGCACGATTCACACGTGCCCAGTGGGCGTGTAGCTCAGTGGTAGAGCACTGTGTTGACATCGCAGGGGTCGCAAGTTCAATCCTTGCCACGCCCACCAGTTTAAGCCTCGGAAAACATTTATGTTTTCCGGGGCTTTTTCATGCGTTCGATCCGCCGTTGCACCACCGTCGTTGCGAGCCGCGATAGCGGCGCGGCAATCCAGTCCCGACTCCTCTCTCCTTGGGGGAGAGGAAGGGGCCCGCCGCGAAGCGGTGGGAAGGTGAGTGTGACTCCGGTGCGGTGAAGACCACACCCTCACCCGTCTGCCGCTACGCGGCAGCCGTCCCACTCCCTCAAGGGGAGAGGGCTATTGACAATTTGGAACAAACCGTGTACGCACTTCGCGTTCGCTGACTTGGGAGACTAGGCTAGCGGGCATGACCGGCGCGAAGCTCCTCGGCATGCATGAGAGTGTAACTTCGCCCAAGAGTAAAAGATCTCAGCGTGTGGTTCGCCTCACGGTGATGCCGGCGTCGTGTAGGGGAGCTATGCGGACG
>Ga0207705_10000803_pt1 | contig 25796 bp, 27 predicted proteins | sample KBSC13metaG_FD_184314 | JGI IMG/M metagenome (GOLD analysis project Ga0207705, IMG submission 184314) | Corn rhizosphere microbial communities from Kellogg Biological Station, Michigan, USA - KBS C1-3 metaG (SPAdes) (version 2) | ecosystem: Host-associated > Plants > Roots > Rhizosphere > Soil ... | reverse complement strand
AAGTCGGTGCGGTTGGCGATGCCTTCCAGCTCGGCCCACTCTGAGCCGCCGAAGCGGAAGCGGTACTCGATGTCGACGGTCCGCTTCGAGTAGTGCGACAGCTTCTCCTGCGGGTGTTCGTAGTAGCGCAGGTTCTCCTCGCGGATGCCGAGGTCGACGTACCAGTTCCAGCGCTCCTTCAGCCAGTAGTCATGCCACTGCTCGTCACTGCCGGGCTCGACGAAGAATTCCATCTCCATCTGCTCGAACTCGCGGGTCCGGAAGATGAAGTTGCCCGGGGTGATCTCGTTGCGGAACGACTTTCCGGTCTGGGCGATGCCGAACGGCGGCTTCTTGCGTGCCGCGGTCATGACGTTGAGGAAGTTGACGAAGATCCCCTGCGCCGTTTCCGGCCGCAGGTAGTGCAGGCCGGACTCGTCCTCGACGGGGCCGAGATAGGTCTTCAGCAAGCCGTTGAACATCCGCGGCTCGGTCCAGGCGCCCTTCGTGCCGCAGTTCGGGCACGGGACGTCCTTCAGCGCGACCGCGTCAGGGCCGCCGGCGATCTTCTTCCGCTCGGCGTACTCCTCGCGCAGCGTGTCGTCGCGGAACCGCTTGTGGCACGACTGGCACTCCACCAGCGGGTCGACGAACGCGTCGATGTGGCCGGACGCAGACCAGACCTCGGGCGCCAGAATCACCGCTGAGTCGACGCCGACGATGTCGTCGCGGGTCTGCACCATCGCCCGCCACCACTGCCGGCGGATGTTCTCCTTGAGCTCGACCCCGAGCGGGCCGTAGTCCCAGGCCGACCGGGTGCCTCCGTAGATCTCGGACGAGGGGAAGACGAGACCCCGTCGCTTCGCGAGGCTGACCAGGTTGTCGATGCGGGCTGCGGCGTCCTTCGAGGGGGCCATGGCGGCGGAGCTCCATCCGGCTGGGTGTCGGCGAGTGAAGACAACACCTTAGCCAGCGCGGCAGGGAACGCGCAGGCGAGATAGAAGGGGAAAGAGACACCCCCAGGAGGTGCCCAGATGGCCAACGGTCCCGACGTCGGCACGCTTGCCCCCGAGTTCACCCTTCCCGGCACGTCACCCTCGACAGGTGACCAGGAGTTCACCCTGTCGACAGCGCGGGGCCGGCCGCTGGTGCTCGCGTTCTATCCCGGCGACGAAACGCCGGTCTGCACACGGCAGCTGTGCTCCTACCAGAGCGACCTGGAGGTGCTGACCGGGCTCCATGCGCAGCTGTGGGGCATTTCCAGCCAGGGCCTGGACAGCCACCGCAAGTTCGCGGAGCACCGCGGGCTGTCGTTCCCGCTGCTGTCGGACACGGACAACCAGGTGTTCAAGGCCTATGGCCTCGGCTCGCTGCTCAACCGCCGCGCGGTCTTCGTGATCGACGCCGCGGGCACGATCGTGTGGCGGCACGTGTCGACGACCGGGCTGACCTACCAGAAGACCGACCAGATCGCGGTGGTGCTTCGCGGCCTCCCCCAGCCGGAGGCCTACCCGCAAGCGAAACCTGCAGCCAAGGCGCGGACCCGGCGTACGACGCGATCCACCTAATTCCCGATGGCGACCTAACCTGGGGGTCATAGCCGGACGACTGCGCCCCAGCCGCGGTAACGCGATCCTCATCGCGGCCGCGGTCGGCGTCGTCTTCCTGGTCGGGCTGATCGTCCACGGCCCGGTCGGCGGGGTGCTGCTGCTCTTGGTCGCGGCCAGCTTGGTCCTCTTGAGTTCGCGTACCTGGGGCAGCGTGCGCAGCCAGGGCCGCCCGGTGCGCGCCCTGGTCGTGCTCGTCGTCATCGTCCTCGCGGTGCTGAAGCTCACCGGCCGGATCTAGCCACCGTATGGCCATCTGAGCCGGTTAGAGGCGGCTCAACCGGCCAAAGCGGGCTCGAGCAGCAGGCCGAGGCTGAGGAGCAGCTCCTCGCCGTACGCCGGGGCGACCAGCTGCAGCGACACGGGTGCGCCGTCGATCTCGCCGACCGGAAGCGCCAGCGCGGGCAGGCCGGCCAGGTTGATCGGCACGGTGAGGCGGTTGAGCCCAGCGGGCATGGTGTCGACGCGCGGGGGCGGGCCGGCGAGCACTGGCAGCGCCAGCACCGGGATCTCGGTGAGCACGCCTTCGACCTCGCGTTGCCACGACAGCTGCACGCGCCGCGCCGCTGCTTCCGCGTCGGTCGAGATCCGCGCGCCAGCGGCGATCCGCCCCGCGGTCAGCTCGCCGATGCCGTCCGGATGCGCGGCCAGCAACGCGCCGTCGACCCGCCAGGCCTCGGCGCTGAGGATGACGTCGGCCGCCTCCCAGGCCGCGCTCCAGCCTGGCAGCTGCACCTCGGTCACCGCGAACCCGGATGCCGCAAGCGCCCGGTCGACTGCGGCGTCGATCGCCGGGTCGATCTCGCCCACCAACCGCACCCGCCCGATCTCGAGGCCGGTCGCGTCGCCGGTGGCGAAGTCGGGCTCGAAAAGCCGCATCCCGGCCACCAGACCGGCCACGTCGCGGGCGAGCGGGCCGATGGTGTCGAGGCTCGGCGCCAGCGGCCAGACGCCGGTGGTCGGGATCCGCCCCCAGGTGGTCTTGAGCCCGGCGATGCCGCAGCACGCCGCCGGGATCCGCACCGAGCCGCCGGTGTCGGAGCCGATACCGACGTCGGCCTCCCCCGCGGCGACGGCCGTGGCCGAGCCACTGGACGACCCGCCGGGCAGCAGGTGCGGGTAGCGCGGGTTGACCGGCGTGCCGAACCACGGGTTGATCCCGCTGGTCCCGTAGGCGAGCTCGTGCAGGTTGGTCTTGCCGACCAGCCAGAGATCGCCGGCCGCCTCTGCGCGTCGTATCTCGCGCAGACAGGCCGCGTCCTGCTCAGCGGGGGCGGCGTTGTCGGCGAGTGCCTTGCACGCGGCCGTCGTCGGAGTGCCGGCGACGTCGATCAGGTCCTTGACCGCGACCGCAAGTCCCGGACCGCTGTCAGCGAACCGGGTGAGAAAGGTCGTCACGCCAGCTGGCCGGCCCGCTCGAGGATCTCGACCCGGTTGCCCTCCGGGTCGCGGGTGAACCCGCGACGCCCGCCGAAGATCTCCGGCTGGTCCTCCCAGGGTGCGCCCACGGCGTCGAGGCGGCGCAGCACGTCGTCGAAGTCGTCGACGACGAGACCGAAGTGGGATTGCGGATGCCGCTCGCCGTCCCGTTCGGACACGTGCACCTGGGTGCGCTCGTCGATGTCGAACCAGGCGCCGGTCTGCGCCACGCCCTCGGTCGGTTTGGTCACCTGGCGCAGGCCGAGCACATCGGCGTAGAAGCCGACGACGTTGCCGGTCGCGCCCGGCGGCACGACGACGTTGACGTGGTGCAGTCTCGTCATTGGTTCATCATTGGGCGCCTCCGTAGCGGCGGTCGCGCGCGGCGTACTCCTCGACGGCCGCCCACAGCTGCCGGCGGTCGTAGTCGGGCCACAGTGTGTCCTGGAACACCATCTCGGCGTACGCCGACTGCCACAGCAGGAAGTTGGACAGGCGCTGCTCACCGCTGGAGCGGATGAACAAGTCGACGTCGGGCATCTGCGGCTCGTCCAGGTAGCGCGCCAGCGTCCGCTCGTCGACCTTCGCGGCGTCGAGGCGACCGGCAGCGACATCACGCGCGAGTGCGGCGGCGGCGTCACCGATCTCCGCGCGGCCGCCGTAGTTGACGCACATGGTCAACGTCAGCACCGTGTTGTGCCGGGTCATCTCCTCGGCGATCTCGAGCTCGCGGATCACCGACTTCCACAGCCGCGGCCGCCGGCCGGCCCAGCGCACCCGCACCCCCATCGCATGCATGTCGTCACGACGGCGGCGGATGACATCGCGGTTGAAGCCCATGAGGAAACGCACTTCGTCCGGCGAGCGCTTCCAGTTCTCGGTCGAGAATGCGTACGCCGACAACCACTTCACGCCGAGCTCGATCGCGCCCTCGACGACGTCGAACAGTGACGCTTCGCCCATCTCGTGCCCGGCGGTGCGGGGCAGACCGCGCTGCTTGGCCCAGCGACCGTTGCCGTCCATGACCATCGCGATGTGCCGCGGCACCAGGTCGGACGGGATCGCGGGCGGCCGAGCACCGGAAGGATGCGGCAACGGGGGCCGCACCTGGGCTGCCTTCTTCATGCGCCCCGTCTTCTCATGTGCAGAGCGTCATGTTCTCTCGACCAGCCGCAGCGATCGCAGGCCGCGTTCGAGATGCCACTGCAGGTACGCCGCGACCAGGCCGCTCGTGTCCCGTTGGGCACGCTTTTCCGCGGCGTCAGCGACGGTCCAGTCGCCGTCGCGCAGCGCGACCAACAGCTCGATTGTCGCCGGCGTGACGGTCGCGGCGCCGGGCGGACGGTGCTCGGGGCAGACAAGGCCGCCAGACGCGACCGCGAAGTAACGGTGCGGGCCGGGCGCCTCACACCTGCCGCAGCTGTCGAGCACGGGTTCGTAGCCGGCCAACGCGAGCGCGCGGATGATGAACGCGTCCAGCACCAGCGTAGGGATGTGCCGGCCTTCGGCGAGGGCACGCAGCGCGCCGACGAGCAGCAGGTAGAGCCGCAGCGAGGGCTCTCGCTCCTCCGCGGTCAACCGTTCCGCGGTCTCCAGGACCGCGGTTGCAGCGGTGTAGCGCGCGTAGTCGGCGGCGATGCGCTCCCCGAACGGCTCGATCGTCTCCGCCTGCGTAACGGTGTCGAGTGTGCGCCCCTCATGTAGTTGCAGGTCGACCTGCATGAAGGGTTCGACCCGGGCGCCGAACCGCGAGCCGGTGCGTCGTACGCCTTTCGCGACCGCGCGCACGCGCCCGTGCCGGCGCGTCAGCAGGGTGACGATGCGGTCGGCCTCACCCAGCTTCTGCGTGCGCAGGACGACGGCTTCGTCGCGGTAGAGCGGCATCGCCCCCATTGTCTCCTGCGACAGGGCGGAATCCGAGGATCAGAAGCCCAGGCGGCGGAGCTGTTTGGGGTCGCGTTGCCAGTCCTTCGCGACCTTCACCCGCAGGTCCAGGTAGATCCTGGTGCCGAGCAGAGCCTCGATCTGCTGGCGCGCGGCCGCGCCGACCTCACGCAGCCTCGCGCCCCTGGTGCCGATGACGATCCCCTTCTGGCTCTCGCGCTCGACGAAGAGATAGGCCTCGACGACGAGCAGGTCGTCGCGACCTTCGGCCGGGCGCATCTCTTCGACGACGACAGCAATCGAATGCGGCAGCTCGTCGCGGACGCCTTCCAGCGCCGCCTCGCGGATCAACTCGGCGGCCATCACCCGCTCGGGCTCGTCGGTGAGCTCTCCGTCGGGATAAAGCGGCGAGCCGGCCGGCAGCCGCGCGACGAGCAGATCGGCGAGCAGGTCGACCTGGAAACCGTCCTTCGCCGAGACCGGCACGACGTCGGCCCACTCGCCGAGCCGTGACGCCTCGACCAGGCGCTCACCGACGACGTCGCGCGCGACCAGGTCGGTCTTGGTGACGACCGCGACGACCGGTGTGCGACGGGCAATCGCGGCCAGCTGCGTTGCGATGAAACGGTCGCCGGGGCCGACCTTCTCGCTGGCCGGCAGGCAGAAACCGATGACGTCGACTTCACCCAGTGTGGTGAGGACGACGTCGTTGAGCCGCTCGCCGAGCAAGGTCCGTGGCTTGTGGAACCCGGGCGTGTCGACGACGACGAGCTGGGCGTCGGGCCGGTGCACGATGCCGCGCACGGCATGCCTCGTGGTCTGCGGCCGGTCGCTCATGATGGCGATCTTCGTGCCGACTAGCGCGTTGGTCAGCGTCGACTTGCCGGCGTTGGGCCGACCGACGAAACAGGCGAAGCCGGATCGAAACCCCGTCACCTCATCTGTCGTCACGACCCCCATTGTCGGCCCCCCATTGTCGGCCCAGCGGAATTGGGTCGCGTCGCCGGACGATGTCGGCGACGATGAAGGCCGTGGACATCGTGCCGCTGTCAGCGTCGTCGCCCGGTGAGCACATCGACGCGTGGTGTCGGTTGGACCGGCTGTTCTGGCTGGAAGAACTGCCGGGCTTGGAGCCTGCCACCAAAGCGGAAACGCTGCACGAGCTGGAGCCGGGAATCGCCTCCCGCCCCGTCGCGCTGCTCGCGATCGACGAGGGTGAGGTCGTCGGCGGCTATGTGAGCAGTGAACCGCTGATGGAGGACACCGACACCGCCCAGGGCTGGATCGTCGTCGACGGCGGGCACCGCCGCCGAGGTGTGGCTGCCGCGCTGCTCGACGCCGCCCGCGAAACCCACGTCGCCAACGGTCGCAAGAAGCTGGAGTCGAGTGTTCGCGTCGGCAGTGCCGCATCGGCGTTCACTGCTCAGGCCGGCGGCACGATCACCCAGATCGAACTGTGCAACGTGCTCGAGCTCGAGCGGTTGCCGTCAGAGCTCGCAACGCCACCGTCGCCTCCGGCGGGCTATCACCTGCGCACGTGGAGCGGCGAGTGCCCGGATGACCTGGTCGCAGCGTACGCCGCTGCGCATGCCGCGATGAACGACGCGCCGCGGGGCACGGCCGAGCGTGAGGGCAAGTCCTACACGGCGGCGCGCGTCCGAGATGCAGAGGCACGCGAGCGACGCGTCGGCATCACACCGTTGACGACCGCTGCCGTGACCGACGACGGAGAAGTCGCGGCCTACACCGACATCGTCATCACCGGTCGGCCGACGAGTGTCATCCAAGAGGACACCGGAGTCGTGCGCGCGCACCGCGGACATGGGCTTGGTCTCGCGGTGAAACTCGCGAACCTGCACGACGTGCGTGCCGCGTTGCCCGCCCTGCGCACGGTCATCACCTGGAACGCCGAGACCAACCGGCACATGCTCGCGGTCAACGAGCGCATGGGCTTCCGTCCGCACAGCCGCTGGGAGGAAGTCGAACTCGTGCTGTGATCAGCCCACCGTGCGCATCAACACGAGCGCAACCGCGAGCAGCACACTGGTCGCGGTCAGCGCCCGCAGGGCATTCTCGGTCGGTGCCAGCAACGTGTCACGCGTGAGCGGATCGACAGTGCCGTCGCTCCACGTCACCTGGCCCTGCACACCGGTGGCGCGCCGTCGCAACGTGCGGACGAACGTGCTCAGCTCGCGTTGCGCCACCGACAACGCCACGGCTGCGGCAGCCGCGGCAATCGCCGACCAGCCGAGCTGAAACGTCTGCGCGTAATAGCCGGTCAGCACCGGGAACGCACCCCAACCGAGCGCGAACACCGCGGTGTTGTGGAATCCCCCACGTGCAAGTTCGAGGTTGTAGGCAACCACGATGAGAGCGCCGGCGACGATGAACGGCAGCAACCGCAAGCCGCCGTACATCCATCCCGCGACGACCGGTACGACGACACCGACAGCCGCCGCCACTGCCAGCGCACGTGACGAGATGCCGGTGCGCAGTGGGCGCCCGTGCAACTCGTCGAGTGCGTGCGCCGCGACACCGACAGCGAGGAAGAACGCGACCAGCGTGCCCGCAAGCCGCCACCCGGTGAAGCGCGGTGCGAGCGCCGCGCCGATGGCGACGTAGGACAGATGCCAGGCGGTGTAGGGCGGATGCAACACCGTGATCCAATCGCGTACACCGCCGTTGCCGGTCGACACGGCGTAGAACGCGGGTCGCACCGTTGCGGTCATGCGCGGCCCGCCTTCGTTCCCCACATGACCAGCCCGCCGCCGACGCTCATCACGCGGTAGCCGACTTCTACGAATCCCGCCTCCTGCCAGGCATTGAGGTGCCAGCTGAGGTCATATGCGGCGTAGTGCCCACGGATCGAAGGGCCGAGGAAGCGGCCGACACGCCACCAGGCCGGTCCGCCGGTCAGCAGCCCCGCCACCGGCAGGACGGCGCCGGTGTAGAGGCGCCACGCCAATCGCCACCACAACCGCGGCGGCACGAAGAACTCCAGGCTGCTCATCGTCGCGCCAGGGCGCAGGCAGCGTCCCATCTCGGCAAGAGTGGCCGCGGGGTCATCGACGTACCGCAACAGATAGCTGAACGAGAGCCCGTCGAAGACGCCGTCGCGGAACGGCAGTCGCTCTCCACGCCCGGCAGTGAGCAGCACGTCGTCGGCCTTGCCCGCGGCGCTGACGTTGCGCTTGCCCTGCATCAGCATCGGCAGGTTGAGATCGACGCCCACGACCAGCGGCGTGCCGACGCGGGAGACGGCGAGCGCGACGCCGGCAGGGCCGGTCGCCACGTCGAGGACCCGGGCCGGACGGCGAGCCGTGACGTGCTCGACAACCGCACGCCGCCACCGCCGGTCCTGACCGAACGACAGCAGGTAGGCGAGCCGGTCATACCTCGGCGGAAGTCCGGCGAAAACGGCCTTGGCGGTCGCGTTCTTGGCGGCGGGCGGCGCGGCGGTCACGGACATGTCGTCCGTGGCACGTGTCCTGCACGCCGCCCGGTTCATCGGCTACACGGCGCCTGGTGGCTTCATGCACGCACCGCACCGGACGCATCGGCGACGATGGGCGCCTCGACCCCGAGCTCGGCAAGCACGCGCCGGTCGTCGTCGGAGGCAGCGGCGGCGTCGGTGACGAGGGCCGCCGCCTCGAGCCGGCGCACGCCGCTGGACACCGCCGCGGCGACGGCGGCCTGCACGGCGGACAGCTTCAGCGAGTTCAGCGCGACGGTGGCGGCGGTGTAGGTGCGGCCCATGTCGTCACGCACCGCCGCCCCTTCCGCGGCGCTGCTGCGCGCGCGGGACGAACGGGCGAGCGTGACGAGCTTGTCGTCCTCGGCGTCCACAGTGGAGAACCTACGCGGTGTGCTGCGGCTGGTCACCGATGCGACAGATCAGCACGCTGCCGACGCGGTTGCGGCGACCCTTGGCGCTCTCGGCGACGAAGGTGAGGCCGGCCACCGTCGCGGTCGCCCCCGGGATCGGGACGCGGCCCAGTGCCGACGCGAGCAGACCACCGACGGTCTCCACGTCTTCGACGTCGAAGGTGACGCCGAACATGTCTTCGAGATCGTCGATCGGCACGCGCACGTTGACCCGAACGGCGCCGTCGTCGAGTGGCTCGACCCGTGGTGACTCGCGGTCGTACTCGTCGGTGATCTCGCCGACGATCTCCTCGAGGATGTCCTCGATCGTGACCAGGCCGGCTGTGCCGCCGTACTCGTCAATGACGACCGCGACGTGCACTTGTTTGGCCTGCATCTCCCGCAGCAGCTCGTCGACGGGCTTCGAGTCCGGCACGTAGTGCGCCGGACGCATGACCTCGTCGACCTTCTCGCTGCGGTCCTCGTCCTCGTAGACCCGGCGGGCGAGATCCTTCAGGTAGGCGACGCCGACGATGTCGTCCTCGTTGTCGCCGATCACCGGGATGCGGCTGAACCCGCTGCGCAACGCGAGCGACAGTCCCTGGCGAACCGTCTTGCCGCGTTCGATCCACACCATGTCCGTCCTCGGCACCATCACCTCGCGGACGATGGTGTCGCCGAGTTCGAAGACGGAGTGGATCATCTCGCGCTCGCCGCTCTCGATGACCTTGCCCTTCTCGGCCAGGTCGACGAGCTCACGCAGCTCGGCCTCGGACGTGAACGGTCCCTCGGCGTAGCCGCGGCCGGGCGTGAGCGCGTTGCCGAGCCGGATCAGCCAGCGCGGCAGCGGCCCGAGCAATCGGGTCAGCACCAACACGATGGGTGCCGTGACGGCGCCGACACGCTCCGAGTGCTGCCGGCCGAGGGTGCGGGCGCCGACGCCGACGACGACGTAGCCGACGATCGTCATCACGCCGCCGGCGAGCAGGATTGCCTGCCACGTCGAGTCGAGGCGACGCTGCGCGATCACGGCGACGATGGTCGTTGCCAGTAACTCTGCGAGCGTGCGCAGCAACAGCAGGACATTGAGCGGGCCGGCGGGGTTGGCGGCGATGCGCTGCAGCCGCGCAGCGCCGCGCGCGCCTTCGGCCGCGAGCTCGTCCGCGCGAGTGCGGGAGACACGCGACAGCGCGGAGTCAGCCATCGACAGAAACGCAGCCACCAGCACCAGCGCGGCGGCCACCACGATCAGAACGTCGTCGCTCGTCGTCATCGTGACGTCTGGTGTGCCCACGACTGCAGCAGCCGAGACTGCGTCGCAAACATCTCGCGCTCCTCGTTGGGCTCGGCGTGGTCGTAGCCGAGCAGGTGCAAGACACCGTGTGTGCACAGCAGGTGCAGCTCGTCCTGCGGCCGATGCCCGGCCTGCGCCGCTTGGATGCGTGCGACCTCGGGGCACAGCACGACGTCACCGAGCAGTGTGGGCGGTGCGTCCTCGTCCTCGTTACCGTCGATCCGCTGATCGTGCAGCTCGTCCATCGGGAAGGCCAGCACGTCGGTGGGACCCGGCTCGTTCATGAAGTGCTCGTGCAACGCCGTCATCGCGTCGACATCCACGAGCCGGATCGACAGCTCGACCAGCGGATGCACACCCATCTCGTCCAGCACGTGACGGGCGAGCTGCTCCAAGGCGAAGACGTCGACGTCAACGCCGGACTCGTTCGCTACTTCGATCGTCACAGGTCGAGGATGTCAGCGGCCGGCACGGCGGCGAGAATTGGCCGGCCGCGGACCTTGCGGCTGCGCCTGGTTGCTGGCGTCCCACTTCGCGTAGGCGTCGACGATGTCGCTGACCAGCTTGTGCCGGACCACGTCGTGCGACGTGAGCCGGGTGAAGTGCACGTCCTCGATGCCGTCGAGAATGTCCTGTACGACGCGCAGGCCGCTCTTGGTGCCCGCGGGGAGGTCGACCTGCGTGATGTCACCGGTGACAACCATCTTCGAGCCGAAGCCGAGCCGAGTGAGGAACATCTTCATCTGCTCGGGCGTGGTGTTCTGCGCCTCGTCGAGGACGATGAACGAGTCATTAAGACTCCTTCCACGCATGTAGGCCAGCGGGGCGACTTCGATGGTGCCGCTGGCCAGCAGACGCGGAATCGAGTCGGGATCGACCATGTCGTGCAGGGCGTCATACAAGGGGCGCAGGTAGGGGTCGATCTTCTCGTTGAGGGTGCCTGGCAGGAAGCCGAGCCGCTCCCCCGCCTCGACCGCCGGGCGGGTGAGGATGATGCGGTTGACCTGCTTGGACTGCAGCGCCTGCACCGCCTTGGCCATCGCCAGGTAGGTCTTGCCGGTGCCTGCCGGTCCGATGCTGAACACGATCGTGTGCGCGTCGATGGCGTCGACGTAGCGCTTCTGGTTGAGCGTCTTCGGGCGGATCGTGCGGCCACGCGTCGACAGGATGTTGAGCGACAGCACGTCGGCCGGACGCTCTTCGGTCTGCTGGCGCAGCATCGCGAGCGAGCGCTGCACTGCGTCAGCGGTCAGCACGTCACCGCGCTCGAGCAAGGTGATCAGCTCTTCGAACAGCCGCGCGGCGAGCTCGACCTCTTCCTGCGACCCGGTGATCGTGATCTCGTTCCCGCGGACGTGGATGTCAGAGGTGAACGCACGTTCGACCAGGCGCAAGAACTCGTCGCTCGAGCCGAGCAGCGCAACCATCGAGTGGGCGCCGGGCACGACGATGCGCGTGGTCGCCGTTGTGTCACGTTGCCCGGGTGCCATCGTCAGGGCCCAGTTTAGCCCGGCGGCCAGCCCATGGGGCGGCCTCCGATCACATGCAGGTGAGCGTGGAACACGCTCTGGTGCGCGGCCGCACCGGTGTTGGCGACCAGTCGATAGCCGTCGTCCGCGACCCCCTCGGTGTCGGCGACCTGGCGGGCCAGCCGCACCATCTCGGCCAGCAGCGCCGGATCCGCCTCCGCCACCGCGGCCAGGTTGGGGTGGTGCGCGCGCGGGATGACCAGCACATGCGTGGGAGCGGTGGGCGCAATGTCCCGGAATGCGAGCGCGTGGTCGTTGGCCGCCACCACCTCAGCGGGGATCTCCTCGGCCACGATCCGGCAGAACAGGCAGTCCTCCATACAGGGAGTAAACCGGAGGTCGCGGTCGGGCGTCGTACTGTCGTGATCGACACCGTGATCGGTGGCCGCCAGAGGGGGCGATTCGTGGACGCCGCATCACGCGACGCCGACGAGGCTCTGGTCGCGCTCTACACGACGCACTACCGCTCGCTGGTGCGTCTGGGAACGCTGTTGCTGCACGACCAGCCGGCCGCCGAAGACGTGGTACAGGACGCCTTCGTCGCCATGCACGGTTCCTGGCGTCGGCTCCGCGAGCCGGACAAGGCACTCGCCTACCTGCGCCAGTCGGTCGTGAACCGGTCGCGGTCGCGGTTGCGGCACCTCAAGGTCGCCGACCGAAAGACCCCGGCCCTGCTGCCCGCCGACCAGCCCGGCGGGGCGCCGAGCGCCGAGACCCGGGCGATGACGGCGCTCGACCGCGAGCACGTGATGCGGGTGCTGCGGACGCTGCCGCAACGGCAGCGCGAGGTGCTCGTCCTTCGTTACTACGCCGACATGTCAGAAGCCGAAATCGCCGAGGCGATGGGCATCAGCACGGGCGCGGTCAAGAGCCACGCCTCGCGGGGCATGGGTGCCCTGCGCGAACGTCTGGAGCACTCGTCATGACCTTCCCCGACGAACGCGACAGTGGGCTGGAAGAGCTCCTGCGCACGACGTTGCGCGGCGAGGCAGACCCGATCAACCCGAGCGGCGACGGTCTCGCCCGGATCCAGCAGCGCGTCAATGCACGCCGGTCGCGGCGCATGTGGCTGCGGCCGGTTGCCGCCGTCGGTGCACTCGCCGTCGTCGGCGGCGCGGGGTTCGCGGCCTACGCCTTCACCCGCCCGACCCAGGACAACGACACGATCAGCGCCTCGTCGGCGCATCCGAGCTCGCCGGCGACCAGCACACCGACGCCGACCGCAACCCCGTCCGTACCGGTGCAAGCGAGCGCGTTCCCCGCGACCGGCATGTTCCCCTACACCAGCGGCGCCGCCGAGCAGGCCGGCGGGCTGTCCTGGGCCGGCAATTCGGAGCAGGTTGCCGAGCACTTCGTCAGCGACCTCGCCGGTGTGGCAGGCGTGGACCAGGTCGTCACGTCGAAGGCCACAAAGGACCAGGCGTCGGTGACGCTGGGTCGGTTCGCCACCGGCAACCGGATGGTCCCGGTGACGACCGTGCAGCTGGTGCATTACGGCAACTCCTGGATCGTGGTGGGCGCGACTGACGCGCGTGGAACGCTGGTGGTGACAACGCCGACGGCCGGCGCCAACGCGACGTCGCCGATCCTCGTCAGCGGCCCGGACTACGGAGCGGACGAGAGCGTCCAGCTCTCGCTGCGCTCGGTGCAGTCGGTCGGTCCACTGGCGACCGGCAACGTGAGCTTCGGCAGTGACGGGCAGTCGTGGTCGGCGAAGCTGCGGTTCACCCCGCCCGCCGACCCGGTGGGCGGCGTCGTCGCCTACGAGACCTCCGCCGAGGACGGCGGCCCGGCCCGGCTCGCGGTCATCCCGGTGCGGTTCGGGTCGTCGTCGGTGCAGGCGGCCGGCTATCCGCCCTACTTCTACGGAATCAAGTCCGACCGCGTGACGAAGTTCGCGTCCCGCAACGGTGCGGCGGTCGACTTCCTGACCGCGGCACAGCCAGGTGGCGGCGCGAGTGACCCGCAACTCGTCGGCGACCGCGTCTACTACCTCGCCGGCGCCGGCACGTGCGCCAACGCCTTGATGTCGGTGGCGACGAGCGGCGGCGCTTCGGACACGATCGCGATGCCCAATGCCGGCTACGTCATCACGTCCTACGGCATCTCGGCCGACGGCACGAAGGTCGCGCTGTTCGAGACCGCCTGCCAGCCGACCGGCGCGCAGCCGCAGGGCCTGCTGGTCAGCTCGGTGCGCGGCACGTCGACCACGCACACAGTGCAGTTCCCGTCGTTCCCCCCGATGATTCTGGGCAACCCGGCCTGGGAGTCGGACGGCCAGCACCTCGACGCGGTGCTGCGCACGGGCAACGCGGCGGGCCCCGTCCGCTACGACGCGTTCGCGGCCAAGGACGCCGCCGACACGGCCAACCCGCCGTCATGCAGCGCACCCACCTCGGGCATGCCGCAGGACCTCCAGGTCGACGCAGCCGGCAACGTCTGGCTCGCCGAGCAGGACGGCGACGCGATGAGCGTCGTCCGCTGCACGGGCAGCAAGCTGTCAACGGTGTTCACGGTCGCCGGCCAGGACACGCCGTCTGAGCTCGCGGTCACGTCGGACGGTCAGGCGGTGCTGCTCACCGACATCAACGGCGCGGTCTGGCGCTGGACGACAGGCAGCGCTTCGCCGACCAAGCTATCGCCATCGGTGCCCTTGACCGCCGTCAGCTGGTAAGTGCTGGTAGGGCTCAACGCCAGCGGGTCGCCGCGCTCAGCACGCTGAGTGCGGCGACCCCGGCGGTCGAGGTGCGCAACACCTCGGGGCCGAGCCGACAGACGATGGCGCCCGCGGCCCTCAGCTCGGCGAGCTCGTCGTCGGCGATCCCGCCCTCGGGCCCGACGATGGCGAGCACCTCGCCATGGGCCGGCACGGTGATGCTGGCGAGCGGTCGCTCCGCGTCCTCGTGCAACGCGATCGCGAGTGTCGCCGCGCGGATCCGTTGCGCAAGCTCCGCGGTGGTCATCGGCCCGGCGACGGCGGGAACCCACGGCCGGCGCGACTGCTTCGCCGCGGCGCGCGTCGTCGCCGCCCACCGGGCTGCGGTGCGATCCGTCCAGCGCGCGACGCACCGAGCGGCCTGCCAGCCGACGACTTCGTCGACGCCGAGCTCCGTCATCGCCTCGACCGCGTCCTCGTCGCGGCCCCCCTTGGCGAGCGCCTGCGCCACCACGAAGCACGGATCGTGTCGCGGCCGCGTCTCCCGTCGCTGGACAGCGACCACGACGCGGGCACGCTGGATCTCGGCGACATCGCCGTGCACGAGGTTGCCTGCGCCGTCGCCGACGATGACCGCTTCGCCGACTCGAAGCCGTCGTACGACGGCCGCGTGGTGCCCCTCGTCACCCGCGATGACGACGGGGTCGACTGCGAGAGCGTCTGCCGAGACGTAGAACAGCGGCGCGGTCACTTGAAGGCGTCGCGGAGACGGGAGAACAGCCCGCCGTTGTTGGCGACGGTCGTCACCGTGATCTCCGGGTGTTCCTCGCCGCGCAGCCGGGCGAGTTCGCGCATCAGCCGTTCCTGCTCGGGGTCGAGCCGGGTCGGCGTCTCGACGTCGAGGTGCACGTGCAGGTCGCCGCGGCCGACGCCGCGCGACAGGTGCGGCACGCCGTGGGCGCGCAGCGTGATGACCGTGCCCGACTGCGTGCCGGCCGCGACGTCGACGGTCTCCTCACCGTCGAGCGTCTCCAGTTTGACGCTCGTGCCGAGCGCGGCCGCGGTCATCGGCACCGCGAAGTGGCAATGCAGGTCGTCGCCGTCGCGGGTGAAGACCGGATGCGGGCGCTCGTGGATCTCGACGTACAGATCACCGGGCGGTCCGCCGCCAGGCCCGACCTCACCCTCGCCGGAGTGCCGGATGCGCAGGCCGTCGGAGACGCCGGGAGGGATGCGGACGGTCAGCGTGCGGCGGGCGCGCACGCGGCCCTCGCCGGCACAGTCCGGGCATGGGTGCCGGATGCGGGTGCCGACACCGTGGCACTCCGGGCACGTGCGGGAGGTGACCAGCTGGCCGAGGAACGACCGCTGCACGCTCTGCACCTCGCCGCGGCCGCCGCAGGTGCGGCAGGTCTCGGGATGCGTGCCCGGCGCGGTCCCCGCCCCCTGGCACAGGTTGCACAGCACCGCGGTGTCGATGTTGAGCTCGCGCGTCGTGCCGAACGCCGCCTCGGCAAGGTCGAGCTCGATGTGCAACAGCGCGTCGGCGCCGGGTCGGACGCGGGTGCGCGGCCCGTTGCGCATGCCGGTCGCGCCGCCGAAGAAGGCGTCCATGATGTCGGCGAATCCGGCGAACGGCCCGGCGCCCGCACCGCCCATCCCGGCGCCGGCCTGCAGCGGGTCACCGCCGAGGTCGACGATCTCGCGCTTCTGCGGGTCGGAGAGCACCTCGTAGGCCGCAGTGACTTCCTTGAACCGCTCCTGCGCCTCCTCGGACGGGTTGACGTCCGGGTGCAGCTGGCGGGCCAGCTTGCGGTAGGCCTTCTTGATGTCGTCGGCAGTCGCGTTGCGCGAGACGCCGAGGATCGCGTAGTAGTCGCGGGGCATCCGGCGGCTCAGCCTTCGGCCAGGATCTGACCGACGTACCTCGCGACCGCACGCACGGCTCCCATCGTGCCCGGGTAGTCCATGCGGGTCGGACCCAGCACTCCGAGCCCGCCCAGCGCGGTGTGCGCGACGCCGTAGCCGGCCGACACGACGGAGGTCGTCTGCAGGCCCTCGTGCACGTTCTCACCGCCGATGCTCACCCGGATCGTCTGCGCGTCGGTCACCTCGCCGAACAGCCGCAGCAGCACGACCTGTTCCTCCAAAGCCTCCAGCACCGGCCGGATCGTGCCCGGGAAGTCCAGCGCGGAGGTGCGGGCGAGGTTGGCGGTGCCGGCCAGCACGACCCGCTCCTCGGGATGGTCGACCAGCGTCTCCAGCACGGTCGACAGGATCGCGACCGCGTTCGGCCGCTCTTCCGGGCTGAGGGTGTCGGGCAGGTCGCCGAGCAGCGATGCTGCCTCGCTGAGGTGGCGGCCGCCGACCGTGGCGATGAACCGCGCCCGCAGGTCGGCGAGCGCGTCCTCGGACAGCGCACCCGGCAGGTCGACGAGGCGTTGCTCGACCCGGCCGGTGTCGGTGATGAGTACGACGAGAACCCGCGTGTCGGGCATGCGGACGAACTCGATGTGGCGCACCGATGACCGCGACAGCGACGGGTATTGCACGACCGCGACCTGATGCGTGAGCTGTGAGAGCAGCCGCACCGTCCGGTGGACGACGTCGTCGAGATCAACCGCACCGCGCAGGAAGGTCTCGATCGCGCGCCGCTCCGCGGTCGACAGCGGCTTGACCGACGAGAGCCGGTCGACGAACAGGCGATAGCCCTTGTCGGTCGGCACCCGGCCGGCGGACGTGTGCGGCTGGGCGATGTAGCCCTCGTCCTCGAGGGCGGCCATGTCGTTGCGGATCGTGGCCGGGGACACGCCGAGGCGGTGCCGGTCGACCAGCGACTTGGACCCGACCGGCTCGTTCGTCGAGACGTAGTCCTCGACAATGGCGCGCAAGACCTCGAGCTTGCGGTCATCGAGCATGCGCGCCACCTCCCGCGAGTCTCATCGGTTTGGCACTGTCTGGCACTCGAACGTTCCGAGTGCCAATCATACGTTGCCCCGTCTTCGCCGATCATGCACAAACACGTCACTCGTGCGGTCTGCTATGGCGCTTTTGCCCACATCGACGGGAGGTGGGCGGGCGCTTCGCGGCGAAATGCTCGCCATGCGCCTGTCTCGTCGTGTGTTGCTGTCCGCTGTCCCGCTCGCGCTGGTCGCGGGGACGCTCGTCGGGGTGTCCCAGGCCGCCTCCGGCGGTAGTGGCGTCGTACAGCTCAGCACCGTCTCCGACCGAGCCAACCTGATCTCTGGCGGCGACGCGCTGGTGCGCCTGTCGGTGCCGAGCGGGCAGCGCATGTCCGCCGTGCATGTCGCGCTCAACGGGCACGACATCACCCGGACGTTCCGACGCAACTCCGACGGACATGGGCTCGGCCTGCTGACCGGGCTACGACTCGGAGCCAACACCGTCACGGCGACGCTTCCGGACGGCGACGGGGCACGCCTGACCATCACCAACCACCCGCTCGGCGGGCCGGTGTTCGCCGGACCGCAGATCCAGCCGTGGACCTGCAGCAACTCGAGCAAGAGCCCGAAGTGCTACGCCGCCCCGACCTACGCCTACAGCTACATCGGTGTCGACGGCAGTTCGCACTCCTACGACCCGAGCAATCCGCCGCCGTCGTTCGAGATCGCCAACACCACGACCACCGACGGTGTGACCGTGCCGTTCATCTACCGCAGCGAGACCGGCTACATCGACCGCGACCAATACTCGATCACCGCGCTGTGGCAGCCGGGCAAGAAGTGGACTGCGTGGGCGCCGCAGAAGCAGTTCAACCATCGCATGGTCATCACGCACGGCGCGAGCTGTGACGAGCAATACCAGTCGGCCAGCGCCCCGAGCACGACCGATCAGGGCATCGTCGGCGCCGGGTTCATCGTCATCTCCAACGCACTCGACAACGCGGGCCACGACTGCAACCTCGTCGTGCAGGCCGAGTCGTTGGTGATGACGAAGGAATACGCGATCGACCACTACGGCACCGTGCGCTGGACGATTGGCAGCGGCTGCTCCGGCGGGTCGCTCGTGCAGCAGCAGGTCGCCAACGCCTACCCCGGCATCTACCAAGGCATCACGCCGCAGTGCAGCTTCACCGACGCATGGTCGTCGGCGATGGAGTACGTCGACTACGACATGCTGCTGCGCTACTGGAAGGACCCGTCGCGGTGGACGCCGGGCGACGTCTGGACACCGCGCGACATGAGCGCGGTGCTCGACCACCCCAACCCTGCCAACCCGGTCACGTTCACCACCGCGATCCCCAACGGCGGGGACCCGACGCACAGCTGCAGCGGGCTGTCCACGGCGAAGCAGTACAACGCGAAGACCAACAAGCACGGTGTGCGTTGCGACCTCCAGGACTACACGATCAACGTCGTCGGCAAGCGAGCGAAGGACGGTTTCGCCAACCGGCCGTTCGACAACGTGGGCATCCAGTACGGCCTGAAGGCGTTGCGCGAAGGCGCCATCACCACCGACCAGTTCGTCGACCTCAACACCCACATCGGCGGCTTGGACATCGACGACCAGGTGCAGCCCCAACGCGGGTCGGCGGACCTGGTCGGTCTTGCCCGCGCCTATCGCAGCGGACTCGTCGACACGGCGAGCAACCTCAACCAGGTCGCGATCATCGACCTGCGCGGCCCGGACGTTGGTTCCTTCCACGACGTCTACCGCACCTATGCGATGCGCGCGCGGCTGATGCGCAACTTCGGCACCGCGGCCAACCAGGTGCTGTGGCGCGGCCAGGTCGCGTTGATGGGCGACGTCAACTACGTCGACCAGTCGGTGCTGGCGATGGACAAGTGGCTCGCCCGAGTCGATGCCGACCACCGCACGGTGCCACTGCCGCAGAAGATCATCCAGGACAAGCCCTCGTTCCTCGCCGACCGTTGCACCGACGGCGCCGGCACCGACATCGAGTCATGGGTGTGTGACGAGACGGTCGCGGCGTTCGGCACTCCGCGGTTCGGCGCGGACGAGCCGATCAGCGACGACATCCTCAAGTGCCAGCTCAAGCCGCTGCGGCGCGACGACTACTCGGTGACGTTCACCGACGCGCAGTGGGCGGCGTTGAAGAAGGCGTTCCCGACCGGCGTCTGCAACTACGGCACGCCGGGTGTCGACCAGCAGAAGACGGTCGGCTGGCTGACCTACCAGGACGCGAAGGGACAGGTCATCTACGGCGGCACCCCGATGGGCGCACCGCCGACGTCAACGCCGTTCCACGCCTGACCCTGCTCGTCCCAGCCGTGATCATGGCGTTAGCCGTGCCTTTCGCGGGTGATCATGGCGTTGCCGGTCGGCAAACGCCATGATCACCAACTAATCGGCCCGGTCAGCCGAGGAGTTCGCGGACGACGGTGTCGGCGAGCAGCCGGCCGCGCAGGGTCAGGACCGCTACGCCCTCGTCGTACGACGTCTCCGCCAGCAGCTCCTCGTCGCGCGCCCGTTGCGCGGCCTTGCGTCCGGCCTCGTCGAGCTCGTGCAGCGGCAGGCCGTCGCGCAGCCGCAGTCGCAGCATGACGTCCTCTACGCGGCGTTCGGCGGCGTCGAGCAGCTCGCGGCCCTGCGCCGGCGAGTCACCCGCCGCGAGCCGTTGCGCGTAGGCGGACGGGTGCTTGACGTTCCACCACCGCACGCCGCTGAGGTGGCTGTGCGCGCCGGGGCCGATCCCCCACCAGTCGCCGCCGGTCCAATACAGCAGGTTGTGCCGCGACTCCGCTTGCGGTGTCCGCGCCCAGTTGCTGACCTCGTACCACTCGAAACCGTTGTGCCGCAACGTGTCGTCGGCGATGAGGTAGCGGTCGGCGGCGACGTCGTCATCCGGCATCGGCAGCTCCCCGCGCAGGACTCGTGCCGCAAGTCGCGTGCCCTGCTCGACGATGAGGGAATAGGCCGAGACGTGGTCGACACCGAGGTCGACGGCTGCGTCGAGCGTGGCCTGCCAGTCGGTGTCGCTCTCTCCCGGCGTGCCATAGATGAGGTCGACGTTGATGTGCTCGAAGCCGGCCGCGCGGGCGTCGCCGACAGCCTGTTTCACGCGACCGGGCGTGTGTTGGCGGTCGAGCACCGCGAGCACATGCTCAGCGGCCGACTGCATGCCGAACGACACCCGGGTGAACCCGCCGTCGCGGAGCCGCTGCAAGCCGGCACCGTCGATCGACTCAGGATTGGCCTCGGTCGTGACTTCCGCGTCGGGCGCCAGGCCGAAGACGTTATCGATGCGGCGCAGGACGCGCACCAGGTCCTCAGGCGGCAACACAGTCGGCGTGCCGCCGCCGAAGAACACGGTCTGCACGGCGGTCTCGCGTTCGCCGAGCACCCGGCGCGCGAGCTCGAGCTCGGCGATCGCGGTGTCGGCGTACGAGGCCTGAGACGCACCGCCGCCGAGTTCGGACGCGGTGTAGGTGTTGAAGTCGCAGTAGCCGCATCTGGACACGCAGAACGGGACGTGCACGTAGACCCCGAATGGCTGCCTGCCGAACTGGTCGAGCGCCATGGCCGGCAGGGTGCCGTCGCGCGGAGCGGGCTCACCTTCCGGCAGTGTGGAGGGCACGAGTCCAGGCTAGGCGCGCCCCGCAACCCCCTTCGAAGTCGCGGTCACGCGGGCTCCGGGGCGTCGACGTTGATCGTCGGCGGGCCGGCGTCGCCGGCGCGGGCGATGACCGCCGTCGAGGTCTCGGTGCCGGGATTCAGCTCGCGGTGCACCGTGTGCGCGGGCACGTGCAGGAACTCGCCGACGTGCGCCTCGGCTGCCTCGGCGCCGCCGGGACCGAACTCGACGCGCATGACACCGCGGACGACGTAGAGGGACGTCTCGTGGTCGCCGTGGTGATGCCATCCGCTCGCCGCCGCCGGCTCGGTGTGGACCAAACCGGCCCACAAGCCGCGCGCGGCGAAGGCGAGCTCGCGGCGCATGCCGGGCGTCGGATCGGCCGGGGTCAGGTCGTCGGCGCCGAAGCGTCGTACGGGTTCACTCACGTTCCCTAGTCTGCGCCGAGCAGCGATCGGCAGGCGTCAATGCCTTCGACCCGTACGTCGATTCGCGGCGCCTGCTCCCACTGCGCGAATGAGAGCCGGTAGCGCAGCATCGTCGCGGGTGCGCCGCGGCGTTCGTGCACGTCCATGCCGTCCGGCTCGTAGCCAAGCCGGCGCGTCACACCGAGCGATGCAGCGTTGTCATCGAAAGCGCTCGTTGTTGCCCAGAGCGCACCAAGCTCGGCGAACGCAAGGTGCAGCACGGCGGCGCGCATCTCCTTGCCGATGCCGCGGCCTTGGTGCGCCTGTCCGAGCCAGGATCCGGTCAGCACCTCCCGTCGTACGCCGAACTGCTTCGCGGCGAGTTCCTGGGTGCCGACCACCTTGCCGGCCTCGAGAACGACGAACGGCAACTGCCAGCTCTCCGGCGTGGTTTCGGCCCACTGCCGCCAGTGCCACTGCATGGTCGCGCGCGCCCGCTCCTCCGGCGACTGGTCGGTCCACGGAACTCCGAACGGCATTTCCGCCGGGTCATGCACCCCGTCATACGCGAGCTGCGCAAGCGCCACGAGATCGCAGTGAGACGCGAGCCGAAGCTCCAACCTCTCAGTCCTCAAGGAGAGGTCATGCAAAGGCCAGAAGCCCGGCACACACGGCGACATGGGGAGAGTGTGCGGTCGCGCTTCGCGGAAAGCGAGCGATTAGCGAAAGCGATGCGAAGCGAGCTTCTCGCTCTTAGCGAGCAACCCGGCGACACCGCACGACACTCACGACTCTTTGGGGGTGGTGGACAACGCCGCGATGAAGGCCTCTTGCGGGACCTCGACGCGCCCCACCATCTTCATGCGGCGCTTGCCTTCCTTCTGCTTCTCCAGCAGCTTGCGCTTTCGCGTGATGTCACCGCCGTAGCACTTGGCCAGGACGTCCTTGCGCATCGCGCGGATGTTCTCGCGCGCGATGATGCGCGACCCGATCGCGGCCTGGATCGGCACCTCGAACTGCTGGCGTGGGATCAGCTCGCGCAACTTGGACGCCATCGCGGTGCCATAGGCGTAGGCCTTGTCCTTGTGCACGATCGCGCTGAACGCGTCGACGGGTTCGCCCTGCAACAGGATGTCAACCTTGACCAGGTCGGCCACCTGTTCGGCTGCGGGTTCGTAGTCGAGCGAGGCATAGCCGCGGGTGCGTGACTTCAGCTGATCGAAGAAGTCGAAGATGATTTCCGCGAGCGGCAACGTGTACTTCAGCTCGACGCGGTCGGCAGACAGGTAGTCCATGCCCTTCAACGCGCCGCGTCGCTGCTGGCACAGCTCCATCACCGAGCCGACGTAGTCAGTCGGCAGCAGCAGCATCGCGTCGACGATCGGCTCGTAGACCTCGGCGATCTTCTGGCCGGTGGGCCAGTCGGCCGGATTGGTGACGATCATCTCCTCGGCGGACTCGAGCAGCACGCGGTAGACGACATTGGGTGCGGTGCTGATGAGTGCGAGGTCGAACTCGCGCTCCAGTCGCTCGCGCACGATCTCCATGTGCAGCAGGCCGAGGAAGCCGCACCGGAAACCGAACCCGAGCGCGACCGACGACTCGGGTTCGTAGACCAGCGCCGCGTCGTTGAGCTGCAGCTTGTCGAGCGCGTCCCGCAGCACCGGATAGTCGGAGCCGTCGATCGGATAGAGCCCGGAGTAGACCATCGGCTTGGGATGCCGGTAGCCACCGAGCATCTGCTTGGCCGGCCGCGTGGCCGACGTCATCGTGTCGCCGACCCGCGCCTGCCGCACTTCCTTGACGCCCGGGATGACGTAGCCGACCTCGCCGACACCGAGCGACTTCGTCGGCAGCGGCTCCGGTGAGATCACGCCGACTTCGAGCGTCTCGTGCGTCGCTCCGGTCGACATCATCAGGCACCGGTCGCGGGTGGTGAGCTGCCCGTCGACGACGCGCACGTAGGTGATGACGCCGCGGTATTGGTCGTAGACCGAGTCGAAGATCAGCGCGCGGGCCGGCGCGTCCGGGTCACCGACCGGAGGCGGCACCTGCTTGACGACCTCGTCGAGCAGTTGGGGGACGCCCTCGCCGGTCTTCGCGCTCACGCGCAGCACATCATCGGCGTCGCAACCGATGATGTGCGCCAGCTCCTCGGCGTACTTCTCCGGCTGCGCCGCCGGCAAGTCGATCTTGTTCAGCACCGGGATGAGGTGCAGATCGTTCTCGAGGGCGAGGTAGAGGTTGGCGAGCGTTTGCGCCTCGATCCCCTGCGCCGCGTCGACGAGCAGGATCGCGCCCTCGCAGGCGGCGAGCGACCGGCTGACCTCATAGGAGAAGTCGACGTGCCCCGGCGTGTCGATCAAGTGCAGGACGTAGTCGTCGGCGCCGTGCTTCCACGGCAGCCGCACGTTCTGCGCCTTGATGGTGATGCCGCGCTCGCGCTCGATGTCCATCTTGTCGAGGTACTGCGCCCGCATGTGCCGGCTGTCCACCAGGCCGGTGAGGTCCAGCATCCGGTCCGCCAACGTCGACTTGCCGTGGTCGATGTGGGCGATGATGCAGAAATTCCGGATGCGAGCCGGATCGGTGGACACGCACCATGGTCGCATGAGCGCGACGTCAACCGGCCCTGCCGCGGCGGGCATGCGGGTGCCGTACGACGACCTGCCCGCGGTGCTGCACGACTGGATCGAGGGCGTCCTCGGCGCTCCGGTTGTCGCCGCGACCACCCAGATCGGCGGCTTCTCCCCCGGCGTGGCAGCCCGCCTGCGCTGCTCCGACGGCACGCGCGCGTTCGTCAAGGCTGTGTCGGCCGACGTGAACCCCGACTCGCCGGCGCTGCACCGCCGGGAGGCCGAGGTGCTGCGGCTGCTGCCCGACGACCTGCCCGTGCCGCGGCTGCTCGCGTCGTACGACGAACCCCCGTGGATGGCGCTGCTCGTCGACGACGTCGAGGGGCGGCAGCCGACGCTGCCGTGGAACGACGACGAGCTTGACCGGATGCTTGCCCTCACCCGGGCGGTCGGCGAGGCCCGCGGCCTGCCGTTGGAGCCGGCCACCGAGGACCTGCGCCGCTGGACCGGATGGAGCAGGTTCGCCGCCGACGGGACCACACCGAACGACGAGTGGGCGCGGCGCAACTTCGACGCGCTGCTGGCGCTGGAGGCAGGTGCTCCGGACGCCGCTGCCGGCGACCACCTGGTGCACCTCGACGTGCGCGCCGACAACGTCCTGCTGTCCCCGTCGCGTGCCTGGCTCGTCGACTGGCCATGGGCGGTCGCCGGTCCCCGGTGGCTGGATGTGGTCGCCTCCGCTCCCGCGGTGGCAATGCAGGGAGGGCCTTCGCCGGAGGCCTTTCTGCTGCGTTCGGGGCTCGTCGGCCCTGACGACGACGAGGCGGTGACCGCTGTCGTCGCGGCGTTCATCGGGATGCTCACCTGGCTGGCGCAGTTGCCCCCGCCGCCCGGGCTGCCGACGGTCCGCGTGTTCCAGGCTGCCCAGGCCGAGATCGGGCTGCGCTGGCTGGCGGGGCGATTGGCGCTTTGATCTTGATTTGGCGGCTTCGACCACCCCGCTGGTAGGCTTGTCCGCTGCAGTTCCCCGACTTCAACGACTCTGAGGTAGATCCGGCGTGGCCAACATCAAGTCGCAGATCAAGCGCAACCGCACCAACGAGCGCCGTCGGCTGCGCAACAAGGGTGTGAAGTCGGAACTGAAGACCGCCGTACGCCGGTTCCGCGAAGCTGCCGATGGCGGTGACGCCACCGCAGCGACCGCCGCGCTGCGCAGCGCGTCCAAGCTGCTGGACAAGGCCGCGAGCAAGGGCGTCATCCACCAGAACCAGGCCGCCAACCGCAAGTCGGCGATGGCCAAGCGCCTATCAAGCGCAAGTTGACCCCTCGTTGACTGCAACGAAGTTGGTCTTCTAACGCTGAGAAGACCTACTTCGTCACAGTCAACGATGGCGGAGCAGGCCGACCAGCACGTCGTGCGACTTCACCGCGAGCGCTGAGGCGAGCGGCAGCACCAGCAGCGTCCAGGCGCTGGCGACGTCGGCCAGCACCAGGACGAGCGACAGCGCCAGCACTCCCTCGACGAAGATCGCGCGCTGCCAGCCGTTGGGCCGGATGTGGTGCAGGCGCAGCAGCCGCCAGTACAGCGGTGGTTTCACCGGTGTCCGTACAGGTGCCGGAGCGCTCATCGGGCGGCGCAGCTCGCAACCGTGAGGACGGCGCGCTCAACGGCGTACATCGCGTCGTCGGCCGCACCCTTGAGGTCGGCGTCGGCGGTCGCCACCGCCTGCACGGCCTCGACGAGCGCCTCCGGCCGCCATCGGCGCACCCAGCCCTGGGCCCGACGGATCTTCCAGGCCGGCATCCCGAGCGGCCCGGCGAGCGAGTCCGGCGACCCGCGGCCGGCCGATCCGACCAGGGCGATCGTGCGCAGGTTGGCCGCCAGCGACGAGCTGACCAGCACCGGGTCGACGCCGGTCGCCGCCGCCCAGCGCAATGTCTCCAAAGCACCGGCGACGTCGCCCTCGACGGCCCGGTCGGCGACCGCGTAGCCGCTCGACTCCGCCCGGCCGCGGTAGTAGGCGG
>Ga0207705_10000802_pt1 | contig 25817 bp, 21 predicted proteins | sample KBSC13metaG_FD_184314 | JGI IMG/M metagenome (GOLD analysis project Ga0207705, IMG submission 184314) | Corn rhizosphere microbial communities from Kellogg Biological Station, Michigan, USA - KBS C1-3 metaG (SPAdes) (version 2) | ecosystem: Host-associated > Plants > Roots > Rhizosphere > Soil ... | reverse complement strand
GCACGATCGGCAAACGTCTGACGTGGCGCGCCAATTACACGTTCACCGACACCAACCAGGAACTGCCGTCGATCGACGTCCAGGCGCTGGCGCCGCGTGACACCACCGCGCGCCACAAGGCCAATGCGGAGATCGGCTATCAGGGTAATGGCTGGTTCGCGACGTCGGTGCTGCGCTATCGCTCGGCGACGCGTCAGCTTGGCGACAATGCGGCCGGCGACATTGCCTTGTTCGCGCTGCCGCAGGCGTTGACGTGGGATCAGAAGATCGGGGTCGAGCTCGGCCGCTTCACCCTCTCGCTCACGGGCGAGAATTTGACCGCGGCCGGGGCTACGAGCGGTTCGCCGATCCCGGCCGACCGGCGCGTGTTCGTGGGGGTGAAGCTCGGGCTGTGAACCGATTTGCCGCCTGGATCGCCTGGTTGGAGCGGAAGATCCGCTTCCAGGACTGGCCGCTGGTCTGGAAGTTCGCCGCCGCGCCGGCGTCCATGCTGGCACTGTTCCTGATCTCGGTCACGCTCAGCATGGCCGCTCTGGTCTATGCGCAGCACGGCACCGACCGTGTGGTCGGGTACGATATGGCCGATATCGCCACGTTGAGCGATGTCACCGCGCGGTTCGAACATGCCAATGGCGAGATGTACCGCCTGCTGGCGGACAAGGCGGCGGCCACACCCGGCACGGATGTGGTGGCACGCACCGCTGCGATCGAGGGAGAGTTGAAGCAGGCGCGGGCGGATCTGGCCCGGTTCGCCGCCTCGGCGCCTGCCGACGATCAGCAGAAGATCAAGCAGACCTTGGCTCTGATGGATAAATATGCGGATGCGATCAACGTCGTGTCGTCGATGCTAGACATCGATTTCGCGTCGAGCACCGCCATGTTGGCACCGTTCCGCGCCAATGCGCGGCAGGTTATCAAGCAGGTCGATGCCATCGCCGCGCAGGGTGTGGAGGATGCGCGCGAGCATGCGGTCGCGGTCCAGCGTCGGATCGAGGCGATGGTGATCCTGGTGTCGCTCTCGGCAGTCCTGCTCGCAGTGGTGGGCGTGGTCGGGCCGATGGCGATCGGTCGCTCGCTGATCCGCCCGATCCTGCGCATCGCCGAAGTCACCAGCTCGCTCGCCGCGCGTGACCATAAGATCGATCTCGACGCGCTCGATCGCGGTGACGAGCTCGGCCAGATCGTGTCGGCGCTCAAGACCTTTCGCATCCAGGCGATCGAGAAAGAGATGTTGGAGCGGGACGCGCACGAGGAAGAGCGCCGTCGTACAACCGCGGTCGCCGCCGCTACCGCGGAAGGCGAGCGCGCGAAGCGCGAGACGCTCGATAGTCTGCTCCACCAGTTCGAGACGCGCGTCGGCGCGATGATCGATCAGGCGCAGCAGGCGATGCATCGGCTCGATCACAACGCCGAGCGTGTCGAGCAGGCAGTGCAGGGCGCCAATATGCTGGCGGAGGATCTCGACCAGGCGGCGTCCGCGTTCGCCTCGGAAATGGAGATTGCACGCACCGCGACCGACGCGCTCGTCTCCGCGATCCGCACGATCGACAATCAGGCGGCTGTGTCGAACGCGATCGTCGCGCGCATTCAGGAACATGCCAGCCTCGCCGAGGGCGCGGTCCACCAGTCGGTGGAACGCGCGGAGGAGGTCGAGAAGGTGGTAAGCGTGATCGACACGATCGCGGGCCAGACCAAATTGCTCGCCTTGAACGCGACGATCGAGGCCGCGCGCTACGGCGAGCAGGGCCGCGGCTTCGCAGTGGTGGCAGGCGAGATCAAGTCGCTCTCCAGCCGCACCGGAGCCTCTACCGGAGAGGTGCGTCAGCAGGTTGGTGAAGTGCAGCGCGGCATCCGCCGCGTCGCCGATGCGACCTCCGAACTGACCGCCTTGATTGACCAGATGGGCGGGGTGACGACGCAGGTTGCGGCGGTGTCGCGCGATCAGGCGCGCACCACCGACCTGATCGACCAAAGGATCGAAGCGGTGCGTAACCGCGCCGAAATCCTGTTCGCGACCAGCGCGGACATCCGCTCGTCCGCGATCGCCAACCAGGCATCGGTGCGAGACCTGCGCGCGGACGGCCGTGCGCTCGAAGCCAGCCTTCAAGGCCTGCGCGACGACGCGCGCGCCTTCGTCTCACAGCTGCGCGCGGGCTGACCCGCGTTAGGGCACCCAGAAGAGCATGTCTTTGGGCTCGCGCTGGAGGTGGCCAGCCTGCCATGTGTCATCGTCTTCCAGGCCATGCCAGCCGTTGGTGGCATGCGAGGCGACATAATCGCGCCAGCGATATTCCTGGAAGATCGCGACGATGTTGGCTGCATAAGCCTGAGCCAGCATAGAATTGCCCTCGATGACGACCAGATTGTCGTCGTTCGAATGGCTGGCCTTGTAACCCTGATTATGAGAGCCGGTCATCACGACTGGCTCAGCGCCAAACGGATCGAGCACGATCACCTTGCTGTGCACCATCACGCTGCTGGCGCCTTTGAGCTCGGGCTCCCAATCGTGATATTGAGTCTTGATCGCTGCCGGGACCAGCACCGATGCGGGAGGATGGTTAGTCTCCCCCGCACTGGCGGCGCTGCCGATCAGGGCGACCGGCGGTGTGATAGTGGCATCGGTAAGGTGCTCGATCTCCTGGTTGACCACACCGCGGGTATAGATACCGGTCGCGGCCTGCCGTTCCAGTATCGTCTGTAGCAACGTCTCGCGGGCGGGGTCCTTGGCGTAGGTGCCGGGGAAGAAGAACAGGAACAGGATGCCGTCTTTCGCGGCGGCGATCCGCGCGCGGGCAAAGTCCATGTCTTGCGCCTTCCTGGTTGCGGCGAACCATGGGGTGATCTTGCTCGCGCCCGAGGGTCGGGTCTCGGCGCTCGAATTCCCATCGACCAGAGCGGCACCGTAGCCGTTACCAGCGGCCAATAATCGGTCCCACGCCGCCTTGAAGTCAGCTGCGATATCCGCATTCTCGATCAGGATGCCGTTATTAACCTGCGTACAGAGACCGGTGACGGTAAGGTTGGTGCTGCCGGTCCAGACTTTCTGGGGACTTCCGGCCGCGTCACAGAAGACGATGAACTTGTTGTGGGCAAAATGGCCCGTTGCGACCATGCGGTCGTGCAGATCGATCTGCGAGGTGTCGTGCAAATCCTGTCGCACCTCGGCATTTTCGTCGGGCTTGCTCTTGCTCTTGTCGAACGCGCCGTTTCCCAGGATGAGGTGGCATTTCGGCCCGAGCGCCTTGAGCGCCGCAATCACCTCAGGGTCGTTGAGTTCGTAGAGAGCGGAATAAACCTCTCCGGGCGCCGATTGCAGCAGATCGAGCAATGCGGGTTTGAGATGTCCCGCCAACGCCTCGCGAAGCGGATCGCCTGGAGTCGAAACCGCGTCGAGGAGCGTGGTCCGAGGCGCTCCTCCTTTGGCTTTGAGCGCAAGTTCGACCCATTGGGTGGCGATCACGCCGCGGTTGAACCAGGCGCTGATATTGTCCCCCGCCGCTGGGCCGAGGGTGACGGGCGGTGTCCAGGTGGCTCCGGTAAGGTTGGGTTCAATCAGCCCGCTCACGCCCGAGAGGACTGGGGCGACGCAATAGGAAACCTCATCGCCGGGCTCGAGGTCATAGTCCCACCACATGTAGCGCTGAAGCGGCCAACGCCACGCGTCGTTCGCCGGGGGCGGCGCCTGATGTTCGACGAAACCGATGCGGCTGTGCAGCCAGGACTCGACAGGGATCCCGCCGCGCGTGCGCTTGCGCCGAACAGCGAAGCCGCGGCAACCCGCAATCGGAGTCCAGGTCTTAGGATCGGGATCCGCCGGCCGCCAGCCCAGGCACACATGATCCCCGTTGGAAAAGACATTCACCGCGAGCATTGTCACCCCCGATCGCGCCGCTCGGGTCAGGCACCGTGCGCCCGCCTCCGATACCCCCGCCGCTTTTCGATACCATGACTCCTTGGGCCGGGCCATCGCGGCAGGGCTGGCGAAGAGCCATCTTCAACCATTCCGGCAGCATTTTTCGGGCGCGAGGATCGCGAGGGCGTGACCATCGCCAATCGGAAGCGGATGCTGGCGAGGACGCACTTCCTCAACCCCGCGGCGCGCGAGCAGCCTAAGCCAACAGGTCGCGTTCCTCAGGGTGGCGATCGATATAGGCCGAGACAAACGGACATTCGGCAATCACCTTTAGGCCCCGTTCGCGAACATCCACGAGCGCGGCCTTGATCAATATGCTGGCCAGTCCGCGCCCCTGCAGCCGCTCGGGCACCACGGTGTGGACGAAGGCGAGGGCGTCGCCCCGCGGTTCGTAATAGGCAACCGCGAGTCCCCCTTCGGCATGCAGTTCGTAGCGTTTTCGCTCTGTATTATTGACAACGTTTCCGTCCATTTTTGCCTCAAATCCTGTAGGTACGTACCTACCTTGTAGCACCTGCGACACAGATTGGCGGGGATCGGCGACAAAATCGAGGGGCCTTCCTGCTTTAGCATTGCGCGCATAGCCATCGCTGCCCTTTCGTTCGTGCAAATCACGGGGGAGAGGCAGAAGAATATGGGCGGATTCAGCAGCACATTGTCGGATCGACAGGCGATCTGGGCCTTCGTGCTCGGTTGCGTCGCGGTCACGGCGGGCGTGTGCGCGCATTTGCCCATGTTCGCGATGGCGCGCGCGATGCATTACCGCCTTGCTGGCATGCCGATGGATCCGCTGATGATCGGCGGCATGGTCTTGATCGTGGCGGGCGTGTTTGTCGCGGCCTACGGCCTGCTCCCGCGCAATGTTGCTGCGCAACGCGCTGCGGCCGCCGATATCATTGTCGCCGCTCCCGAGGATGCGCATCTCGGCCCTGCGCATTGGGGGCTGATGGCGGTGCTGGTGATCGCGTTGGTGATCGACGTCATGAAGCCCGCTTCGCTCGGCTTCACCGTGCCCGGGATGATCAGCGAATATGGCGTGCCCAAGAAGACGGTCTCGCTGGTGCCGTTCTTCGCGCTGATGGGGACGGTCACCGGATCGGTCGTGTGGGGCATCATCGCCGACATTTACGGACGCAAGGCGTCGATCTTGCTCTCGGCGGTTATGTTCGTCGGCACCTCGATCTGCGGCGCGATGCCCAGTCTCGCCTGGAATATCGGCATGTGCTTCATGATGGGCGCCGCGGCGGGTGGGATGCTGCCCGTGACCTATGCGCTGCTCGCGGAGATGATGCCCAATCGCCATCGCGGCTGGAGCCTGGTGCTGGTGGGCGGACTGGGCGCGGTCGGCGGCTATTTTGCCGCGAGCGGCCTCTCGGCGCTGCTGCAGCCGATCTTCGGCTGGCGGATTCTGTGGTTGGCAAATCTGCCCACCGGCCTGACCTTGGTGCTGCTTGGCGCCTTCATTCCGGAATCGGCCAAGTTCCTGTTGGCCCGCGGCCGTGCGCAGGAGGCGGAGGCGGTGATGCGTCGCTTCGGCTCTCGCGTGCGCAAGGCGAGCGCGTCGGTGGTTGCCGCCAGGACCGGTTCGCATGCGCTGACCGGCCTCAAGCTCTACGGCAAGCTCGCAGCGCTCAGCATCTGCGCCTTATCTTGGGGCCTGATAAATTTCGGGCTGCTGCTGTGGCTGCCCGCTGATCTGGTGGCAAAGGGCTATTCGGTGGGTGTTTCGAGCAAACTGCTCGCCGAAAGCGCGCTGATCTCCTTTCCGACCGTGTTTGTCGCAGCTTTTCTCTACAGCCGCTGGAGCACCAAATGGTCGCTGGTAACGATGATCGGCCTGACGCTGGCGGGCTTGCTACTGGTACTGCATCTCGAACTGGCAGGACATGGCAGTCCGGTACTGCCCGTGGCGCTGCTGATCGTTGGCACCAACGGTATCATCGCGATCGTGCTGCCTTACACGGCTGAGAGCTTCCCGCTGAAGGTGCGCGGGCGCGCCACGGGTTGGGTTGCCGCCTGCACCAAGGCGGGCGGCCTGTTCGCACAGGCGCTGACGATCAGCGGCATCCTCCTGTCGATGGGTCTGTCGTCCGCACTGATCATGATCCCGACGGCTTTGTCGCTGATCCTGGTCGCCTGGTTCGGCCGCGAGACGCGAGGCAGCGATCTGCGCGACCTGGATGCGGACAGTGGGCAGATTGGCCACGCGGAAGCCTAAAGGGCTGTTTGGGCGTTGGTGTGAGCGAAAGGAATAATCCCATGCCCAAGCCACCCGAGACCCCGCCGCATTCGGATATCGATGGCGTCAACCGCGACGCGCGCGTCGGTAAGCCGTCTGGTTCGTCGCATCCCGATCCGGGCGCAGCGTTGGATCATGCCCAAAAGGAGGGGAAAGCGCGACCTGAACAAACGCCGCCGTTGCGCTAGGCCGTAACACAGGCCGGGCTGAGCTCGGTCGGTTTAATGTCTTCCACCGGAGGCACTTCGCCGGGGTCGGCGGCGAACAGGCCGTAGCGTGCAAGCTTCGCGCCCCAATCGGCGCGCGAAGTCCACGCTGCGATGAAGGGCGCGCCGAGCAGTCCGATCGTCACCGGCAACTGCCAGATACCCGCACCCAGATCGCCCATCGAGATCAGCCAGAAGGGCAGGCCCAGCACCACGTGCGGCGCATAATGTTCGAACGCCTCGCCGATCCGGAGGCCGTCGCTGTCGCGCCGCTGCGGGTGCCAACCGCTCTGCTTGCCGCCGAGTATCTCGACGATCGACAGGCATTGCGACGCCATCAGGATCGGCGCGACCACGATCGAGAGCGGGATTTCGGCGAACATGCCCAAAAGGATCGCGCGCCATCCACCCAGGCTACGCACCAAGCTACGGTCAAACAACGCCCAAATCAGCGCCAGAGCCTTGGTGCCGAACAGGAGCGCGAACGTGACAGCGATCAGCCAGCCGGGTGTACCCACGCCCGCGATCGGGCCGCCGACGCGGAACGACTGCAGCGCGCCGACCGCAAGCAGCAACAGCCACAACGGCGAGGTCAGGTAAGAGGACGCCCCCATCAGCAATTGCAGCCGGCTGACCCAATGCAGGCCCGACGCGTCGAGCAGGCGCAGATGCTGGAGATTGCCCTGGCACCAGCGCCGGTCGCGTATGGCATGGTCGATCAGAGTCGGCGGGCTTTCCTCGTAGCTGCCGGACCGCAGCACCATCATCCGCGTGCGCCAGCCGCGACGGCGAAGCAGGGTTGCCTCGACCATGTCGTGGCTCTGGATAATGCCGCCGAGCGGGGCAGGGCCGGACAAAGCAGGCAGGCCGCAGCTCTCGGCGAAGGCGCGCACCCGCACTATTGCGTTATGCCCCCAGAAGGTTGCCTCGTCGCCCGACCACCAGTTGAGACCGGCACTGAAGATCGGTCCGTAAAGGGCGACCGAGAATTGCTGCCAGCGTGCGAACAATGTGCGTGCGGCGGTCAGCTGCGGGTTGGTCTGGATCAGGCCGACCGTCTCGTCCGACTCGATCTCCGAAGCCAACCGCGCCATGGTCTCGCCGCTCATCCGGCTGTCGGCGTCGAGCACGATCATCGATTCATAGGCACCGCCGAACCGGCGGACCCAGTCGGCGATATTGCCGGGCTTGCGCGCGACGTTGAGCGAGCGGCGGCGATAGAAGATTGGGCAGCCATCGGGCTGACGCAGCGCGCGGCAGGATGCGCGCTCGGCGGCTTCGGCGGCGGGGTGGGAATCGCTCAGCACGAAGAAATGGAACAGCGACTGGGTTTCGATCCGGACGAGGTCGGCGGCCATGCGTGCGATCCGCGCGGCGACCGCTTCGATATCCTCATTATAGACCGGCACCAGGATCGCGACCGGGCGTGACGGCGCCGGGAGGGAGCGGATCGTACGATTGCGGCCGCCGATCGACACGGCCAGGCCCGCGCCCGCGGTGAGCAAGCCGAAGCCGATCCAAGCGAACAGCATCAAGCTCAGGATCACGAGCAGCTGATCGACCGCGTCATAGCCGTCTTGCGCGAGCAAGGTGGCGATGCCCAGGCTTGCAACGAAGCCGATCAGCCCGCTGCCCGCGATCAGGAAGATCCGGCGTGCCCAGTGACGCGGCGGGGGAGTGCGATGCGTGGGAACCGGCCGGTGATAGAAATCCTGAACCGGCATAAGGAGCGGCGCGTCGGCCGGCAGGTCGCGATCGGCGAAAGCGGAACCGGTTACGCTCGCCACGCCTGACCCGTCGAGGCCTTGCGATACGACTTCCCGACACGCTTCGTCGCCAGTGGCAAAAGTCTCGGGAGTCCCTTCTCTAAGCTCGAGACTCACAGGAATTGATATAAGAGCGTTTCGGTCAAAGCGGTGCCGCTGCGGCGCAGATAAGCCCGCAAGTCCTTCGTTTCGCCGTTTTTATGCGGGACGTCGACGATCAGGCGCCAGCGATTGCTGGTGCCGACCACCGGATAGGCGACGCTGCTGATGGGCTTGGCGCCGCTCACCGAGACGTCGGCTTCTACCCCGCTCGACCGGTCGAGCCCCGCGAGCGAGGGGCCCTCGAAATCGGCGACCAGACGCGTCGCATCGGGGATCGGGTCAGTGCCCGGCCGGCCGGCGACGCCGCGCCAGCAATCGACCGTGCGTGCGACGCTCGACGCGGGTTCGTCGCCGATCCAGTGCAGGCGATAATCGAGCGCGTAGTGATTGCCCGCCTTGGCCGGACCCGCCGGGGTCCAGAAAGCGACGATATTGTCGTCGGTCTCGCCGCGCGTCGGCAGCTCGAACAGGGTGACCGCGCCCGGTCCCCATTGGCCTTGTGGCTCGACCCAAAGGCTGGGGCGCTTTTCGTAGAAGACGCCGTCATCCTGATAATGATCGAAGTTGCGGTCGCGCTGGAGCAGGCCGAAGCCCTTCGGATCCTTGTCCCCGAAGCTGTTGGTGATCGGGCGGGGCGGATTGTCGAGCGGACGCCAGATGCGCTCGCCCGCGCCGGTCAGCATCGCCAGCCCGTCGCTGTCGTGGATTTCGGGGCGCCAGTCGGCAGCCTTGTCGCGATTGCCCTCGCCATACCAGAACATGCTGGTGAGCGGGGCGAAGCCGAGCCGTTCGACATCCTTGCGCAGCGTCAGCACAAAGCTGACCTCCTGACTGACGCCCTGCGGCCCTTTGCGGTTGACGAAGCGCCAGGCGCCCGCCGCGCTGGGGCTATCGAGCAAGGCATAGACGGTGACCGCATCGCCCGGTCCGCGTTCGAGCCAGAAATGCCTAAAATCGGGGAATTCCTCGGGTCGGCCCAGCCCGGTATCGATCGCGAGCCCGCGTGCGGAAAGGCCATATTGCGCGAGCGGGCCAGCTGACCGGAAATAGGATGCGCCCTGGAAGGCGAGCCAGTCTCCCCGGCCGCCCGGGTTCATCAGCCGGAATCCCGAGAAACCGGCCACGTCCGCAGGCAGATGTTCGGCCCCGCTGTACAGATCGCGGCGAAACTCGAACTGCCGTGCCTGCCCGTTTTCTACGAGCGAGATGGCGACGGGCGTATGCGCGTAGCGGTTGAGCGGGAAGAATCGAACCGGTGCGACGCTATCGGGCCAGACGGTGGCCTCGGTCTTGTAGGCGACGCTGTTAGCTGTGTCGTAGGTCACCGCCTTTGCACCGGAGGGCGGGGGAGGAGGGGGCACATGGGGGCGGGCCGCAAGGCGTGCGGCTTCGGTCTTGAGCGTCTCCCACGAAAATGGAGCTGCGGCCGCGGCTGCTCGGATCGGCAGGCTCAGCCCCGCCGCGCAAACGGCGGTGCCGGCCAGAATCTGACGGCGGGAAAAGGAAGTATGGGTCATGGTCCGAAGGCAAAAGCCTACCTGGCCGATCCGGTTCCGTATGCGAAACGACAAGCGACGGTCCGGCCCCGTCGAGAGCCGGACCGAGCTATTGGTTCAGTCGCGCTCAACGCAGAGCGCGATGCCCATGCCGCCGCCGATGCAGAGCGTGGCGAGGCCCTTTTTGGCGTCGCGACGCTGCATTTCGTGGAGCAGGGTGGTCAGGATGCGCGCGCCCGATGCGCCGATCGGATGGCCGATCGCGATCGCGCCGCCATTGACGTTGACCTTGGATGCGTCCCAGCCAAGCTCCTTGCCGACCGCCAACGCCTGCGCGGCGAAGGCTTCGTTGGCTTCGACCAGATCGAGGTCGGCGAACTTCCAGCCGGCCTTTTCGAGCGCTTTCTGGCTGGCGGTCACCGGGCCGATGCCCATGATCGCGGGATCGACGCCGGTCGAGGCCCAGCTCTTGATCTTGGCCAGCACGGGCGAGCTGCGGCGCTTGGCCTCATCCGCCGACATCACCACGATCGCAGCGGCGCCATCGTTCAGGCCCGACGAATTTGCGGCCGTGACGCTGCCTTCCTTCTTGAAGGCGGGGCGCAGGCCCGCAAGGCTGGCGACGACCACGCCTTCGCGGATGAATTCGTCCTGGTCGACCACGGTGTCGCCCTTGCGGCCCTTGATCGTGACCGGCGCGATCTCGGCCGCGAACTTGCCGTCGCGGCGCGCAGCCTCAGCCTTGTTCTGACTGGCGGTGGCGAAAGTGTCCTGCTCCTCGCGCGTGATCTGGTACTTCTCGGCCAGATTCTCGGCAGTGATGCCCATATGATAGCCGTTGAAGACGTCGGTCAGGCCGTCCTTGATCATCGTATCGACCAGCGACAGGTCGCCCATCTTCTGCCCGGCGCGGATCGCCTGGGCGTGCGGACTCATCGACATATTCTCCTGGCCGCCCGCGACGATGATCGTGGCGTCGCCCGCCTGGATCGATTGCGCCGCGACCGCGACCGAGCGCAGGCCCGAACCGCATACCTGCTGCACGCTCCATGCGGGCACGCTTTGCGGGAGGCCGGCGGCGATCGACGCCTGGCGCGCGGGATTCTGGCCCTGGCCCGCGGTCAGCACCTGGCCGAGGATGACTTCGTCCACATCCGCCGGGTCGACGCCCGCATCCTGCAGTGCGGCCTGGATCGCTATCCGGCCCAGTTCATGCGCGGGCGTGGTCGCGAAATGGCCGAGGAAGCTGCCGACGGGGGTGCGCTTGGCGGCGGTGATGACGACTTCGGTCATGGGAACAGGACTCCTGGAATTGGAAGTTTGGGAGGCGCCTAGCGCGCGGATGTGACGCGGGAAAGCCATTCCGCCAACGGCTGCCACAAGCTCTGCTTGGCGCGGCCGCCGACAATCATGCCGACGTGACCAAGGTCCAGGTCGTGGCGCTCGCCTACGCCCGGCGTGGTCGCCGCGGGGACGATGCGGTCGGTTGTGGACGCGATCTCTAGCATCGGCATCGTCAACGCTCGGGGATCGACTATCTCGCCGCCGACCCGCCATCGGCCCCGGCCTGGCGCGTCGCCGGCGAACAGGTCGAGGAACAGTTCGCGCGCGGCACCGCGGGTGAGGGGCGGGCCGTCATTGGCCCAATCCTCCAGCCGGACGAAGGCGCGGGATTGCGGATCATCGGGATCGCGCAGCGCGTGCGCTTCATATTTGGCGATGGTGCGCTTGGGATCGAGCCGCCAGAAGGCCGCCTGCAATATCTCCATCGGCAACACGCCGAGCGCATCGGTCGCGGGCTCGGCGGTGCGCCACAGATCGGCGAGCGCGTCGAGCGTGTCGGCAGGATATCCCGCGAAGCGCCACGGCGTTGCGATCAGGCATAGCGCGGTCACGGGGCGCAGTGCCGCCGCGGCGATCGCCATCGTGCCACCCAGGCAATAGCCGACCAGCGCCACCGGTGCGCCGATCGCGTCGATCAGCGGCAACAGCATTGTCTCGACATGGCCCGCGACGCCGAGCTCGCGCTCCTCGGGCAGCGGCGAACCCCAGTCGAGCAACAAGGGGCGTAAGCCTTGCGTCGCGAGCCAGCGCAGCAGCGAGCGGTCCGTATCGATGTCGAGCACATCGGGGGGATTGATCAGCGACGGCACAAACAGGACCGCCGGGCCGTCTCCGCCATAATCGCGGATCGAAGCGCGTCCGGCGCGTGCGATAATGGGCATGGGCGGCGACCCCACGCTACGGTCCGCCTGCTGATACAGCCTTAGTCCCTTGAGTATCGTTGCGGTGCGGTCAGGAGATTCCGCCGTTTCGCTGCGCAACATACTCAGAAAAAGCGGAAGGGGCCTCGGTCTGTGTTGCGCTGCGTCAAGGATCGATGCTACGTCATTGTCACAATAGGGAGGTGATTGCGGCATGGCGAAGTCGTCCGAAGGTTCCGGTACGGTCATCATAAAAAAATACGCCAACCGCCGGCTCTATAATACGGAGTCATCGAGCTACATCACGCTCGACCACCTCGCCCAGATGACGCGCGATGGGCGCGACTTCAAGGTCATCGACGCCAAGACCGAAGAAGACATCACGCACAACATCCTTACCCAGATCATCATGGAGGAGGAGAATCGCGGGCAGACGATGCTGCCGGTCAGTTTCCTGCGTCAGCTGATCTCGCTCTATGGCGATTCGATGCAGGCGATGGTGCCGCAATATCTGGAAGCCTCGATGGAGGCGTTCCGCCGCAACCAGAACCAGTTCCGCCAGGCGATCGAGGGCACCTTCGCGGGCGGCCCCTTTGCCGAGATCGCGCGGCGCAACATGGATATGTTCGAAGCCGCGGCTGCCGCATTCAAGCAGCCGGGGGCTCCGGGTACGACGCCCGGCGCCGCAACGTCGGCAGCCCCTGCCGCGGGTGGGAGCAAGGAAGACGAACTGGCCGCGCTCAAGGAGCAGTTGGCTGGGCTTCAGGACAAGCTCAACAAGCTCGGCAGCTAGCGCGCCCGGCAGGGGCGCGTTAACCCTCTTGCCCCCATAGCGCCGGGTACGGCGGGGAACGGATGGCAATAGGCGGGAATTCAGACGGGAAAGCAGGGGGGCTGTCGTTCCATACGCGGCTCGTGTGCGTCGCGTTCCTGCTCTATTTCGCCGCCGCCGCGCTTTCCGCCAATATCGGCCGGTTCAGCGACTTAACCGCCTGGCTGCTGTTCGCGCAGGATCGCTGGTTACTGCTGGCTGAGGCTTTGGTGCTGGCCGCCGCGACGATCGCGCTCAGACCTGGCGGCAGGCCGCTAACCCTTTCGCCCCGACTCTGCCACCTGCTTGCGTTGTCGCTGATCCCGCTATGCTATCTTGGCCATATCTGGCCCTTGTGCGGCTACGACATGAGCCGTGACGAGCAGATGGCGGTGTTCGACGCGCGCATCTTCGCGCACGGCCTGCTGGCCCAACCTCTGCCCGCAGCCTGGCAGACGCATACCGACGCGCTCAACAGCCTGTTCCTGCTGCCAGCCGCGCATCCGATCGCCTGGGTGTCGGCTTACCTGCCGGTCAATGCGGCTTTGCGTGCCTTGGTCGGGCTGGCGGTCGATCCCAACTGGACCAGCCCAATCCTGACCGCGATCGGGGCGATCGCCCTATGGAATTGCGCGCGACGGCTGTGGCCGGACAACGCGGAAGCGCCGACGGTCGCGTTGCTGCTCTACCTGACGTCGGGGCAGGTCCTGTTCGCGGGCATGACCGCTTATGCGATGGCGGCACACCTGACATTCAACCTGCTCTGGCTGTGGCTGTTTCTGATCGGGCGGCGCTGGAGCGATTGCGCGGCGCTGATCGTCGGTGCGCTCGCAACCGGGCTGCACCAGCCTTTGTTTCATCCGATGTTCGCCGGCCCCTTCATCCTGATGTTGGTGGGCCGGCGCGATTGGTTGAGGGCGGCTTTTTTTATCGTCGGTTATGCGGCGATCTGCGGCCTCTGGTTTAGCTGGCCGCATTGGATCTACGCGCGGATTGAGGGGGGGCACCCTACCGCCGTGCCCGTCGACACCGATTTCTGGGCGCGGCTCCGCGCGACACTTGCTGACCAGCCTGAAGCGCGTTGGACTGACATGGCAGCCAATCTGCTGCGCTTCATCGCCTGGCAGCCGATCGTGCTGTTGCCCTTGTTCGCGGCGGGGCTCTCCATCGCGCGGCGCGACGCGATGCTGATCGCGCTTGCTACCGCGACGATCGCGCCGGTGGTGGTGATGGCGGTCCTGCTGCCCGATCAGGGGCAGGGCTTCGGCTATCGTTACCTGCACGGCGTGATCGGTTCGGCGATCCTGGTTGCGCTCCATGGCTGGCGCTACCTGGTCGAGCGGGAGGCGCGCTGGCGCCCGTTACTGGTGCGCACGCTGGCCGGCGGCGCGCTGGTCCTGCTGCCGATGCAGGCGCTGATGACCTTTGTCTATCACCGGAGCGTGGTAGCGGTGGAGACGCCGATCGCTTCAAGCGGCGCGGACTATGCGATCATCGGTAATGACGATGCGCCGGTTTCGGGCGGGCTGGTGATCAATCGTGCGGATCTGTCCAATCGCCCGATCCGCCTGTTCGCCGACAAAATCGATCCCGACCTGATCCGGCTGATCTGCGGCCAGCACGCCACCGTGGCGCTGCCGACCAGCGCGCTCTACGCGCCGATCAACGCTTATTTCAGCGGCACGATCGTCAGCCTGTCGTCGGATCGGCGGCTGAGGACGTTGGCACCCCAACTCACGCAGGCCGGATGCCGGACGATCGTGCTCGGGGGTGCGTCTTGAGGATCTGCATCCTCTACGACTGCCTGTTTCCCTGGACGATCGGCGGTGCCGAACGCTGGTATCGCAATCTCGCCGAACGACTGGCCGCGGACGGTCATGAGGTAACCTATCTCACGTTGCGGCAGTGGGATGCAGCCGATCCCCCCATCCTTCCCGGTGTGCGCGTGGTGGCGGTCGGTCCGCGCCTACCGCTCTATCGCAGCGGCAAGCGGCGTATCTGGCCGCCTGTCCGGTTCGGGATCGGCGTATTCCTGCATCTGCTGCGCAACGGACAACGGTATGACCGCGTCCATACCGCTTCCTTTCCCTTCTTCTCGCTGATCGCGGCAGGGGTGGTGCGCCCCCTGGCGGGCTATCAGGTGTCGGTCGACTGGCATGAGGTCTGGAGCCGGTCTTACTGGCGGGCCTATCTCGGTCTGCTGGGCGGTGTCGGCGTTGCGATCCAGGCCTGGTGTGCGCGCATTCCGCAGCGTGCCTACAGTTTCAGCCAGCTGCATCTGGATCGCCTGCGCGCTTTGGGGGTGAATGGCCCGAGCCGGATGCTGCCGGGCGAATATGCCGGCGACGCGCGGGCGCCGCTCTCGTTAGAGCCCGGGCATATCGTCTATGCCGGGCGGCTGATTCCGGAGAAGCGTGTAAGCCTGCTGATCGAGGCGATCGCGCTGGCTGCGCGTCAATCGCCGATCCTGCACGCGACCATTTTCGGTAAAGGCCCGGAACTCGCCGCGATCGCAGCCCGGATCGAGGCGCTCGGCCTTGGCGATCGGGTGCGGCTGGCGGGCTTCGTCGCCGAGGAAGAGGTCGACCGCGCGTTGCGCGGCGCCGCCGCGCTGGTCCAGCCATCCGAGCGGGAGGGCTATGGCATGGTGGTGGTCGAAGCCGCGGCGGCGGGCGTGCCGGCGATCGTGGTCGCGGCCGCGGACAATGCCGCGACCGAACTGGTCGAGGAGGGCGTCAACGGCTTCGTCGTGCCCGAACCCACCGCCGAGGCGCTGGCGATGCGGCTCGCCGCCTGCGTCGAACAGGCGGAGGCGCTGCGCGGCTCGACCCGTGCCTGGTACGCCGCCAATGCCGAACGCCTCTCGATCGGCCATTCGATCGACCTGTTGCTGTCCGACCTATCGTAAGGGCGCCGTTAACCACGATCTGCTAGTCCGGCAGCGTGACCGTCACCTGCCTCGCCCATCCCACGCAGGCCTGCGATTTTGAATCGCTTGGCGCGTTCGACGACAAGAGCGGCAAGGTCGGCCCGGTATCGGTGCTGCGCTGCCGCCGCTGCGGGATCGGCGTTTCGATGCCGCGCCTGGCCGATGTCGCCTTCCTCTACGATGGCCGCGAGAGCCAGGATTTTCAGCCCGAGGCACGCGGCCTCGCGCATCGGATCAAGCAGATCGCTTTCCGGCGCCAGGCGGCCTCCTTGTTGCGGGACGTCGGCATTCAGCCGACGCGCGTGTTGGATTTCGGCTGCGGCAGCGGCCAGTTCACCCGCTGCCTCGGCGATATCCTGCCGGGCGCGACCGTGGTCGGCAGCGATTTCCACGACGCGCCGCCGTCTGATCTTATGGGTCGACCCTATCTCCCGCAGGACCGATTGGCGGCAGAGCAGGGCAGCTTCGATCTGGTGCTCGCGATGCATGTGCTTGAGCATGACGACGATCCCGCGGTGCTGCTCGGCAGGATCGCATCGATGGCCCGCCCGGGGGGGACGGTCGTGATCGAGGTTCCCAATATCGATTGCGTATGGACGCAGTTGCTCGGCCAGCACTGGGATGCCTGGTACGTGCCGTTCCATCGCTCGCATTTCAGCCGCCGCGCGTTGCGCGCGCTGGTCGAGCGGGGCGGGCTCGAAATCCGTTCCGAGCATGCGATCTGCCTGCCGACGATGGGCCGCTCGCTTGCCAATCTGCTCGGCCGCCGCAACAGCCTCGGTTTCCTGCTCGCAGGAATCCTGTTGCACCCGCTGCAATGGGCGCTGGAAAAGCTGACCGGACGGCCCTCGGCGATCCGGCTGGTTTTGCGTCGACCCTAAGGCCGCCTTCGTACCGTCAGCTTTGCAACGGCTTGTGGCCGGTCACCAGCAGGCACGACGGTGCGCCATCACTATCGCCGATGCCTGACGCGATGATGCGGGCGATCGCCGCCGCCAGCGGACGGGGCAGGGCCGCGCGGTTTTGCAGGCTGCGCAACTTCAGCATCCGCTGGATCTCGATCGGGCGGCTGCGGCCGAACGTAAGGCTGTGAAGCAGACCGCCGGTCATGCGCGACAATGTCTCCCAGCGCTGGGTCTCGCCGCGGTCGAGATAGCCGTCCACCGTGTCGACCTCCAGGGCATGGGTCGCGCACAATGTTTTCCAGTCGGCGGGCGAGAGATAGTGGAAATGCGCCAGCCGCCGGTCGAGGTCGTCAAGATAGTGGTCGCGTGAACAACCCGGCAGCACGGCACCGCGCATGTTCTCGCGAAAGCCCGGGCCGGGCACGGTGAACCAGAAGGCGCCGCCGGGCTTGAGCACCCGCGACACTTCCGCGATCACGCCGTCCAGATCGGGAATATGCTCGAGCACGGAGTTGGAGATCACATAATCGAACGTTGCGTCCGCCTCGGGAATAGCCTGGGCCGCGCAGGTGTGGACGCGGTCGTAGAACGGATATGCCGCCGCCGCTGCGGTCTCCAGCGGATCGATATCGACCCCGACCAGCTGCGGCGTCACGCCGGCACGTGTGAACAGGATATCGGTAAGAATGCCGTCGCCGCAGCCAAGGTCGAGCCCCAGTCCGTGCGGTGCGATCGCAGTCGCGAGACGGTCGATCTCGATCCCGCGCAGGAACGCCGTTGCGGGCTGCGCGGGATAGCGCGCGACGAAATCGGCGAGCAGGTCTGCAGGAATGGTCATACGGTTTGCCTTCGTAGCTAGCGGACGGTCCGGGCAAGGATGGCCCAACCGCTCGCCAGGTAATTCCAGAGGAAGAGAATGCCGGTCATGAGCGGCGATGCGTAGAGCATCGGCACGCCCGCTTGCCCGTGGATCGCCCAGAGGAGTAGCCACGCCAGCGGCGTGTTGACGATCATCACCGCCGCATAACGGGCGAAGGCGGGCCAACCGCCCACCGCCGAGAAGGTAAGGCGCGACTGAAGCAGGAAGCCGAGCGGGATCATCACGGCCGCGCTGATCAGCACGCTGATACCGTAATATACTCCGGCCGCGTCGAGCAGGATCAGGAGCGCATTGTTGATCGCGATACAGGCGATGCTGACGCCCAGATAGCGCGGCGCACGTTTCTGATGCAGCGCGATCCGGCCGTCCTGCGCGGCGTCAGGCATAGTCGATGCCCGCCGGAAAGGGAGCGAACCGCGTATTGTGATCGGCGATAATCGCCAGCAGGAAGCCGCCGAGCGCGGTCTGCAGGCCTACCACCCCGCACGCTGCGGCCAGGGTCAACGGCAATACCGAAACGGGTGCGGCAAAGTCGTGCGCCGACCAGTTCCAGCCGATCGCGATGAAGGACAGGAACGATATAGCTATCAGCAGGCAACCGCTGGCTAAGGCTGTCTCCAGCGTCAGCAATCCGCCCAGCCGTGCCGCCCACGGGCGCAGTCCCCGATATCCTCGGCGGACGCCGTAAAAGTGGGTCGCCAGGCTCATCAAGGCGGCGAAATGGCCTACGGTGAGCAGGAAGCCGCCAAGGATGCTCCAATTGGCGCCGAACGGCGTTTCGCCCTTGATCAGGCCGGTTGCGAACAATCCGGCCACGCCCAGGACAAGGCTCGCGCTCAGGATCGCCAGCAAAGCGGGCACGCCGAACACCCAGGTCGGGCTCAGCATCATCAGGTAGCGCAGATGCCGCCAGCCGTCGCGCCACGGACGCAGGTGCGGCGGGCGGTCGCGCAAATCCGGCGATAGCGTCGCGGGGACCTGATCGATCCGCATCTGCTTGAGCGCGGCCTTGATTACCATCTCGCTCGCGAATTCCATGCCCGAGCCCGACAGGCCGAGCGCGAGGAAGGCCGGCTTCGTGATCGCCCGCAATCCGCAATGCGCGTCGTCGATCCCGGCGCGGAAGAAGAGGTTAAGGATGCCGGTCAGTGCGGGATTGCCGATATGACGGTTCTTCCACGGCATCGCGCCGGGGGCGATCCCGCCCTGGAAACGCGATCCCATGCACAGGTCGGCGCCCGCGATCAGCCGGCCTATCATCGCCACGCCGTCGGTGAAATCATAGCTGCCGTCGGCATCGCCCATCAGCACGAAGCGGCCGAACGCGGCCTGGCAGCCGCCGATCAGGGCGGCGCCGTAACCCTTGGCGGCGACCGAGACGACGCGCGCGCCGAGCGCCACGGCAAGGGCCTGGCTGCCGTCGGTCGAGCCATTGTCCGCGATCACGATCTCGCTCGCGAGGCCAAATTGCGCCTCGATCCGACGCAGCGCCTCCTGCGCGTTGGCGATGCAATGCGGCAGGCATTGGACCTCGTTCAGGCACGGCATCACGATCGTGACGTCGAGCGCCGCCGCCAGGGTCTCGCTCAGACCGAATGTTTGAACCGCCATGTTCACTGTAATGCGCGCGCCCGTTCCGTAGCGGGAAGTCCTAGCCGAACGAGGTTAATGGAGCGTTGTCAGTTGGGCGGAACCGCCTCCGGAACATGGGGAGAGCGAGCAGCGCCAGCAGGCACAGCGCCGCGCCCGCCGTTTCGGCCGGCAGCCGGTGGCGTTCGACCGCGCAGCCCGCGCCGCGATAGCGGAGTAAGCCGGTGCCTGGCTCGGGCCCGCTTGCTGCAAGGGCAGCCCCGCAACGCACCTGCCAGATCGGAAAGTAATGGAGCCGGACCGTGGTCCAGCCGCCGGCGCTACGCGACGGCGGCGTGTGTGCAGCCAAAGCGAGCGCGCGGTGGGAATAAGCCGCATAAGGTTCGCTAAGTCCGGCGGGCAGATATTCGATCACGTCGGGATGTTGTGCCATCAACGGCGCGACGGGCGGGGCCGAGCGGTTGGAGGTGGGCAGCCACAGGGTGATCAGGCTGAGCGCCAGGGCGGGCACGGCCAGCAGCATCACGCGGGGTGCGGGCCATTTGGCGCATGCGACGATCCAGGCGATGCCGAAATCGGCGAGCACGAACAGCCGCCACGGGAATTGGACCTGCGCGAGGATCGGGATCGTCCACAACGCTGGGATCACCCCGAGCCCCATCGCCAGCAGCGCGAGCACGAACCAGCCCCGCCAGTCGCGCCGGACCAGGGCGAGTGCGGGGATAGCGAGCGCGCCCGCTATCAGCCCCATAAGCAACAGCCCGTCGCGCATGTGCGGATCGGGCGAGAGGATCGTCCAGCGCACCGCCTGCAGCGCCGGGATGCCGGTCATGGTCGTGATCTCGGCGTAGCGGCGCAGCAGGACCGCGGGCAGCAAATAAGGCGCGGCGAGCATCAGCCCGAATACGAAGCCCGCGCCGATGCGCAGCCAGGCTTTTGCGTCACGCCGCGCCTCTGCCAGCGTCAGCGCCGGAACCAGAAACAGGCTGGCGAGCAAAGCAGTCGGCAAATGGGTCAGGATCAGCGCGCCATAAGCGAACGCGATGCGCCATGGGCTGCGCCTGGCGACGCCGAGCGCGATCAGCGGCAGCAGGGCGTAAGCGGTAAACTCGGCGAGCGCGCCGCGCATCCCGAAATCCAGCAAGTGATAGGGCAATGCCATGTAGAGCGCGGCGCCGAGCGCGGGATGGCGGGCCCGGCCATCGAGGAAGCAACCCATCGCCAGCCCCGACAGCCATAAGGCCACGGTCGCTGCGCCGAGCAGGCTCGGCCAGGGCGACAGGCCGATTAGCCCGAACGGCGCGGTGAGCCAGAAGGAAACGGGACCGTAGAAATAGAAATCAGGCGCGCCGAGCCCGCCATGCGATTGCGCCAGCCAGCGCGGCCACAGATCGCCATGAGCGATTGCCGTGTTGAACTGATCCGCCCAGACGTAGTTTATCCAGTGGCTGTCGTTGAGCCTCAGCGGCCCCAGCATCACTGGCGCCGTCAAGACCAAGGCCAGCAGCGCCAGCCTTAGCCAACGCGGACCAGCAGCCAAGCGTTCGCTTAAAGACACGCTTCCAGAAAGGGCTGGTCGAAGCCGAACTGCTTGGCCTTGTCGAGCGTATAGGGGCGCAGGCCCATCGAGCGATATTCGCCCACGATCTTCCCGTCGGCGGTCTCGTCCAGATATTCGAACTTGAACAGTTCCTGGGTCACGATCACGGCGCCTTCCATGCCGATCACCTCGGTCACGTTGGTGACGCGGCGGCTGCCGTCGCGCAGACGCTTGACCTGGATGACGAGGTCGACCGAGTCCGCAATCTGGCGACTGATCGCTTCCTTTGGCACCTTGATGTCCGACATCATCACCATGTTCTCCATACGGGCGAGCGCCTCGCGCGGGGAGTTGGAGTGAAGCGTGCACATCGAGCCGTCGTGGCCGGTGTTCATGGCGGCAAGCATGTCGAAACACTCGCTGCCGCGGATTTCGCCCAGGATGATGCGATCCGGGCGCATACGCAACGCGTTCTTGACGAGGTCGCGGATCGAGATCTCGCCCTGGCCTTCGAGGTTGGCGGGGCGCGTTTCGAGCGGCAGCCAGTGCGGCTGCTGCAGGCGAAGTTCGGCCGCGTCTTCGATCGTCAGCACGCGCTCGCCCGGGTCGATCATCTTGGAGATGGCGTTGAGCATCGTCGTCTTGCCCGAGCCGGTGCCGCCCGAAATGACGATGTTGAAGCGGCAGGCGCCCGCGATCTTGAGCGCGGTCGCCATCTTGTCCGACATCGACCCGCCCTTGGCCATCATGTCGAGCGTGATCGGCTTGGCCGAGAATTTACGGATCGAGATGGCGGTGCCGCGCAGGCTGAGCGGCGGCACGATCACGTTGACGCGGCTGCCGTCCTGGAGGCGCGCGTCGGCGAGCGGTGTGGTCTGGTCGACGCGGCGGCCGACCTTGGAGACGATGCGCTGCGCGATCTGGAACAGATGCTCCTCGTCGCGGAACTGGACCGCGGCGAGCTCGAGCTTGCCCTTGCGTTCGACGTAGGTCTGCTCGGGGCCGTTGACCATGATGTCGCTGATCAGCGGGTCGGCAAGAAGTTCCTCGAGCGGTCCAAGGCCGAGAAGCTCGTCGACCAGCACCTTTTCGAGCGCGAACTGCTCGCGCCGGTTGAGCGTGATCTTGAGCTCGGCCAGCACCTCGCCGACGATCGGGCGGAATTCCTCGGCCAGTTCGTCCTTGGTGAGCGTCGCGGCGGCTTCGGGATCGACGCGTTCGAGCAGGCGGGGGAGGACCTGCTCCTTGATCTTGTGGACCGAGGCTTCGAAGCCTTCGGCCTTGAGCGAGCCGGCCTCGCCCGACGCGGCCTGGCGCTCGGAAAGACGCGCCATCGCGTCGCTTGCGGGAGCGGCGGCAGTAGCGGATGCGGAATCAACCGGCGCGACAACGCTCTCCATCGGCGGAAATTGCTCCCCACCCTGGATTCCGCCGGCAACCTGCATCGGCTTGGCGACCCCGAAAGAAGGGCGGCTGCCCCCACCAAGACCGCCTCGACGTCCGAACGCGCTCATTCAACACCCCACACACGGCACGGAGGATCCCGGCCAGCCATGGTGAATAGAACGGAAAGCTTGAGAAGGTTTTAACCGTGGACGCCTGCTCGAAACGAGATCGGCCCGCATTCCTTGGCAGGAGGCGGGCCGGCTGGAACTAGTGCTGATGTTTCGGGTGCTTAAGCGACTTCGCGCGCTGCCTCGGCCAGCACGGTCAGGCCCTTGGCATTCACCTCGGCGAAGCCGCCTTCGACGTGAATGCGCTGCGAGATCGTGTTCGGGCCCGTATAGACGGTCAGCTCGCCGTTACGGATCACCGACATGACCGGTGCATGGCCCTCGAGCACGCCGAAGTCGCCCTCGGTGCCGGGGACGACAACCATGTAAACCGACTCCGAGAAGAGCAGCTTTTCGGGGGTCACGAGTTCGAAGTGCAGTGCCATTCTATTTCCTTAGCCCCTCCCTTCCAAGGGAGGGGTTGGGGTGGGTCCGGCTGGCAGGGGGATCGGCCGCGAACGGCGTCACCCACCCCCAGCCCCTCCCTTGGAAGGGAGGGGAGCTTAGTACTTACGCCGCTTCGGCGAGCTTCTTGGCCTTGGCGATTGCTTCGTCGATGCCGCCGACCATGTAGAAGGCTGCTTCCGGCAGGTCGTCATGCTTGCCTTCGACGACTTCCTTGAACGAGCGGACCGTGTCTTCGATCTGCACGAACTTCCCGGAAATGCCGGTGAAGACTTCGGCGACGTGGAACGGCTGCGACAGGAAGCGCTCGATCTTGCGGGCGCGGCTGACAACCAGCTTATCGTCTTCCGAAAGTTCGTCCATGCCGAGGATCGCGATGATGTCCTGCAGCGACTTGTACTTCTGCAGGATCGCCTGGACGGCACGGGCGGTCTCGTAATGCTCCTGGCCGACGACGCGGGGCTCGAGCACGCGGCTGGTGGAGTCGAGCGGATCGACGGCCGGATAGATACCCTTTTCGGAGATCGCGCGGTTGAGCGTGGTGGTCGCATCCAGGTGGGCGAACGAGGTAGCCGGCGCCGGATCGGTCAAATCGTCCGCGGGAACGTAGATCGCCTGCACCGAGGTGATCGAACCCTTGTTGGTCGACGTGATGCGCTCCTGCAGCTGGCCCATGTCGGTCGAGAGCGTCGGCTGATAGCCCACCGCCGATGGAATACGGCCGAGCAGCGCGGACACTTCCGAACCTGCCTGGGTGAAGCGGAAGATGTTGTCGACGAAGAAGAGCACGTCCTGGCCTTCGACGTCGCGGAAATATTCCGCGTTGGTCAGGCCCGAAAGCGCAACGCGGGCGCGCGCGCCCGGCGGCTCGTTCATCTGGCCGAACACCAAAGCGACCTTCGAGCCTTCCGGCGTCGGGTTGCCGTCGGCGTCCTTGGCAATGACGCCCGCGTCGAGGAATTCGTGATAAAGATCGTTGCCTTCGCGGGTGCGCTCGCCGACGCCGGCGAACACCGACACGCCGCCATGGCCCTTGGCGATGTTGTTGATCAGTTCCTGGATCAGCACGGTCTTGCCGACGCCCGCGCCGCCGAACAGGCCGATCTTGCCGCCACGCGCATAAGGCGCGAGCAGGTCGATCACCTTGATGCCGGTGACGAGGATGCTGCTGTCGGTCGACTGATCGACGAATTCCGGCGCCTTGGCATGGATCGGCGAGTGGTGATCCGAATTGACCGGGCCGCGCTCGTCGATCGGCTCGCCGATGACATTCAGGATGCGGCCGAGCGTCTTCGGGCCGACCGGAACGGTGATCTGCGAACCCGTGTCGCTGACTTCCTGGCCGCGGGTCAGACCCTCGGTCGAGTCCATCGCGATCGTGCGGACGGTGTTCTCGCCCAGATGCTGCGCGACTTCGAGCACGAGGCGGTTGTCGCCGTTGCGCGTCTCGAGCGCGGACAGGATGGCGGGAAGCTCGCCGTCGAACTGCACGTCGACGACGGCGCCGATCACCTGGCTGATGCGGCCACTGTTGTTCGTGCCGAAGGAGATTGCGGAAGCCATTATCTTTCCTTGCTTTCGGGTGCGTTAGAGCGCTTCGGCGCCCGAGATGATTTCCACCAGTTCGGTCGTGATCGCGGCCTGGCGGGTGCGGTTATACTGGATGCTGAGACGGTTGATCATGTCACCCGCATTGCGCGTGGCATTGTCCATCGCGTTCATGCGGCTGCCCTGTTCGGACGCGGCATTTTCCAGCATCGCGCGGAACAGCTGGATCGCGACGTTGCGCGGGAGCAGATCGGCGAGGATCGTTTCCTCGTCAGGCTCATAGTCCACCGCGGCGCCGCCATCATTGGCGGGCGTGCCGTGGCTGGTGACCTGCTGGACGCGGGTGCCATCTTCGGAAAGCCGGCTGGTGAGCGTCGCGCCCGCTTCGATCGGAACCGGGATGATCTGCAGCTCGGTCGGGATCTGGACCAGCGCCGACTGGAACTTGGCGAAGAAGAGGTGGGCGACGTCATATTCGCCCGCTTCGAACCGTGCGATCAGATCGTTGGCGACCTCATGCGCGTCGGTGAAGGCGACGTTCTTGATGTGGCTCTGATCGACCTGGTGGACGATCTTGCCCGGATAGAGACGCTGCAGAACCGCGCGGCCTTTCTTGCCGATCAGGTAGAAGCGGACGTCCTTGCCCTGCGCGATCAGGTCGTTGGCTTTCAGACGCGCGGCGCGGACGATGTTGGTGTTGAACGCACCCGCCAGACCACGCTCCGAGGTCGCGACCACCAGAAGATGCTTGTGATCGCTTCCCGTACCGGCGAGCAGCTTGGGGCTGCTCGGGCCGACCGTGACCTTGGATGCCAGGTTAGCCATCACGGCATTCAGACGCTCGGCATAGGGACGGCCGGCCTCAGCCGCCATCTGCGCGCGGCGCAGCTTGGCAGCGGCGACCATCTTCATCGCCTTGGTGATCTTCTGGGTCGATTTGACCGAGGAGATCCGGTTCTTGAGTGCCTTGAGGCTGGCCATCTAATTCAATGCCTTACGCGAAGGTCTTGGCGAACTGGTCGAGCGCGGCCTTGAGCTTCGCCTTGGTGTCGTCGCCCAAGTCCTTGCTGTCGCGGATCGCCTTCAGCACGTCCTTATTGTTGGCGCGCATGTCGGCCAGCATCGCGGCTTCGTAACGGACAACGTCGGCGACGGGGATGCTGTCGATATAGCCGTTGGTGCCGGCGAAGATCGAAACCACCTGCTCTTCGAACGGCAGCGGGTTGAACTGCGGCTGCTTCAGCAACTCGGTCAGGCGCGCGCCGCGGTTGAGCAGCTTCTGGGTCGAAGCGTCGAGATCCGAACCGAACTGCGCGAAGGCTGCCATTTCGCGATACTGGGCGAGCTCGAGCTTGATCGAGCCCGACACCTTCTTCATCGCCTTGGTCTGCGCGGCGGAACCGACGCGGCTGACCGAGAGGCCGACGTTAATCGCGGGGCGAATGCCCTGATAGAAGAGCTCGGTTTCGAGGAAAATCTGGCCATCGGTGATCGAGATCACGTTGGTCGGGATATAGGCCGACACGTCGCCAGCCTGCGTCTCGATGATCGGCAGCGCGGTGAGCGAGCCCGAGCCGTTGGCCGAGTTCATCTTCGCGGCGCGCTCGAGCAGGCGGCTGTGCAGATAGAAAACGTCGCCCGGATAGGCTTCGCGGCCCGGCGGGCGGCGCAGCAGCAGCGACATCTGACGGTAGGCGACGGCCTGCTTGGACAGATCGTCATAGACGATG
>Ga0207705_10000793_pt1 | contig 25945 bp, 23 predicted proteins | sample KBSC13metaG_FD_184314 | JGI IMG/M metagenome (GOLD analysis project Ga0207705, IMG submission 184314) | Corn rhizosphere microbial communities from Kellogg Biological Station, Michigan, USA - KBS C1-3 metaG (SPAdes) (version 2) | ecosystem: Host-associated > Plants > Roots > Rhizosphere > Soil ... | reverse complement strand
CAACAGCTCCACCGCGGACTTCTTCGTCAACGGCGTGCGCGACGACGCGCAATACCTGCGCGACCTCTACAACGTCGAGCGCGTCGAGGCGATCCGTGGATCCAATGCCATGGTGTTCGGCCGAGGAGGCGGCGGCGGCGTGATCAACCGCGTGAGCAAGCAGGCCGGCTTCGCGCCCCTCGCGCGGCTCACCCTCGAAGGCGGCTCGTTCGATCACGCCCGCGAGACGGCCGACGTCAACCTGCCGCTCGGTGGGCGGGTGGCCGTGCGCGTCAACGGCATGCTCGAGCGGTCGTCGAGCTTCCGCGACTACTACCATCTCCGGCGTGAGGGGGTGAATCCCACCGCGACCATCCTCGCCGGCGCCACGATCGTGAAGCTGGGCTACGAGCGGTTCAACGACGAGCGCACGGTTGACCGCGGCGTTCCGTCGTTCAATGGCGCGCCGGCACCCACCTCGCGCGATGCCTTCTTCGGTGATCCCGGAGCGAACCATGCGCGCGCCCGGGTGGATGCGGCCGACGTATCGCTCGAGCGCGCCTTTGGCCCGATCTCATTGCGCTACACCAGCCGCGGCGTGCGCTACGACAAGTTCTACCAGAACGTCTACGCCGGCGGCGCCACTGATGGCGCGAACGTGCAGCTCCGCGGCTACAACCACGCCACGGCACGGGACAACCTGTTCAACCAGGCCGACCTCACCGGCACCCTTCGCACCGGCGCGGTCACGCATACGCTGCTCGTCGGCGGCGAGCTGTCGCGCCAGAGCACGGACGATTTCCGCGAGACCGGCTATTTCGGCGACGGAACGGCGACGACGCTCACCGTCCCGCTCGATGCTGCTGCGGGCGCCACGGGCGTGACCTTTCGCCAGAGCGCAAGCGACGCCGACAACCACACGCGGCTCGACATCGGCGCCGGCTACGTGCAGGATCAGATCGCCCTCGGCGAGCACTGGCTGGCGATCGCGGGTGTTCGCGTCGATCGATTCGACCTGCGCTTTCACGACAACCGCTCGAACACGAATCTCGCGCGCGTCGACCGGCTCGTGTCGCCGCGCGGTGGACTGATCTTCAAGCCGCTCGAACAGGCCTCGCTCTACGCCTCGTACAGCGTGTCGCACCTGCCCGGCTCCGGCGATCAGTTCGCCTCGCTCACGACCACGACGGAAACGCTGGAGCCGGAGCGTTTCGTCAACCGTGAGCTCGGCGCCAAGTGGGACCTCACCCCCGCGCTCTCGCTAACCGCCGCCCTCTACCGCCTCGACCGCTCCAACAGCCAGGCTCCCGATCCCACCGACCCCTCGCGTGTCGTGCAGACCGGCGCCCAGCGCACTACCGGCTGGGAGCTCAGCGCGAGCGGTGAAGTCTCCAGCCGATGGCAGGTATCCGGCGGGTGGGCATCGCAGCGTGCGCGCATCCTCAGCGCCACCCGGTCAGGCGCAGAGGGCGCGACGGTGCCGCTCGTACCACAGAGCACGCTCTCGCTGTGGAACCGCGTGCAGCTCACGCCCACCCTCGGCGTCGGGCTCGGCGCGGTGCACCAGTCTCGCGTGTACGCCGCAATCGACAACGCCGTGAGCCTTCCCGCCTTCACCCGCTACGACGCAGGCCTGTTCATCTCCCTGCCGGCGCAAAGCCGCCTGCAGGTGAACATGGAGAACCTCCTCGGCGCGACCTACTACGCCTCCGCGCACGGCAACAACAACATCATGCCCGGCGCGCCTCGCACCCTACGCGTTTCTGTGACTGTGGGGCACTGAACTGCCCGCGAGCCGTGAACCGTAACGCCCAACGCAGGTACGGTTCACGGCTCACAGGCTTTCAGTCGCCAGCCCCTCCCGCCCTGCCCGTCGTTCCTCGTGGAGCTCAGCGACGGCGCGCAAGCGCGCCTCTTCATCGAACGCGCGCTCGCTGCGGGCGACGACGAGCGTCGCCGCGCCGTTGCCGATCAGGTTCGTGATCGCGCGCGCTTCGCTCATGAAGCGATCCACGCCGAGCAGGATCGCTACCCCCTCCACCGGCACCACCCGCATCGCCGAGAGCGTGCTGGCGAGGACGATGAATCCGGAGCCCGTCACGCCCGCCGCCCCCTTGCTCGTCAGCATCAGCACGCCGAGCACGCTGAGCTGCTGCACGAGTGAGAGGTGGATGCCGAACGCCTGCGCCACGAACAGCGCCGCCATCGAGAGGTAGATCGATGTCCCGTCGAGATTGAACGAGTACCCGGCGGGAATCACCAGGCCGACCACCGTGCGTGAGCACCCGTAGCGCTCCATCTTGTCGAGCATCCGCGGTAGCACGGCCTCGCTGGACGACGTGCCGAGCACGATCACCAGCTCCTCGCGAATGAACTTGAGGTACTCCCAGAGCGAGAACCCGTACCACCGGAGGATCAGGTTCAGCACGATGAAGATGAACAGCGCCATCGTGAGGTAGACGTCGAGCATCAGCCGCCCCATCGGGAGCAGGCTCCGCACGCCGAACGCACCCACGGTATACGCCATCGCGCCGAAGGCGCCGATGGGCGCCACGCGCATCACGATCCCGACGATCCGGAAGATCACCTGCGCCAGCTGCTCGAGAATCTCGACGAGCGGCCGTCCCTTCGCGCCGAGTGACGCGAGCGCCACGCCGAACAGGATGGCGAAGAACACCACCTGGAGGACGTCGCCCTTCGCGAACGCGTCCACGGCACTCGATGGCACGATGTGGGTGAAGAAGTCCACGAAGCTCATCTCGGCGCCCGACGCCGTGTAGCGCGACACGTCGCCCTTGGCGAGCGCGCTGACGTCGAGCCCCGCGCCGGGTTTCGTGACGTTCACCACGATGAGCCCGATGGCGAGCGAGATGGTGCTGACGATCTCGAAGTAGAGCAGCGCCTTGCCACCTACCCGGCCCACCTTCTTCAGGTCGCTCATGTTGGCGATCCCGAGCACGATGGTGAGGAAGATGACCGGCGCGATCACCATCTTGATGAGATTGATGAACACGTCGCCGAGGGGCCGCATCGCCCGGGCGGTTCCGGGCGCGACGAGGCCCAGCACCACCGCGAGGGCGATGGCGAAGAGGACCTGCACCGTCAGATTCTGATGTAATCGCCGTCCCATGACGCAGTTATCCGAGGAAACCATCAGTCGTACTGCGTACCAGGTACGTGATACGAAGTACGGTAGTTGTCGTCATGACGACGCCCTCTACCCGCCGCAGAGTTACTGGTACATTCCCTGCACCCCCACCCTTCGTCCAAACCGGCGGCTCGATCAATGTCAGGATTCATCAATCGTTTCTTCCCCGAGAAGATCTTCTCCCACAAGATCGATCCGGGCGCCGAACGGCGGCTGCGGCTGGCGCAGGCGCGTGCCGAGGAATCCATCATCCGCTCGCACGTGGACAACGCCCTCATGTTCGTCGATACGCTGGCCGAGGACATGACGTTCGACCGTGCGATCGATTCCTACATCCGGCAGATGTCCATTCCCGAGCCACTCGCCAGCACCGTCGCCACGCGCACGCTGGTGATTCTCGGTCAGGATCTGGTGCCCTACCGCCGCCGCTCGCGCGAGGAAGGCGCCGCCGACGTCCCCGAGGATTCTCGCCCGCCTCTCCGCATCGGCGACGCCAGCGCCGCCCGCGCCAAGCGCGCGTAGGAAGGCGAGAAGCACAGCGAGAGAGGACAGTGCGGGAACGGCCTGAAACTGCAGAGGGAAAACTCCTGCCGTTTCGGGTCCATTCAGCAGTGTCCTCGGCCCGCTGTTCGACCTAAGGCTTATCCTCCTCGCGATCGGAGTTGATCGCCCGGATGCTGACCTCCTGGGTATTCCGGATCGTCTTCCCGTATCCGCTCCCGCGGAGCTCTGCTGCGGCGACGGAAAGCGTCTCGTCCTCCATCGCGTTCACGTCGCGCAGGTCGAGCAGCGAAATGACGAACAGGATGGCGACGAGGATCGCCGAGACCACGCAGTAGGTGCAGATGGCGTGGATGACGAACAGCTCCAGCCAGGTTAGCCAGAGCGAAAACAGCACGCCGAATCCCGTCATCGCTACGAGGAGCTGCGACAGGCGGCGACTGTCGGCGAGCGCAGCACTCAATCCCGCGAGCGACACGGCGAGCACGGCGACATAGAATGCCACTCCCCACACGGCCACCGGCAGGTTGAACAGGGTGGCCCACTTCGACAGCTGCACCGTCTCGCATGAGCCGACGCTGCATGCGAGCGTGCCGATGACCCCGATCTTGTAGAGGCTCAGGTAGCCCGCGACGAACAGACCCGCCAGCGCGACGAGCGCCGCGAGCATGCGCTTGTTCACGGCGCCGGCTTCGTGGTGGAGGTGCCCGCCGGTGCTGCGGCTGGTGTGGCAGCCGCCGACGACGAGTCCGTCTTCAGCGGCGCATTCTTCGCCGCCTCGTCCACGTAGCGCTTGAACGCGTCGTACGGCAGCGCGCCCGGCACCACCGTGCCATTGAAGATGAACGTCGGCGTCTGCTGGATCTGGCGCCGGACCGCTTCCTGTTCACTGGCCTGGATCTGGGCGCGGTGCGTGTCGTTGTCCATGCACGCGCCGTACTTGTTCATGTCGAGCCCGATGCTCTTCGCCAGGTCGGAGATCGGGCCGCGCGGCCGGCTGGTCGCCTCACCGTTCCATCGATCCTGGTTGGCGAACAGTGCATCGTGCATCTCCCAGAACTTCCCCTGGTCGTTGGCACACGCGGCGGCGAGCGATGCGTCCCACGTGTTGCGGTGAATGTTGAGCGGAAAGTCCATGAAGCGTACGCGCACCTTGCCCGTGTTCACGAGCTCACTGCGCACCTGCGGCTCGGTGAGCACGGCGTACTGGCCGCACGCGGGGCACTCGAAGTCAGCGAACTCGATCACCTCGACCGGCGCCGTCGGCGACCCGATCACGTAGCCCTGCGCCTTGAGCGGCGGCAGGTTGGGATCGATCTGCGACACCTTCGTCTTCGGCCGCGACGCCGCCCAGGCGAGGGCGACGATGCCCACGATGGCGATGGCGGCGAGCGCAGTCCAGAAACCGCGTCCCGGTCCGCCACGCTTGGCGGAATTCACCACTCCGGGGCGTCGTCCCCGTCCTCCGTCCACTCCCTTTCTTGCCATGATTCTCCCTGCTCGGCGCGTTTGATGGCTTCGTTCACGATTCGGCGGCTGTCTGCCACCTCGGGGGTGTCGTACGTCGCGCGAACCTCGTAGTGAAACAGCTCACTCTTCACGTCGCCGATGAGCCGGGTGAGCTCGGCCGGGTTCGCCAGCAGGCGGCCTTCGGCGTCGAGCTCCCGGATGCGCTCGGCGAGCGCGCGAAGCAGGCCTTCGAGGTTCCGGGCGCGTCCGTCGTCGTACGTCTGGTCCGACATGTCGCCGTCTGGTCGGGAAGTGGACGGCGGGCCGGTGCGCGCATCAACGCCGGACACCGTGCCTCGCCGGAAAGCTAGAATGGTATCCGCGTCCCGCAAGCAATGGGCGCGCATACATTGGGCTGCGTGGCGCACAACCCGCTGATACGCGACGGCGCGGGGCGTGCATTGGTCACGCGGCGGACTTGACCGCTGCCATGCGCGCCACCAGCATGCGGCCACCATCTGGCCACCATGCGGTTCGGCCGCCGTCGGCATTCTTGCGCTATACCCCGAAACGGGAGGGAGGGCTCCATCGACGCCGATCTGCTGCGCATTCCAGTAGGCCCTGGCTCCATTCATGTGGAGCGCTACGGCCACGGCGGCGCACCCATCGTGCTGCTGCACGGCTTCGGCACCTCGAGCTTCGTGTGGCGGAACATCGCCCCGGAGATCGCGCTCGCCAATCGTACGGCGTTCGCCCTCGACCTGTTCGGCTACGGGGAATCCGACCGTCCGTTCGACGCCGACTACGGCATCGCCTCCGAGGCGGAGCTCGTGGACCGTGCGCTCACCGCGATGCGCCTGCCCAAGGCCACCGTCGTCGGGCTCGACCTTGGCGGCGCAGTGGCGCTGCGACTCGCCGCCAGCCGACCCGAGCGGGTGGAGCGGCTGCTGCTCGTGAATCCGATCGCGCTCGATGAGATCCCTGCCGGCGACGTGACTTCGCTGCAGCGGAACACGGCCCGGTTCGCCTTCCGCACCTCACGCAGCATCCTCGGCGCTGCGCCGATCCTCGGCGAGGTGCTGCGGGAGAGCGTGGCCGACCCGGCGAGCATGCCCGACAAGCTCGTGGCCCGCTACCTCGCGCCGTACGTCGGCGCCGAGGGGCTCGAGCACCTCCTTCTCCTCGCGCGCTCGATCGACGACGAGGACATGGAGGACGCCGAGCTGGGCTCGCTGCCGCAGCCCACACTCATCGTCTGGGGCGACAAGGACCCGTGGGTGGACACGAAATTCCCGGAGCGGCTCGCCGATACGATTCCCGGGAGCCGGCTCGTCCGCCTTCCCGGAGTTGGACGGCTGGTGCCCGAGGAGGACCCGGAAGCTCTGGTCTCACTGCTTCTCGAATTCATCGGTGCCGCGGCACTTCGGGACTGAATTCTGCCGCAGAATGGCGAATTGAGGCTGCAGGATGGCCCCGGATTTGTTATATTGATATGTCATTCAACCATTCAACCGGATTTCATGGCCAGATCGCAGCGTAACACGTCAACTCGTCGTCATGCAGGACCCGCGGAGCCCTCGCCATTCGAGCAGGCCCGCGACGAGCTCTTCCAGCACATCATGCGGTGCGGTGTCGTCGGTGCCCAGCCCGAGCACGTCGAGGAGTGGTTCGGCGATACCATCAAGTACATGTCAGAGCGGTTCCCCGAGCTGAGCGAGCAGCAGATCGCGGAGCTGAAGACGCTGGGCCTGCGCTTCGCGCAGCCGCCCAAGACGCGCACCGAGAGCGACGCCGCCTCCGCGGCCTGACCACTCCGGCACGTCCCGATAGATCAGCAATCAGATAAGCAAGACGACACGCCCCCGTTTTCAGCGGGGGCGTCCGCGTCTTGTCGAGTGCGAATCTGCCCTTTCAATGACGGCGTCCGTGTTTTCCGGAGCGCAGGTCTGCTCTCAGCGCATCACGCGTGCGCCGCGGCGCAGCACCACGCCCACCCGAGCGCCGCCGCCAAGACCCACCTGGAGCGCCGGTACGAGGCCGCGCGCCGAGCGACGGCCCTCGAGATCCACCGCGACGAGCAGCCGCGGTCGCACGCGGTCGCCCGGTTCGGCGCGCGCACTCAGCCCTCCGCCAAGCGAGAGCCCGTACGCGCTCTGGCGGAAGGGATCGAGCAGGAAGCGGACGAGCAGATCCGCCCGCGCATCCGGGCGTCGCGGCGACGGCGCGTTTGCGCCTGTCGGTACGCCCACCGCGCCATCGAGTCCGACGCGAACGTAGTAACCCATTGGAATCTGCGCTCCGGCGCCGAGCTGCAGGGCGGGCTGGTGACCGGCAATCACGTCGAGCCGCAGCTCGGGCTGCACGGTGGGACGCGGAATCTGCGCACGAGCTGTGGCCGAAATGCACAGGAGCGCCCCCACCGGCGCGAGCGTGGCGCACCGCCAGCGGCTCACCGCGCGCGTGCGCGCCAGAGCGCGAGCGTGTAATCCACGATGGCCAGCACCGAGGCCACCGCCAGCGCGGCGAGCAGCACGGTCACTCCCTGGGGCCACGCCAGCACGGCCAGCAGGGTGAGAAGCTGGAGTGTGGTGACGACCTTTCCCATCGGCCGCGCCTTGAACTGCACCGGCCGCAGCCAGGCAACGGTCTTCGCCACCAGGAAGCCGACCGCGGTGGCAAGGTCGCGTGAGATGAGGATGAAGTACGCCGTCGTGCTCAGCGCACCGGTGAACAGGAAGGTGCCGACGACGGTGAGCACGAATACCCGATCGGCGATCGGATCGAGCAGCGCACCCCAGCGCGAGGTGGCCTTCACGCGCCGCGCGAGCCAGCCGTCGAGCATGTCGGTCAGGGCGGCGACGCCAATGAGTCCGATGCGTGCCTCGGCGGCGCCCACGGCGACGAACCCCGCCGCGAGGACGAGCCGCGACGCGGAAATGAGATTGGGGATCGTTCCGATGGCGCGACGCGGGGTCATCGTCGTGAATGATAACCGTCGCACGACGGGTGCGCGCCGTGTCGCGGCATCGGCATTGCTCCTGTTCCTGCCACTCTCTACCTTGGCGCCAGTGAACTCCAGCGACCATGTGCAGACCGACTCGCTCACTCACCTCACCGCCGATCTGGCGGGCATCGGCTCCGGCCCGCTTCGCGACGCGGGCCTCCTGAGCGGCCTGCTCATCGCCGCCGCCGGCGCAGCCGGCCTCAATCCGCAGGGAACGCCGCACGTTCGCGTCGCCCCGTCGGGTAGCGTGTCGGCGCTCCTTTTTCTCGACCCCTGCCACGTGAGCATCCACTCGCTCCCCGACCGCGGGCTCGCGCTCGTCGACGTCCTCACGCGCGACGCCGCCGGCGCCGCCAAGGCGCTCGACGTGTTCGTGCGCCGCCTCGCCCCGTCCGACGTCACCAGCGACGCGAGGACGCGCGGCTGATGCTCCGTTCGTTCCTCCCGCTGCTGCAGGTCCTGCTCGTCTTCGTCATCCTGTCCTGGGACGTCGTCCTGGCTGCGCGCATCGCACACGTGAAGGCGCTGCCACGCGGCTTCGCGCTGCTCTCGGCGCTCGCCGGCTTCCTCGTGCTGCCGGCGCTGATCATCCACCTCGCCGCCACGAGCAGCATCACCGGGCGCGCCATCATCTCGGTGGACTTCATCTGGCCGCTCACCGTGGTGCTGTTCGCCATGCAGGCGCTCTACGCCGCGGCCCGCCGGCTGGTGAATCCCTTCCTCGGCTTCTTCATCGCCGCGTACGACGTCATGATCGCCATCGACGCCGTGCTTCGGTTCATCAGCGCGCGCGGCGCGCCACTGCCGCACTCCGCACTGGTCTTCCTCGCCGCGACGACGGCCACCTTCACCTTCGTCACGCAGTCGCCCCTGGTGCTCGGTTCGCCGTTCTTCTTCTTCACGCCGATGATCGCGCCGGCTTTTCCGGCATTGCGCCGTTCGGCCGCCACCTTCCGCCTCGTCATGGCGTTCGTGGCCCTCTTCTGGGTGGTCATCTTCGTCACCAGCGTGAACCCCGCCGACCAGGCGGTGAACTCGTACGCCGTGCACGACCCGACGACCGAGCGCCTGCAGGAGCGGCCGGAGGGAGATTTCGAGATCGGATTGCGGATCTTCGAGGACCTCAAGGGTCCGCCGGCACAGCTCGCGGTCAGGAACGACCTTGCGCTCGCCGACTCGCTGGGGGTGAGCACGGTGAACGTCGTCATCGTCCCCGAGGCGATGAATGCGGCAGCGCTCGATTCACTGGCGCGCGTGCTGGAGATCGTGCGCAACGACAGCACGCGGATCATGCTCACGCTCGGCTATGCCAAGCCGCTGATCCCGCTGCCGGGTCGCACCTTCCACGACGTACGCCGCCTCCGCACGATCGACCAGATCGTTCGTCGCCTGCGTCCCGACGTTATCCTGCCGGCGCAGGATCCCTACACCGCCGGCACCCAGGCAGCGGGTCAACATCCGCCCGAGTACTGGGAGAGTTACCTCACCCGCGCGGCAGCGATCATCAAGCGCGTCCGGCCGCGTACGCAGATCGGCGTGTCGGCCTCGGCGTACGACAGTCGCGACAGCACGCTCTACGCGTGGGCCGCGGCGAAGGGCTCGCCGATCGACCTCGTCGGCTTCACGCTCTTCCCCTCACCGAGCGGCGTGCGCACGCTCGACGCCGAGCGCGGCGCGGCCGACCGGTGGATGCGGGTGTCGAACTCCGACAAGGATCACTGGATCTTCGCCACCGGCGGGTATCCGGAAGCGCACGGTGAGAAGAGCCAGGAGCGCGCCATCTGGGCGGCGCTCGCCTGGGGCACGAGCCGCCCGCGCATCAAGGGCCTCATCGTGTGGGACGCCGGCGACTACGGCATGATCCGCGGCCTGCGCGCCGCCGACGGCCACCTCCGTCGCGCGACGTTCGCCATCATGCGGGCGATGAAGGGCCTGCGCGAATCGGCCGCGCCCGCGACGGCGCCAACGGCGCCGGTGGACACGATGGTGAAGAAGGATTCCACGAGGAAGCAAACGGCAAGACGGTAAAGGGTACGCGGTATCTGGTACCAGGCACCGGGTACGATACCCCGTACCTGGTACCGAATACCATGTACCCTTTACCCGTAGTTACACCGTCTTTCCCACCCCCCGAACCATCCCCTCCACTCGGCGCCCCTCGTCGAAATATTCAGCGGCTACCTTCCGCATCCCCGCCGCCGTCACCGCGCGCACCCGCGTGTCGAACTCGCGCAGCTCGGCGAGCTCGCCGAACATCCACGCATCCACCATGTCGGCGAGCACCGCGCCGCCGCTCTGCTGGCGGATGGCGTGGACTCCGATCGCGTACGTCTGCGCCTGCTGGAGCTCGCGCGTCGTCACCAGCTCGTCGCGCAGCCTGGCGAATTCGTTGAGCAGCCCGCGCCGCGCGACTTCCTCCTTCTCCGGCGACGTGGCGATGTAGGCGCCGAAGGTGCCGGCGAGCGCGCGCTCGCTGGCGAATGCATGCACCGTGTAGCCGAGCGATTGCTTGTCGCGAAGCTCGTCGAAGAAGCGGCCACCGAGCCCGCTGGCCACGCCGGCAATCATCGCGGCGGCGAAGCGCGCCGGATCGCTGCGCGAGGGACCGGGGAAGAGCATCGCGAGCGCGGTTTGCGCCTTCTCGCGCTGCTCCACACGCTGCACCAGCGCGGACGGCCAGGTGGGCGAGGCAAGCGGCGCCAATTCGCCGCCCGTCAGCTCCCCGAACCGCGCCGCCGCGAGTGCTGCGAGATCGTCCGGCTCCGCATCGCCGACGATCGCGATCACGGCGGGTCCGGCCAGCACGCGCTCTCGATGCCAGGCGCGCGCCTCGTCGGCAGTGATCGTGGGCAGCGTGACCTCATCGCCGGTCGCGGGCACGCCGTAGGGGTGACCGGCGAACGCCGCCGTCGTCGCCAGTCGCATCGGGAAGCGATACATGTCATCGCGCAGCGCCACGAGGTCGGCCAGCGACACCGCGCGCTCCGTCTCCAGCGCATCGTCAGGGATGCTCGCGTGCTGCACCACGTCGGCGAGCAAGGCGACCGCCGGCGCCGTCTGGCGGGCCGGCACGCTGATCGACCAGCCGAAGCTCTCGCTCCCCGTCGCGCCGCCGATGCTGCCACCCAGCAGCTCGGCTTCCTCGGCGAGCTGCGCCGCGGATCGACGCTCCGTGCCCTTCACCGATGTCCGGACCATCAGCGACGTGAGCCCCGCGCGCTCGAGGGGCTCGTCACGCGCGCCGCCATGCACGTACACGCCGGCGTGGACCAGCGCGCCCGGCTTGCGCCGCACGAGGATCGGCACGCCACTCGGTGTGCGATACACCCGCACCCCGGCTTCCTCGCGTTCGGCGCGCGGGCCGCCGTGCACCGCCGGCGCGTCGGGAGTGGCGACCGCGGTGTGCTCCACCTCGGCGGGCGGCGCGCCGTCCAGCAATGATTGCATCGCGCTCGTGTCGGCGGCCACCGCAGGAGTGCCTTCGGGGCGATACACCACGAGCCCTGCCTGATCCGGGCTCAGATACCTCTGCGCAAGCCGCTGCAGGTCATCCGCCGAGACGGCGAGGGCGGCACGGAGGTACTCGTCCCCGCGCTGCCAGTCGCCCAGCGCCTGCCACTCCGCGAGATAGTTGGCCTGCCCTTCCATATCCTCGAGGCGGCGGATCCACCGCGACTCGTACAATCGCTTCGCACGCACCAGCTCGCCATCGCTGACGCCGTCCTCACGGACGGCGCGGAGCTGCGCCCACACCGCGCGCGCGGCATCCGCGGCGCACTCGGGCGGCGTCTCGGCGTGCACGACGAACACCCCGAGCGAGGTGGGCGTGTAGTCGTACGCCGACACCGAGGATGCCAGCTTCTGCTCGCGTACGGCGCGGTACAGGCGCGACGCGCGCCCGCCCGCCAGGACGGTGGCAAGGATGTCGAGGCCGGGCGTGTCGGCATCCAGGGTGCCGGGAGTGCGCCAGCCGAAGGCGACCTGGGTCTGGCCGATGTCGCCCGCCCACTCGTTGTAGCGGAAGCCGCCAGTGCCCTCCTCATCCGGGCCGGGCACGCGTGCAGGCGTGCCCGCCGGCAAAGTACCGTAGCGCTGCGTCACCTCGCGCATCACGTCGTTCTCGTCCACGTCGCCGACGATGGAGAGCACGGTGTTCGCCGGGTGGTAGAAGTTCCGGTAGAAGCGGAGCATCGCCTCACGAGTCAGCGCTCGCAGGCCCGGCTCGCGTCCGATCCGCCAGCGGCGAATGCGGTGCTGGTCGTGCAGCAGCTCGTAGAGCGTCTCGGTGGCCACGGCCGGCGGATTGTCCGCCTTCCGCTTCGCTTCCTGGATGATGACCTCGAGCTCGCGCGCCAGCTCCTCGGCATCGATCAGCGAGTTGGCGTAGGCGTCGAACTGCACGTCGAGCCCCGCAGCGAAGCTCGACGCCGGCATCACCGTGTAGTAGCTGGTGTGATCGTAGATCGTCGCCGCATTCAGGTAGCCCCCCACCGCCTTCGTCTGTCGCGCGATCTCGCCCACGCCACGCGTCGGCGTACCCTTGAAGAACATGTGCTCCAGCACGTGCGCGATGCCGACCACGTCGTCGGTCTCATCGAAGTAGCCGGCACTGACGTACGTGACGATCGCCACCACCGGCGCCGAGCGATCCCGGCGGACGAGCACGGTGAGCCCGTTCGGCAGGACGGTGCGGCGGACGGTGGCAGGGTCGAAGGAGACCGGGGCGGGAATGGCGGTGGCGGACATCGAGATCAGTTGAAGGCGAGGCGGCGGTGCCGCAGGATGGCGAGGCCGACGACGAACGCCACCGCGCCGTAGCCAGCGAGCCAGAGCACCGACTGCCAGGGCAGTGCCACGGCGTGCGCCGCGGCCGCGTACACCTCCTCGGTGCGATGCAGGGGCGGCAGCAGGCGAAGCAGCACGGCGAGCGGATTCGTCGAATTGCCGTACAGCTTCCAGAGCAGGTCCGCGGCTCCGACCACGGCGACGAGCGACAGCCAATCCCATCGCGAGATGGCGGAGAGCGCAAAGCCGAGTCCGGCGTAGCAGAGGTAGCCCGCGGCAATGGCGATCAGCAGCGGCAGGGTCAATACCGGCTCGACGATCGCCCCGTACAGCACGGCGAGCATCGCCGCGAGCACGAGAAAACAGATTCCGTTCACGGCGAACTCGGCGCCGTAGTAGGCGGATGGCGCGACGGGCTTGGCGAACAGGAAGCGGTAAAATCCGAGCTTGCGGTCGTTGGACACGACGCCGTTCATGCCGATCAGCGCGCCGAGGAAGGCGAAGGTGCCGATGAAGGTCGCCACGAATCCCATGCTCGAGTTGTGCAGCATGGCAATGCGCGCCGCGTCGATGCTTCCGTAGTGATGCACGAGATTGGCCGGTGGACCAGCGGGCGAATTGACCATTGCGAGCATCGCCGATACGCCGAGGTAGCCGAACAGCAGCGCGACGATGAGCGTCGGCGCGCCACGATTGAGCGCGTAGTCGCGCACCTGCCACAGCGCGTACGAGCCCAGGCGCGCCGACCGGCGAGGCGCAAGCGCCGGTTCCGAAATGTTCACGGTGAGCTCGGGTGTCGTCATGAGGCCTCCTGGGCCATCGCACTCCCCGCGACCGCCTCGCGGAACTGCGTCTCCAGCGCCGAGTGGGCCGGATGAAGCGCCGTGAGCAAGGTCCCACGGCGGAGCAGCTCGGCGACGCCGGCGTTCACCTCCTCCAGCGTGCGATCGGCAAGCTCGTACTCGTCGCGCGCGATGAGTCGCGCGTCGGGAAACACCGCGAGCACTTCGCGCGCGCCGCGCGCAACGGCGAGCCGATATGCCGCCCGCTTTCGCGTCGACGGATCGGCCCCGCGCATGTCGACGATGCGCTGCAATCGGCCGTGATCGAGGATCGCCACGCGATCGGCAAGCCGCGCCAGCTCGTCCAGGTTGTGCGACGCGATGAGGATGATGCGCTCGGGGCGACGCAGCTCCTGCACGATGTCACGGAAACGCTGCGTCCAGACCGGATCGAGCCCGTGCGTCGGCTCGTCGAGAACGATGACGCTCTCGTCGTGCAGCAGTGCCTGCGCGAGGCCAAGGCGCTGAAGGTTTCCCTTGGAGAGCTGGCGCACGCGCTTCGTACGGTGCTCCTCCAGACCGAGCATGGCGATGGAGCGCGCCACCCGCGAGTGGAGCTGCCCGGCCGGCACTCCGGCGAGCAGCGCGTAGCGGCGCAGCGCCTGGTGCACCCGCCAGGTCGGCGGAATGTTCACCAGCTCGGACAGATAGCCGACGCCGTGATGCTCCACGAAGCGGCGCGGTGCGAGGCCGTGAATGCGCACCGTGCCCGCGGTGGGACCGAGGAAGCCGAGCAGCAGCGCGATGAGCGTGCTCTTGCCGGCGCCATTGGGTCCGGCGAGACCGAACACCTCACCAGGCTGGATCGCGAGCGTCAGGTCGTCGAGTGCGAGAACCTGGCGCCCGGTCCAGCCCCGGTAGCGCTTGCCGACGTGGTCGAAGTGGATCAGCGCGGCGCCATTGGCTGCTGGCCGGCGGGTGCCATGCCGTTCGGCGTCATGCCCGGCGGCATCGTCCCGACGGGCACGGTGCCCGGCGCCGGCGCGCACGCCGTCCACGGCCCGGTGCCCGCGCGCTGGATCCAGCGCACGCCCTCGTCGAGCCGCCCCAGCCGGACCAGCGAGCAGCCGAGGTAGCCCTGCGCGAGGCGATCGGAGGCATCGACCTGCAGCGCACGGATGTAGAAGCGGCGCGCCGCATCGTAGTTCTGCTGCGCGAACGACGCCGACGCCAGCTCCCGCAGCGCGGCGGCGTTGTTCGGGCCGAGCTGCACCGCCTTCACCGCTTCCTGCTGTGCGGTGGCGAGGTTGCCCGCTTCGCGCGCCATGCGCGAGAGATAGACGTGCGGCATCGGATCGTTCGGAGCATCCTTCGTCGCCTTGATGAAGGCGCCAGCGGCCGCTTCGCGCCGCCCTTCGCGATATGCGGACACGCCTTGCTCATACGCCGCGGAGGAGGAGCTGCGGCCAGCCAGCGCGTACCACGCGGTAGCGCCGAGGGCGAGCAGAAGGACGACGGCGAGCACGGGCACCAGCCACGCCGGGCGCGTGCGGCGCATCGGCAGGATTGGCACGGCGGGGCCAACAGGTGTCGCCGTGACGGTGGTCTCGAGCGGCACGGTGGAGCGCGATGGTGACGACGGCGCGCTGGCACCCGCGGCGCGCGGGGCGTAAGGGCTGACCTGCTCGCCCAGCATCCCTGCCTCGAGCTTGAGAAAGGCATCACGCGCCGCCGCGACGTCGGCGGCGGTGGGCTTGTAGTCGGTGCGCGCCGCACGCTCTCGCGCCGCGTGGAACTCGGCGAGCGAGTTCGCCTGCTCCAGGGAGAGCAGCTGCCGCTGACGCAGCTCGCGGATGAGCATCTGCCCCGTGAGCGCCGAACCGCCGACGAGCGAGCGGAGCCCGGTCTCGACGACGTTCCACGATTCGATGATGTCGGCCGCGAGATCCTCGCTGTTCCGGCCGACATCGAGGCGTGCAATGACCGGCCGCGCGGTGTTCAGGGCATCCAGCGCGGCCCGATGGGCGCCGCTCATCTGACGATGCGGAGCAGTCCTGCGTCAGCGCTCGCGCGGAGGAACAACTCCGCGTCGTGATGCGGCACGCGCACGCCTGTCTCTCGGAAGGTACGCTTGGCCACGCGCGCCATGAACTCGTTCATCGAGCGGTCCTGCAGCGCCTCCACGTCGGTGTCGCGCAGTGAGCGCACGATCTCCTCCCACGAGCCGGTGAGGTGCCGTCCTTCCCGCGTGAGCACGGTGTGCGTCTCCGCCACCGCTTCCTCGTCCACCCGTTCCTGCGAGGAGCGATCGCCGGCGAGCGACGACAGCAGTCCGCCGAACAGCTCGAGCTGGCCACGCGCCACTTCGACGTCGCCATCGGACGCCAGAGCGCCATCCACCTCGAGAAACAGCTCGTCGATGTCATCCACCTCGCCACCCAGCTCGGTGAGGCGATCCTCCCACGGCTTCAGCTCGGGATCGTGCTCGTCGAGCTTGTGCGCCGCGCGCTTGAGCTCGATCAGCCGCCAGATGCCCAGCTCGTCCCAGTGATCCTCGGGACTCGAGCGCTCGAAGTGGTACAGCGACGCGTCGTAGTCGCCGCGATCGTAGAGGATGTTCGCGAGGTAGATCCGCGCTTCCATGTGCTCGTTGTCGGCCTGAAGTGACTTGCGCAGCGATGCAACGGCGGCGTCGTCCTCGCCGAGCCGATGCTGTGCGTAGCCGACGCACGCGATGGCTTCGGCGCTGTCCGGCGCCTGCTGCACCGCGACCTCGAAGAACTCCTGTGCGGCGGTGAACAGCTCGCGACGCTCGCGGGTCGAGGCCTCGCGGAACAGCGCGCGGCCGATCTGGAGCATCAGGTCGAGGTCATCGGCGTAGCCAAGCTCGAGCGTACGCCGAAAGCAGCGCAGCGCGGCCTCTTCGAGGCCGAACTTGAGCAGCGTCTCGCCAAGTCCGGCGAGAGCGTCCTCGTGCTCCGGCTCGAGGACCAGCGCTTCCTCGAAGCTGCGGCGGGCCCACGGATATTCCTCGCGCGCCAGGCGCGCGTAGCCCACACCGATGTAGAGCTCTACCGACGCCGGATACAACGCAAGTCCCTCCCTCAGCACGGTGAGGGCGTCGTCGTAGTGGCCTTCGTTGTAGAGCTGGTGGGCTCGCTCGTCGTACTCTTCGGAGCTCAGGAACGGGGTGGGCATGTTACTTGGGCCTCCAGCTCGTGAGGGTTGCCGTATTGTACCATTTGGAGAGCGACAAGTTCAACGGCAGAGCGAGGAAATGCAGAGGACAGGCCGGACAGGCGGGATGCGAGGATGCAGGGAGGCATGGATGTCGGCTCCTCGCCTTCTCGCATCCCTGCATCCGTCCTCCTCACCCGCTGATCTCCCTCGCAATCTCTCCCGCCAATCGCGCATTCGCCTCCAGCAATCCGAGATTGGTCCGCAACGATCGGCCGCCGGTGGCTCGTTCCACTGCAGCCAGAAGGAACGGAGTGACAGCCGCGCCACGGATACCTGAGCGACGCGCCTGTTCGAGCGCCGTAACGACGGCGCCGTCCACGAGGTCCGATGGCATGGCGAGCTCGGCCGGCGGCGGCTGCACTACGAGGATGGCCTGCGTCCGCCCCAGCTCCCGCGACGCGCCGTACACCCGCGCGATCTCTCCCGCCGACTCGGCGCGGGCGGACAGCGAGAGGCCGGTCGAGCGGGTAAAGAATCCCGGCATCTCGTCCGTGCGGTATCCAACTACAGTGACTCCAAGGCTTTCCAGCCGCTCGAGCGTAGCCGCTACATCCAGGATGGACTTGGCCCCGGCGCACACCACCACCATCGGCGCCCGCGCCAGCTCGGCGAGGTCGCCCGACTCGTCGAACGGCGCGTCGCGGTGCACACCGCCGATGCCTCCGGTGGCAAAGACTCGAAGGCCCGCTGCGCCAGCAATGCACAACGATGCCGCCACCGTCGTGGCACCATCCGCCCTCTGAGTAGAAGCGACGGCGAGATCGCGTGCGGAGACCTTTCGCACGCCGTCTCGGGCGAGGAAGCGGTCCAGATCTTCGCCCTCCAGTCCGACCGAAATTCGACCGCGGACAACGGCGGTGATGGCGGGCACAGCGCCTGCCCGTTCGACCGCGGCGGTCATCTGCGCCGCTGCGTCGCGGTTGGCCGGAATCGGAAGCCCCTGCGCGAGCACTGAGCTCTCCAGCGCAACGACGGGACGTCCGGCAGCGATCGCATCGGCGACCGGGGCAGAAATACGAAGCGCGGACATGGCTGGTAAGCTAGCCGTCCGCGCTTCGTCGCGCCTCGAGACGGTCCCCACCGTCAAGGGCACTCACGGGTCCCTCCCTTCCTGCGTCTCTACCCGCGTGCTGTGGGCTAGCGCATACCGCGTGCCCGGCCGATCACGACAGCGCGAGTCGAGACGAAAGGTCAGGGCGACGAGGGTGGCGGAACTCGTCGTGGCCACGCGTTCGCGATCGCCTCGCCCATGTGCGCCATCGTCACCTGTGCCTCGTTGTCGATCAGCCAGCGTTGGTCCTGGTTCTCCTTCGTCAGGACACACGCCACGACGCGCGACTGCAGCGGAAACAGGGAGCACTCGGTACGCACCTGGTCGGTCTCTCCCGTCTTGTGTGGCACGTCGAGGCCGACGACGTAGCGCTCCATCTTCTCGAAGTTCGTGTTGTGCGCGAGGATGTCGAGCATCGCGCTGTCGGCGGCCGGACTCACCGCCTGGCCCTTCGCGAGCAGCTCGAACAGCCGCGCCATCTCGTTCGGCGTCGTCACGCCGAGCCCGTACTTCGCCGAGCTGTCCATGGCGACGCTCGAGCTCCTGAGAAAGCTCTTCGAGTGCACCTTGGTGTGCGGCAGGCCGAGCTTCTCCATCTTGTCCCACACCCGGCGGATGATGATCCGGTCGAGCAGCAGGTTGGTGGCGGTATTGTCACTGATCGTGATCATGAGCCACGCCGCGTCGTGCACCGTGTAGATGGAGCGGTCGTGCATGAACTGCAGCAGTCCCGAACCGGGCACCTTGTCGATCTTCAGCAGCGTGATCGGGTCGTCGAGCGCGAGCTGCCCCTTGTCCACCAGGTCGTACACGGTGACGAGGATCGGCACCTTGATCAGGCTCGCCGTGGGGAAGGTCTCGTCGCCTCGCAGCTCCATCCGCTCGCCGGTGTCGATGTTGTGCACCGTGTAGCCCACCACCCCGTGGTGCGCAGTGGCCAGCGAATCGAGCGTGCGGTGCAGCCGCGCCGTGTCGGCGCGGGTGAACGGAACCGGTGCCGCGCTCGCCGGTCGCGCGCCCTGTCCCGTGGCGCACGCGGGCAAGCCGAGCAGCGCGACGAGCAGGGCGACGCGACCGGCGTCCATCAGCGTGCCTCGTGCGGCTCGGCGTCCGGCAGCTCGTCGGCGCGCACCGTCTCGAGCAGCTCACGCTCCGACGAGGTGGGATCGAACACGGCCACGACCTTGATCGTCTCGCCGCTGTAGCAGTCGAAGGTCTTCACTCTTCCCTTGGGCACGCGGATCTCGTGGCCGTCCTCGAAGCGGAGGACGACGAGCGGGTTGTCATGATTGACGTACGCCTTTCGGAGCTTCGCGGGAGCAGGCGGCATGGGTGCGGACAGGTACGGGTGGAGGCGCATGGCGCGGGATCACGTCACCACGCTTCGTGTGTGAACGTAGCGAGTCCACTCGTTCCTCGCGAGGATGTCGTCGATCGCCTCCACGACCGACTCCACTTCGTCATCCCTCGTGTAGAAGTGCGGGGCCACGCGAACACCGGCGCCGGGCCGGAAGTCCACCACCACGTCCCGCGCGAGCAGCGCCTGCGCCACCTCGCGCGCGTGCGGCACGTCGAACGCGACCGTTCCACCGCGCCGCGCGGCATCGCGCGGCGCCGTCGTGGTGAAGCCCCGCGCGTCGGCGAGGTCGATCAGCCGAGACGTCTGCAGGACACTCTTCTTCCGCACGGCGTCCATCCCCGCTTCCCGCAACAACCGTGGCCCCTCCGTGGCGGCAAACAGCGCAGGAATCACCGGCGTGCCGCCGAGCCAGCGCCACGCCTGCTCGGCGTAGTGCATCTCCGGCTCGAACGCGAACGGATGCCGGTGCGCCTGCCATCCGGTGAGGGCAGGCGCCACCGTCTCGCCCACTTCGGGCTTCACCCAGAGGAAGCATCCACCCGGGCCGCCGCACAGCCACTTCAGCACACCGCCGGTGAGAAAGTCCACTCCCAGCGCACGCACGTCCACCGGCAGCACGCCCACCGAGTGATACGCGTCGAGCGCCAGCAGCGCGCCCACACCGTGCGCGTGCGCGGCGATGCGCGCCGCGTCCATGACGTACGCCGAACGAAAGAGCACGTGGGAGATCGACACGAGTCGCGTGCGCTCATCGATCGCCGCGATCAGCCGTTCCTCGTCCACGCTCACGCCGTCGTCGCTCGGCACGACGACGATGCGCGCGCCGAGCCGGGTGGCCAGCTCGTCGTGGACGTAGCGCACGCTCGGAAAGTCGAGCTCCGTCATGACGATGGTGTCGCGCCCCTTGTCGTAGTCCAGCGCGGAGAGGATCTGCGCCTGCGCGAACGAGACGTTGGGCACCATCGCCACCTCACCGTCGCGCGCACCGATGAGTGGCGCGATGCCGTCGCCCACGGAGACGGGCATCGACCACCATCCCTCCGCCCAGGCGCGTACGCCACGAGTCGCCCACTGCTCGGCATACTCCGCCAGCCGCGCCGGCACTCGCCGCGGCATGGCGCCGAGGGAGTTGCTCACCAGGTACGTGCTCCTCGAGAGGATCGGAAACTCGTCGCGAAATCGGAGGAGTGGATCAGGCACGATTGGTCAGCTTTCGGAGTGCGGGGACTGAACAGCGAGAGAGGACTCAGCGGAACGGGCAGAAACGGCGGGATGTTCTCCTCCCGTGTCAGGCCATTTCAGCAGTGTCCTCTCCTCCGCCGTTGCCGTTGCGCCCTGCTACGAGATAAAGCACGCTCGCCACGATGAGCACTATCACCAGCACGCTCCATTCCCGGATCGTCACCGCCGACAGGAGGAACAGCAGCGCAACGATCGCCAGCACCGGTACGACGACACCGCCTGGGATCCGGAAGGTGTCGACATTCGCCGGAGCGGGGCTTCGCGTGAGCTTCCACGCCGCCGCCGCGCAGCCGATGTAGACCAGCGCCGCCGAGACGTTGGCGATGATGGCGAGGGTCTCGAATCGATTCAGCACGGCGAGCGCCCAGCACAGCGACGTCTGCGCGATGATCGCCACCCATGGCGTGTGAAAGCGTGGGTGGACGGCCGCCAGCGAGCGCGGGAGGATGCCGTCTCGCGCAAAGGCGAACAGCGCGCGCGGCACGGCGAGCATCATCCCGCTCAGGTAGCCGAAGGCGGAGATCATGAATCCCGCCGAGATCATCACCACACCCCACGCGCCGAACACGACTCCCGCGGCATCGGCAAGTGGCGTCGTGCTGCCCGGGAGCGCCGGGCCCAGTACACCCTGCGCCGCGACCTGGAGCCCGACGTACAGAAGCGTCACGATTCCCATGGCGAGGAACACGGCGCGCGGCACGGTGCGCGCCGAATCGCGCACTTCGCCGCTGGGTACGAGCGCCGATTCCACTCCGGCATACGCGAAGACGAGAATCACCGATGCGCGCGCGAGGTCCGGAGCGGCCGGAGCGCCCTGCCACTGCAGGTGTGCGCCCTTCGCGGCAACGAGGCCGCCAACGAGCAGCAGCGCGAGCGGCGCCAGCTTTGCCACCGTGAGCACGACGTTGAGCCGTGTGCCCTGCTTCACGCCGCGAACGTTGATCCACGCGACCGCGGCGAAGATGACGCCAAGAAAGATCGCCCGGCCCCCCAGCGTGCCGATGGCGGGCAGCAGCCGCGCGCCGGCATCGGCGAAGAGGCCCGCCACGCTGGGGATCGCCGTCGCGCCGATCACCCAGAGCAGAACGCCGACGAGGAAGCCGATGTAACGGCCGAATGTTTCTTCCACGTACGCATACGGCCCACCGGTGAGCGAGATGCGGCTCCCCGCCTGGGCTATGCACAGTACCACCAGGCCCATCACCGCTGCACAGGCGAGATACGCGAGCGGTGCCGCCGCACCGAGCCGGCCGGACACGTCGGGGCTTCCCGGAAGACGAAAGATGCCGCCGCCCACCGTCACGTTCACGATGCTCGCCGCGAGTCCCCACGTGCCGATGGCGCGAACGAGCTGGCTCTCGCGCGACGCGCTGCTCTCGCTCACCGGACGCTCGGCGTCAAGGCGGACGCGAGTGTGACGCAAGGCACGAATGGCATGAGCACCGGGGATGGCGGGAGGACGAGTTCGACTTCGCGTTACGCGCGAACGAGGACGACGGTCAGTACTTTGCAGCGGAGGTGACGCAAGACTAGACCACGCGCCGCACGCGCGCCACCATTCCGGCCGGACGCCGGATGGCCGCTCGGCGATCACCCGCACCGACGAGAGAACATGAACGCACGCTCCCGCATCGCTCTTCCCTTCGCCCTCGCGCTCGGCATCACCTCGGTCGCCGTCGCGCGTCCCGCTGCCGCCCAGTCGCTCGCGCCGGCGCCGGCCACCGCGCCCGTCGCGCCCGTCGCCGAGCCCACCACTGGTCCGACTCTCGCCGCGGCGAGCGTGGCGGTGCGCCATGCGGAATCACCGGTCACCGCAGCTCCCGCGCGCCGTGCCGGCTATGGACAGCCCGTGGCGCTGATGGTCGTCGGCGGTGCGGCGCTCCTCACGGGCCTCATCATCGGCGACAGCGCCGGCACCGCGATCGCGGTTGGCGGCGCGGTGGTCGGCCTCGTCGGACTCTACCAGTACCTCCAGTAAGCCGGCGACAAGGACGGGGCGACGCGGGAGTCGGAAGCTCGTGAGGAAACGCATCGCCCTGGTCCTCGGCGGGGGAGGCCTCAAGGGATTCGCCCACATCGGCGTGCTCCGCGCCCTGCAGGAGCGCGGCATCGTGCCCGACGTCTATGCTGGCACGAGCATCGGCGCGCTCATCGCCGCAGCACACCTCACCGGCTCGCCCGTCGACTTGCTCGAAGAGCGAGCGCTCGCGCTCAAGCGGAAGGACCTCTTCCGAATCAACCACTTCGGCATGCTGCTCGAGCGCATGCGGTCGCCTTCCATCTACCTGGAAGAGCCGCTGCGCGAGCTCGTCGCGGGCTCGATCCCCGACACCGTGCTCGGCGACCTGCCCAAGCCGCTGCTGGTGAACACGGTGGATCTCGACCGCGGCGCGCGGGTGGTATGGGGACTGCCGGGGTTGGAGCAGGTCTCGGTGCGCGACGCGGTGTACGCGTCGTGCGCCCTCCCCGGCTTCTTTCCACCGGGCAAGGTCGGCGAGCGCACCTGCATCGACGGTGGCGTGGTCGACAACCTGCCGGTCTCGATGGCGGCACAGTTCGCCGACCTCATCATCGCGGTGGACGTCGGCTCCTCGGACGCGTCGCAGAAGGATCCGGCAGCCGAGCAAGGCTTCGCGACGATCTACATGCGCGCCGCGACGATGATGATGCACGCCTTGCAGCAGTATCCCCTCGAGCGCTGGCAGGGGCCGCCGATGGTGCTCGTGCGTCCGCGCGTCAACGACGCCAACTGGTTGAGCTTCACGGATACGGAGTCGAACATCGCCGCCGGCTACGCCGCGGCCACCCAGGCGCTGGCTCGCTTCGATTCATACTGGGAGCGGACGGGCTCCGTGTTCCCGCGCCGTCGCGTTCAGGTGGAAGTGAACGTGGACAAGTGCATCGGCTGCGGCATCTGCGTCGCACTCGCACCTTCCGTGATGGGGCTCGACGCTACCGGCAAGGCGTTCGCGCGTACACGGGTCGTGGAATGGTCCCCCGCCGACGGCGGCTTCGTCCACGAGTGCCCGACGTTCGCGATCTCGGCCACCAACGTCGACCGGCGCGGCGCGAGCAACCCCGCCGAGCAACCGTCCGAGATGCGCGACCCCTCGCCAAGCGGAGCGGGCGGATCGTAGCAGGCCTGCCGCACGTGCGAAAGCACGTGTCGGGATCTGTTCCCCTTTGTCGCGTAGGGCTGGCTCTTGCGAAGCCAGCCAGCCCCTTCGTCGTGAGGATCAGCCACGCGCGCGAGGAGGATGGACAGCAGAGGAACTGCAGACGGCTTCATTGCCGCAATCATGCTACATTCCATGTAGCCTGCCGCCGCGAGACGCTTCCGCCCGGCAGTGGCTCAGTTCTCCACCGTCCGTCCGGCTGAGACCGACGGACACCGCGAGACCAGCAATGACATCTCTCAACTCCTTCGGCAGCCGCGCGAACCTCGAGGTCGCGGGGACGACGTATACCATCTATCGACTGGATGCGCTGTCGAAGTCCTCGAAGGGCAACAGCGACCGACTGCCGTTCAGCCTGAAGATCCTCCTCGAGAACCTGCTCCGGAACGAAGACGGCGCCTTCGTGAAGAAGGCCGACGTCGAAGCGATGGCGAACTGGGACGTGAAGGCCCGCGCCGAAAAGGAAATCGCCTTCCGCACCAGCCGCGTGCTGCTCCAGGATTTCACCGGCGTCCCCGCGGTCGTCGACCTCGCCGCCATGCGCGATGCGCTGAAGAACCTCGGCGGGGATCCACAGCGGATCAATCCGCTCCAGCCGGTGGACCTGGTCATCGACCACTCCGTGCAGGTCGACGAGTACGGGACCGAGGCCGCCTTCCTCATCAACACCGACCTCGAGTTCGAGCGCAATCACGAGCGCTACCTCTTCCTTCGCTGGGGCCAGGACGCATTCAAGCAGTTCCGCGTCGTGCCGCCCGGCACCGGCATCTGTCACCAGGTGAACCTCGAGTACCTCGGCCAGACGGTGTTCGTGAACAAGGAGACGAACGAGGCGTACTGCGACTCGCTCGTCGGCACCGACTCGCACACGACGATGATCAACGGGCTCGGCGTGCTCGGCTGGGGTGTCGGCGGCATCGAGGCCGAGGCGGCGATGCTCGGCCAACCGGTATCGATGCTCATCCCCGAGGTCGTCGGGTTCAAGCTGCACGGCAAGCTGCCCGCTGGCACCACGGCGACGGATCTCGTGCTTACCGTGACCGAGATGCTTCGCAAGAAGAAGGTGGTTGGCAAGTTCGTCGAGTACTACGGCACCGGACTGAGCTCGCTCAGCCTCGCCGACCGCGCGACGATCGCCAACATGTCGCCCGAGTACGGCGCAACGATGGGCTTCTTCCCGGTGGACGACGAGACGCTGCGATACCTGCGCCTGAGCGGACGCAGTGAGGAGCACGTGAAGCTGGTCGAGGCGTACACGAAGGCGCAGGGACTCTTCCGGACGGATGAGACACCCGATCCGGTGTTCACCGACACGATCGAGCTCGATCTCTCGACGGTCGAGCCGAGCCTCGCGGGTCCGCGTCGTCCCCAGGACCGCGTGCCGCTGAGCAAGGCGTCGACGATGTTCCGCGACGCCCTCGCCGTCGACCTCGAGCGGCTGGCGACGCCGGCCGGTGCCGCGGCCGCTCGCAAGACGGCCGATATCAGCGCCGAGCCCGAGCTGGCCAGGGCGCTCATTCGCAAGGACGGCGAAGGTGGGAGCCAGCCGCAGTTCGGCGACGGCCAGCAGTGCACGTGCAATGGCAAGACGTTCACCCTGAAGCACGGCGCGGTGGTGATTGCCGCCATCACGAGCTGCACCAACACCTCGAATCCGAGCGTGATGCTCGCCGCCGGCCTGCTGGCAAAGAAGGCGGTGGAGAAGGGGTTGAGCGTGAAGCCGTGGGTGAAGACGTCGCTCGCGCCGGGCTCCAAGGTCGTGACCGATTACTTCGCGGCCTCTGGCGTCAACAAGTACCTCGATGAGCTCGGGTTCAACCTCGTCGGTTACGGCTGTACGACGTGCATCGGCAACTCCGGCCCGGTGCCGGAGCCGATCGCTCATGCCATCGAGGACGGCAAGCTGGTGGTGGCGAGCGTGCTGTCGGGGAACCGCAACTTCGAGGGGCGCATCAACCCGCTCACCCGCTACAACTACCTCGCGTCGCCGCCGCTCGTCGTGGCGTACGCGCTCGCGGGCCGCATGGACCTCGACCTCACCCGCGAGCCGCTCGGCATCGGCAGCGATGGCCCCGTGTTCCTGCGCGACCTCTGGCCGAGTGCGAAGGAAGTGCAGGACGAGATCATGCGCAGCGTGAAGCAGGAGTTCTTCCGGAAGCAGTACGCCGACGTCTTCAAGGGCGACAAGGACTGGCAGCAGCTCGACGTGCCGAAGGGCGAGACGTACG
>Ga0207705_10000792_pt1 | contig 25964 bp, 18 predicted proteins | sample KBSC13metaG_FD_184314 | JGI IMG/M metagenome (GOLD analysis project Ga0207705, IMG submission 184314) | Corn rhizosphere microbial communities from Kellogg Biological Station, Michigan, USA - KBS C1-3 metaG (SPAdes) (version 2) | ecosystem: Host-associated > Plants > Roots > Rhizosphere > Soil ... | reverse complement strand
TCTGCTGCCGGACCCCTTCTTCTGCATCAATAGCGACAACATCTGGCTCGAAGGGCCGAAGGACGTCTTTCACGATCTCTCGGATGCGTGGGATCCAGAGAGGATGGACGCCCTGCTGGCTCTGGTGCCGCATCTCGGCGCGCATAACTTCCGCGGGAAGGGCGATTTCGGCATGGACACCACGGGGCGCGTCTCGCGCCGCCGCTCCGGCCGGATCGCGCCGTTCATCTACACCGGCATCCAGCTCGTTTCGCACCGCCTGCTGCGTGATGCGCCGGCCGGCCCGTTCTCGACCAACGTCCTGTGGGACCGCGCGATCGAGGAGGGGCGGCTCTACGGCATCGCCTTCACCGGCCAGTGGTTCGAAGTTGGCACGCCTCAGGCCATTCCGGCCACCGAAGCCGCCTTGAGGCAGGGCTGACCGGCAAGGCGATGGAAGCGCGCAAGCCGCAAGTCTATTCGATCGCTGCGCATCGCGGGTTTGCCGACGCGCTCGTCGCCGGCCTGGTCCCGCGGTATTCGGATCCGGAAGTCGGCTTGGCCCGACTGACGCTGCTGCTGCCGAGCACGCGCGCGGTGAGAACGGTGACGGAGGCGTTCATTCGCCTGAGCCCTTCGACAGGCTCAGGACAGGGCTTGCTCATGCCGCGCATGGCGGTGGTCGGCGATCTCGATCTCGACGAAACGCTGGGTCCGCTGCTCGATCCGCTCGGCGCGAGCGGGGCGATCCCGCCGGCCGCCGATCCGACGCGTCGACTGCTCAGGCTGGCGCAGTTCATTCCGCTGGCGATGCAAGGCCTTGGCCGGGACGCGCCCCGCGGCGCCGCCTTGCTCCGCCTGGCGCAGGAGATCGCGCGGGCGATCGATCGCCTGCTGGTGGAGGACATCGACCCCGAGGCGCTGTGGCAGGAGCGGGTGCTGCAAGTGCTCGCCGAGATGTCCGAGCACTGGAAGGAGAACACCAAGCTCTTCTATGCTGTCCAGCGGATGTGGCGCGCCGAGTTGAGCGCGCGCGGCGAAATCGATGCGGCGAAGCGGCGCAATCGCCTGTTCGCGCGCGCGGCCGACAAGTGGCGCGTCCAGCCACCGGCTACTCCGATCGTCGCCGCCGGCGTGACCAGCGCGGCGCCGGCGCTGGCCGAGCTGCTGCGCGTCGTCGCCGAGCTGCCGCAAGGGGCGGTGATCCAGCCGGACCTCGATCTGGCGATGCCGCCCGAGGTGTGGGAGGAGCTCGGCAGCGCGGGCGCTCCCGACAGCGATCCGCCGCTGGCGCGCGGCGATGCGGTGACGCACCCGCAGTATCATCTTAAGCTCTTGCTCAACCGCATGGGCGTGGCGCGCGGCGAGGTCGAGCCGTGGCACCGCGCGGGCCTCGGCGCGGGGCCTCCCGAGCGCAGCCATGCTATTTCCAACCTGTTCCTGCCTCCGCAGGCGAGCAAGACGTGGGTCGGCCTCCCTGCCGACAAGCGCCGGCTGAGCGGCGTGCGATTGCTCGAAGCGGCCAATCCCGAGGAAGAGGCGCAAGCCATCGCGCTGCTAGTGCGCCAGGCGCTGGAGGAGGCGGAGAAGCGCGTCGCGGTGGTGACGCCCGATCGCGGCCTGGCGCGCCGCGTCGTCCATCATCTGCGGCGCTGGAATATCGACGCCGACGATTCCGCTGGCCGGCCGCTGTCGCAGACCGCCGCCGGGCGGTTGCTACTGCTTCTGGCCGAAGTCGCCGCCGAGAATGCCGCGCCGGTGCCGCTGGTGGCGTTGCTGGAGCATCCGCTGGTCCGCAGCGGCGAGGAGCGCGCGGCCTGGCTCGATGCGGTGCGGGCCTTCGAGCGAAGGCTGCGCGGGCCGCGCCCGGCGCCCGGGCTGGAGGCGCTGGGGGAGGTTGCAGCCAAGGCCAAGGTGGAGGGCTGGTGGAACGGGGTAGCGGCCATCCTGGGTCCGCTGACGATCTCCGGGCGGCGCGCGCTGGCGGACTTGCTGGACGCGCTCGCCGCCGCCGCCGAAGCTCTCTGTGGCACCACTGTCTGGGCGCGCGAGGATGGGCGGGCGCTCGCCGCTCTGGTCGAAGACTTGCGGCTCCACGCGGCCGAGACCGGGTTCGATATCGAGACCGACGAACTCCCCACCGCGCTGCGCGACGCTATGGAGCGCGTCGCCGTGCGCCCGCCCTATGGCGGCCACCCGCGGGTGGCGATCTACGGCTTGCTCGAAGCGCGCATGACCCGCGCCGAGCTGGTCATCTGCGCCGGCCTCAACGAAGGGACCTGGCCGGCGACGCCGGCGCTCGACCCGCTGCTGCCGCCGGCGGTGCTGCGCGCGCTCGGGGTGCCGGGAGCGGACTTCCGCATCGGCTTGTCGGCGCACGATCTGGCGGGCCTGCTCGGCGCGCCCGAAGTGGTGCTGAGCCGCTCGGCGCGCGACTTGCAGGGGCCGACGATCCCCTCGCGCTTCCTGCTGCGGGTGAAGGCGCTGCTCGGGCACAAGGCGGCCGAGGACAGTGCTGGCACCGAGACACTGGCGCTCGCCCGCGCGCTCGACGACGCCGCGCCGGCACGGGCCTATCCGCGCCCCGAACCGCGCCCGAGCCAGGAGCAGCGCCTGGTCCGCGTCAGCGTCACCGGCCTCGACCGGTTGCGCTCCGACCCCTTCCAGTTCTACGCCTCCGAAATTCTCCAGCTCGGCGAGCTTGACCCGCTCGACGCCGAGCCGACGCCGCAATGGCGCGGCACCGCGGCGCACAAGGTGCTCGAAACCTGGCACAAGACCGACCGGCCGATGCGCGAGATCGCCGACGAAGTGCTCGCCGAGATGAACCACCATCCGCTGATGCGCGCGCTGTGGCGGCCGCGGCTGATGAAAGCGCTGGAGTGGGTCGAAGAGCAGATCGCCGCCGATCCCGCGCGCGTGCCGGCGCTGATCGAGCAGAAGGGCCAGTGGACTTATCGCGACGTTCGCCTGACCGGCAAGGCCGACCGGATCGACCGGCTGGGTGACGGCACGCTGGCCGTGGTTGATTACAAGACCGGCCAGCCGCCGACCGGCAAGCAAGTCCAGAACGGGTATGCGCTGCAACTCGGCACGACCGGGCTGATGGTGCGCGCCGGCGCGTTCGAGGGCCTGCAAGGCGAGCCGGGCGTGTTCGAATACTGGTCGCTCGCCAAGTCCAAGGACAGCGAGACCGGCTTTGGCTCCATCCGTACCCCGATCCTCAACGGCAACAAGCGCACCGGCATTCCGTTGGCGGATTTCCTGCCCGAAGCGCAGCGCTTTCTCGACGACGCGCTCGACCGCTGGATTCTCGGCGGGGAGCCGTTCACCGCGCGGCTCAACCCCGATGCGCCGGGCTATTCGACCTTCGACCAGTTGATGCGCCTCGACGAATGGCTGGGACGCGAATGAGCGGCGAAGTTCACCCTCTGAAGGACCAGCAGGCCGAGGCCGTCGATCCGCGCGACAGCGTGTGGCTGTCGGCTTCCGCCGGCACCGGCAAGACGCAAGTCCTGTCCGCCCGCGTGCTGCGCCTGCTGCTGCGCGAGGAAGTCTCGCCCGAGCAAATCCTGTGCCTCACCTTCACCAAGGCCGGCGCGGCTGAGATGGCGACGCGGGTCAACGAAGTGCTGGCGAGCTGGGTGCGGCTGCCCGACGCGGACCTCGCGCGCGACCTGATCGCGATCGGGGAACGGCCGTCGCCCGATGGGCTGGCCCGCGCCCGCGCGCTGTTCACGCGGGTGCTCGATTGCCCCGGCGGGGGCCTCAGGATCGATACGATCCACGCCTTCGCCCAATGGCTGCTCGCCGCGTTCCCCGAGGAAGCCGGGCTGATCCCCGGCACCCGGCCGATGGAAGATCGGGACCGCGAACTGCTCGCGCACGGCATTCTCGCCGACTTGCTCGTTGAGTGGGAGCAGCACGGCGAGACGGAACTGATCGAAGCGCTCGAGGCGCTCAGCTTGCGCTGGGCGCCCGACGGCGCGCGCAAGTGGCTGATGCGCTGCGCCGAAGCGCGCGAGATGTGGCTGGGCCCCGGCGGCTGGCAAGAGCCGCTCAATGACCGGGTGCGCGCATTGATCGGCCTCGATCTCGACGCCGGGCCGGAGAGCCTCGCGAACTTGTGCCGCGACGACGTGTTCGATCGCGCCGCACTGATCCGCTGCGTCGAGATCAATGCCGCCTGGGGCACCGCGACGGGGCAGAAATGCATCGACGCGATCGGCGAATGGCTCGCCGCCGACCCCGCCGCGCGGGCGGAGGACCATCACCTGCTGGCCAAAGCGCTGTTCACGGGTGAGGGGAGTATCCGCTCCCTGCGCTATCTTGAGAAGCTCGATGCCAATTACGCCGGCATGGCCGAGCGCGTGCGCGAATGCCTCGACAAGGTCCGCGAGCACGCCGCTCTGCTGGCGCTGAGCGGCTTGCTGACCGACGCGCTCACCGTCGGCCGCCGCTTCGCGCTCGCGTGGGACGAAGCCAAGCGGCGCGAGGGACTGATCGATTTCGACGACCTGATCCGCCAGGCCGCGCGCCTGCTCACCAGCCGCGGGCTCGGCGAGTGGATCCGCTATAAGCTCGACCGCCAGTTCGATCACATTCTGATCGACGAGGCGCAGGACACCAACGAGGCGCAGTGGGACATCATCTACGCGCTGACCGAGGAGTTCTTCGCCGGCCTGGGCCAGCGCGACGGCAAGCTGCGCACGGTGTTCGCGGTCGGCGACTACAAGCAGGCGATCTTCCGCTTTCAGGGCACCAGCCCGGAGAACTTCGAGGCGGCCAAGCGGCGTTTCAAAGACTTGATGGAAGGGGCTGCGGCGAACAATCCCGATGCCCGCACCCTGAAAGACCTCGGCCTCGGCCGCTCATACCGCACCGCGCAGCCGGTGCTCGATTTCGTCGACCAGGCGATCGAGGCGATTGGCGCGGAAGCGTTCGGTTTGAAGGAGAGCCCCGAGCGTCACATCGGCGACAAGCGGCCCGGGCTTGTCGGCCTGTGGCATCCGGTCGGCGGCGAAAGCGAGGATGAGGCCGAGGAGCCGGAAGCGCAGGACGGTTGGCTCCCCGGGCCGGAACGCGAGATGGCCGACCGCATCGCCGCGCAAGTCAAAGCCTGGCTGCGCGACGGCTTCCCGCTGGCCAAGGGCGAGGCGCGCGACGCCGGCCCCGGCGACATCATGGTTCTCGTGCGCAAGCGGCGCGAGTTGGCCGGGCTGATCGTCGCCCGCCTGCACGCCGCGGGCGTGCCGGTGGCCGGCGTCGACCGACTGCGGCTCGGCGCGCCGCTGGCGGTGAAGGACCTGATGGCCGCGCTGCGCTTCGCCGCGCAGCCGCTCGACGATCTCAGCCTCGCCTGCCTGCTGGTCTCCCCATTGATCGGCTGGAGCCAGGAGCAGTTGCTCGAATTCGGCTATCGCTCTGACCGGGTGCCGCTGTGGGACCATCTGCGGCGGCACGCCGCGCCCGAGGCGATGCGGGTGGCGGACCGCTTGCGCGAATTGCTCGCCCGCGCCGACTTCGAGCCGCCGCAAGCGCTGCTCCACTGGCTGCTGGTCGGCCTCTGGCAAGGGCGGCGCAAGCTGGTCGCGCGGCTCGGGCGCGAGGCCAACGATCCTATCGACGAGCTGCTCAACGCCGCGCTCGCTTACGCCGGCACGCACACGGCGAGCCTCGCCGGGTTCATCCAGTGGTTCGACGCGGGCGAGGGCGAGCTGAAGCGCGAGTCCGGCGGCAGCGCCGGCGTGGTCCGGGTGATGACGGTGCACGGTTCCAAGGGCTTGCAGGCCCCGATCGTGATCCTCGCCGACGCGACCGGCGATCCCGATCGCTCTCCGCCGCGCGGGCTCAAGCTGGTCGAAGAACTGCCCGGAGCAGGCGGACGGACGGTGCCGCTGCCCGATCTGGCGAAGGAGGAAAAAGTCGGCCGCGTCGCCGCCGCCGAAGCCGAAGCCGCGCGGGCCGAGCGCGAAGAGCACTGGCGGCTGCTTTACGTCGCGATGACCCGCGCCGAGGAAGCGCTGTTCATCGGCGGCGCGCTGCTCGGCCGCGAGAAGGAGCCGGCCGATCACAGCTGGTACGCGCGCCTCAGGCCGCTGTTCGGAGAAGAACCGGTAGAGGATTCGATTTGGGGCGCGTGTCACGAGCGGGGAGAGCGTGCCGCGGGCATCGCGCCGAGGCGCGAGCCGGCGAACGACGACCGCGCCACGCTTCCGGCCTGGACGACCGCGCCCATCGGCCCCGAACCGCGCCCGCCGCGTCCGCTTGCGCCGTCCTCGGCAGGGCAAGACGAAGGCGCCGATCCGCCGTTCCCACCCGGCGCCGACAGCTTCGCCGCCCGGCGGGGGGTGCTGATGCACAAGCTGCTCGAGCGGCTGCCCGAGCTTGAACCGGCCGCGCGTGAAGCGACCGCGCGCGAGTGGCTGGAGCGGCAAGCAAGCGAAGTCACCGCCGAGGAACGCGAGGCCATGGTCGCCGCGGTGTTGGCCGTTCTGGCGCACCCCGACTGGGCGGCGATCTTCTCGCCCGCCGCGCTGGCCGAAGTTCCGCTCGCGGCGACGGTCGGCGGGCAAGTGATCGCCGGCACGGCGGATCGCTTGCTGGTTGAGCGCGACCGGGTGCTGGTGGTCGATTTCAAGACCGCGCGGCGGCCGCCTTCGGCTCTTGCCGGGGTGCTGCCCACGACGCTGAAGCAAATGGCCGCCTACGCCGCCGCGCTCGGCGCGATCTATCCCGGCCGCCGGATCGAAGCGGCGGTGCTCTACACCCAGACGCCGCTGCTGGTGCCGATCCCGGCCGAGGTGCTGGCCGAGCACAAGGCCGCGTTGGCGACGCGCGAGGAAAGCTTTGCCCGGTGAGCCGTTGCAACAGCCGGTTCGGCGCCTAGATTGACCAGACCTACAAGGGAGTTTTTCGCGATGTCCACCAAAGCCGTGACCGATGCCAGCTTCCAGGCCGACGTGCTCGAGTCCTCGACGCCGGTCCTGGTCGACTTCTGGGCCGAGTGGTGCGGGCCGTGCAAGATGATCGGGCCGGCGCTGGAAGAGATCGCCGAAGAACTGGGCGACCGCGTGACCATCGCCAAGATGGACATCATGGAGAACCCCGACATCCCGGGGAAGATGGGCGTCCAGTCGATCCCGCTGATGGTCCTGTTCAAGGACGGCAAGCCGGTCGCGCAAAAGCTCGGCGCCGCACCGAAGAGTCAGCTCAAGGGCTGGCTGGAGAGCGTGATCTAGCTACTCGATCCTCCCCGGGACGGGGAGGGGAACCGCACGAAGTGCGGTGGAGGGGGGGTTCGCCGCAGACGCTGCGCTTGGCCGGGAGCCCCCTCCGTCAGCCGCTTCGCGGCTGCCACCTCCCCACGAGTAGGGAGGATTTCATAGTCCAGCCAGCCTTTCCGCCAGTTCGTCCCACAAGCGCGGGCTCGACGCGCCGATCAGGCCGGGCCGGGCCGATTCGTCGACACGGTAGGGCGAGCCGTCGGGCCGCGCGGCCTTGCCGCCGGCTTCGTTGACGAACAGCACGCCCGCCGCGTGGTCCCACGCGTGCGTGCGTTCGAAGATCGACACGTCGTTCTGCCCCAACACCAGCCGCGGGTACTGCTCGGCGGCGCAGCGCGGAATGTCGACCAGGGTGTAATGCGGCGCGATGTGCCGGCGGATCGCTTCGCGGCGGCTTTGCTCGAGAAACACCAGCGAGATCGCGGCGATCGGCGGCTCCGCTCCGCTCGCCCGCGCATGGACTTTATCGCCGTTTATGAACGCGCCTTTGCCGCGATGGGTGACGCAGAAGCGGTCGCTCAGCGGATCGTACAGCCAGCCGGTATGCGCTTCGCCGCCCGAAGCCATCGCGATGAGGATGCCGAACGGCGGCTTGCCCTTGGCGAAGTTGTTGGTCCCGTCGAGCGGGTCGACGATCCAGCAATCGCCGCTTAGCCGTTCGAGCACCGTGGGGTCGGCGTGGACGGCTTCCTCGCCGACGATCGCCAGCCCGGGGATGATCCGGGCGAGACCTTCGCCGAGCATGTCTTCGGCCACGTTGTCGGCCACGGTCACGACATCGTCGACCGCCTTGTCGGTCACCTCGTCGGCCGTCAGGGTCTGGTAGTGCGGGAGGATCGCTTTCGCCGATACCTCGCGCAGCAGATCGTGCATCGCCCGGTGGAAGGCATCTACATCCATCATTCCGTTCGTCCTGAGCCTGTCGAAGGACGACTTCGCGCGAGGTTCGTGGTGCGACAGCCTCACCACGAACGGCGAGGGCGGTTCAGCTTCGGTAGTCCGCGTTGATCGCGATGTAGCCATGCGTCAGGTCGCAGGTCCACACCGTCGCGCGGCCTTCGCCGAGGCCGAGATCGACGTCGATGCGGATTTCGCGGCCCTTCAAGTGGGCGGCGACCGGCGCTTCGTCGTAATCGGCGAGCGGCTGTCCGTCGCGCGCGGCCCACACGCCGCCGAAGCCGATCGACAGCTTGTCGCGGTCGGCGGGCTCGCCGGCCTTGCCGACAGCCATCACCACGCGGCCCCAGTTCGCGTCCTCTCCGGCGATGGCGGTCTTGACCAGCGGCGAGTTGGCGACCGCGAGGCCGATCCGGCGGGCGCTGCCGTCGGTCGTGGCTCCGGTCACCTGGACCTCGATGAACTTTTGCGCGCCTTCGCCGTCGCGCACCACGAGATGGGCGAGCTGGCGGCAGACGTCATTCAGGGCTGCGGCGAAGGCATCGGCGCCTGGATCGTCGAAGCCGGCGAGCGCGGCGTTCCCGGCTTTACCCGTGGCGAACGCCAGCACGGTGTCGCTGGTCGAGGTGTCGCTGTCGACGGTGATGCAGTTGAAGGTGCCGAGTGAAGCCGCGGTCAACAAATGCTGCAGAAAGTTAACCTCGACCGCCGCGTCGGTGACGATGTAGCCGAGCATGGTCGCCATGTCGGGCGCGATCATGCCGCTGCCCTTGATGATCCCGCCGATCGTCACCGTGCGGCCGTCCACGATGGCGGTCGCGAGCGCGCCTTTGGCAAAAGTATCGGTTGTTCCGATAGTTGTCGCTGCTTTTTCCCACGAGCACTCAGGTGCATCGAGCGCGGCAGCGACCCCGGCCTGGGCCTTGTCCTTGGGTAACGGCACCCCGATCACCCCGGTGGAGGAAACGAACACGTCGCTCGGCTTGCATCCGAGCCGGTGCGCCACTTGCACCATGATCTGCTCGACCGCCTCCCGCCCGCGATAACCGGTAAAAGCGTTGGCATTTCCGGCATTTACGATCAGCGCCCGGGCGCGACCGAGGCGGACCTGCTCGCGGCCCATCTCCACCTCCGACGAGCAGCACACGTTCCGCGTGAACACCCCCGCGACCGTCGTGCCTTCGGCGAACTCGACAAACGTGAGGTCGCACCGATCCCAGTCCTTGTACCGCGCCCGAGCGACACGCGGAATGGCGCCGGCGATCGGCAGGATCGCGGGGAAGGGTAGCGCCAGCGGCGAACGTTCGAGGTCCATGCTCGAAGCGCATAGGCAATCGCGGCGGGCGCGACAATCGCCGCTAGCCGCCAGGCTGAAAACCCGCGCCTGTCGATGGACATTCCGGCGTGCCGCGCTATCTAGCGAGACCGAGATGCTGCGCAAATTGCTCACCGTTCTGGCGATTCTGACCGGGCTAGCCGCCGCCGGCGCTCCGGCGCAGGCCGCGCAGTTGAGCGACGTTGCGGCGGTGCGCCTCGTCACCGCGTCAGAGCTGGCCGCCAAGTGCACACTGCCGAGCAGCGGCGCCGCGCTTACCCCGCCCGCACCCCGCAAGGACGGGACGAAAGCGCCATGCCCCCGGCCCCGGCCACCGATCGTGCTGCCATCGGTAATGCTCGGCGTCGACCGCGCGCTCGAATAGCCTAAAGCGCCTGCCGATCGTTTCGCTACGGCCGCGCCGCGCCGCGCGGCCGCTTATCTCGTTTAAGCATCAGGAAATCGCCATGCTGGCCTCCATCGCCAAAGCCATCTTCGGGTCCGCCAACGACCGCTACGTCCGCTCGCTCGACCGAACCATCGCGACCATCAACGGGCTCGAGCCGCAAATAAAAACTCTCAGCGACGACGAGTTGCGCGCGCAAACGCAGAAATTCCGCGAGCAGCTCGAAAGCGGCAAGACACTGGACGACATTCTGCCCGAAGCGTTCGCCACCGTGCGCGAGGCTTCGGTCCGCGTGCTCGGCATGCGCCACTTCGACGTGCAGCTGGTCGGCGGCATCGTTCTCCATCGTGGAGAGATCGCCGAGATGCGGACGGGCGAGGGTAAGACTCTCGTCGCCACGTTGGCGACCTACCTCAACGCGATCGAAGGCAAGGGCGTCCACGTCGTCACCGTCAACGACTACCTGGCCTCTCGCGACTCCGAATGGATGGGCCGCATCCACCAGTTCCTCGGCCTGACGGTCGGCGTGATCGTGCCCAACATCGGCGAAGCGGAGCGGCGCGAGGCTTACGCGTCGGATGTGACTTACGGTACGAACAACGAATTCGGCTTCGATTACCTGCGCGACAACATGAAGCACGAGCGCGCCCAGCAAGTGCAGCGGCCGTTCAACTTCGCGATCGTCGACGAAGTGGACTCGATCCTGATCGACGAGGCGCGCACCCCGCTGATCATTTCCGGCCCGACGGAAGACAAGGCCGACCTCTACATCCAGCTCGACCAGGTGGTGAAAACCTTCGAGCCCGAATACTACGAGGTCGACGAAAAGGCGCGGAACGTCACCCTGACCGAAGCCGGCAACGAAGAGATCGAGCGGCGCATCGCCGCCGCCGGGCTGCTGGTGACCGACAATCTCTATGACGTCGAGAACACCCAGGTGGTCCACCACCTCGACCAGGCGCTGAAGGCCAACGTCATCTTCAAGCGCGACATCGATTACATCGTCAAGGATGGCAAGGTTGTCATCATCGACGAATTCACCGGGCGCATGATGGAAGGGCGGCGCTGGTCGAACGGCCTGCACCAGGCGGTCGAGGCCAAGGAAGCGGTCCAGATCGAGCCCGAAAACCAGACGATGGCGACCATCACCTTCCAGAACTACTTCCGCATGTATCCCAAGCTTTCCGGCATGACCGGCACCGCGGCTACCGAGGGGGCCGAGTTCTGGGAAATCTACAAGCTCAATGTCGTCGAGATTCCGACCAACGTGCCGGTCGCGCGGGTCGACGAGGAGGACGAATTCTACAAGAATACCCAGGACAAGTTCAAGGCGATCGCCAAGACGATCAAGGAGAAGAGCGGGCAAGGCCAGCCTGTGCTGGTCGGCACCGTGTCGATCGAAAAGTCCGAGCTGCTCTCCGGCTTCCTCGACGAAGAAGGCGTCGAGCACGCGGTGCTCAATGCCCGCTTCCACGAGCAGGAGGCGCACATCGTGGCCCAGGCTGGCCGCTCGGGCGCGGTGACGATTGCTACCAACATGGCTGGCCGTGGCACCGACATCCAGTTGGGCGGCAATCTCGACGTTCGCATCGAGGACGAGCTCAGCGGAATGGAAGTGGGCCCGGAGCGGGACAAGGCGATTGCCCGCATCAAGGACGAGATCGCGGCCGAGAAAGCGAGGGTGCTCGAAGCTGGCGGCCTATTCGTGCTCGGCACCGAACGCCACGAAAGCCGGCGCATCGACAACCAGCTCCGCGGCCGCTCGGGCCGGCAGGGTGATCCTGGCCTGAGCAAGTTTTACCTCTGCCTCGAAGACGATCTGCTGCGCATCTTCGGCCCGGACACGCTGTTCGCGCGGATGATGAATTCCAATCTTGCCGATGGCGAAGCGATCGGCAGCAAGTGGCTGTCGAAGGCGATCGAGACCGCGCAGAAGAAGGTCGAGGCCCGCAACTACGAAGTCCGCAAGCAGGTCGTCGAATACGACAACGTAATGAACGACCAGCGCAAGGTGATCTACGAACAACGCGCCGAAGTGATGGATGCGGAGGCGGTCGACGATGTTGTCGTCGACATGCGCCACGATGCGATCAACTCGATGGTTGGCGCCGCTTGCCCGCCCGGCTCGTACCCCGAGCAATGGGATATCGAGGGTCTCAAGAACAAGGTGCGCGATGTCCTCGGGATCGAGGCGCCGATCGACGATTGGTTGACCGAGCATGCGGTCGAGCCAGACATGTTCGACGAACGTCTTGTCGCGATGACTGACAAGTTGATGGCCGACAAGATGGCCGAGAACGACCCCGCGATCTGGCGCCAGGTCGAAAAGCAGATCCTGCTAGACCGCCTCGATTTCCACTGGAAGGAGCACCTCGCGACGCTCGACGCGCTGCGGCAAGTGGTGTTCCTGCGTGCCTACGCGCAGCAACAGCCGATCAACGAATACAAGCGGGAAGCATTCGGCCTGTTCGAAACGATGCTCGAGACGATTCGCGAGGACGTGACGCGCATCCTGATGACCAGCCAGATTCAGCTCGGCCCCCAGCCGCCGATGGGCCTGCCCGATCTGCCCGACTTCCTGACCGGGCACATCGATCCGTTCACCGGCATGGACGATTCCGCCGATCGGGACGGTTCGGCGCGAGTCCCGGAGATGTTCGGCGCGCTCGGCGCGACCACGTTCGCCGCGGCCGACGCCGGCGGGGCCGACCGCGACAACCCCTATGCCGCGATGGAGGTGAGCCGCAACGCGCCATGTCCCTGCGGTTCGGGCCAGAAGTACAAGCACTGCCACGGCGCGGTGATTTAAGGTCACGCGAATATTGCGGTTCGACGAGCCGCCAGGAACGGAGACGTTATGCCTTGGGCGCTGGTCCTGAGCGCGTGGAAGGACGAGTTGGCGCGACGTTGATCTTCTCAAGGGCTTGCCGCGATCGTAACGACTGTTAGGGTCGCGGGAGAGAGGGGGCACTGCGGATGGAGATCACGAAGCTCGACCTGCCGAAATGCCAGGTCGGCGAAGGGCCGGTGTGGGACGTTGCCGAACAGGCGCTGTATTACATCGACATTCTCGCCCGGAAGGTCTTCCGCTGGGATCCGGCAAACGGCGATTTGAAGATCTGGGACCTGCCCGACATTGTCGGCTCGATCGCGTTGCGCGAAGGCGGAGGAGCGCTCGTCGCACTCGGCTCCGGGGTTCACTCGCTCGATTTCGCGAGCGGCGAGGTGGCCTCGATCGCGGTGAACGCCGACGCCGAAGTGCAACTGGCTGACGGCAAGGTCGACCGCGCCGGCCGCTTCGTGTTCGGCACCAGCGACAGGGCGATGAAGGAGCCGCGCGGCGGGCTTTATTCGCTTGAGCGCGGGCGGCTCACGCAGCTCGACGGCGACATTTTCCTTGGCAACGGCCCATGCTGGTCGCCCGATAACCACACGCTCTATCACGCGGACAGCCTGCGCCACCTGATCTACGCTTATGATTACGACCTCGATACGGGCCGCGCGAGCGGGCGGCGGGCGTTGTTCGACAGCTCGCCCTGGGGGCCGATCCCCGACGGCGCGACAGTCGATGCGGAAGGCAACCTGTGGACCGCGATCTGCGAAGGCGGCGTGATCCTGTGCCTCAGCCCGCAAGGAGAGGTGCTGCGCGAGATCCCGTTCCCGACGCGCATCCCGGCGAGCGTGATGTTCTTCGGACCCAAGCTCGACCGCCTGTTCGTCCCCACCATCGACCCTTCGTTCATCCCGAACCGGGAAGCCGCGCCCGACGACGGTTGCTGCTTCGTCATCGACGGGCTCGGCGTGCAGGGCCTGCCGGAGCCACGCTATGCCGGGTGAAATCGACTACAAGCGGATGTTGCCGCTGATGTTCGCGGTGTTCGTCAACATCGCCGGCTTCAGCCTGATCCTGCCGCTGCTGCCGTTCTACGGTCCGCTGTTCGGCGCAGGTGCGTTCGAGGTCGCTCTCCTGTTCGCCGCCTACAGCCTCGGAAACGTATTCGGGGAGATCTTCTGGGGCCGCCAGTCCGACCGCTGGGGACGCCGCGCGGTGCTGGTGGCGACCACTGCGTGCGCGGCCGTGACTTACGCGGCGTTCGCCTATGCCCCGGGCTTGTGGCTGGCGATCGCCATTCGCGTGGTCAACGGGTTCTTCGGGGGCACGCTGAGCGTCGCGCAAGGTTTCATTGCGGATTCGTCGCCGCCGGAAAAGCGCGCCAAGGCGATGGGCCTGTTCGGCGCGAGCTTCTCGCTCGGCTTCGCGTTCGGCCCGGTGCTCGGCGGATTGCTCGCCGGCAAAGGCGATGCGCTGGCCGACTTCCACGCGCCGATCCTCGCCGCCGCCGCGCTTTCGGCGATCACCGCCGTGTGGTCGCTGCTGGTCCTGCGCGACGCACGGGCGCCGCTCGGCAAGGCCGCGCCGCTGCCACGCTACGGCGAGGCGGTGGGCTATGTCGTCACCCACGGAATGCTGCTGCGGCTGTTCGTGATCTCGTTCTTCGGCATCGCCGCCTTTGCCTCGATGGAGGCGATCTATGGCCTGTGGAGCGAAGCCAATTTCGGCTGGACGGCGAAGGATCTCGGCTTCGCCTTCATCGCCATCGGCGCCGGCGGGCTAATCGTGCAGTTGTTCTTCCTCCATCCTCTGGTCGTGCGCTTCGGCGAGGGGAGGGTGATCACCGGCGGCCTGATCGTGCTTGCCGCGTCGATGCTGCTGCAGCCGATCGTGCGCGAGCCTTATACGGCGGTCTTGCTGATGGGCACCCTGATGGCTGGCCACAGTCTCGCGTTTCCGACGTCGGGGGCGCTGACGAGCCGCACCGCGCCGGTTGAGCGGCAGGGCAGCGTGATGGGCTTGCTGATGGCCTCGAACGCCTTCGGCCGCATCATCGCACCGCCGGCGTTCGGCCTGATTTACGACCTTGGCCACGACGCGCCGTGGTATGCCGGAGCGGTGATGATCGCGCTTGTCGTGCCGGTGGGGCTCCAGGTGATCGCGCTCGTTCGCCGCAGCGCCGCGCCAGGCTAAGGTTTGCTTGCCTTGGCCCACGGTTGGTCTAGCATCGGGCATTCCGTGAGGAGGGTCGTGACATGCCACAAGACAACGAGTCGCCCCGCGATCTCAAGCACGAGCTGGCTAACGAGCAAGCCAAGACCATGGCGGCGCAGCACTTGCTAAAACGCGCCGCCGAGGAGATCGAGGACCTCGTCGAAGCCGATTGCGATGAAGCGCAAAAGATCCAGGCATCCAACGCGGCCGAACGCCTGCGGCGCGCCGCTTCGCTGTAACCGCAATCCGCCGAATCGGGGAGAACGACATGAGAGCCTCATTCGCTTATGCAGCCATACTGGCGCTTTCGACAGCCGGGATGGCCATTGCCGCCGGTGCGCCAAGCCCGTCACCGGCAGTCGCCGCCGCCGTCGCCGACTCTGCGCGTCCGGCGGCAGACGTCGCGCGCGACGCGGTTCGCAAGCCGGCGCAGATCGTCGCTTTCGCCGGGGTCAAGCGGGGCGACAAGGTGGCCGAGATTATGCCCGGCGGCGGATACTTCACGCGCATCCTGGCAAAGACGGTCGGCCCCAAAGGACACGTCTATGGCTTGGTGCCCGAAGGCTTCGCCAAGCGCCCGGGCGCGCTCGACGGCCTCAATGCCCTCGCCAAGCAATACCCCAACGTTACCATCGTCACGGCGGACATGGCCGCCTTCAAGCTGCCCGAACCGGTCGACGTGGTCTGGACGAGCGAAAACTATCACGACTTCCACAATGGCCCGAACGCCAACATCGCCGGCCTGAACGCTGCGGCTTATGCCGCGCTGAAGCCGGGAGGGGTCTATTACATCGAGGACCACGCCGCTGCTGCCGGCGCCGGGACGACCGCCACCTCGACACTGCACCGGATCGATCCGGCTGCCGCGATTTCGGAGGTCGAGAAGGCCGGGTTCAAGCTTGACGGCCGATCGACCCTGCTGGCCAATCCCAAGGACGCGCACGACAAGCCGGTGTTCGACCCGTCGATCCGCGGCCACACCGACAAGTTCGCCCTGAGGTTCCGCAAGCCGCGCTAGCGGTAAGTGCCGAGGCGCACCTTCAGCAGCACCGGTTCCTCGGCGAAATTGAAGCCGTAGTCGGTCTCGTCGCCGTTCCATCGCCGGCGCATCACCCAGCGACCGTGGTCGAAGGTGCCCTCTTCCGCGCTGAGGATTTGCGGCTGCTCGCCGCCGGCGGCAGCCGCAAGGGCGAGGCGCAGGCGCACGTGATCGCCGGCGATCAGAAACTCGTCCGGCCCGAGTTGCGCGATCACCCCGCCCCCGACCGGCTGCGCGGACCACGGCGGTGGGTCGCCCTTGAGCCATTTCCAGCTCGGCTCGCCGAATTGGGCCAGGCCAAACTGCGCGGTCACTTTCCAGCGCCCGAAGACATGGCTCTGATCCGCCCCGCCATCCGCTTTGGCGAAGCCCCAGATGGGATGGCCGAACGCGATCCGCGCCCAGTCGGCGGCAATCGGGGCGAACAGGCGATATTTCCCGGCGAAAGAGTCCATCGTCGCATCGTCGAGCACGCGGCCGCCGAGCGGGTAGTTCGAATAGCCTGAGCGGTCCATTCCGAAGGGCGCGAACCCGATCGCGCCGTGGCCCAGGGCTGGCCAGAAATAGCGCGAGAATTCGGGCGCGTTTCCGGTCTCGGGCACGAACAGCGGATTGTCGGCGCGGGCATAGCGATCAAGATAGGCGAGGGCGAACTTCGGGTCGCGGGTGTAGATGTCCGGCGCGACGAGATCGATGTGCGGCGCGGCGGCCTTCCACACGTCGATCATCGGCCAGTCAGGCCCGCCGCTGGCGCCGCCCCAGGCTTTCGGATCGGGGACCGGATCGGAGAGCGCGGCATTGCAGTACATCGGCAGGTCGAGCACCGCCTTGCCGGCCGCCGCGATCTCGTCGACGTAGCGCGCGGTGTACCAGGCATTGAACGCCCGGTCGGCCGCATCGCCGAAAACCTCCTGCCACGTTCCCTTTCGCCCGAGTGCCGCCGGCACTGGCTCGGCGAACAGCTTCTGCGCTTCGGGTCCGAAATCGCGCGGCTGATCGTAAGTCCCCGTCTCGTTTTCGACCTGAACCATGATCACGGTGTGGTCTGGGTCGGCAGCCTTGAGATGCGCCATGAGAGCCACGAATGCGCGCCTGTCGGCTTCGAGCGTGGTGCGCGAATGGGGCGAGAGGACGGAGTGCGCCGTGCCGGTCTTCGAGCGCATGCGCGGGAAGCGCGTGGTATCGGTCTTGACCCATTCGGGCGTGTAGCTCGGCGACGTGTTCTTCCAGGTCCCGAACCACAGCAGGACCAGGCGCTTGCGGTGCGCCCGCGCCTGTTGCAGCAGCGTGTCCACGAAGCCGAAATCGAAGTGCCCTTCGGTGGGCTCGATCTGTTCCCAGGCTACCGGCATTTCCAGCGTGTTCGCATCGAGCGTATCGACCACCGGAAACACCGTTTCGAGCATCGCCGGATAGTTGCTGGAGTTGTTTGCCTGAGCCCCCAACATCAGGAACGGCTGGCCATCGACGATCATTGCGTGCCGTCCGTCGCGCGTCTCGATGCGCGGCAACTCGGCGGCGGCACACTGGGTGGCAGCCAGCAGTGTGACCGCGCAGATTGTTAAAGTCGTTTTCCCCACGAGATGCGAATAGCAAGCCGGCGGGAGAAAGCCCATAGGTGGCAAAGATGGAAAGTAATGGCTCCCCGAGTTGGATTCGAACCAACGACCAAGTGATTAACAGTCACCTACTCTACCGCTGAGCTATCGGGGAGCAGCCCGATGGGCAGGCCGGGCCTATATGGGCGACCCGGTGCATTTGCAAGCGAGTCTTCGCCCTGAAAAATCAAGCGCATCGGCAAGCAAACCGAACAACCGACCGCGCACCTTTCACCACTTGGCGACGACTCAACGCTTTGAGAGGGCGCTTCATCGCTTGGTGCGGAACGCAATGTGGCGCGGGGAGATGCGTTGGTGTGCGGTTCTCGTCGCACGCTTGGACGAAACGGAGATCAACATGAAGCCGATGAAAAGTGCTCTTGCCTGCCTCGCTGCGGCCGGCATTCTCCTATCGCAGCCGGCCTTGGCCGCAGGCGCGACGCGCAGCGGTTCGAGTTCGAATGGCAGCGAGCAGCTCGCCGGAACGCCGGGTGCCGCGCTTCCCGCCATCATCGCGATCCTGGCGGTAGCGGTCGTCGCGGTGATCGCGTCTTCGAGCAACAACCATCACCATCCGGCGAGCCCGTAGGCTTCTTCAAGCGGCGAACTGCTCGCTCACGATACGCTCGTCGAGGCTGTGACCGCGGTCGAATAGCAGCGTCAGTTCGCTGGCGCGATCGATCGCGAGCTGCACCTCGGCGATGTCGCGTATCTCCTTGTGATCGGCCACGGCGGCCACGGGTCGCTTGGCCGGCTCTCGCACTCGCAGCGTTACCCGGCTGCTGTCGGGCAATAGCGCGCCCTTCCAGCGGCGTGGCCGGAAAGGGCTGATCGGCGTCAGGGCCAGGGTGTTCGCGGTCAGCGGCAGAATCGGGCCGCTCGCCGAAAGGTTGTAGGCTGTCGAGCCCGCGGGCGTCGCCAGCAGCACGCCGTCACACATGAGTTCGGGTATCCGAACCTTTCCGTTCACCGTTACTTCGATCTTCGCCGTCTGACGCGTTTCGCGCAGCAGCGAGACTTCGTTGATCGCGTTGGCGACGTGGCGCGCGCCGTCCTGGGTGATCGCGATCATCTGCAGCGGCGCGACAGCGATGCGCGATGCCTTGGCCAGCCGCGCGGCGAAATTCCCGCCTTCGCGCCACTTGTTCATCAGGAAGCCGACGGTGCCCCGGTTGACCCCGTAGGCCGGAACCACCCGCCCGGAGTCGAGCATCTGATGCAGGGTCTGCAACATGAACCCGTCACCGCCCAGGACCACCACCGCGTCCGCCTGATCGAGTGGCACCCACTCGGCGATTTCGCGCAGCCGTTGCGCGGCCTCCTGCGCCTTGTCCACGGGCGAGGCGACCAGCGCGAGCCGTTCGAAATCCTTTTTCCCGCCCATCTTTCGCGCGCACTCCGAGCCTGACGCAGCGATACCTATGGACCGCCGTCCCGATTTGCAACGCGCCCCTTCAAGGCCGCAGACGCGGGCCCCGGGTTGCGACAGGAGGGCAGCGATGCTCAGCCTCGAATCCCAACAGGAACGCCGGCGGGCCGCGGACCGCCGCGGCGGCGGTCGTCGGATCGAGGAGTTTTCCGCAGCACTCGAACAGAACCAGGTCGAGATCCTGTTTCAGCCGCAATTTGCCTGCCGGGGCAATCGCCTGGTCGGCGCCGAGGCCCTGTCGCACTGGAAACACCCCGTGCTCGGCCGGATCGGCGTCGAAGCGCTGATCGACGTTGCCGAAAGATCCGGCCGTGCGCTGGAACTCACCCAGCACATCGTCAGCCGATCGCTGGCGGCGGCCCTGGAATGGCCGGGCGCGCTCGCGCTTTCGCTTAACGTCACCGCGACCGATCTCGCCGACGAGCGCTTCGTCGAGACGATTTTCGGCGCGCTGGCCGAAACCGGCTTCCCCGCGGAGCGGCTTACGCTCGAAATCACCGAACAGGCGCTCGTCACCCGGCTCGACAGCTGTGCCGACCGGCTCGAGCAGTTGACCATGCGGGGAATTGGGATCGCCCTGGATGATTTCGGCGCGGGATTCTGCAATTTCCGCTATCTCAAGGAACTGCCGCTAAACGGCCTCAAGCTCGATCGCAGCATGATCGAGGGCATTGATCATGATCCGCGCGATCGAAGCGTCCTGCGCGGCATTGTCGCTATGGCTCGGTCGCTCGACCTCAAGGTGACGGCCGAAGGCATCGAACGCGCGACGCAGCTCGACGTGATCGTCCGTGAGGGCTGCGAGATTTGGCAGGGGTTTTTGGGCGCGGTGCCGCTCACCGCCGAGGCTTTCGCAGCGCTCGCTCGCGGCTAGGCGGCCGCGGTCTCGCGCTTCTCCGCCCTTTTCACGATGCCGCTCAGGCCTTTGGTAAGTTGTGCCAGGCCGTTGAGGCGCGCCTGAGGGTCGTTCCACGCGCGATTGATCGCCAGCTTCATGTCGGGCCGCAGCTTGGCGGTGCCCTTGAGGCGCTCGACATAGGCAATCAGGCCGGCGGGATCTGCGAAGTCGTTGTTGTGGAAGCTCACCAGCGTCCCGCGCACGCCGACGTCGATCTTGGCGATGTTGGCGGCGATCGCCTGGTGCTTGATCTCGATCAGCTTGATGAGGTTGCTCGTTGGCTCCGGCAGCGCTCCAAAGCGGTCGATCATTTCGGCCGCGAGCGCCTCGATGTCGCCGGGCTCCGCGTCGTTGAGGCGACGGTAGAGGGCCATGCGCACGGCGAGGTCGGGCACGTAGTCGTCAGGGATCATGATCGGCGCGTCGACCGTGATCTGCGGGCTGACCGTCTCGCGATCGCGCTCCAGGCCCATCTCGCCGGCCTTGGCGGCGAGGATCGCGTCCTCCAGCATCGACTGGTAGAGCTCGAAGCCGACCTCGCGGATATGGCCCGACTGCTCGTCACCCAGCAGATTGCCGGCGCCGCGGATGTCGAGATCGTGGCTCGCCAGCTGGAACCCCGCACCGAGGCTGTCGAGGTCGCCGAGGACCTTGAGGCGCTTCTCGGCGACTTCCGAAAGTTGCGTGTCCTTGGCGGTCGTCAGGTAGGCGTAAGCGCGCAGCTTCGCGCGCCCGACGCGACCGCGCAGCTGGTAGAGCTGCGCCAGGCCGAAGCGATCGGCCCGATGGACGATGATCGTGTTGGCGCTGGGAATGTCGAGACCGCTCTCGACGATCGTGGTGGAGAGCAGCACCTCATACTTCTTCTCGTAGAACGCGCTCATCCGCTCCTCGACCTCGGTCGGGGTCATCTGGCCGTGCGCGGTGACGAACTTCACTTCCGGCACGTGTTCGTGCAGCCAATCCGAGACCGGCTCCATGTCGGAGATGCGCGGCACGACGATGAAGCTTTGCCCGCCGCGGTGATGTTCGCGCAGCAGCGCCTCGCGCATCACCATGTCGTCCCATTCCATAACATACGTGCGCACGGCCAGGCGGTCGACCGGTGGGGTCTGGATTGTCGACAGTTCGCGCAGCCCGCTCATCGCCATCTGCAGTGTGCGCGGAATGGGCGTGGCGGTGAGGGTGAGCACGTGGACGTCCGCGCGCAATTGTTTGAGCTTCTCCTTGTGGCCGACGCCGAAGCGCTGCTCCTCGTCGACGATCACCAGGCCCAGGTTCTTGAACTTCGTGGTCTTGGAGAGGATCGCGTGGGTGCCGACGACCACGTCGAGGGTGCCGTCGGCCAGGCCCTCGCGCGTCTCCTTGGATTCCTTCGCGCCGACGAGGCGGCTCAAGCGGCCGACCTTGAGCGGGAAGCCGGCGAAGCGTTCGGCAAAATTCTGGTAGTGCTGGCGGGCGAGCAGGGTCGTCGGCGCGACCACGGCGACCTGCTCGCCGTTCATCGCCGCCACGAACGCCGCGCGCAGCGCGACCTCGGTCTTGCCGAAGCCGACGTCGCCGCACACCAGCCGGTCCATCGGCTTGCCTTCGGACAAGTCGCCGAGCACGTCCTCGATCGCGCGTTCCTGGTCCTCCGTCTCCTCCCATGGGAAGCGGTCGACGAATTGGGCGAGGGTGCTCTCTTCGGCGGCCAGCACCGGCGCCTTGCGCAGCGCCCGGGCAGCGGCGGTGCGCAGCAGCTCATTGGCGATCTCGCGGATACGCTCCTTAAGCCGCGCCCGGCGTTTCTGCCATGCCTCGCCGCCGAGCCGGTCGAGCGGCACGGCGTCTTCCGAGGATCCGTAGCGGCTGAGGACGTCGATGTTCTCGACCGGGATGTAGAGCTTGTCGCCCCCGTGGTACTCCAGCATCACGCAGTCGTGCTTGCTCTGCCCCACCGTGATCGGTTCGAGGCCCAGGTACTTGCCGATGCCGTGTTCCATATGGACCACGAGGTCGCCGCGATTCAGCGCGGCCAGCTCTGCCAGGAAGGCGTCGGAATCCTTGCGCTTCTTGCGCCGGCGGACGAGGCGGTCGCCGAGCAGGTCCTGCTCGGTGAACAGGTCCATCTCATCGTTGGCGAAGCCCGTGTCGAGCGGCAGGACCAGCGCGACGGGGCCTTTCGCCGCCAGGCCGAGCGCTTCCTGCCAGCTCTCGGCCGGTTTCGCCTTGGCCCCGACTTCTTCCAGAATCGAAACGATGCGGCTGCGCGATCCTTTCGAGTAAGCAGCGAACAGCGCCTTGCGGCCTGACGTGGCGACCGCCTTCAGGTGCGCGGCGGCGGCTTCGTAAACATTGTCCCCTCGCGAGCGCTCGGGCGCGAAATCGCGCGCCGACTTGAAGCCGAAATCCAGAACCGAACCGCTTTCAGGCTGCGCGAAGATGTCGGCGCGATGGATCGGCCAGCCCGCCAGTTGGGCATCGAACTCGCCATGTGAAAGGTACAATGCGTCGGTCGCCAGCGGGCGATAGCTCCCCGCCGCATGCCCGGCCGTCTCGCCGCGCTGGCGGTGATAATCCTCGATGTCGGTGAAGCGTTCATCGAGGGCCGACAAGGCCGCGGAATCGATCACGATCAGATCGTCGTCGCCGAGATGATCGAACAGCGTCGCCATCCGCTCCTCGAATAGCGGCAGCCAGTGCTCCATTCCCGCAAGCCGGCGACCTTCGCTGACGGCCTGGTACAGCGGATCCTGCGTGGCGTTGGCGCCGAACTGCTCCCGATAACGACCTCGGAAGCGCTTGATTGATTCCTCGTCAAGCAACGCTTCGCTGGCCGGCAGGAGCAAGTGGCCCTCGATCACCTGGCTCGTGAGCTGGGTGCCTGGATCGAACAGGCGCAGGCTTTCGAGCTCGTCGCCGAAGAAGTCGAGCCGCAGCCCTTGTTCGAGGCCGGAGGGGAAAATGTCGAAGATCGATCCGCGCACCGCGAATTCGCCGTTGTCGACAACGGTGTCGGTGCGCGAATAGCCTTGCCGCACGAGCAGGGCGGTGAGGCTTTCGTGCCCGATCGTCATGCCCGGCTTCAGCTCGCGAACCGCTTCGCGAATGCGGAACGGCGTGAGCACGCGCTGGAGCAACGCATTGACGGTCGTCACTACCAGCTGCTTGCCGGATGCGCCGCCTTGCAACCGGTGTAGCGCGGACAAGCGCCGGGAGCTGACCGATAGCGCCGGACTGGCGCGATCGTAAGGCAGGCAGTCCCACGCGGGAAACTCGATCACCTGCAGCTCGGGCGCGAACCAGCGCGCGGCATCGACGACGCCGCGCATCGCCTGTTCGTCTGGCGCGACGAACATCGCGCGGCCCTTGGAGGCGCGCGCCAGGTCGCCGAGGATCAGCGGCTGCGCGCCCCGGGCGAGCGAAGCGAGAGTGAGCGGCTTTATCGCGTCGAGAATGCGGGTCAGGTCGGGCATCGAGCGGTCTGAAATCCGGGCTTTCACGAGCGTAGGCACGAGTTGCGAGGGCGCGCGAAAACCCGCCGACGGGGTTTGGAAGGGGGCCGCCGGCGAGCGTTTTGCGATGCATTTGGCCTAAACGGCCAACGGCTGGTCGCGCAAGCTATATGGTGACGTAGTCGAGTCTTTGCAGAGCCTCGAGCAACGGGCCGGCAAATTTTTCCGGCGCTGCGGCGCGGGCGAGAGCCCAGGCCATCACGTCGGCTTCGTCCTCGTCGAGCAAAGCTTCGAACCATTCTAGTTCGGCATGAGACCAGCGTGCGTGGTGCTTGTCGAAAAAGCCACCGATCATCAGGTCGGCCTCGCGCGTGCCGCGATGCCAGGCGCGAAAGCGGGCGCGGGCGAAGCGGGGGGGAAGGTCGGGCATGGGCCGCCGGTTAGCGGCAACGGCCGGCATTGCCAATGTATCCCGGGACAAAGAGGGGACCGCTGGCCGGTTGGTCGTTCGTGCCAGCGGTCCCTAATTGAACTCGAAGATGCGTTGTCAGACGTTCTCTGGCTGCACGGCTGTGAGTTGGGCCGGCGGAAGACCGCCACGCTCTTCCTGCGCGAGCAGCTCTTCCTTGCGCCCCGCCATCTGATCGCGCAGCGCGACCATGTCGACGTCGCCCTGGCGAGCCTGGGCAAAGAAGCCTTCGCCCGGCTTTTCCTCTTCCTTGACGTGGTGCTCGATTTCTTCCGACAGCACCTGGATCTTGGCTTCGAAGAACTCGCCTTCCCCGCCGGTCGCCATGATGTCGTTGATCAGAACCTTGGCGCCGTCGTGCTCGACGAACGCTTCCTTGTAGAGATCCTCCTCGACTGCCCTTTCGCAGGCGGGATAGAAAATCTCTTCCTCGAGGATTGTGTGGATCTTCAGCTCGTTGCAGATCTGCTGGGCAAGCTGCCACTTGCGCTCCGAACCGCTGGCCTTCTCGAACTTCTCGAACAGGGCTTCCACTTCGCGGTGATCGTGCTTCAGCATGGCGATCGCATCGGTAAATTGTTCTTGCGGCATGATAAATTTCTCCTGGTCCCAGGCGAAGCCCTTGTCTGAGGCAAGTCGCGAGCGGGCTGCTGGTTCCCTTCGCCCACCTCCTATCTTAAGCAGTGCCATGCGCCCCGACCGCCTCAACCCGCTGTTCGCCGAGACCGACGGGCTCGAGGGCGTGGGAGCGAAGCTGAAGAAGCCGCTCGAGAAGCTCCGCCTCACCCGGGTCCGCGACGTGATCTATCACCTTCCCGATCGTTTCGTGCAGCGTCGCGCGGTGGCCGATCTCGACGAGGCTAGCGAGGGCGAGCAGATCGTGGTCGCGCTGACTCCGATCGAGCACCGCGCGCCGCGCTCGGGCCGCGGGCCGTACCGCGTGCTTGCGCAGGACGCGAAGGGCAACATCCTGGCGCTGACCTATTTCGGCCGCGCGAGCTACAGCGCGAAAAAGACCTTGCCGGTGGGCGAGATGCGCTGGATCGCCGGTCGTCTCGACCGTTACGGCGACATGCTGCAGATCGTCCACCCCGATCATGTGACCGAGAGCAGCGCGGGGTTGATGGGCAGTCTGGTCGAGCCGGTCTATTCGCTGGCGGAAGGGCTGACCCAGCCCAAAGTCGCCGACTTCGTCGCGCAGTCACTGGCGCGGGCGACGGAACTGCCCGAATGGATCGAGCAGGGATTGCTTGACAAGCACAAATGGCCCGCGTGGCGCGACGCGCTGGCGCTGGCCCACCGCAGCGAGCACCCGGAAGCGCGCGACCGCCTCGCTTACGACGAACTGCTGGCCAACAGCCTCGCCTTGCTGCTGGTCCGCGCCGACAACCGCCGTCGCAAGGGTCGGCCGCTGCAAGGCGACGGCCTTTTGCGGGACAGGCTGACCCTACCGTTCCCACTGACCGGCGCCCAGCGGCGCTCGATCGGCGAGATCGAGGGGGACATGGCCCAGCCGCACCCGATGTTGCGCCTGCTCCAGGGCGACGTCGGCTCTGGCAAGACCGTCGTCGCGCTGGAGGCGATGCTGATCGCGGTCGAGGCCGGCGCCCAGGCGGCGATGCTCGCGCCGACCGAGATCCTCGCGCGTCAGCACTTCGAGACGCTTCGCCGCATGGCCGCGCCGACGGGCGTATCGATCGCCCTCCTCACCGGGCGCGACAAAGGCCGCGCGCGGGAAAGCATCTTGATGGGTTTGCTCGACGGGAGCATCCAGATTGTCGTTGGGACGCACGCGATCTTCCAGGACACCGTCAGCTATTACGACCTCGGCCTGGTGGTGATCGACGAACAGCACCGCTTCGGCGTCTCGCAGCGGCTGCTGCTGACCCAGAAAGGCCGTTTGGCCCCGCACACCCTGGCAATGACAGCGACACCGATCCCGCGGACTCTGCTGCTTGCCGAGCATGGCGAAATGGACGTCAGCCGCCTCGATGAGATGCCGCCGGGGCGCCAGGCGATCGACACCCGGGTGATCGCGGCCGAGCGCCTGGCGGAGGTGGTCGACGGCCTCGCTCGCCATCTTGAAAGTGGGCAGCAAGCCTACTGGGTGTGCCCGATGGTCCGCGAGAACGAGAGCGAGGACATCGCCGCCGCCGAGGCGCGC